>JAEEGL011549312.1_pt1 | contig 11456 bp, 18 predicted proteins | sample 9134231 | NCBI WGS metagenome assembly JAEEGL01 (sample SAMN16246548, study PRJNA631951) | gut metagenome | biome: gut microbiome; feature: rumen; material: fiber-attached | host: Bos | place: Iran: Karaj | collected 2018-10
GCGAAACAAGGACAGCCGGCATAATATATAACCGTGATCAATATATAGCGTATAGAGAAGGAATAGTTGATTATTGGAGATATGGGGACGATTAACCGTCCCCATTCTTGTATGTTGAGTTTTACAGGTATTATTATATTGGTATATGTATGTAAATACTTGGAGCGTAACCTGATTTGAGAATACTTGTTGTAGAAGATGAAAAAGAAATAGCTGAGGGTCTGCAGGAGGTACTCTACCGTGCCGGCTATGAATCCGATGCGGTTTATGACGGAAATTCCGGGCTTGATTATATCAGGACAGGTATATATGACCTGGTTCTTCTGGATATTATGCTGCCGGGGATGAACGGCCTCGATGTTCTTAAGACCGTAAAAGGTGAAGGCATTAAAACTCCGATCATAATTCTGACTGCAAGATCCATGGTTGATGATAAGATCGCGGGTTTTGATCACGGGGCCGATGATTATCTGACAAAACCCTTTGATTCCAGAGAACTTCTTGCGAGAATCAAGGCCAGACTCAGGAACACCGGTGATCAATCCGGAGATCAGAACGGGCACAGTTTATCCGTATACGATATTGAACTTGATCAGTCTACCTATAAACTCAGTCATGGGGAAAAGTCCGTCAAACTGTCCGGAAAAGAATTCCAGTTCATGGAATATCTGATGCTTAATAAAGGTATTATTTTGTCTCATGATACCATCGCTTCCAAAATCTGGGGAATAGATGATGAGAGTGATTATAACAGCATTGCGGTATATGTATCGTTTCTCAGGAAGAAACTCAAGTTTATCGGATCGGAAGCTGCCATAGTAACCAAGAAGGATATCGGTTATTCGTTAGAGGAAAACGATGGAAAAAAGCATTCGTAAGAAATTCGTCATTGTAACGACGATAATGATGACGGCGCTGATTGCCATACTCTGGGTAGGAAATTATATCTATCAGGATTTCTGGTACGAAAGAGACATGCTCAGGCTTGCGGGTATTTTGCTGGAAGGCGAGGCATTTGATGATCAGACACCCATCAACAGCGATCTTATATTTGACGAAATAATTGAAGATGAACCCATCATATATGTTGTTGCTGATGCAGATCGTAACATAATCTCCAAACGGATCATCGGGACAAATGATGCGAAGATTTATATTCCCGACAAAGTAATCTACAAGATGCTTAATGCCGATTCCGACAGGTATAAGATAAACGGTTATGTTTTCTCCTGCCGTTCAAACAGTGACGGAACCATATCTCTTGTTGCACTTAAACCCGGTATGTATGACGGAACTCTCAGAAAGATCATAGGAAGGATAATCCTGATTTCCGGAGGAATATTACTGATCGTTTTGATATCATTTATTCTTTCGAGGTTTGTAACCCTTCCTGCGCGTGAAGCACTTGAAAGAGAAAAAAGATTCATATCGGATGCCAGTCACGAACTTAAGACTCCTCTCGGAGCGATAAGTATAAATGCTGAAGCACTTGATATAAGCGGTAAGGACAGCGTGTATGTGAAAAACATCCTGTCGGAAACCGCACGTATGAACAGGCTTATCGAAAATCTTCTGACATTATCTAAATTGGAAGAAAGCAAACTGAACGAGAAAAAAGCATTTTCTCTTTCCGATGTGGTTCAGGAAATGTGCCTCACGTATGAAAGCGTTGCATTCGAGAAGGGCAGGGAGTTCAGCTTTGACATAGAAGAGAAGATTATTCTGTACGGCAATTCCGATGAAATAAGACAACTTATTGCCATTCTCCTGGATAATGCCATCAAGAACAGTGAATCCGGCGGAAAACTTTCCCTTGAATGCTATAAAGGTGCTTCGGGGACCAAGATCAAGGTATCCAACACCGGTCCCGGTATAAAAGAAGACGATCTGGAGCATATCTTTGACAGATTTTATACAACGGATCAGTCGCGAAACAGCGGTTCATTCGGTTTGGGGCTTTCAATAGCCAAGGAGATAGTCTCCAGACATGACGGAACCATAAATGTGGCGAGCGTACCGGATGAGAAAACGGTTTTTACCATAATTTTCTAAGCACACCTCAGGGTGTGCTTTTTAAATTTCTTCAATATTATTTTAATCTTGGGGTGATAGATTAAGTTTGGTTGTAAGTGTCCGGGTATGAGGTACTACTGATGGAGAAGTTTAATGAAAACGGCAACACTCCCAACAAGGGGAAACTGGTAAAGACATGCACTATTGTGATCACGGCTCTCGCAATGCTGGTGCTTCTCAAGTTTATTCTTGCTTTGCACATAACCTCCGTGGAAGATTTCAGGGATTTCATAAATAAATTCGGAATCGTGGGGCCCGTTGTGCTGACTATATTTCAGGCAATTCAGGTTGTGGTTCCGGTATTGCCCGGATATCTGGGATGTGCCGCAGGGGCTATGGTATTTGGTACAACTGTGGGATTTATCTGTAACTACGTGGGCATTTGCGCCGGTTCCATAGCATCCTATTTTATAGCCAGGAAGCTGGGAATAGATGTTGTATTGGCAATGTTCTCGGAAAAACAGTATAATAAATGGTCCGAGCGTATTTGTAAGAAGAAGTCATATGACAACTTTCTGTTTGTGGCGACCTTGCTGCCGCTGTTCCCGGATGATTTTCTGTGTTACTTTTCCGGGCTCATCAAGATGAACGCAAAGAGATTCATCGGGATAATACTGCTTGGAAAGCCCTGGTGTATACTTGCTTATTCGTTAATATTCGGATTGATCAAATAAAGATCCGGTTATGGGAGAGATAAATAAATGGGAATGAAGAAACCACTCGGTTATTACAATTACACCGTAGTACTTACCTATCTGGGAATGCTGTTTGCATTTGCAGGTATACTGACATCTTTTTCGGGAAAGTATCTTGATTCGATCATCCTGCTCATGGCAGCCGGCATTTGCGATATGTTTGACGGAAGCGTAGCTTCAACCAAACCCAGAACTGATGCGGAGAAAAGATTCGGCATACAGATAGATTCACTCAGCGATCTGATAAGTTTTGGTGTAATGCCTGCAATTTTTGTATTCATGATCACGGGCCAGACCGTTCTTGCTGCATTCGTATCAGCATTATATACACTGGCAGCACTTATCAGACTTGCATATTTTAACGTGACCGAAGAAGACAGACAGAGACAGACCACCGAGAGAAGAAAGTATTACAACGGAGTTCCCGTTACAACCATCGCGGTTCTCCTGCCTCTTGCTTATCTCGTACAGAATAAGTTCGGGATCAGCGGAACTGCAGGATATGTAGTAATGCTTGTGGTTGTCGGAATAGGATTCATCGCTCCCGTTGAAATCAAAAAACCCAATATTGTGGGCAAAATCTGCCTGATCATTGTTGGAATAACCGAACTCCTCAGTGTTTTATTCATGGGATGGGATCTTGTATGAGTAAAGAGTCACTGTCAATCCTTTTCCTGTACAGGACAGTTCCGGGCAGGATGCTTCTGAAGCTGTTGGTACAGCCTGAAGTATCCAAGGTGGCAGCTCATTTAATGTCTTCGCCCGTATCCAGGGCATTTGTTCCCACATTTATCAAAAAGAACAATATCGATCCAAAGTATTATATTGAACCAGCCGGAGGATACAGATCCTTTAATGATTTCTTCACCAGAAAGATGAAACCGGAGTATGTCAGGGAGTATGAAGGCGGGATAATAAGTCCGTGTGACGGCCTTTTGACGGTCTTTGATATCGATGAGGATTCCGTTTTTGAAATTAAGAATTCCAAATACAGCGTTCGCGGTCTCCTAAGAGACAGGAAGCTGTCCGAAAGATTTTCAGGAGGCACGGCCCTGATCTTCAGGCTGACTCCGAGCCACTATCACAGATATTGCTATCCCACGGACGGCACGGTATATGCCAATCGAAGGATTAACGGTGAACTTCACTGTGTCAGACCTGTAGCTCTTGAGACATTTAAGGTGTTTGCGCAAAATTCCAGAGAATATTCCGTTATCATATCCGAAGAGTACGGAAGGATCATTCAGATGGAAGTCGGAGCCATGCTGGTTGGGAAGATCTCAAACAGGCACTTCTCCGAAAGACATTTCAGCGTAACGGGCGGCGAGGAAAAAGGATATTTTGAATATGGCGGATCTACGATAATCCTTTTGTTTGAGAATAGCATCGAACTTAATGAAGAAATCTTGAACAGGGAGCCGGTTAACGGTGAGATTCCCGTAAAGATAGGCGAGAAAATAATATAAAAAAGTCCAATGAAATGCAGTTAAACCTGCGAATTTCATTGGGCTTTTTGTTATAATGGCAGTAATACCGTGATTTAGAAGAAAAGGAGAATGAAATGAAAAAAACAGTTAAGTTACTGTCTGCTGTTCTGATGCTTGTAATGCTATTTTGCATTACTGCCTGCGGCAAGGAAGAAAATGCTCAGGCCTCCGAAGAAACACATGCTTCTGCCGCAGAGCTTGTCGGCAAATGGAAAGGAACAGAAGGAGAAATATCCACATTAACTTTGGGCGCAGACGGATCTTATAAAGATATTGCGGGTGATATATCGATAATCGGAACATATACCGTTGATTCCGTAAGCGGAACTCTTACAGTAAATGAGAAAGAATATGGAATGGTTTTTACATACAGCTATGAGTTAACGGATGATAAACTGACCCTTCAGTTAAATGGTGGAAATCCGAGGAATTTTCTTAGACAGTGATGATGGATTTAAGCAGAATTGAATATTTGGGTTTGGATCGAGTATTGAAGCGCGGAAGCGGAGAAGTGATTGCTGATACGGGAAATGCGCTCCTGATCCGCGATAGTATCAGCGGAGCGTATATGCTGGCATGTGATGACCGTGAATCGGGTCTTGAGATGATGGACGAACATATAGGACCGGATTGCAATCTCTTAATGGTGGCGGATTACGATCTTGGATTAACCGCTTTCGAAAAATATGGCTTTGAAGATAAAATTGAATGCTATCAGGTAGCTTTTTTTGGAGAAAAGTCCGATGTCTGTTCCGAATTGACTGTGAGAGTGGCAGATGAGAGCGACCTTCAGATGTTGATAGATAACTATGATATGATCAGCCCCGAGGAACTGGCAGAGGTTGTCGGAAGAAAGAATATCTTATTGGGATATCACCGGGGCAAGCTTGTCGGTTTCATAGGAGAACACCTGGAAGGTAGCATGGGTATTTTATATATCTTTCCCGAATACAGGCAAAAGGGATTCGGAACCGCACTTCAGTCCTGCTTCATTAACAAAACCATAGAACGAGGTTTTATACCTTTCGGACAAGTGGAAAAAGAAAACACTAATTCCCTGAATTTGCAGAAAAAGCTGGGAATGGCTTGTTACAAGGATCTGATTGTTTGGATGTGGAGATAAAAAATGGTTGTAGTTGTAATAGATATTCAAAAAGGAATAACTGATAACAGATTATTTGATTTTGATGAATTCATAAGTAATACAAAAAGAGTTATTGATACTGCAAGATCTAATGGCGTAGAGGTTATATACGTTCGTCATGATGATGGCCCCGGAACAGGCTTTTCTGTAGGTGATGAGGATTTCGAGATAGCGGAACAAGTCTCGCCCATTAATACAGAGAAGATTTTTGATAAGACTATCAACAGCTGCTTCGGTAACAAGGATCTATCTGAGTATTTGCAGAAACTGGATGATAAGCGCCTGATGATAGTCGGTTTACAGACCAATTACTGTATAGATGCTTCGGTAAAATCCGCATTTGAAAAGGGCTTTGAAGTTATTATCCCTGCGGGAACAAACTCGACTTTCGATAATGACTATATGGATGCCGAGACAACATATCATTATTACAACGATATGATGTGGCCGAAAAGATTTGCTAAATGCGTTTCTATTGATGAAGCTGTTTCGATGTTAGCAGGCGGAGTTTCAAGATGACGACATATTTTGATGATGGGACGATCAAGATCAGGAGCATGATCCCTGAAGATGCCAAAGTTTTGTATGATACGTACCTTTCCTACGGCTGGCATCCCTCTTTGGAAAACTATGAGAATTATTATAAAGAACAGGAAGCGGGAGAAAGGCTTGTTTTTATCGCTGAGTATGAAGGCAGAGTCTCGGGGCAATGTACTCTGGTTCTTAATCCGTCGGAAGGACCTTGGGTTAATCAGGGATATCCCGAAATAGTAGATCTGACGGTTTTCTTTGATGTGCATAATAAAGGAATCGGTAATAAGCTTTTGGATGCTGTCGAGAAAGAAGCCTCTAAGATCTCAAAAATAGTGTATCTGGCTGTTGGAGTTCATTCGGGATACGGCCCTGCGCAGAGAATGTATGTTAAAAGAGGATACAATTTTGATGGCAGCGGAGTCTGGTATCAGGGAAAGCAGTTGGAACAATATGCCCCCTGCGTAAATGACGATGACCTTTTGCTGTTTATGTCCAAGGATTTATAACTTCTGTTGAGATTTAGAATATGGTTCATTTAGAACAGGTTACTCAGGATAATATTGATGAATTGCTGGGACTAGCTGTAGATAAAGATCAGGAGTCTTTTGTTTCTACTGTAGCTGAATCCCTTGCGCAAGCTTACGTGTATTCCGATAATGCGTATCCCTTTGCTGTCTATGAGGATGAAACATTAGTCGGTTTTATCATGATGGGCTATTACGAGGTTAAGCATTATTACACCTTGTGGAAATTCCTTATCGATCACAGATATCAGAATAAAGGCTACGGACGAAAGGCACTTGAATTAGGGATTGGATTTATAAAAGATAAATTCAATCCGCCTGATATATACACCGGTGTTGCTCCGGGAAATAACGTGGCCAAGAAACTTTACTGTTCTGTTGGCTTTGAAGAAACCGGTCTGATTGAATGCGGAATGGAAGAACTGAGACTGACTTTCAAAGAATATTTATATCATGGCAGTCCGTTGAAGCTTGATAAGCTTATTCCAAATCAAGCATATGACACGGGATTTGAAGAGGGCTGCCAGTGTGCTGTCTACGCGACCGAAAATCGGAATATGGCCATATGTTTTTCACTTGGATGCATCAAGGAAAAAGACAACGCTGAACGAACAATGATGCCTGAATATGGTGATAAGATGATTTTTAAAAATTGCCATCCTAATTATGGCGGAAAAGGTTATCTGTATCTGCTTGATAAAAAGAAATTTACGCATGCCTTGGGAAGCCAGTGGGTGTGTTATGAAGAAATTGTTCCTGAAAAGATAATAAAAATAAATGTGGACGATTATTTGCACCTTTGTGAAATAGATTGTTGAACCTTTTAGAGGAAAAGAATGGATTTTGCAGCATTTGTAAATGATATAGAAAGAAACGGATGGAATGTTTTCGGAACCGAAGTATACAAAGACGGAAAATTGATACATTCATGGGGAGATACACAGGATTCGATTCATGACATGTATTCTGCAACAAAGACTGTTTTATCCATAGCCTTTGGCATCATGTATGACAGAGGACTGATCGGGCTTGATGATCCGATCTTGAAATACATATCCGCACCTGCTGGGCCCGGATGGGAGAAGGTAACGATCAGACGTCTTCTTACTATGTCATTGTTAGATCTTCCCTTCAGACCGGAGGGCGATAATTGGATTCAGTATTCCCTTAACTGTGATATTAATCCTGATGAGCGTGGATTTAATTACAGTAATATTTGTACCTATCTGGTGGGCGTAGCACTGGCGAATATACTTGGTTATGATCTCGGGAAGTTTATAGAGGATGAGATATTTGCACCTTTAAATATTGATGAGTTTGAATATACCAGAAGCCCTGAGGGATATTTTTATGGTGCATCCGGCATGAAGCTTAGCGTTCATGATCTTAGTAAGTTCGGACTTCTTCTTATGAACGGAGGAGTGTACGAGGGCAAACGTATTGTCTCTGATGAATATGTTAAAATGGCGACTTCTGTTCAGCAGATGAACAGAGAGGGAGGATACGGTTTCTATATCTGGAAGTACCGTGACGGTTACAGCATCAACGGTAAATGGAAACAGAAATGTTATATCCTGCCATCCGACGGTATTATCGTGACATATCTTTCCCATATCGAGGATGATTCACATGATCTTCTGGATAGCATGGAAAGGAATATATTGGGAATTTAAAAAATGCTGCTTAATAACAACTTAGAGACGTCGAGACTTATTATACGTTCCTGGAAAAGAACAGATACTGATTTTACGTTGAACCTTTGGGGCGACCTGGAAAACGGAAAATATATGTCAGATCCTGCCCGTGAAAATCAGGATTAGGAATATCTTCAGGCTGTTGCTGAGATGGAGGATAATCCGAACGGATATTATTTGATTGCAGTTTTAAAAGAGGACGGAAATCAGGTTGGCACGTGTTGTGCATTTCCTGAAAACGGAAACTATGATATCGGATATTGCATTTCCAAAGATCATTGGAAAGAGGGCCTTGGAACCGAAATGATCGGTGCGCTGATCAACTGGATTAAAGAAAACGGTGGAAAATCGGTCACCGGTGAAGTGGCTGATGCCAATCTTGCATCGATAGCGCTTCTTCGTAAACTTGGCTTTTCGGAAGATAGGAAATCCCAATACAAAAAGTGGGGAGAAGAAACATACTTTGATGCACATTACTACAAATTAATCATTGGAGGATGACTATGTTAGCTGAGTTTGAAGCCGGATATGAAAAGGAAGAAAAAGAAATCGTAGTTTTATTAAAAGACCAATGCAAGGGCGCCAGTGTTTTTGAGAAGAAATGGCTTATTCCTTCAGTAAATTTCATTGCATCAATCGATGAAACCACCGGAGAGATGCTCAAGGAAGAAGGAAGGATTGAGTGGATCATTGAGAATGATCCTTCCAGAAAAGGCTGGGGATATGATTTTAAACAGTATGGTATATACAGACTCCTTGTGAGGAAGTGTGTTCAGAAAGAATTGTCTCCTTATCAAAGTGCCTTTATGAATAACAGGTATATGCTGGTCAAGATTCTCGAACAGAATGTAAGTGATGATAAACTCGAAGAATATAAGGAGTATCTGTCGAAACCTGTTGTGATTGAAACTAAGTACGGGGATTTTGAACTGGACAGATCTTTATCCTGGTTTAGCGCTGATAATATCGAACTGAGCGGATTCGAGGTTTCCGTAAGCCTTGAAACCGATGAGGATAATGGCGATTCTGCCGACGGTGCACTTCAGACATTTTTGAAGACAGCAGAAAATTTTGTGGAATTTGATAAAAAGATCAAAGAAGCTGCCGCAAAGTATCTTCTGGATCTTGCGAATGATTGGCTGGCGGACAATGATGAGGCAGAAGTAGACGAAATCACAAAAGATATGTTTATTGATTCTATAGAGATTTCGGAAATGACTGTTTCTCCTGATGGAAGTATTACTCTTTATTACGACGACGGAGATATGTTCTGGGGACATGCCATTGAAATAAGCGTAGAACCTGACGGAACTGTCTCAGATGCAAATATAGCGGGATAGAGAATTATGGAAATCGCATATAGGATGTACCCCCTACCTAAGGGAAGCATATACACTGAAGACGATATACAAATGATTGACGATGTGGTGAGGCTGTTTGATTATTGCCAGATACTGGAAGCTGATATTACAAAAGATGGTTGGAAATACCTTATTGATAAATTTGGTATGAACAAATTGTATGAAGCTGATATAAGAAGCGGATGGTTTGATTGTGCTAATGTTGAAGAATTTGCTGAAGCAGTGACAAATGAAATGCAAGCTGCAAAATAGAGAGTATAATTACATGATTAAACTAACTGAATTACAAAACATACATCAGTGCCTTTTGATAATCGAGGATGTCAGGAAACAGCTGGATGATGCAAAAGCGATTCAATATGTCGACAAAGCTTTAGTTTTAAGCAGACAATGGCTAAATGATAAAACGGATGTAGCTGAAGAACTATATAACCTCTTGGATAATGAGGGATGCAGTTTTACGTTGTATCAGGAATCTGAAAATGATGAGCGTATGATTGACGTATGGAATTGCGTTATTGAGGCAACGGCGTATATATGCCGAAAGGTTTATGAGGATAAGGGTTCCGTATATTTCCCTGAACCGATTGAATTGGTTGATGAAGACACATATTCACTATTGTTAGCTCATTATGAGAAATGCAAGAGGTGATTAAAATGAGAATTGGTGCATATCAATTCGAAGTAACCGGTGATGAAGAACATAATTACGAGTGCATTCGGGAAGGAATTGAAAAAGCGGCAGCAAGTGACGTACGACTGCTCGTTTTTCCTGAATGCGCTGTGACAGGTTATCCGCCTCATTGTATCAAATCTTCTTCAGATGTAAATTTTCCGGTTGTGAATATAATACATGATCGCATTCAGGCACTTGCTGAAGAAAGTAATATTTTTCTTGTGGTTGGTACAATTCTTGAAAAGGGCGAGAATCATTATAATGCAGCAATACTGTTTACCCCCGATGGTCAGAGAGTGATTTATCGAAAACGCGCATTATGGGGCTGGGACCGGGAAAACTTTTCTGTTGGAGAAGATTCAGGTGTAGTAAAAATAGATTCGTATACAGTAGGCATTCGGATTTGCTTTGAAGTACGTTTCCCGGAATATTTCCGAGAACTTTATAAAGAACAGGCTGATTTAAATTTGATCCTGTTTTTTGACAAATCCGATAGCGAAAATTTTGAAAGATATAATTTGATAAAAGGGCATATTCAAACCCGGGCTGTCGAAAATGTCTGCCATATCCTTACGTGCAATACATCTGCCGTTTATCAGACTGCTCCAACAGGATTATATGACCGTTCGGGCAGAACTCTGATTGAATTGGAAAGAGAGAAAGAAGGTTTGTTGATTTACGATCATGATCCGACACCTATGGATTTTGGAGAACTTGGTCGAAAGGAAATCTCGGATTCTCTGAGTATCTTAAAGTGATCAGTCTGTTGTTAGAGCGATTATATATCAGAATATATTTCAATCATACATAAAAAGTGACGATTGTATTGCCTGCTTGAAATGAAAATATGATTATTGATTTGATAAAAAAGAAATACGGTGATGACTTCAAATTGCTTGAGCCTATACTTTGTGAAGATATTAGTGTTCCGGAAAAACTGAGAAAAATTCTTCATCAGTCTAACGGAATACAAGAAACAATGGTTCATCCTAAAACAGGTGAGAAAATGGTTGTGGGGTGGATTTTGTATTCATATGAGGAAATGGTCAAATCAACAAATTATTACAAGGATGAGTATGGCTTGCGCGGTACACTTTTAGCAAACTCAATTGAAGAGTTTTATAGATGATGACAAATCGAAGTTTGGTGAGGCATATATGGAAAAAACAACAAGAGAAAAACTGGCCAAGGTTGCAAAGGATATGGCGCAGGTTCCGTTTCATGGAGAAGTTGATGGGATGGCGTCCAATCTTGCGCCGATTGTGCGA
>JAEEGL012561858.1_pt1 | contig 11456 bp, 9 predicted proteins | sample 9134231 | NCBI WGS metagenome assembly JAEEGL01 (sample SAMN16246548, study PRJNA631951) | gut metagenome | biome: gut microbiome; feature: rumen; material: fiber-attached | host: Bos | place: Iran: Karaj | collected 2018-10
CGTTTGAACGATAAGAAAGAGGAATGAACATGCGGGATATCGCATCGATCCGTAAAGACATTGATCAGGTTGACAGCTCACTTTCGGAGCTGTTTGAAGCGCGCATGAACCTTGCGAAAGAGGTTGCAGCCTACAAGCAGGAGACCGGCAAGCCTTTGTTTGATCCGGAGCGCGAAAAACAGGTGCTGGAAAAGAGAATGCGGGCCTTTCCGAACAAGGATGAGGACTTTCTTGAGGCGCTCAAAACCTTCTACCAGACCTTGATGGATCTTTCCAAGGAGGAACAGAAGCGTCTCATTACGAAACCCGGATACATCGGATATTACGGGGTGCCCGGTTCGTTTACGCATGAAGCGTTTATCCGGATGTTCGGAGAAGATACTCCCGGGAAGAATTATCAGACGTTTTCCGAGATCTTTGAAGCGGTAAAGAGCGGAGAGATCCGCTACGGCATCGTGCCTCTTGAGAATTCGTTGACAGGCATTATTGATGACGTGTATGATCTGCTGGGACAATACCGGTTCTACATTGTGCGCGAGTGCATGGTCGAAGTTAAGCAGAATCTGATGGCCCTTCCGGGCGTTCAGATCGAAGAGATCAAGGAAGTCTATTCGCATCCGCAGGGGTTTGCGCAGTCTTCCGCTTACCTAGAGAACCATCCGGACTGGCGGCTCATCCCTTATTTCAACACGTCTCGCAGCGCCAAGATGGTCGCAGAGGCGGGGAGCCGTGAGAAAGCCTGCATCGCGGGCGAGCGCAGCGCAAAGCTGTACGGACTCACGATTTTGGCGGATTCGATTCAGGATTACCGCGAAAACTATACCCGGTTCGCGCTGATTGCGCCGAACATGGAATCCGATCCGAAAGCAGATCAGATCAGTCTATACTTTACTCTGGAGCACCGTCCGGGAAGTCTTTACGGAATCCTTGAAGAATTCTCTCGTGAGAAACTCAATCTGCTTCGGATCGATTCAAGACCGATCAAGGGAAAGATCTGGGAATACGCGTTCTTTGTTGATATCGAGGGGAACCTGGAGGATCCTTCCGTTAAAAAAGCATTACAGGGAGCCAGAGAACACTGCCTGACCTGGCGTGTGCTCGGAAATTACCATAAACTATGAAACACGTAACGATCTATACGGATGGAGCATGCCGCGGCAACCCGGGACCGGGAGGCTATGGATGTGTTCTGCTGTACGAAGATAAAAACGGGGAGACGCATCGGCTTGAAAAGAGCGGCGGATTTCGCTTAACGACGAACAACCGGATGGAGATCTACGCGCTTGTCGCGGCGCTGGAAGCGCTGAAAACACCGTGCCGGATCGATTTGTATTCCGATTCACAGTATGTCATCAACGCCTTTGAAAAGGGATGGCTTGAAAAGTGGAAGCGGTTTGGCTGGTACAAGGATGCCAAGCGCAAGGAAAAGGCCAAAAACGTGGACCTCTGGCAGCGGCTTGAGAGCGCGATGGCTCCCCACGAGATCAGCTTCCACTGGGTGAAGGGGCATGCGCTGAACGAAGAAAACAACCGCTGCGATGAGATGGCGGTCGCGGCTGCGCTGGATCAATCCTCGTGGGAGGAAGACACAGAATTTCAGAAGGAAGGGTGAGCAGCTTGGAGATACAGGACTGGAGAAGCTTTTTACTTCCGTACAGTCAGGCGGTCGAAGAGATGACCGTCAAGTTCGACAACATTATCATGGAGTACCAGCAGCTTGGCCTTTACTCTCCGGTCGAACAGGTTACGGGACGCGTGAAGGCCATCAGCAGTATCCTTGAGAAGATGGCCAAGAATGACATCGCGTTTGATGAGCTTGAGAACCGCATGTCAGACATTGCCGGTGTCCGCATCATCTGCCAGTTTGTCGAGGATATCGACACCGTGGTCGATCTGATCCGCAACCGTAAAGACATGACGGTGCTGGAAGAGACGAACTACATTGCACACAGCAAGGAAAGCGGCTACCGCAGCTACCATATGATCGTGCTGTATCCGGTCTATACCGTGCTTGGCCAGAAGGAAGTGCGGGCGGAGATCCAGATCCGCACGCTTGGCATGAATTTCTGGTCCACGATCGAGCACTCGCTTTCCTACAAATACCGCGGCATTTTGCCGAGCGATGTCACGAACCGGCTGAAGAGTGCTGCGGAAGCGGCCTATGCCATGGACCAGGAAATGTCGGTCATCCGCAGTGAAATCGTCGATGCGCAGGGCAAATTCCAGACCAAGGCGAAACTGGTCGATGATGTGATGAACAATATTCAGAACATCTACGAAAACAGCGAGAGGATCGCGATGAAGGAAGCGCAGGAAACCTTGCTGCGCATGGTCAAAAATGATGAGATCGACAGTATACGGCATTTTGGTTCAGAGCTTGATGCCGTTGCCGAACATCATCAGGTGCAGGAGCTTAAGGGAGACTTGACATAAAGCCTTCCTTGCGATAAATATAGAGAAAAACAGAGACAGAGAGGAGCAATCAATGAAGTGTCCTTATTGCGGGGCGGAAGATACGAGAGTCATCGATTCCCGTTCTTCTGAAGACGGACTCAGCATCCGGAGAAGACGTGTCTGTGAAAAATGCGGCAAGCGGTTTACGACCTATGAAAAGATCGAAACCATGCCGATCATCGTCATCAAGAAAGACGGCAGCCGTCAGGAATTCGACCGTCAGAAACTGATCGAACGCATTCTGCGCGCCTGCCAGAAGCGAAAGGTTTCGATGGAGTCGATCAACCGACTGGCGGATGAGATCGAAGGCAAAGCGATCAATTCACCTCAGAAAGAGATCTCCACGACCGAGATCGGTGAACTGGTACTGCTCGGACTGTGGAAGATCGACGAGGTTGCATACGTGCGCTTTGCTTCGGTTTACCGCGATTTCGACAGCCTCGAAACGTTTATTGCCGCACTGAATGAATTAAAAGAAAAACGCCTGGAAGAGGCTCTTACACCCGATCTGACGGAGGATGCCCCTGAAGGGGAGGAGGCCTGATGGCTGTAGAGTTTTCCGCCGATCAACGAGCGGTTATCGATCATCGCAGTGGAAACCTGCTGGTTTCGGCCGCGGCCGGCTCCGGCAAGACAACGGTTATGGTGCAGCGGATCCTGGAGATGATTCAGGATCCTGAGCTCGATGTTTCTCTGGATGAGCTGCTGGTTGTCACGTTCACCAACGCGGCAGCCGCGTCCATGAAAGAGAAGATCGAACAACAGCTTTCGGATAAGCTCGAGAAGGATCCGGAAAACAGCCGGCTTGCCAAAGAGCTGCGGATGGTTCCGCTTGCCTCGATCATGACCAATCACGCGTTCAGCCTGCAAATCGTAAAAGACTATATTACCCGAATCGACGGTGTCGATCCGGGTTTTCGTGTTGCCGATGAAACGGAGATCGCACTCCTTCGAGCGGATACGATCCGTCAGGTACTGGAAGACTTTTATACGCGGGCTTTGGACGCAGGTTCTGAGGAAGATTTCTTAACCTTTGTCAAATGCTACGGAGGAAAGCGTCAGGATACCAAGCTCGAGGAGCTGCTGCTTTCGATCTACAACTATATGATGAGCGATCCGAATCCTTTAGAATGGCTTGATCGCTCGATCCGCAGCCTCGATCCGGACGACCTTTCTGAGTCAGGGCTTCTTGCCGAGACCAATGAGGAGATTGCGGAAGCACTTGCGGCTTATCGGAAACGGATCGTGAAGGTCACAGAACGTTACCGCGAGACCGCACGAAAGCTCGAGCAAGAAGGGAATACGAAAAAAGCAGCAAAGGCCAAGAGTATTATTGATCAACTGTCAAGCATTCTAGCGGCCGTTGATGCGGAAAACGAACCTGTCGTGGCGGCAAAACTGCTGTTGACCTCCAGTTTTCCCACCAATGACTATAAGCTCAGCGGTGAGGCGGATGAGACACTCAGACGCATGGTTGCGTCGTATGAATCTCTTAAGAAAGCCCTTGCAGCCGCGGTATCTTCCTATCCTGATGAGGAACGCAAAGACCAGATCCGCCGATATCTGATGCCGGCCATGAATGGCATGAAACAGGTTTTGCTGGCGTTTGACAAAGCCTACCGTTTGGCAAAGAACGAAAAGAATATTATTGAGTTTTCCGATTTTGAGCACGGGTGCCTGTCGATCCTGTCGGATTCGGCGATCGCTTCCGCTGTTCGGGAAAAATATCGTTATATTTTCATTGATGAATACCAGGACTGCAACCGTCTTCAGGAAGAGATCATTGATCGCATCGCGCGCAAAAATGAAGCCGATCAGAGCACGAATGTCTTTATGGTCGGAGACGTGAAACAGAGCATTTACCGTTTCCGTCTGGCTGATCCCGGACTGTTTCAGGAGAAATACAAAAAGTACGGGGAGACTCCGGATACCCGCCTGTTAAAGCTGAACGCGAATTATCGTTCGGATCAGGGGATCGTGGATGCGGTCAACGTCATCTTCTCGTCGCTGATGACAGAGGAGGTTGGCGGTCTTTCTTACGGGGAGGGCGAGCGGCTTTATCACGGAAAGATCAAGGAAGGCTATCTGTCCGGGCCGGAAAGCATGCCGAACTGCGTGCTGTATCTCGAGACCGGCGGTTCGTCCGAAGATCGCAAAAACGCGGAAGCCGAAAAAATCGTCTCTCTTGTCAAAGAACTCACGGAATCCGGAGATTATCAATATTCCGAAATCGCAGTGCTCCTTCGTTCCGGCGTGAAGATGTCCGGACGGATCTACGAAGCGCTGAGACGTGCCGGTATTCCTGCTTTTTCTGAGACGACCGAAAGCTTTTATGACACGGTCGAGATCCGTACGATCCTGGATTTTCTGCGTGTGATCGATAATCCTCGCCAGGATATCGCGCTGATGGGAGCGCTTCGAAGTCCGATCGGTCAATTGAGCGATGATGATCTCGGACGAATCCGTCTTGCTCAGCGGGAGGACGATTTCTACGGGGCGATGCTTGCCTATCTGGAAAAAGGCAGTGAGGATGAGACCTACCGCAAGGTAGATGCATTTGCTAAGCTACTTGCCTATTTCCGCGATCAGTCTGCCCGAATCACGATCCATGATCTCCTCTGGAAGATCTATCAGAAAACCGGATATTATCTTTATGCGTCCTCGATGCCGGAGGGAGCGATCCGTCGGGCGAATCTTGATCTGCTGCTGGAGAAAAGCATCACGTTTGAGGAAGGTATCTACAGCGGGCTGTATCAATTCCTTCGCTATATCGATCAGATGGATCATGACCGAACGATCGAGAAAGAAAGCGGCGCGGTCTCCGGCAGTCAGAACCGTGTCCGTATCATGACGATCCACAAGAGCAAGGGACTGGAGTTTCCGGTTGTCATCGTAGCCGGGCTGGAAAAGCAGTGGAACATGATGGACCAGCGCTCGTCCATCGTACTGCATGATCGCTACGGGATCGGTGCGGAAATGTATGATCCGGAGCATCCGGTCAAGTTTCCCCCGGTTCGCAAAACCTATATCAATCAGAAGTCCAAGGAAGAGACCATCGCTGAGGAGATCCGTCTTCTTTACGTGGCGATGACGCGTGCGGAGGAAAGACTGTTCCTGATCGGTTCGCTCAAGGATGCGCCCAAGAGCCAACCGGCGGAAACGACGTTGGACGATGCGTATGTGATGAACGCAGAGGACATTCTCGGAGCGAAAAGCTGTCTCGATTGGATCTTGGATATTCTTGATCATAAGCCGCATCCGTCGATCTTCCGCATGATTGAGGAGATCCAGGCGGCAGAGGATGATACGGTCTATATTACACCGGACCGTCCGATACCGGAGATGCCGGTGTGGAGCGGCTCTGAGGAGGAGCGCCAGAAGGTTCTCAAAAAGCTTCGCTATGTTTATCCATATCTCTGGAAAAGCAGTGTTCCCGGTAAGCTGTCCGTTTCTGAAGTGAAACATGCCCGGATGGAAGATGTACAGGATAAGCTGAAGGATGCGGAGGATGATCCGGCCGCATCGGCTTACTTTGCTGGAGGAGGCGTGACCTCCGGAGCCCGCAGGGGTACCGCGTTCCACAATATCATGGCCTATTGTCAGATGGAAAAGCTTGCGGATCCGAACGAGCGGAAAAAAGAGCTTCAGCGTCTGGTTGATGAGAACAAGCTGACGGAAGACGACCTTGCAACGGTCAATCCCCGCTGGATCGAGCGCTTTGTTCAAAGCGATCTCTATCAGCGGATCCTTGCGTCGCCGAAAGTCTATAAAGAACAGCCGTTTATCCTGAACATTTCCCTGAGCAAGCTGCGAGAGTATTCGTCTCGCTTCAGCTTTGCGGAAAAGGGAGATGAAAACCTGATCATGCAGGGAATCGTGGATCTCTTCTTTGAAGAGAACGGCGAGATCATCCTGGTGGATTACAAGACCGATGCGGTGCTCGATACCGCTCGTGTGGAAGGATATACGGTTCAGCTGAAAATCTACAGAGAAGCGATCGAAAGCGCGATGCATCTTCCGGTAAAGGAAATGATGCTCTACGCTGTACGATCCGGAAAGGAAATCATGTGCTGAGTCAGAATCAGCAGCTGGCCGCCTCGCATCTTTACGGTCCGATGATGGTCGTTGCGGGACCGGGATCCGGAAAAACGCGTGTACTAACGGAGCGAGTGAAAAACCTGTGCCGTGTATGCGCACCGGAGCGGATCTGTGTGATCACGTTCGCCCGCAAAGCCGCCGAAGAGATGCGTTCGCGCTTTGCCGTGATGACGGATGAGGAAACCGCTCAAAAGGTGTGTTTCGGAACATTTCATTCCGTCTTTCTCTCATGGCTGAAACGATGGCAGGTGTTAGCGCCTACCTCGATCGTAAAACCTGAAGAAGATGTTGAAAGCCGCGGAAACCGGTCAAACGGTTCCGCGGCTGTTTTTATGTGCAGCGGGGACGAAGCGGGCTTAGAGAGTACAGTCGTCAAGCGGCCAAAGACTTTCGGATTTCAGGATATTCTCGATATGATGGAGTCTGTGGTCGATTTGTATGCTCCATGGGAGGAATATGACTTTTTTCTGATCGATGAATTTCAGGATATCGATCCTCAGCAGTACCGCATCGTGTATCACATGGTCGGAGCGGCGGAGGGGCGGAGTCCGAATCTGTTTGTCGTCGGAGATGAGGACCAGTCTATCTACGGTTTCCGTGGATCCGACCCCTCTTTGTTTCTCCGGTTTGTTGAAGATTACCCACAGTGCAAACGTGTGGATCTGACGGTCAATTACCGCTCACATCCACTGATCGTTAGCTTAAGCCGCCGACTGATCGAACATAATCTTCAGCGTTTTCGAAAAGAAATCATGGCCGATCCAAGCCGTGACAGATTTTCGCTGACCCCGCCGGTTCGAATCAAACGTTATTTTGATGACCGCGCGGAGGTGCGTGGGATCGCCGACTTGATTGGACGAGAAACTCTCTTTCACAGCGCTGGGTTCCAGCGTGATACTTCCATCGCCGTACTGTCCCGAACACACCGGCAGGGTATGCTCGTTGCGGAAGCGCTTGAGGAAGCAGGCGTTTCCTATAGCAGCCCTGAAACCTGGGTCAGTGAGCATCCTCAAGCCGTTCTCGTCAAGCGCGAGATGAACGTGCTGATGAGTTTCATTCTCGACGGAGGTGTTAGCGATCAATTGTTTGATATCTTTCCTGTACTGTACCGTGCCGGCCACCGAAACCGCATTCCGAATGGAACAGATCTGATCGATGGCCTGTTAAGGCAGGAAACGATCAGCACGGAAGAAAGGGGAGAATTGGAAGAACTGCACGAAGTGTTTTCCACGATTCGAGAAATGGCAGAAGCAGAGGAGCGTGAGTCACCAAAACTCTTGCGACGTGTTCTGTTGATCGTCTTGTTTCGAACCGGTTATTTCTCGGGAGCGATGGCCCGGATCAAACAAAATGAAGGTTCGGTCTTCGACTTGCTAAGACAGATCAAACAGATCTTTTGGCCTTCTCCGAATCCGGTACGCCTTATGACCATGCACGGCGCGAAAGGCCTTGAATTCGATCATGTTTACGTTACGGGATTGACCGAAGGCAGCTGTCCGAGGGAGGAAGCGGAGGCGGAAGGGGCGATGGAGGAAGAACGAAGATTGATGTATGTTGCGATGACGCGAGCGAAATCTCGGTTAACGCTCAGTTACTATGACGGACTTGGCTCGGTGCGCTCGAGATTTCTTGATGAGATGCTGGAAGAATAAATTGTGAATCAGCAGACAAAGCGAGGCCTTCTGTGGTATAATAATATGAAAAATTCTATCAGCACGAGGTACAACGCATGTTAAGAGAAGAATTGCTTGAAGTATTAGAGAAAAATGCCAGAGCCAATCTGGAGGATCTTTCTGTTATGCTGGGGGTCGATCAGGGGACGATCGCATCCGAGATGAAGTCCATGGAGGAGAGCAAGACCATCGCGGGCTACCATACGATGATCAACTGGGACAAAACCAGCGAGGAGCGTGTGACCGCGCTGATCGAAGTCAAGGTGGTGCCGCAGCGTGATGAAGGCTTCGACAAGATTGCGCGCCGCATTTACGAATTTGAGGAGGTCTCGAGTGTCTTCCTGATGTCCGGATCGTTCGATCTGATGGTCATTGTCGAGGGCAAGACCATGCAGCAGGTCGCACTGTTTGTGCGTGAGCGTCTGGCAGTCATCGATACCGTCACCAGCACGGCTACCTACTTTATCCTGAAGAAATATAAAGAAAACGGCATCTTCATGGAAGATACCAAAAAAGACGAAAGGAATCTGATTTCGCTGTGAGAGACTTTTTAAACGAGACGGTCCGGAACATGAAACCGTCCGGAATCCGTCGATTCTTTGACATCGCAGCGGAAATGGATAACGTGATCTCGCTCGGTGTTGGTGAGCCTGATTTTGACACGCCTTGGTCGATTCGGGAAACCGCGATCTATACATTGGAACAGGGCAAAACGGTCTATACCGCCAACGCCGGCTTAAAAGAACTGCGCATGGCGCTGTCGCGCTATGTCAAGGCCAAATACAGCCTTGACTATGACCCGCTGAGTGAGATCCTTATCACCGTCGGCGGCAGTGAAGCGATCGATGTCGGTCTTCGCGCGATGCTGTCCGAGGGTCTTGAAGTGCTGGTCCCGGAGCCGTCGTATGTTTCCTACATTCCCTGCGTCGAGCTTGCAGGCGGAACTCCGGTCAATGTACCGCTGAAGCTGGAGAATGAATTTAAGCTGAAGGTCGAAGACCTCGAGCCCTTGGTCAACGAAAATACGCGCATTCTCATCATGCCGTTCCCGAACAACCCGACCGGCTCGATCATGACTCGGGAAGAGCTTGAGCCGATCGCGGATTTCTGCATTCGGCATGATCTTTTCGTGATCTCGGACGAGATCTACGCAGAGCTCAGCTACGGGGATAAGCCGCATTGTTCGATCGCTACGCTTCCGGGCATGTGGGAGCGAACATTGACGATCAACGGTTTCTCCAAGGCCTTCTCCATGACCGGCTGGCGTCTTGGCTATGCGTGCGGCCCGCAGTGGCTCATCAGCCAGATGACAAAGATCCACCAGTTTGCGATCATGTGCGCCCCCACGACAAGCCAGTATGCCGCAATCAACGCGCTTGAGGCTTGCGATGATAAAGTAGCGGCCATGCGCCGTGAATACAACCGCCGCAGACGCTACGTGGTGCATCGCCTCCGCGAGATGGGCGTAGACTGCTTTGAACCGTTCGGGGCGTTTTATGTCTTCCCGTCGATCGCGAAATTCGGCATGAGCTCCGAGGAGTTCTGCACGAGGCTGCTTCAGGAAGAGCGGGTGGCTGTCGTGCCCGGTGACGCGTTTGGAAAAGACGGCGAAGGATCCGTCCGTATTTCCTACGCCTACAGCATGGAATCGCTGAAAACGGCGCTCGACCGTATCGAGCATTTTATCCAATCCCTTTAAAGGAGCAAAGAAGTAATCATGCATATCGTACTGCTTGAGCCGGAGATCCCCTCCAACACCGGGAACATCGCCAGGACCTGTGTCTGCACGGGAACGACGCTGCACCTGATTCGGCCGCTTGGCTTTTCCCTTAACGAAAAGCAGCTGAAGCGGGCCGGAATGGACTACTGGGACCTTCTCGATCTTAAGGTGTACGATTGCTACGATGATTTTGTATCCGCTTTTGAAGCGAACTATCCGGATGCACGGATCTTCTATGCGACAACGAAGGGAAAACAGACTTATGCTGATGTCTCCTACGGCCCGGATGACTTTATCATGTTCGGTAAAGAATCCGCCGGGATACCGGAAGACATTCTTCGATATCACAGAAAGGATTGCGTCCGCATCCCCATGGGGGAGAAACTGCGCTCACTGAACCTTGCGAATTCCGCTGCCATCATTCTTTACGAAGCGCTTAGACAGCAGGGATTCCCGAATCTCTTAACAGAGGGAGCGCTGCGAAGCGGAGATTACAAATCATGATGAATGAAAAACATTTGAGAAAGCTCGAGTTCGACAAGGTGTTAACGCGCCTTGCCGCCAAAGCGGCTTCCGATTACGCAAAGGAACGCTGTTTGAATCTGCGGCCTTCCGAATCGATTTTTGAGATCGAGCGGTGGCAGCAGGAGACAGCTGAGGGTTTTCGCTATCTGGTTGTGAAAGGGAAACCCTCGTTTAACGGTTTAAAGGATATTCGCCCCTCCGTTCGCCGAACCGCTCTGGGCGGTGAGCTGATGATGAGCGAGCTTTTAGAGATCGCGGACTGCCTGCACGCAGCGCAGCATCTGAAAGATTATGGAAAGCGTGATAAATCCCTCATCGGTGATTTCCCGAATCTGGATCCGATCTTTGACGGACTGATGCCGGTTCAGGACCTTGAGCGGGAGATCAACCGCTGCATCATCTCTGCGGAGGAGATGAGCGATGACGCGAGTCCGAAGCTTCATAAGATCCGTAAAGAGATCAACATTCAGGAAAGCCGCATCCAATCGCAGCTTCAGAACATGATCCATTCCGAATCCTACCGCTCGATGCTGCAGGATTCGATCGTTACGCTGCGCGGCGGACGTTACTGCCTGCCGGTCAAAGCGGAATTCAAGGCCGGGATCTCAGGCATGATTCATGATCAGTCTTCAAGCGGATCGACCTTGTTTATCGAACCGATGGCGATCGTTCAGCTCAACAATACGATCGCAGAGCTGCGCGTTGCGGAAAAGGAAGAGATCATCCGCATTCTGCGCGTGCTCGGCGGGATGGTGGATGATGCGCATGAAGCGATCCTCGCAGACTTCGAGCTGCTGACTGAGCTGGATTTCATCTTTGCAAGATCGGCTCTGGCACTTGAGGAAGACGCGGTGAAGCCGGATCTGAATGAAAACGGTATCATCAATCTGCCCGGGGCGAGACATCCGCTGCTTGACCCGAAAACTGTCGTTCCGATCGATATCTATCTCGGAAAAGACTTTAAAGCGTTAGTCATTACCGGTCCC
>JAEEGL013157464.1_pt1 | contig 11456 bp, 9 predicted proteins | sample 9134231 | NCBI WGS metagenome assembly JAEEGL01 (sample SAMN16246548, study PRJNA631951) | gut metagenome | biome: gut microbiome; feature: rumen; material: fiber-attached | host: Bos | place: Iran: Karaj | collected 2018-10
GCGATGAATAGGCGACCGGATGGGTGAGACTTGCGCCACCGACCGCGATGTCGAAAACCATGTCCCTAGGGAACGGCCTTCTCACGTCATGCCTGAGAAACGAGAAACACCTATCACCGGAATACTCGCTGAACCGTTCGGCGGCTCGTTGTTCGTTTCGACCGACCGCGACAATGTGAATATCGGTTCCGCGCCTGTTCGCCGCCATTATGACATCGACGAGAAACGTGCCGACAAGCCCGGTTGCCCCCGTGATGAGAACTGTTTTTCCAGAAACGGCAGTCCAATCGAAATCTTGGACAACCCTTTCCACATCTTCGCGATATATGTCGCTTGTGAGCCTGTTCTTCATGCTTTGATCCCGGTCTTTTCGCGCGCAAGGTACCCGCGGAACAACTCCAAGTCGTCCTGCGTCGTGAGTTTTATGTTCTTGTCGGAACCTGCGGCAAACCAGAGCCGGTGTCCCAATTCCACAAACATCGTGTTGGCGTAGGAGGAACCGTAAATGCCGATTCCCCGTTCGAACGCCTCATGGTAGGCCTGGTCGATCAAACCAAACGTATAGGCCTGCGGGGTGGCGACACGTCGAAGCGTTTCTCTGGGAATGTAGCGCGTTGTCGAGAAATCGTCGTCAGCCACGAAAATTTGCTCGTTGTAGGGCATGGCCGTCGCAGCTGCTCCGTGTTCTCTGCAAACGCGAATCACATCAGACAAAACCGATTCGTCTACGAGCGGACGGATTCCGTCGTGAATCACCAGAATGTCATCGGGGGACATCTTGTCTTCCAGAGAGAACACGCCGTTGCGTATAGACTCCTGTCCAGTTGCCCCCCCTGTTGTAATGTCAGAGAGTTTTGAAATGCCGAATTGGCGGGCGTACGCCCAGACAGTTTCCTGCCACCCGTCAATGCAGACGACAAGGATGGTATCGATCTCCGGATGCCGCTGGAAGGCCTCCAACGTATAGACGAGGACCGGTTTTCCGGCGACGCAAACGAACTGCTTGGGAATGTCAAGTCCCATGCGTTGGCCGGAACCTCCGGCGATGATGAGAGCTGTTGTCATGGTATCCACCGCTTCATGAGTCTACCAATTCTCTGTACTTGTTTTGCCATACAAAGCGTTATGACAAGTCCCGATGTCAAGCACTTCTTTTTTCTCCATGCTCGAACATAGTGGTATGGAATTTTCTGCGAAAACGTCAACATGTCCATTTCTTCGTACAGCCAATTGGCATGATCCACCAAGAACGCATCCAGATCCTGTAGTCCATCACGCTTAAGCAATGGGCTTCGTTCCAGCAAATACACGTTGTAGGCACGCATGGCGCGGTAGATCAAGTGGTTTTTCAAATACAGCTGTTGTTCTTCACCAATTGTTCCGCGAAAACGGTCATAGTCACGAATCATCGTTTTGAGAATCGCCATTTGAACATGATAGGTATGGTAAAACTCCTTCGGGTTGCTTGTATTGTTTTCTCGTAAATGGAGGTACATATACAGAGGTTCCGAAAAATGCCGAATGACAGATACTGTTGTCATTGGTAGATGAACCCATTGAATATCGGTATGAACCAGTCCTTCCAACTGCTTGTAGTGCATCGCTTGAAGGGATTTTGTCCGATATGCTACGGCATGCATCCACACATCTCGACCGGAATGAAAATCCAACTGTGACAGCGAAATCACATCTTTTGATCCAAATGGATAGTGTTTGACCACCGATGATGATGGGGACACAAATGTGAAATCATTAAGAATCAAATCGGCGGGATGAGGCGTTTTTCTTTTCTCCAATTCTAGCATTTGCAAATATCGGACAAAAACGTCTGTATCAAACCAATCATCCGCATCCAAAATCTTAACATAGAGACCTATGGATGAAGGTAAAGCCGCATTGATGCAGCTACCGTAATGGCCGTTCGCTTTGTCAATGACACGGAAAACGCCCGGATAGCGCTTCTCGAAGTCATGGGCGATTTCGCTTGTCCGGTCCTTGCTGCCGTCGTTGACGACAATGACATCAAGCCGTTGAAGCATGGCTTCGTCTGGGACGATCAACGAACCGAGGCATTTCGGCAGATACTCCTCCATGTTGTAGGAGGGAACGATGACGGTGAGGAGCTTGTCCGGCATGGCTATGCCTCCTCCGCAAGTACGCAGCGACCGCCATGGAACACGAGGACGATGCGGTGGAGGGAGACCTGCGGCGACGAAGCCGCCGCAGGGTTGGAAGTTGAGAGTTGAGCGTTGTTGGGTTGCGGCGCGAGCCTCCAGCGCTCCGCAAGCGCCGAATCTGCAGCATAGCGGTCAAGCTGCGCGGTTGCTTCGGACTTGATGGCGGCAAGCGCTTCCGACGTCGGCGCCGGATCGCCGGACTTGACGTATTTGACTTCGATCAGGGCCGCATGGCCGATGTCGGGCCAGCGATCAAGTTGCGGCGTGAGCGCGATGTCGTAGAAACCGCCCCCCGCCTCTCCCTCGTGATGCACAAGGTAGGGGCCTCCGGAAGCGCGCAACAGGGCAACGATGGTCGATTGCACGACCTTCTCACCCTCCACCGCATCGCGCACGGCGAAGTTCTCCTTCACAATGCCGGAGAGGATGTTCACAAAGGGCTTCCAGTCTCCTTTTTCGGCGAAGGTGCAGAGGCCGTCGTTGATGTCGTAAACCCGCTCGTCAATTTTGTGGACATCGGCGTAGGCCGCAGGCAACATGTCCGCCGCGAGTTTCTTAAGCGTTTCATTCGGGATGCCGAAAACCGTCTTGCCGAATCGTCCGCCCGTGATCGTCGTGATGCCGAGCCAGTAGAGCAGGGACGTGAAGTTCTCCTTCTTCACGAGATCACGCGCCTGGAACGAGTCGACGAGCGGCTCCGAGAGCGAGCCGCCGGAAATCAGTTTTTCCAGTATGCCGAAATTCCCGTTCAATTTGCGTCCAGTCGCATCCAGCCGGTGACCGAGAGTGACTACGTGCCGTATCTTCGCGTAGTCGGTCCGCAGATTCGCGTCGATGTAGTTGTCGGGCCACTTGCCAACGCGGACGAGCTTGTCGAAAAACGACAGCACGAGCGTCGTGTTCGCGACAGGCACGGCGTCAAACGCGCCAAAACGATAGTTGTCGAACCAGTCGAGGCAGACGGTCTCGGTCTTCTCCGCATCGAAGCCGCAATGCGGCGCGTAATACTCCGCCATTGCGCTGATGTCGTCGTGACCGAAGCCTGTCAGGTCGGCGAAGACGGGATCGAGGGAGATGTTAGAGCCGATGTTGAAGCCGCTCGTCACATCGTCCATCGTCACGGGCGAAACGCCGGTGACGAAGAGTCGCGCAACGGGGGCCTCGGTGCCTGTCGTGGCATCCTTCAGGTTTGTGAAGAACTGCTTGAAGAAGCCGTCGCCGTGGCAGAGGTCATTGTAGGCAGACAGACCGCTTTCGGCGAGGATGGTGTTCGTGAAGTTGTCGTACTCGTCAATGAGAATGTAGAGTTTGAGACCTGTCTGCTGCAGCCCCGCCGTGATCTCATTGAGCTTCGCCGTGGAGTCGCGCCTGTCGAGTATGCGCCCGACGAGTCCGTCGGGGAGTTCCTTCGCGTAGCGGCGCGCAAACGTGTCGCAGCGCAGCGACGCATACTCGTTGAAACTGTCTTCCGCTTCGGAAGCGACTTTCTTGACCGCCGAGAAGTTGAAATCGAGAATCAGGTATCTTCCCCGATTCTCGGTGGGGTTCGCGCCGATGTCCGTGCCTCCGAAGAGTTCCTCGAAACGGCTCGCGTAGTGGACGTCGTAGTAGCACTGTAGGATGGAGAGAAGAAGCGACTTGCCGAAGCGTCGCGGCCGGAGGAAAAGCGCATATCGCGTGGCCTCCAGGTCGCGGATCTTGGCGGTGCGGTCCACGAACCAGGCGTTCGACTTTCGGAGTTCGGCGTAGTCGGAGACGCCGTACAGGATGGGCCGGATGTCACTCATGCGGCGAATCATAGCACAGGCGGCGGGGCGGGGTCAAACAACGCCAGCGCCGCCGCGATGGCACCGTCCATATCCCAGTAGCGGTAGAGGCCGAGGCGGCCGGCGACGATTAGGTTCGGCAGCTTCTCCGCCTCGGCGAGGTAGCGGGCGAAAAGCCGCTGGTTCCGGTCATCGTTGACCGGGTAGTACGCCTCCAGCCCCGGCTCCCACGTTTGGGGGTACTCGCGACAGATGACGGTCTTGCCGCACTCGTACGCCTCGCGCCATTCGGGATGGTAGTGCTTGAATTCGTGGATGCGCGTGAAGGGGACATCGGGATCGCCGTAGTTCATCACGCTCGTCCCCTGGAAGTCGCGGACGGCCACCGTCTCCCACTCGAAGCGAAGGCTCCTCCATTCCAAGGCACCGCAGCAGTGGTCGAAGAGTCGGTCGGTCATGCCCGTGTAGAGGACGATGGCGTTTTTGGGGAGCGAATGACGCACGGCGAAGAAGTCCACGCCGGTGCGCACCTCAATGCGCGAATCGGCAAGAAGAGCGTCGAAAATCGCCCCGAACCCCCTAGCGGGAATGCCCTGCATGGGCGTATCAAAGTAGTCGTCCTGGTAGCGGTAGCGAACAGGCAATCGGTTGATGATGCTTTCGGGGAGTTCCTTCGGGTCCCGCCCCCATTGCTTGGCGGTGTAGCCCCGGATCATGCAGTCGTAGAGCCCCCGCCCGATGAGGGAGATGGCCTTCTCCTCTAGGTTGCGGGGCTTGTCGATGCCCTCCCTGCGGATTTCCTCCGTGAGAAACGTGCGCGCCTCATCCGGATACATCTGAGTGCCGTAGTAGTCGTTGATGGTCTTCAGGTTGATCGGCATCGAGTAGACGCGGCCACCGGTGCGCAGCAGGACCTTATGCCAGTGGACGTTGAAGTCCGTGAAGCGGCGGATGTAGTCCCAGACCCTTTTGTCGGTGGTGTGGAAGATGTGCGAGCCGTAGCGGTGGACCTCGATGCCGGTCTCCAGGTCGATGTCTGCGTAGGAGTTGCCGCCGATGACCGGTCGCTTCTCCAACACGATGACTGGCCGGTCGAAGATCGTCGTGATGCGCTCGGCTAGGACGCAACCCGTGATGCCCGCGCCGACGATGTAGACGGGGGCGGCAGGATTGGCGCGGAGAGTGGGGATGAGATCGGTTGGGTTCATAATTCGTGAAACCTCACAATCCGACGAGAAGGAGTAGCTTCTTCAACGCCGTCGTCTTGCCGGTCTGGCGCGGAGCGTGGATGACGAAGTACTGTCTTCGGGCTATGAGCCGCCGGATTCCCGGCAGTCGGTCCAGCGCCGGAAGCATGTAGTGTTCGGAGGGGATGCAGGGCCCCGCGATGTTGAAGTAGCGCTCCATGGGGCGAAAGATATCATGTTCTGAAGGCGGCGGCAAGAGGTCATGCATGCGGTCTTTTTCGTCGTTCGGCAAAACGCACAATCAACCCAGTCACACCAGCGATGGCAAGTATCTTAAGCCCTATTAGAACGGAACGGACATGGGGCAGTCCAAGCGCAGACAGCTCATAGCCGATCTTCCCCCACACTGGCCCCCAGGAGTGCAACTCGACAACGTGAACACAAAGCACGATGAGCGAGTGTTTTCCAAAGAACCGAAGGACAGAAGCGATCTGCGGCAATCGGACGTCTATAAACCGAGACATCTCTCGAACACACCAGCAGGCTGCCAAACTGCCTATAATGTCGGGAAAACCTCGCCCGACTTTGCAACGCATAAGCGAGAACCACGAAAAGTCGCAAATGAAGAAACCACGTGGCGCCAATGGGCGGCATGTATTGGAATCCGTGTGGAATTACCAGAATTACCCCCTATCGTTTGTTGCTTGCCGCAAGAATGGCCTCGGTAACCCGATGACAATTATTCTGGTCGTGAAACGCGAAGAATTCTTTTGCCCGTGTCAGATATGGTTCGTCCATGGGACAACCACGCTCCATGAGGTCTATGAGACAATCCGTTAACTCGTCCGCAGAATGCGTAACAGGCCCGAATCCATCGCGCTCATAGGCGAAATACCCTGGGACATAGTGCTGATCGGGATCAGGTTGGTAGTAGACAACGCATTTCTTCATCCAGGCAAAGTCAAAAATCGCCGAGGAGAAATCTGTAATGCAAATGGAACTTCGAGCGTAGATGTCCCCATAACGAATATTACCGGAAAGGAGTCGGACTCGCGGGTCAAACTGAAACCTATTCGCATATGGTATGAAAACTGGATGTGGAAGAAACTGTATCGTGTAACCGAGACGTTCTGCTGCCGCAAGGAGTTTCGGAGATGAAACCGCAGACCGAAGATGGATGAAGTAAGGGCTTTTCTCCAATGACTCATCCGGCATTGTATCTCCCGTTTTCGGATTGAAACCTGAACAGAGAGCGCGGCGCCATGTTGGCATGAATGTGATGAGTTTCTCACGATGGTCATCCAGCCTGTCATGGCGAGGCATCCCCGTCAAAACCAACGTCTCCCGAAAGAATCCGTAAGACGGCGCTCTCGCTATGGACTCAAGCTCCCGTTCAGATGTCGTGACGAAGATATCGCAATCTAGTTGTTCTCTGTTGAGATACATTGACATGTCATCTTTGATTATGCCATGCTGTAAAAATGCGAACCGATGATCGTTCGCAAGACCGCGATACCCATCTGGGACGGCTGCAAGAGGACGGCTGATCGGGTTGTGATAATGGGAACCGATGGTCCATTCGGCTACAAGATTGGCAAATCTGAACAGAACTTTGGTGTACGGAAGAACAGGACCGATTTGATGAGCTTCCTGCCATTCTGGGCTGTCTCGGTCGAGGACAAAAACAGGGTGACATCCAAACTCCATTCTGTGATCCATTAAGTATCGGAACAAGGCAAGGCCATTGTCATCAGCGCGAAGAAACCGATCCATTACAAGCCAAATCCGCCTTTTTTGAATAACTGGCCGCAAGAGAAACGTCAGCCAACGAATCGGAATGCAGGCTTTGGCGCGCCGACTTGGTTGTTTGAGGAGAAGCCAGGCATCGTAACGAAGTTCGGCACCGATGTGTCGGAACCAGGAAGCACGGCGAACGGAAAACCCGCTTGGAGGCTCACTCCTGAATAGCCATCCAGCCTGTCGAAAGTAGGCGGAGGCGGTTTTCTCGGAAAGTGGCGCCCGAGTGTCGAACGAAAGAGAACAGCTATCGGTTTTCCCTTCCGCATCAACGATGCGGAAGGAAACGTGGAACTGCTTGCAACTAGGTGGATTGAGAAAGACATCCACAAATTGCTTTCGTTCCGCAGAGAAACCGTCTTCGGTCGGCGGTTTCAGATACCCGCCATACTTGATCTCGGTCTGGCAATCCCCGGCAGTCACCTCGACGTGGTATGCCCCATCCGGTGCCTCTGCTGGCATGGAAAGCGTTCCACCAATGTGGATGCGATTGTTTTTCTCCACGCGCAGATGGAATACAGTGAGTTTGTTCTGTTTCATACCCAAAGAGAGCGAATTACGAAATGCCACAAAACCTTGAAATCAAATGTGTCAACGTTTCCATACACATGCGCAGTAAAGTCACAGGCCAGAAGACAATCCTGAAAATGCGTCGAACACATGACTTCACTGCAGTTCTCGCTGCCATGCGCAACGCCGTGTCCTTGTGAAATAGATATGGGATTACCATGGTCAAAGGCGGCCAGCCTCCATAACGCATGCGCATGATCGACTTCTGGTTCGTGCCGAATGCCCCCGCAGCAACATGACCATCTTCCTCAAATGTCAAGGTGCGGTCAACTGCCGACACATCGCGTCCGTCATAGTAGGCGAACACCGCGTCGCGATACCGAATGTTCATTGCGGCCTTGTGGAGCTTGAGATAAAAATCGTAGTCGGCGCAAATGGGATATCGCTCGTCATACCCACCAAATTTCCTAAGAGCAGCGGTCTTGACAATCGTCCCCTGATGGCAGTAAGGGGCATTTGTGAAAATCGAAAGTTTGGTAACTTGCCGTATTCCCTCGTATCGGATGGTCGGAGTTACGATTTCATCGCAGTTCTCCTCGACGAGGAGCCGGTCCATGTTTTCGGGAATCAGTATGTAGTCATCGGCTCCAAGTACGTAGAACCATTCCCCGTTTGCATCGCGAATACCTTTGTTGAGGGCATTGTAGATTCCGGTGTCTGGTTCGGAGACAACCTTGAGACTTGGCGTTGCCTTCTCCAATTCGCGAAGCAGATCGACCGTTCCGTCTGTGGAAGCTCCATCGTAGATCAGGTGTTCGTGGGGCGTTTTCAACTTCGCGACCGACTCTACGCAACGAATCAATTGCTCGCGATTTCCAGACTTGACACAGTTGAATGTCGCTGTTACACAGGTTAGTTTCATGGTGTTCAAATTGTCTGATCGACGGAAGCGAATGACTGTTTCACGAAAAAACGTCGAAGTATCAAGTCGTCACCAAAAAAGAAGAAATGGATGAACTTGTTGCGCGAAATCAAAACGACGACTACATGGCAAACAAGGAGAACTGCTCCGGAAATGGCCCACTTCCATTCGTTTGAAAGCGGGAATGGCGGATGAAAATATGTGCCAATGCGAGCAAGGATCCATTGGTGCATAGCGTAAACACCGAGCGTTGTGGTTCCTAGAGGGGCGAGATGGGACACTGGCGGTACTTTCGACAGAATCCACCGAAATCCCCAAAGAAGTGAGACCGTTCCAGCAATTCCCATGGCCGTTCGTCCGAAAAAGCAAACCAGTCCTCGCTTTGTCAAAAGCATGTCACGCCAATGCGCCGACACCCAGTAAAACCCCATCCCGTTATGGGCAACCTGCCCACTGAAGAAAGAGACAAGAAGAAAAAACAGGAAGGAGACAATGGCGAAAGGAAGAGCCGAACGTTCCAGCACGCGCTCGAGAAAAAACAGACCAAACGCAAAATAGGGAAGCATATGCATGACCTCCTTCCCATAGCGATACCATGGGAATGATCGAGGCAGCAACACTAAAACAACATAGGCGAGTGCGAACAAGACAAGTCTTGTCGTTCGCTTTTTCCCCACAAGAAATACCATTGCTGAAATCACATTGACAATCGCTAGCGTCCGAAGAAACCAAAGGGTTTGAAACATGTAGACCGGCGTGGTTAGTAAAGAACGAAAGCCATGTCCGCGCAAAACCAGAAGACTCCCGAACACAATCCCAAACGAAACCATCGGCCAAAGAATTCGGATTGTTCTGACAAGAATCTTAGGCCAGTTCCGAGTTTCAAAGGCCTTTGCGGCAAACAAGCCACTAATGGCGAAGAAGCAGGGCATGCTTGCACCAACTACCATCGCCAAACGCCATGCGGGTTCGGTGGTACCCACAACAATGCCAGCAGCCCGGAGATGTCCCAGAATGACGAAATACATTAGGAACGCCTTTGCGACATCAAAAACCGGATTTCTCTTTGTCACACGTTTGTACATCGGCCTCATCCTCTTTCTTTTGGCGGCATTCGGCTGAACAAAGCTGTCTGTCGAATTGTGCGAAGGATGCGCATTGAACAATTCAATCCTGGTATCCACCCAAATGCCAATCGCCGAACAAGATGGCCAGAACGGGTTGCTCGGATGAGCAAGATTCTGATTCGCGTTTCGAGGGGAGGCTGGAAGCGACCAATGAACAAATCGAGATTCTTCAACCAGACAGGAAGCATCGTTGACCGATCCCGTGCTGGGAGCCGGAAATACATTCGGTAATATGTCTGGTAACAACTGCGAAAAAGGTCATTCCAACACAAGGGTGAAGAAGAAATGCCAAGTATGCCGATTGTTTTGCAGAACTGGAGTATCTGCTGTCTCTGACATTCCAACGCCAATTCCACAACTGCGGTATCGACAACCGTATGGGTGGCGGAACCTTCCCTCTGACGATAGAAATAGAGCGGCAAGTGGGAAGCATCTACCAACCCGAATCCGTGAACGGCGTATTCATAAAGAAACAAGCTGTCTTCGCCACGCGGGAACGAATGAAATCTCACGTCAGCGATGGCGTTTCGTCTCATTACATATAAGCACATTCCATAGAAAAACCGCCGCAGACCGCCATCAGATGGCTTTTCCCACAACGAGATACCATTGTCGGCCTGAATAGGCCATTGAATGGGAGAGGAGTCGCCTTTCACGAACCCAATGCGTATCGTATTCGCCCAAGGGAACTGCGCTCCGGTCTTTTTCAAAAAAGAGAGAGAATCCGGATGAATGGTATCGTCGGCATCAATGAACCAGATCCATTCGCTACTCGCAATTTCAAGGCCCGCATTCCGAGCGGCCCCCACACCGGCATTCGCCTGATGGAGTACGCGAAAACGTGCGTCGTTTGCAGCATACTCGTCGAGTATGGCCCCAGAACTGTCCGTGCTGCCGTCGTCTACGCAGATGCATTCCCAGTCCGTGAACGTCTGGGCCAAGATGGAATCGAGGCATTCGCGGAGGAATTTCTCCACGTTGTAGACAGGCACGATGATGGAAAAGGTTGACATTCTGCAAAGTGAACTAATGATGCTCGGTCAAGAAAAGGGCCTCTGTAACTCGTCTGCAATTGTCATGGTCATGGAAAGCGAAGAATTCCCTAGTGCGTGTTCGGAATGGTTCGTCCATCGGGCAGCCGCGTTTCATCAAATCGATGAGGCGATCTATGAGTTCCTCCGCCGAGTGCGTTACAGGACCGAATCCGTTCCGCGCATACTCGAAGTAGCCAGGTCTGTAGTGAAGATCATTGTCCGGCTGGTAGTAAACGACGGGCTTTTGCATCCATGCGAAATCGAAAATGGAGGAGGACCAGTCCGTAACGCAAACGGCGCTTCGGGCGAATACCTCACGGTATCTCGTCGTCGCGGAAATCATGGAAACGCGGGGATCAAAGACGAACCTGTCCAAATACGGTTGCCAAACGGGGTGTGGGAAGAAGTGAATGCGATATCCCATTCGGTCTGCGGCGTCCAACAGACGCTGGGATGTCAATGGGGATTGGAGGTGCCGGAAGAACGCGCTTTGCTCCAAGCCATCCTTGAGAATTCCTTTCCCGGTTGTTGGATCCCATCCATTGAACAACTCCAAACGCCATGTGGGCATGAAGGTGATGATGTTTTCGCGACGGTTTTCCAGAAGATCGTAGCGGGGAAAACCCGTTAACGAGACGGTCCCTTTGTCAAATCCAAAAGTTGTGGTTTCGACAATAAACTTGTGTTCCGGGACCGCGGCGGTTACAAACAGGGATAGGTCCATATTCGCGCGGTTTATTGAAACGGAGATATCGTTCATCGTAATGCCGTGCTGAAGAAAAGCCACTTTCCGGTCCGGAGCCAATCCGCGGTAACCGTCGGAAACGCGGTTCAGCGGATTGAGAAGAAAACCGTGAGAACCGGAAGAGATGGTCCATTCCGCTCCCAGTGTTGCCAACCGGTAGCGGAATGGTGTGTAGCGGCGAACGGGGCCAA
>JAEEGL014190370.1_pt1 | contig 11456 bp, 7 predicted proteins | sample 9134231 | NCBI WGS metagenome assembly JAEEGL01 (sample SAMN16246548, study PRJNA631951) | gut metagenome | biome: gut microbiome; feature: rumen; material: fiber-attached | host: Bos | place: Iran: Karaj | collected 2018-10
AGAGCAAGGTCCTTGGCAACTGGACCGGCTTCGCCACGCGGCGCTATGCCAACCGCTTCACCGGGGACATGCAGGGGAGCAGTGCGCTGCTCTCGGCCGTGGAGAACACCCTGCTGATCGCGCTGATCGCGGCGGCCGTCTCCACGCTGCTCGGCACCATCGCCGCCGTGGGCATCCACAACCTCCGAGGCCGCACCAAGCAGACGGTGACCTTCCTGAACAACATCCCGATGATCAACCCGGACATCATCACGGGCGTGTCGCTCTTCCTGCTCTTCGTGTTCCTGCACATCAGCCAGGGCTACGCCACGGTGGTGCTGGCGCATATCACCTTCTGCACGCCGTACGTCGTGCTCAGCGTCCTGCCCAAGCTCACGCAGATGAACCCCAACATTTACGAAGCCGCGATGGACCTCGGCGCCACGCCCTCCCAGGCCCTGTGGAAGGTACTCATCCCCCAGCTCAAGCCGGGCATGGTCTCCGGATTCATCCTTGCCTTCACGATGTCCCTCGACGACTTTGCCGTGACGTTCTTTACCCGCGGCACCATCGGCCTGGACACCCTGTCCACCTATATCTATACGGATGCACGCAAGGGCGGCCTGACGCCCGAACTGCGTCCGCTGATGACCCTCATATTCCTGGTCATCCTCATTCTCCTCGTCATCATCAACGTCCGTCAGGACCGTCTGAGCAAACAAAACGAAAACCGATGAAAAGAATCCTGATCTCCCTCTCAGCCCTGGCGCTCCTCGCCGGCTGCGCCGAGGACCGTTCCCACGTCCTCAAGGTCTACAACTGGTCCGATTATATCGACGAGACCGCCATTCCCGAATTCGAGCAGTGGTACGAAGAACAGACCGGCGAAAAGGTCAAGGTCATCTACCAGACCTTCGACATCAATGAGACGATGCTCTCCAAGATCGAAAAGGGACATGAAGACTACGATGTCGTGTGCCCGTCCGACTACATCATCGAGCGGATGCTGCAGAACGACCTCCTGCAGCCCCTCAACCGCGATTTCGGCGAAACTCCGAACTACATCGACAAGAACCTCTCCCCGTATATCCGCGCCTGTTTCGACAAAATGGAAGGCGCCGGAAAGAATGCCAACGACTATGCCGTAGGCTACATGTGGGGAACCACCGGCATCCTGTACAACGCCAAATACGTGACCGACGAGGAAGCCTCCACCTGGGATGTCATCAAGAATCCGAAGTTTGCCGACCGCATCTTCATCAAGGACTCTGCCCGTGACGTCTATTCCCAGGTCATCCTGAAGGTCAAGGAGCAGGAACTCGCCGCCGGAACCGTCACGATGGACCAGCTGATGAACTACACCTCCGATGCCGACATCGCCGCCGTGGAGGACTACATGAAGCAGGTCAAGCCCCTCGTGGCCGGCTGGGAGGCCGATTTCGGCAAGGACCAGATGGTCCAGGAACTCGGCTACGTGAACCTCACCTGGAGCGGTGACGGCGTGTGGGCCATCGACGAGGCCGCCGAACTTGGCGTGGACCTCCGCTATGCCCTCCCGAAGGAAGGCTTCACCGTCTGGTTCGACGGCTGGGTAATCCCGAAGTACGCACAGAACGCCAAGGCCGCCAGCTACTGGATCAACGTCATGAGCCGCCCCGACATCGGCATCCGCAACGTCGAGGAGACCGGCTACGTGTCCGTGAGCGGCGCCGAGGAAGTGCGTGACGCCTTTACTGACGAGGAATTCGACCCCATCGACCTCTCCTACTTCTTCACGCCGGCCGACACTGCCGTATGCGCGAACCCCGTCCTCTATCCGGACAAGGCCGACATCGACCGTTCCACCCAGGAGCACGACTGGGCCGACAACACCGCCAAACTCATCGAGATGTGGTCCCGCGTCAAGGGCGACAACGCCAACGCCTTCACCTACATTTTCATCGGCATCGTCGTCGCGGCCATCGCCGCCTTTGCCTTCTTTGCCCGTGCCGCCAAGGCCCGCCGCAAGAAGAGTCGCCGGAGAAAGTAATCAACGCCGCATCGAACATCCAACCGGTCCGAGGAACACCTTGGACCGGTTTTTTGTACCCGAGGGGGCAGGACGGGCGAGGGCGGAATTCAGCGGTCAGCGTACAGCGAGCCGGAGGAAGGACACGTGCCCGAAGGGATGACGGCGTTTGTCTGACGACGTTACGGGCTTGTCCGTAAAAGGAGGAGTTCGCCGTCAAGTGTCCTTCCGACAAGGCGGAGCGGCTGACCGATGTATGAAGCCCTCGCCCATCCCGTCCTCTATCGGGTACAAAAAAACCGGAGACCTTGCGGACTCCGGTTCATTTTGTGACCGAAATGGTGAATTACTTCACCTCGATGACGACGCAGCGGTTCTTGGCCGGGGTATCGAAGACGTTCTTGGTGTCACCGTTGGCGACCGTCTCGATGTTGGCGGCGTTAGCACCGAACTTGTTCACGAGGAGGTTCTTCACGGTCTCGACGCGCTGCTCGGAGAGCTTCTGGTTGCCGCGGGCGGTACCGGTCTGCTTGTCGGCGGAGCCGGTGAGCAGGAGCTCGGTGTCAGCATCGACCACGTTGCCGGCGAAGTACTCGAGGTGGGCCTTTTCACGCTCGGAGAGCTTGGAGGAGCCCAGGTCGAAGTAAACGGTAGCCGGGGAGACGACCTTCGCCTCAACAGCGGTGAAGCGGCCGTTCTCGAACAGATAGGTCTGTCCGTCGACGAGGTTCTTGAACAGAGCGAGCTGGTTCTCCAGGTCGGCGATCTTGTTCTTCAGCTGAGCGTTCTCTCTCTCGAGGTCGGCGACCCTGTCTTTCAGGGCGTTGTACTGGTCCTCAGTGAAAGGAACAGGGACGATGACCGGCATGACGGAGCTGAGACGGTCGAAACCGGTACGGCCGAGGTTGAAGGAGAGGCCGAGGGTCGCGCTCGGGAGACCGAGATAGCGGCCGCCGATGAAGCCCTTCGCCTTGAAGGCAGATGCACGGGTGACAAGCATGCCCAGGTCAATGGTCAGGCCAATGCGCTCGGAGAGCCTCAGGATGTTGAGGAGACCGAGACCGGCGGCGAATTCCTGGTCACCCTTGAGGGTGAACTTGCCATTGTTCTTGCCAACGCTCAGGACACCGGTGGAGGCGTAAGGGACGAAGCTCCAGAAACGGGTTTCCTTGTAACCGTCGATGCTGTTCGAGACGTTCCAAAGGAGGTCGCCGTGGAAATAGTTGTAGGCAGCCTTCTCGATGACGCCGCTCTTGGCGGTATTGAACAGGCCGTGCCAGCCGGCGCGGATACCGACGGACGGGCTGAACCACTTGCCCAGGTTCAGGTCGGTCGCAAGACCCATCTTGCCCAGGCCATACTCCTTCTCGAGGACGGAATTGAGACCGGCGCCGACGCCGATGAACATGTTGTCGAACGCACCGTTGGTCACATAGGGACCACGGACAATCTTACCAGCCTCATCGCGGTTGGCATCCTCCTGCGCAAAAGCGTTGAAGGAGAACAGGAGGCTTGCCGCAGCAAGCAATCCGATGAATTTGATACTTTTCATAAATAAAGCGTTAAGTAGTTCTTGCATCTTCAAAACGGTGTATGCACACCATACATCGTGCAAATTTAGAAATTTTTCTTAAAAAGACAAAAGGTCTTCGGAAATTTCTATAAAAACGGAATTCCGTGTATCTTTGCAGTATGAAATTCAGACTCCAGTCCGGTTACCAGCCTTCGGGCGACCAGCCAGAGGCCATCGAAGGCCTGTGTAAGGCCCTCAGGGAGGGCGTGCAGGACGTTACCCTGCTCGGCGTGACAGGTTCCGGCAAGACGTTCACCATGGCGAACGTCATCCAGAACCTCCAGCGTCCGGCCCTGATCCTGAGCCACAACAAGACGCTCGCCGCCCAGCTGTACGGCGAGTTCAAGGCCTTTTTCCCGGACAATGCCGTGGAGTATTTCGTCTCCTATTACGACTATTACCAGCCGGAAGCCTATATCCCCACGACGGACACCTACATTGAGAAGGACCTGAGTATCAACGACAAGATTGACGAACTCCGGGTGAGCGCGGCCTCCGCCCTCATGTCGGGCCGGAGGGACGTGATCGTGATTTCGTCGGTATCCTGCCTGTACGGCATCGGCAACCCGGATGACTTCCACGACCAGACCGTCACGGTCCGCAAAGGCGAGGCCATGTCCATGACCCGCCTCCTTTACAAGATCGTGGACGCCCTCTACTACCGGACCGAAACCGACTTCAAGCGCGGCTCTTTCCGCGTCCGGGGCGATACCGTGGACATTTTCCTGGGCGGAGCCGACTATGCGGCGCGCATCGAATTCTTCGGGGACGAGGTGGAGAGCATCTCCCTGGTCGATCCCGTCACCGGCGCCCGGTTCGAGGAACTGGACAAGATCGACCTGTACCCCGCCAAGAACTTCGTCACCTCCAAGGAAAAGGGAGCGATGGCCGTAAGCCAGATCCAGGACGACCTCACCGCGCAGATCGCCTATTTCGAGAGTATCGGCAAGTACCTGGAAGCCAAACGGTTGAAGCAACGGGTGGAATACGACATCGAGATGATTAAGGAGATGGGCTACTGCCCGGGGGTGGAGAATTACTCCCGTTATTTCGACGGGCGGAAACCGGGCCAGCGCCCCTTCACCCTCATCGACTACTTCCCCGACGATTTCCTGTGCTTCATCGACGAAAGCCACGTCACCCTGCCCCAGATCCGGGCGATGTTCGGCGGCGACCATTCCCGCAAAGCAACGCTGGTGGAGTATGGGTTCCGACTGCCCGCCGCGGCCGACAACCGGCCCCTCACCTTCGACGAATTCGAGTCCGTCACCGGCCAGACCGTGTATGTCAGCGCCACCCCGGCTGACTATGAGCTGGAAAAGTCCGAGGGACTCGTGGTGGAGCAGATCGTGCGGCCCACCGGTCTGCTGGATCCGCCCATCGAGGTGCGTCCCACAGAAAACCAGGTGGACGACCTGATGGAGGAGATCCGGAAACGGGCCGAGGTGGACGAACGCGTCCTGGTCACCACCCTCACCAAGCGGATGGCCGAGGAACTGGACAGTTACTTCGGCCGGATGGGCGTCCGGTGCCGCTACATCCATTCCGACGTGGACACGGCTGAACGCGTGGAAATCATCGAAGATTTCAAGAACGGACTGTTCGACGTCCTCATCGGCGTGAACCTCCTGCGGGAAGGCCTGGATATCCCGTCCGTCTCGCTGGTCGCCATCCTGGATGCCGACAAGGAAGGGTTCCTGCGCAGCGGGCGTGCCCTTACCCAGACGGCCGGCCGCGCCGCCCGAAACGTGAACGGACTCGTGATCATGTATGCCGACACGGTGACCCAGTCCATGGACGAAACCATCCGGGAGACGAACCGGCGTCGTCAGAAACAGCAGGAATATAATCAGTTGCACGGAATCACCCCCAAGCAGGTCCAGGTTCGGGCCAATATCCTGATGTCCGAGCTCGTCACTTCCAAGGAGGATACCTCCCATGTGAGCGGCTTCCTCAACGAGGGCGGCGGACTGTCCGGATCCGCCCTGGGCAAACCACTGAACCCCCGTCTCAAAAACACCGTCACGGGACACGTGAGCGCCGAGGACTCCGTCTCCGCCCCCACCTATGTTCCCAATCCTTCCGACCTGGGCCGCGGTACGGTGTCCGTGGGCCTGGGCCACGACGCCAAGCGCGAAGGGACGTCCGCCTTCGTGGACGGCTATATCGCCGCCGACCTCGCCGCAGTGCTCCAGGATCCGGTCATCCGATCGATGTCACGTCCCCAGGTGGAGAAGGCAGCCGAAGAAGCCAAGCGGAAAATGCAAAAGGCCGCGGCCGACCTGGATTTCACGGCGGCCGCCCGCTATCGTGACGAGATGTGGGCCCTGCAGGAGTATTTGAAGGTCTGGAAAGACTGATTTACAACCGGTTAACCTTCAGGACGTGTTTCTGGACACGGATTTGGGACAGGATCTTGTCCAGTTCCAGGTTGGAAGGGACCAGCAGTTTCATCAATATCTCGAAGGTTCCCTGACGCTCATTCTCCGTCACGTTGAACGTGCGGATGGACGCCTTGAAGGAACCGATGACTTCCATGATCTTCCCCAGCGCCTCGCTTTCGTGGTCCGTGACGATCTTGAGGGACACCTGGAAGGAGCCGGTGGACGGCGTGTCGGCCCAGCGCACTTTCTGGATGCGGTAGGGATAGGTCTCGATGAGACGGGCCGCGTTCGGGCAGGTGATGCGGTGGATCTTGATGCCGTTCTCCCGGGTGACGAAACCGAACACGTCGTCGCCGAATACGGGATTGCAGCAGCGGGCCATCCGGTAGTCCAGGCCCTTCAGGTCCCGGGCGTTCAGGACCAGGATGTCGTCCTTCGAGGCGGTTTCCATCCGCCGGACTTTCTGAGCTTCCTGTGCTTGGGCCGCCTCCAGCGCCTCCTGGCGCCGTTTTTCCTCGGTCAGGATATATTCCTTGATCTCATTGACGTCGATATCACCGTCCCCTACCGCCGCGAAGAAGGCGTTTACGCTGGTCATCCGGTGCTTCTTCATCAGTTCAGTAAGCATCTCGTCCGGGAATTCCAGTTTCCAGTTCTTCAGGCGGCGCTCCAGCAGTTCACGTCCGGCTGAGGCGCGGCGCTGCTCTCCTTCGCTCAGGGCCTGCTTGATCTTCTGGCGGGCCTTGGTGGTCACGACGTAATTGATCCAGTCCGGAGCCGGGTGCTGGTTCTTCGCCGTGAGGATTTCCACTACGTCGCCCGTGTGGAGCTTTTCCTTGATGGGTACGGGCTTTCCGCCCACCTTTCCGCCCACGCAGTGCTGGCCGATTCCCGTGTGGATGTTGAAAGCGAAATCCAGCACAGTCGCCCCGGCGGGAAGGATCCGGAGCTCGCCCGTGGGGGTGAATACGAAGATGTCCTTGGATGGAGGTTGGGGCAGTTCTTCCGGGCTGTCCGTATCAGGATGCTCCAGGGCATAACGGACCGAAGTGAGCCACTTGTCCATGGTCTCCTCCCGCTTGATGCCCTTGTAGGACCAATGCGAAGCGAATCCGTTTTCAGCGATATCGTCCATCCGTTTCGTGCGGATCTGGACCTCCACATAAGCGCCTTCCTTGTTCTTGACCGTAATGTGCAGCGATTCGTAACCGTTCGTCTTGGGATTCGTCACCCAGTCACGGAGGCGCTTGGTATCCTGCTCGTACTCCTCCGTCACGAAACCGAACACTTTCCAGCAGAGTTCCCGCTCAAGCTTGAGGTCCTCCGGGCAGTCGATGATGAAGCGGATGGCGAACACGTCGAAGACGCCCTCGAAAGGGACCTTCTGCTTGACCATCTTGCACCAGATGGAGTAGGCAGCCTTGGTCCGGATCTTCAGCTTGTACCGGATGCCGGCCTCCGAAAGTTTCACTTTCAGCGGCTCGATGAACTCTGCCATCAGTTTCTCCCGATCCTTTTCAGTAGCCTTCAACTTATTGGTAATCAGGCGATACTGCTCGGGTTCGGCATAACTCAGGTAGATATCCTCCATCTCCCGCTTCATATTGTACAGGCCCAGCTGGTGCGCCAGGGGGATGTACAGCATCAGGGTTTCCAGGACCTTCCGTTCACGGGCGGCCTTCGGGAAAATGGAGAGGGAGCGCATCACCTCCAGACGGTCGGCCAGCTTGAGGACCGTCACGCGCGGGTCCTTCGAATACTGGATGATCAGTTTCTTGTAATTCTCCGCCTCCAGGCGCGTATCCTTGGGATTGATGGTGGATATCCGGTTCAGGCCGTCCACCATCGTGTACACGCTTTCATCCAGTTTCAGGGCGCGGATGTCAATCTCCTGCCCCGTACGCGTGGCCTCGTGCAGGAACACGGCCGCTACGCACTCGGGCGGGAGGCCGATTTCGTCGGAGACGATTTTCGCGACGGCGAGGGGATGCTCGAAAAAAGGCCTTCCGTCGCTTCGGAGCCGGCCTTCCAACGCAGCCCGGGCCACATCATAGGCTTTGCCGATGATCTCCCGGCCTTCGTCCGGATAATTGGTGAAAAGCGTGCTGTCCATTACTTCTGGCGCTGGCGCAGGGTCAGGGCCTGCTGGTAGGCGCGGGCATTGTCCATATGCTCGCTATAGGTCGCCGCGAAACGGTGGGAGCCGTTGAAGGAAGGGTCGGCGCAGAAGTACAGGTAGTTGTGCCGCTGCGCGTACAGGACGGCTTCCAGGCAGTTCTTTGGCGGGCAGGAGATAGGCCCCGGAGGGAGTCCTGCATACCGATAGGTATTGTAGGGAGAATCCACGTCCAGGTGCCGGCGCAGAATGCGCTTGAGGGTGTAGCCGTAGCAGAAATTCACCGTAGGGTCGGCCTGCAGGGGCATTCCGGCGCGAAGCCGGTTCAGGTACACGCCCGCAACCGTAGGAAGCTCGGGAGCGTAGTGCGATTCGCCGTCCACGATGGAGGCGAGGGTGGAAACCTGCGCGGGGGTCAGGCCCTGGTTCCGGGCGAGTTCCACGCGCGCATCGGTCCAGAAAGCGTCCCGCTCCTTGCGGAAACGGTCAAAGATTTCAGAGACGGAGGCCGTCCACGTCATCTGATAGGTGTCGGGGATGACCATCGTGAAAAGCTGGGCCGGGGTGATCCCGTAGCGGGCCAGCGAGTCGGGAGACAGGGCGAAATCCGCCACTTCGGCACTGTCGGCAAGCATTTGCGCCCCCACCTTCCTGGCCAGGACCTCCGGCGTCCGGATGGTCCCGGAGAGCGTCAGGTTCACCGGCGTCTGCCAACCTTTGGAGAGCATCCGGGCGACATACATGCTGGAAGACTTCGCATCCACGGTATAGTGGCCTGTCCGCATCTCCGAAAGCGGGTCGAGTGTACGGTGTAAACTCTTCTTGTTCAGGACGACGCCGCTTGCCAGAAGGGAATCTACCACGTCGGAGGGTTCCATGCCGGGACGGACGTAAAGCTCACATGTGCCCGAGAAATTCGGAACTTTCCGGTCATACCACATACGGTATAGCCGGACACCCGCGAACAGTGCCAGCAGGGCGGCAGCCCCCACAGCGGCCCAGACCAGCCTTTTCCGGGTTACCGCTTCCATACCTTCCCGAGTTTGGACACAGGACGGAGAAGGATCTCATCCCCCTCGCGGGGCTCATAGCCGGAAGAAAAGCCGTTGAGTTTGCGGACGGACTTTTCCTTGACCGCAAAGCGCTGGCAGATGGCGTGGAAGGATTCCCCGTCCGCACCGACGATATACTTGTCCAGGCCTTTGACCGTATGTTTCTTCTTGGGTTCCAGATACACGGGATCCCCTGCCTGGAGCACGGCACCACGGGATACGTCGTTGAAACGGAGGATCTCCCGCTTCAGCAGGTGATACCGTTTCGCGAGGGAGGCATAAGTCTCCCCTTCCACGGCATATACGAAGGGAACACCATTCCGGGAATAAAGGGTACGGGACAGGGAGAAGCGGTATTCCTCGCCTGCGGCGCCGGAATAGACCTCTCCCGCCTCAATCTTGAGCGGAGATTCGGGAATCTCTTCAGGCACAGCCACTTCGACCGGCATCTCCGCTTCCCGTCCGCTTTGCGAGGCCGCTTCCTCCACGGTCATCCGGTCGAACCGGGCCAGGCCGTAGTCTTCTACACACTTGATGAGCTTGGCGGCATAGGTCGGGTCCGTGGCATAACCGGCCTGCTTGAGGCCATAAGCCCAGGACTTGTAGTCCCCGGTCTGGAAATCGAAGAGGAACTTGTAGCGGTCGCGGTAACGGAGGAAATCGGAATGGTCGCGGAAACTCTCCTCGGCCGAATCATAGGCGCGGAAACACTCCCCTTTCCGGTCGTCATCGGCCTTCATCGTACGGCCGTTCCAACTGTTATGGCATTTGATGCCGAAATGGTTGTTACCGTTCGTGGCCAGGGTGGACAGGCCGGAAGACGATTCGATGATACCCTGGGCCAGGGTGATGCTGGCGGGGACGCCCGTCCGATACATCTCGTTCACGGCGATGGCCGAATACCGGGAAATATAGCGCTCCTGGGGGGTCTGCGGGTCCTGCTGGGCGGAGGCCGTGAGAGCAAGGAGCATTGCGATTGCGATGATTGCCTTCTTCATAGCCTCAAAGATAAGGATTAATTTTCAGATTTGGTACACGTCCCCGTCGGAGGCGGCGTAAGTTTCCGGGAAGACGGTCCGGCATTCCGATTCATACAGGCGTGGATCCGTATTCCGCGAAGAATAGTGGCCGATCAGCAGTTTGGTCGCGCCTGCATCCCGCGCAACCTGCGCAGCCTGGAGCGTCGTGGAATGGAAACGGTCGGCCGCCTTGTCTTCGTGTTCCGTCAGGAAGGTCGTCTCGTGATAGATGACCGTCGTACCCTTCAGCACCTCCGCCTCTCCGGGGAAAACGGCCGTATCCGACACATACGCATAACTTCTGGGCGAGTATGGCTTGTAGGCCGCCTCGGCCACCGAAATGACCCTTCCGTCGGACCGGAGCACATCCTCCCCGCGTTTGAGCGTGCCGATTTCCGTAAGGGACAGCCCGTACTGTTCGATGCACTCCTTCCGGACGTTCCAGAGGGGCTCCTTTTCGCGGAAGATGTATCCGTAGGTCTCGATTCCGTGCATCAGGGGGAAAGCGACCACCTCGACGGTCTTGGTTTCCATCACCACCTCCGGGAACCGAGTGTTCACCTGGTGAAAGGCGATCTCGAAGGGAAGCCACTCGTTGAAGGAAAGGAAGAAGTTGATGAACGGCCGCAGATTGCCCGGACCGTAAACGTGAAGGGGTGCCTGGCGGCCGCCCATCCCGAAGGTGGAGAGCAGGCCGAACAGGCCGAAAACATGGTCCCCGTGCACATGCGTGATGAAGACGGCTTCCAGCTTCATCATGGGCACGTGGTACCGGACCATCTGGGACTGGACTCCCTCACCGGCATCAACAAGGAACAAGCGCCCACGCACTTGCAATGCCTGGGCGCTTTGGTTCCTGTCTTTGACGGGCATGGCCGAAGCCGTGCCGAGCATCGTGACGGTGAAGTTGTCCTGCGGATTACTCACCCTTCTCGAGCTTGTCCTTGAGGGCAGCCAGAGCGGAGATGTCACCGAGGGTGGTCTTCTCGACGGTGCTGTTCACCTTCTTGATGGCCTTCTTGGTGTTGTCAGCCTCGGCGGTCTCGCGGGCCACGCGGGCTTCCTGATAGGTGCGGACGTGAGAGACGCGCACGGTGCGGGTGCTGCGGCGCAGCTCCACGACCTTGACCGGCAGGGTCTCGCCGACGACGGCCTGCTTGCCGTCTTCCTTCACCATCTCGCGGTTGAAGGCCGCGGCCTCGGTGCCGTCCTCGAACTTGAGGGCGTAGCCCTTGTCGCCGGCGGCGGTGACGGTGGCGTCCACCACGGTGCCGACCGGGTACTTGTCCTTGAGCTCGTCCCAAGGGTTTGTGGTGGGGTGCTTG
>JAEEGL015224640.1_pt1 | contig 11456 bp, 12 predicted proteins | sample 9134231 | NCBI WGS metagenome assembly JAEEGL01 (sample SAMN16246548, study PRJNA631951) | gut metagenome | biome: gut microbiome; feature: rumen; material: fiber-attached | host: Bos | place: Iran: Karaj | collected 2018-10
ACTCCCGGAACAACAAGTTCAAAATAACATGGTTCATTTGTAAAATAGTATTCTTTTTTGGGAACAACCCTTAGAACACTGTAGTCTGCTGCAAAACAAAGTTCATAAAAAATCAAAAACAGAATAACACAAAATATTTTTTTTAATAGTCGTCCGCTAAATTTTCTTGTTCTTCGTTCCATACATTTCTCCAGCGCTTTTGTTCATCATCTCGAATAATCGAAAAAATTGTTTTTTCTGCAGGATAGTCTTTTTTTTCTTCAGAAAGCTGTGCCAGTTGTTTAATTGAATCCTGTACTTCACGTTTTTTTTCGTGCGCAATTTCCAGGTTTATTTTTTCGTTAATGTTTTTTGGATTTCTTAAAAGAGCCTCCCTAAAAAACTTTTCCACATCTTCATACTGACCATCATAAAAAGATACAATCCCTAAATTATATTTAATGGAAAAAGCAAGTTTTTCATTTTCAATATTTTTGATTGCTATCAATTTTTCTTTTGCTGTATTTGTTTCGCCAAGAGCCAGATATGTTGTTGCAAGTCCATAATCAGCATAAGACTGTTTATTTTCATCAGAACATTTTCCTATAAATCTTGAAATTGCCTTTTGATAATTTTCAGAATGAAAATACAAAGTACCGCTCAAAATGTTATAGGAATCCTTTGTACTGCTGTTGCACGAAACAAAAAGAAACAGTGTTAAAACAATTAAAACTGATGTAGTTTTTTTTGCTGATGTTTTTTTGTCAGGAAAACTAATTTCTGAAAAGACAAATCCTAAACATAAAAAAATAAGTGATAAAAAAATAAACAGTGAGTGTCTTTGAATCGGCTGTACTTCATATCCTGTCCTAAGTACATTGGCGGAATCATTTTCTCCACCATTCATAACAGAAAGAATTTTCTTTACACAATATTTATCCGTTGAGTCCACAAACAAAACAGGAGTCAGCGGAACTTTTTCCTGAACTTGTTTTAGAATTCCAGAAATTTCTGACTTATGCAGATATGTTTTTACAGTAGTCTTTTTGTCACCGGCTAAAACATTTGTTCCCTTTTCTGAACCGAATCCTAAAAATATAACGGCAACCCCGCAGCGGGCGGCTTCGAAAACTGCTTTTTCTATTGCCTGTTCATCACCTTCGCCATCTGTAAAAACAACAATTGTAGAATAACGGGCAATTTGCGAAGGAAAACTGTCCAGAGCTTTTAACAGGCCTTCTGCAGGATTACTGCCGCCCGCTGTCATTAATTCCGGAGATAAACAGGTAATCAAAGAATGTATTGAATTATAATCTGAAGTTAACGGCACAGCAGTAATTGCCTTTCCTTTAGTGATAACAGCAGATATTTCAACATCATGCATATTCGAAAGCAGCAAATCGGAAACTTCTTTTACACTGTCGAGTCGTGTTTTTTCTGTTCCGTTTTGTGCATCCTTTGCAAGCATACTCCACGAAATATCATACACAAAAGAAACGGCACTGCCGCTACGCTGAACAGGGACAGATGAAGTCCCCCACACTGGATTCGAAAGTGCTATCACCAAACAAATCCAGGATAATGAAAAAAACACCAGACGCAATACAGAAGCGGCATTGAATCTTGTATATAATCTGACAGTCTGCGGACGCTGTCCGTAAATAAAACCAAGTGAGCGGTTAACTTGTTTTTTATGTGCAAAAAACCAGAGCCAGGCAGGCAAAAGCATCAGTAACAAAATCCAGAGTTTCATTAAAACAGCTCCTTCATGTATAATCGCCGGATGATCCAGCTTAAGGCAAACAGAATTGCTGCTAAATATAAAACAGATTTGTAGTATTCTTTGGTCGAAGCCTTATAGTAAAAAGTCTGCACAACATTTTCTTTTAATGTTACAAACTCAAGTGCATTCTGAAGTGAGTAAAGATTTTCGGCCAAAAAATATTTACCTCCACTGATTGAAGCTAACTCTGCAAGAAAACCTTCATCAAAGTTTGAATCTAAAAAACCTGAATACCGTTTTCCTGTTTCTATATCTACATGTTCAATTGGAACAGTTCCTTTTGTTCCAACACCAACAACATAAAGAATTATGCCGTTTTCTTTAGCAAGTTTTGCAGCAGTTTTTGGATGCACAATGCCGGCATTATTATCGCCATCTGTTAAAAGAACAAGAATTTTTTTTGGCGCATTAGAAGAAACCAGATGATATACAGCCGTACTCAATCCCGTTCCTATTGCAGTTCCTTCTCCTAAAGTTCCAATCGTAAGCGTTTTAAGCTGCGAAAGAAAAAAATCGTGATCCATTGTCGGAGGAACAACAGATGCGGCTTCAGTTGCCATCGCTACCAGACCAAACGCAGCTCCTTCCATCTTTTCGGTTATGGCAGCAATCGATTGCTTTGCAACTTCAAGCCGTGTCCCGTCTGCAATATCCGTAGCTGCCATTGATGGACTAATATCAACAATAAAAACAACTTCTGCACCACGTGAAGTATACACTTTTTCCTGTCTTGAAATTACAGGAGAAGCAAGTGCCACAACCATGCAGCAAAATGCTCCGATAAAAAATATTCTCGATAAATATTTTGCCACCTTCATTCCTGTTTGCATCACATTAAAAGTTTTTCCTTCCCAGTCAGATATTGTAAGCGGAAAAGAAATCTGCGTAAAAAATTTTAATTTACGCAAAATAAAAGAAACAGGAATTACTAAGAAAAACAAAAATGCAAAAGGATTTTCAAACTGCAGCATCATCTTCTCCTTTTACAAATGTTTCTATTTTTAACAAAGCCTGTAAAAGTTCTTCCAATACACTCAGGCGGTCATTCAGGTTTTCAAGTTTATTGTTCTCTGTATTTTGTTTTAATGTTTTTCCTGCAAACCGTATTGCATCAGTTTTAGAAAGCAAAGATTCAACATCAGTTCCCGTTTCTTTTAGTTCAGCATCTTCAAGAATCTCTTTTGTGGTCATTGCCAAAAATTTTTCATTATATTTTCCTGACAGATACGAACGCAAAATCTGCTGGATTCTTTGTGCAAAGAATTTATCATCACCTTGTTCTAAAGTACGGCGCAGCTTGTTTACTTGTTTTAAATGAATGCGGTAATTCTTTGAATGAAAACGTGAATAAAAAACAGTACTAAAAAAATCTTTTACTTTTTCAAATCTAAAAGCAAAAATAATCAGTGATATAAAAACAAGAACCGCAAAAATAAGAAGACCATAAACTGCATAAGTAGTTCCAGGCACAACAAGTGGCGGACGCATTGCTTTTAGTTCTGTTTCCCCTGTTTGTTCAAGAATCGATTGCACGGTAAAAGGCGGAATTTCGATTATCTCGAGTTCCGGGCATTCTTTGAAAAACCCCTGTGGAATTGCTTTAACACTCACTGTTCCAGACTGCCACGGAATAAACTGGAGTGTAACAGTTACACGATTTTTTGAACCAGTAAAAGCATTACCCAGACTGCGAACCGTAAGAGAAGCCGAAAGCACAGTTACTTCATCTGTAGACAACTCTGATGCATTGGCTGAACATTCTGTTACTGCTGCATCGGTTTTATAATCATAAGTTAATTCAGCAATATCGCCGACAAAAATCAAAGGCGGACTTAATGTTACATCAGTATTTTCCATAAAGCCTACCTTCGTCCCCGCGACTTAAAAAAGCGTCCCAGAATAAAAACAGGATCATCCTGTGTCGTCATCAATACAGGAGATGCTCCGCGATGTAAACACATAAGCTGAAACTGTTCCACTCTTGATTGTGTTTCATGTTTCCATGCTTTTTTAAAACCGAAATTTGATGTTGGCAAAAGTCTGATTTGTTTTGTCTCCGGATCAAAAAAACGGAGCGTACCAAGCGACGGAAAATCAGAATCTACCGGATCAGTTATGTTTACACAAACAACATCGTGTTTTATTGCAAGCTGCGAAAGTGGTGCTTCATAATCAGCACAACGAAAATCCGAAAAAATAATTACAAGCGACTTTTTTTTAAGCAGGCGCAAAGTTCCTTTTATGGCATTTGGCAGAACGGAACCTGTTACTGTTTTTTCAGGAATGGTGTCCAGTTTTCGTAAAATTGTCATGGCATGATTACGGCCACTTTTTGGGGAACACGAAAACCTAAGCTCTCCGTCAAAAAGCATGGCACCTACAGGACTCCCGTTTTGTTCTGATGCCAGAGTAATCAAAGCGGCAGACTCAACAGCCTGTGCAAACCGGGATTTTTTTCCGGAACCTGTCTCCATAGAAAGAGAACAGTCTACAATTACGAACACAACCATTTCGCGTTCTTCATCAAAAAGCTTAACAAAAGGTTTGTTCATTCGTGCTGTAACATTCCAGTCAATACTGCGCACATCATCATCTGTAAAATATTCACGCACTCCAGAAAACTCAACACCATGACCTCGGCGAAGCACACGAAAAGACCCGCTTTTGAGTCCCGCCGCAATAGTCCTTGCGGCAAGCCGCAAATGAGATGCCCGTTCAGAAAGAGAATCAGAATTTTCTAGAATTACTGTGCCTGTTTTTTCCATAAAAAATTACGGTACTGGAATAAGTGATAAAATTTTTTCAACAAGATTGTCCGAAGTTATTCCGTCTGCGGCCGCTTCATAAGAAAGCACAAGTCTGTGACGCAAAACTTCTGGAGCAACTTTTTTAACATCTTCCGGAATTACATAACTACGGCCATCAAAAAGAGCTGCAATTTTTGCACAACGCAATAAGGCAATACTTGCACGCGGAGAAGCCCCGTACGAAATATAACGCAAAATGTCATCACGGTTTTTTGCGTGCTGCGACTTTTCTGATTCAGGACGTGTAACCGCAACAATAGATACAATGTAATTCAATATTGATTCTTCACAGGTAACAGAATCTGCCAGTCTGCGCAATGCAAAAATTTTTTCGGCAGAAAAAACTTTGTTCACTGGTATTGATTCATTTTGTCCCTGTCCCAGAACAATTTTCATTTCTTCCTGAATGTTCGGAAACTTAACAACAACCTTCAAAAGAAACCTGTCTAATTCTGCTTCTGGCAAAGGATATGTTCCTTCCTGTTCAATCGGATTTTGTGTTGCAAGAACAAAAAAAGGTTCAGGCAGTTTATGGGTTTCATCACCAATGGTCACCTGATGTTCAGCCATTGCTTCAAGCAGTGCAGACTGAACTTTTGCAGGAGCACGGTTAATTTCGTCTGCAAGAACAAGATTTGTAAACACAGGTCCTTTTCGTACAGAAAAAGTACTGGTATTCTGCTCATAAACTAAAGTGCCAGTAACATCTGCAGGAAGTAAATCTGGAGTAAACTGAATCCTCTTAAAACCAAGAGATGAAACATCTGCAAAAGTTTTTACTGCTAAGGTTTTGGCAAGCCCGGGACCGCCTTCTAAAAGCACATGACCGCCTGCGATCAAAGCCGTTAAAATTCCATCAATAACATTTTCCTGACCAACAACTCTCTTCGCAACTTCTTTGCGAATTTGACTGATATCATTTTTTGCCTGTCTAAATTCTTCTTCATTCATACTTATATTAGAATAGCATGTGAAGATTTTCTTTTCAAGAAAAACACCAACCACTCCTATTTTATCATTGCTGTCCAGGCTCCATCTTCTTTTGTGTAATTATTCTCTTTTGCCATAACCTAATCCTCCTTGAGTTATGTCAAAATCTTAGCACATATCTATTCCATCGTATGGGAACCATATAAAACATAACCCCAGACTCTACCTCTGTTTCAATTTTTCTCTTATTGAAGATTCACTTTAAATTCTCTATAATAGAAACATTATGAATATTTTAGCAGAAGAATTAAACTCAATTCTTAAACCAAGTCCAGTTTACGAAATGCTCTCTGATATCGGGCAGCGTATGTTTTTTCCACGTGGAATTATTTCTCAAGGTGCCGAAGCAAAACTTTACGGCAAAAAGGCAAATGCCACAATCGGTATCACAATGAATGAACGGCTTCCAGTTACATTGCCAAGTGTTGTACGCCAGATGCCTGATCTTACCACAACAGAATCTGTTGCATATTCTCCAACTGCCGGAAATCCTACCTTACGGGCTTTGTGGCGCGAAAAACTTATTTCAAAAAATCCATCACTTAAAGGAAAAAAATTCTCACAACCTGTTGTAGTTCCAGGACTCACCGCAGGTATTTCATATTTGTCTGATTTATTTTTGAATCAGGGAGAAACTCTTTTAGCCTGTGACCCAAGCTGGGATAATTATGCTCTTATAGTTGAAACAAGACGCAACGCAAAATTAAAGCAGTTCGAAATGTTCTGGGGCGATGGTTTTGAAGGCGGATTCAACACCGATAAACTCCGCAAAGCTGTTGAACAGCAGGCAAACGAAACCGGCATGGTAAAACTGATACTTAACTTTCCGCAGAATCCTTCAGGCTATTCTCCAACTGTTGATGAACGCAAAGAAATCTGCCAGATAATCGAAAAAACTGCCATGAAAGGCACAAAAGTTATGGTCTGGTGTGATGATGCGTACTTCGGTCTGGATTACGAACCTAATATCGAAAAGCAGTCTCTGTTTGCTTACCTTGCTGACCTTCACGAAAATGTTATTGCCTGCAAAATCGATGGTCCAACAAAAGAAGACTATGTCTGGGGTTTCCGCTGCGGTTTTATTACTTTTGCCGGAAAATCCCTTACAGACGAAATGCACGAAGCTTTAATCAAAAAACTGATGGGTGCAATCCGTTCCTCTGTATCGTGCTGTGCTACTCCAAGCCAGTCAATTTTGTTAAAGGTTTTTGAAGATCCTCTTCTTGAAGAAGAAAAAGAAATGTTCAAAACTATTCTTAGGGGCCGCTATCAGAAAGTCCGGGATTTTATAGAAACAAAAAAAGACAACAAAGTTCTTAGACCAATGCCTTTTAATTCCGGATACTTTATGTGCTTTACCTGTATTGGAATTGATGCTGAACTTTTACGCCAGAAACTGCTGCACGAAAACCAGATTGGTACAATCGCGATTGACTCAAAGCACCTGCGCATAGCTTTTTCAAGCCTCGACAAACGCGACATAGAAAGCGTGTATGCTGCAGTTTACGATGCCGCCGAGGATATGGCAAAACATGCTTAACAAAAGCAGAAAAAGCGTATTCCCAAGAATTTTTATATTATCCGCGTTACTTTGCATAAGCCTGTGCTCCTGCACTGCAAAAAAATTGCCTAAGCTGGTGCTTTGGACAAACCGCAGTGAATTTGTTTCGTACGCGGAGCTTTACAATTCATTCCAGAATGATATACGGATTATTGTTGTTTACAAAAAAGACCTGCTTTCTTCACTGCCTCCTGCAAAAGACGAAGTTCAGCCGGATTTAGTTGTTTCTTCATACCTTGCAAATTCAACTTTGTGTAAAAATTTTCTGCCGGTTGATTATTTATTCTCACAGCAGCTTTTAGACCGCGATAACTTTTATCCGCAGCTTTTACATTCCGGAACACTCGACAATAAACTGTATTTTTTACCTGTCAGCTTTAACCTGCCGGCAATAATCTTTGCAGAAAAACACAAGGATTTACTCGACAACGAATATACAATTTCTCTGGAACAAATAAAAACAAAAGGTTCTGAATATAATCACCTGAATAAATCGAATATTTTTACAGCCATGGGATTTTCTCCGCGTTGGAATATTGACTTTGCTTATCTTGCTACAAAACTCCGCGGTGCCTCTTTTAGCGAAACCAGTTCCGGAGTCTTTTCGTATCAGTCACAAAAATTTGATCAGACTGTAAAATATTTACGTACCTGGACACTCGAAGCAAACAGAGATTCCGCTGCCGAAGATGACTTTAAATTCAAATATCTTTACACACCAGGCTACACGCTTGTTACAACAGACCGCTGTCTGTTTTCTTTAACAAGAAGCGACGAACTGTTTAACTTGAATTCAGAAAAGCTTACCGGCATCGATTACCGCTGGCTATGCGAAACAAATATTCCGGTTGAAGATGATTTTGTATCACTGGGGTTATACAAAAAAACCAAAAACATCAATGCCGCAGAAAGTTTTATCACATGGCTGATGAACAAAGATACACAAAAACGCATGCTCGAACGCACTGTTGAAATGAAACTTAACACCACGACCTTCGGAATTGCGGGGGGATTTTCTTCAATAAAACAGGTAAACGAACGCTACTTTCCTTTGTTCTATCCAATGCTGATTCGCAATATTCCTTCGGGTGAAAAACTTGGTGAACCAGAAATTCTTCCGGCTCAATGGCCAAGCATAAAAGAAAAAATACTGCTTCCATATCTGGAAGATTCATTAAACACAAAACACGATGTAAATTACAACCTGATGAATCTTTTAATTGCAGAATGGAATAAGCAGTTATTCTAAACATCAGTTTTCACAGACTATATTAAAGAAGATAAACTTTTTTTTTACATTTCCGATAATTAAATTGAGGGAAAAATTGGAGGAAATGTATGTTGTCGCAAGTTAATTCACTTAGCCCACAATCTTACTCAAATTTTATTTCAAGCGGAGCAGGCGGAAAAATTTATGTGCCTGTAAAGCCAAGTCAGGTTATATTTTCGCAGTTTGATCACGTTTCTGGAGTTGCTTCTCAAAAAGGAAGTGATTCTGGCGTTTCTGTCAGCAAAATTCAGATTTTAAACACCCTCATCGACCAGCTCATTAAAATTAAAACTGATGTAAAAAAACCGGAAATTCCGGCAGATTTAACCAACAACCAGCTCGATGCCCTGATAAAAGATTACCAGAATCAGGTAACAACAGCAATAAAAGCCGCAAATATTACACCATTCGGGCTTGCAGGAATTGCACCAGAGGCAGGCATGGTTCTGGACACCTTCGCCTGAGCCTGACAGCAAAAAAAATAAAGCCAGCACCAGAACTGACAGACAATGAAGTTATAAAAATTACGGAATATTTACCAGACTTAGAGTAAAAAATTTACAGCACAACTTAAATCCTGAGCTGGGATTACAATTTGCGAGCTATGTTGATTTGACTATTCTTGAGCACCTTGCATAAAAGAAAAAAATGAACATCATAATACAAAGTTTGTAATTGAAAGTTTAGTTCCTAATCAAACAAACTCTGCTGGAGGGGGTCTTTTTGCGGAAACTCTTCCATCCACTTAAAGACAGAAGCTGTTCCCAGCATAATGTTATTGCGTCGGCATTGCTGGGAAAGGTAGAGCATAAGTTCACGCTCGTGAGGGCTTGAGCACATGTAGCTGTAGCCAAAGGTTTTCTGATAGCGCTCTTTCATACCGGTAAAATGCGGGTCCCTGGCTGCAAGTCGTTCCAGAGCCGCATAAAAATATTCACGGTTCCCTTCGCGCAAAGTTAGTCCAATTCCAAAACATATAATGGCTTTTACCCCAGCCTTTACACAGTAATCAATAATTCCATCAATATTTTCGCGGGTATCATTTATAAAGGGCAAAAGCGGACTGAACCATACAACAGTTGGAATTCCGGCATTGCGGCAGGCCTGCAAAACTTCAAAGCGACGACTGGTCGGGCAGACAGCGGGTTCAATCAGTTTGCAAAGTTCATCGTCGGCAGTAGTAAGCGTCATCTGTACCACAGCCTTAGTTTTATTATTTATGCGTGTCAGAATATCAAGGTCGCGCAAGACTAAATCAGATTTAGTAATAAGCGCCACACCAAAACCATAGCGGTCAATAATTTCAAGACAACGCCTCATAAGCCCAAGCTCTTTTTCAAGCGGAATGTAAGGGTCAGTCATGGAACCAGTCCCAATCATGCAGCGCTTACGTTTTCTACGCAGTGTTTCTTCCAGAAGCTCAGGCGCATTCTGCTTAACTTCAATATCTTCAAAATCATGAGTAAACTGGTAACACTTGCTGCGTGAGTCGCAATAAATACAACCATGCATACAACCCCGGTAAATGTTCATACTGCGAGGCGTCAGAATTGTTTTGGCGGTTACAAAATGCATGGAGTTATTATAGCATACAAATGTGACAAGAGAATGTCATATTTTATTATTTAAAAAATTGACTTTTATGTATTTTTCCTTTATTCTTTATTTCGGCTAAATTGTTCCTAATATAGCTAAAACCAAACAGGAGGGTCTTATGCTTAAAGTTTCAGTTGGAGAAGCTAAAAACCGTTTACCCTACTTTCTTCATCTTGTTGAAGAAAAAAATGAAGAAATACAGATTACTCGTCATGGAAAACCTGTCGCTTTTATAAATGGAAAAGAGGCAGTACAAAGGCTTGAACGAAAACAGAAATATCTTGACGGACTAAATGCCTGGCGAAATAAATATGCGGATTGCCTTTTGTCTGACTCTGAAGTCGACGCAATTTTCGAACGTGAAAAAGAAGATGATTTTACAATCCGTCATCCAGAAGATTTTTCGTAGGAGGCTTACAAATTGAAGATTTATTTGCTTGATACAAATATCGTTTCTGAACCTTCAAAACCTATGCCAAATGAAAAGGTTCTTCAAAAACTTGCAGATAATCTGGAATATTCATGTATAAGTTCTGTGACCTGGACAGAAATACTTTCAGGTATAAAAACAATGCCGGATGGCAAAAGAAAAACCTGTCTTTTTGATTATTTTATCGAAAGTGTACAAAAGCAGTTTGAAATTCTTTACTTTGATACTAGTGCAGCCAATATCTATTCTGATTTATATGAACGACTTAAAACAAAAGGTAAACCAGCCCAAAGATTTGATTTGATGATTGCAGCAACCGCTATTTCTAATAATCTGATTTTAGTCACTCGAAATATTTCAGATTTTACAGATATTGCCGCAAACTCGAATCTGATGATTGAAAATTGGTTTGAAGAATAAATCTGTTTTCTGTGCGCTGTAATTATTGTAAAACTGTAAGCATTCACCGTAATAATACACCCATCAATTCTGACATACCAGTTCTTTCCCTGGCGGGTTATAATTGCGTTGGAGTTTAGAATGTTCTCGCGGCACTAGGCAACCACATCTTTTACATCATGGCCAAGTGCAAGGTTGCGGCGGATACGGTCTATGCCCATTGAGGTTGTGTGGAGTTTATTGATATTTTCTAAGAGTTCATTTTTCATATAAATCGTGTTATAATTGTAGTATGGACTCTAAGAAAAGTCTATCTGAACGTGACATCATCACAAAATATATTATCCCTGCAATTGAGCAATCTGGCTGGAATAAGCAGACTCAGATTCGCGAAGAAGTAACTTTTACTGCAGGTCGTATTTTTGTAAAAGGAAAAAAGACAAAGCGCGGTGAGAAGAAACGTGCAGATATAATCATATATTACAAACCAAACATTCCAGTAGCTGTTGTAGAGGCAAAAGACAATACTCACACAACAGGAGCTGGAATGCAGCAGGCTTTGGAATATGCGGGAACTCTTGATATTCCGGTTGCAATTTCAAGTAATGGGGATGGATTTGTAATTCAATATCGCAAAAACT
>JAEEGL010156469.1_pt1 | contig 11455 bp, 6 predicted proteins | sample 9134231 | NCBI WGS metagenome assembly JAEEGL01 (sample SAMN16246548, study PRJNA631951) | gut metagenome | biome: gut microbiome; feature: rumen; material: fiber-attached | host: Bos | place: Iran: Karaj | collected 2018-10
AGCTCGCTGATCAAAATCTTCACCTTGCCCTTGTAGATGCCAAGCACGTTGCGTTCAAACGCCTCCTTCACAGGATTCATGATCAGGTCACCACTCTTCGTCAAGCCGCCAAACAGCACAAACGCCTCAGGACTCGAGAAATTAGTGAAGTCAGCCAGAGCCTCGCCCAGGATGTTGCCCGTGTACTCAAAGATGTCCTTTGCCAGTTTGTCACCAGCAACCGCACAGTCATACACATCCTTGCTCGTGATGGCCTCGATGTCATATTCACGCAGCTTCGACGGCTCATCGCGCAGCTCCAGGAACTCACGTGCTGTGCGAGCCACACCCGTTGCCGAGCAGTAAGCCTCCAGACAGCCAGTGCGACCGCAGCCGCACACGCGGCCATTTGTGCGCTTTACAATCACGTGGCCCAGCTCACCGGCAAAGCCATCGTGGCCATATACCATCTGGCCATTCACCACGATACCGCTGCCCACACCAGTGCCCAGCGTGATCATGATAAAGTCCTTCATACCGCGTGCCACGCCATACGTCATCTCGCCGATGGCCGCAGCGTTAGCATCGTTGGTAATCAAGCACGGAATGCCGAATTTTTCAGTTACCATCTCGGCCAGGTGAATAGGCATCGGCCAGGGCAGGTTGGGCGCCTGGTCAATCATGCCAGTGTAGTAGTTGCCGTTCGGGGCGCCGATACCGATGCCATTGATCTTGCCATCGGCGTCATTGTCAGTGATCAGGCGAGACAGCTCCGTGTGCAGCTCGTCGATATAGTCATTAAAGTCGCTGTGTTTGCCAGTCTTGATAGAACTGCTTGCAATCACGTTACCACGGGCATCTACAATGCCAAAGACGGTGTTAGTGCCGCCCATGTCGATACCGATTACATAAGGTTTTGCCATGATTTTGGTTCTGTTTTTATTGGTTGATAATAAACGATGTTTACTTACTAATGTGCAAAGTTAACAATTTTGCCTTTATGATACAATATATTGCCACATTTTTTATCAACAGTCTATGCCCCGAGGCATGAGCGCGCAAGAAGAGAGAGCGGCGCCACAAAACAAGAAGTTGTGGCTGTTGTTTGAAGAACTTAGCGTCTTAGCGCCTTAGCGTGAGGCAAGATACGCGAGGCGAGTTTTAGGAGGCCGTCTTCGACTACGTCCTGCAACGCTACAGCTGTGGAACTTGACCTTTTGCTTTTTACCATTGACAGTCGTTGAATGGGTGTTTACCTTTGCACTGTGAATGGTAATGGTTGCGTTTAACAGTTCGTTAACAGTTCCGCCCCACCTCTTTTTGGTGTGGACGATTTTTAAAAGTGCTGAGAATCAACAAAAAACAAAACGGGCCTCGAAAAGCCCATTTTGCTTTTTATCGATGAGGGTCAACTTGGACGTTAGAAACTGGCGGAGAGGCGGACGTTGAGTTGGCGGCGGGTCAGGTAGTTGGGGACGGCATACTGGATGTCGTTGACGTCGGTAACCCAGTAGTAGCTGCTCACGTTGGAGATGTCCATCAGGTTAAAGCAGTCCAGGCCGAGCCAAATCTCCTTGAAATGGCTGAACGGGCCGCTAGTGGGACGGCTGTCTTTGCCGACGAGCTCATAACTCAACCCTACGTCAACACGCTTGTAAGAGGGCTGGCGCACGTAGGAGTCGGCGCGGGTCAGGTGCGGTGCCGTGGTGGGAAGACCGTCGCTGACGATGCCCTTGAGGCTGAACTTCAAGCGTGGAATATTGGGGAAGTAGTCGGTGAAAAACAACGCTATACTGTAACGCTGGTCGGTTGGGCGGGGCACCTTCACGCCATTGAGGTTCTCTTGAGTCTTCATGAGCGAGAAACTAAGCCATGAGTCAGTGCCCTCGACAAACTGGCCAAACAGTTTCATATCTATGCCGGCGATATAACCCTTGGACGAGTTGATACCGCTATACACGAGTTTGAGGTTGTCGATCTCATAGGGGATGAGATTGGACAGGTTCTTGTAGTAGGCCTCGGCGGTGAGCTTGAAGGGGCGATCCAATGCGCGGAAGGTGTAGTCGCTGCCCAAAATCACCTGGATGCTGCGCTGAGACTTGATATCCTTGTTCAACAGGATGTTGCGGTTGCCCAGCGTGTCCATCACCTGCTGGCGGTATTCCTTATAGAATGGCGCCTGATAGTAAACGCCACCAGACAGGCGAAGCGACAGGTTGCCGTTGCGCTCGGGCACAAAGCCAACACTCGCGCGGGGCGAGACGAGGGTCTCACCGTTGAAGTTCCAGTGTGACAGCCTCACACCGGCATTGATAGACCAAAAGCCCGCTGCCGAGGTAAAGCGCCACGTGTCCATGAGCCAGCCGGCCACGCGGGTGGTGTTCAGGTCGTTGCTCGAAGTCTCGGTGAAGATGACGTTCACCTGGTTGGGGATGTGGGGCAGGGAATAGCCTGCACTGTCGCGCCATTGCCACTGGCGGGAACGGTCATAGATGTCCTCCTTGCGCATCGACAGGCCATAGGAGATGCTGTTGTTGTTGATGCCGATATTGCCGCGCAAGGTCAGGTCCAGCACGTTCATTTTCAAGCGTGTGCGCTCGTGTTCGTGATACTTGCCCACGCCCAGCTCCTGACCGGCCTGGTCGAGCCAGTATTCGCCGTGGATGTCATAGGCCACCAGCTCGTCGGTACGGTAGCCCGATGCCTGCAACGTCAGGTCGGTGCCCTTGTTGTTGAACAAGTAAGTGATGGCGCCGGCGCCAAAATAGGTCTGGAACTTATCCTTCTCGTAGCCGTCGAAATAGACGGTGAACGACTTCACGTCCTTGCTGGTACCGAAGCTGGTCTCGCGGTTCACCGGCGTGAAGCGGTAATCGTTGATGCTCACATTGCCCAGCAGGGCGATGCGCAGCTTGTCTATCGGCTTGAAGACGAGGCTCGTCTGGTAGTCGAAGTACTGCGGGTCATACTCACCCTTGCTCTCCAGTGACCCCATCAGCGACGAGTTGCGCTTGTAGCGCAAGCCGTGCATCTGGCTGTAGTGGCGCGTGCTGTGACCCAGCATCAGGCTGCCGCCCTGCAGGCTGGCGGCCAAGGCGCCCTCAAAGGCCTCGGGCTCACGGTAAGTGATGTCCAGCACCGACGACATGCGGTCGCCGTAGGCAGCACTGAAGCCGCCGGTCGAGAAGTCTACCTTGCGCACCATGTCAGGATTGATGATGCTCAAGCCCTCCTGCTGGCCAGAACTGATCAACTGCGGGCGATAGACCTCGATGCCGTTGATATACACGCTGTTCTCGTCGTAGGAGCCGCCTCGCACCATATACTGTGAACTCATCTCGTTCTTGGAGCTCACGCCTGCCATGGTAGTGAGCACCGCCTCGACACTGCCGCCCGATGCGTCAGGCGTGCGCCGCAGCATGTCCACGTCGATGCCTTGCATGCCCGTGGTCTGCTTTTTATATTCGGTGATTTCAACTTCACCAAGCTCCAGGGTTTTCTCGTAGAGCTTCGGGTTGATGGTCACTGTACCTTCAGGCTTGATGAGCTGGCGAGTTACCGTGGAGTAGCCCAGACAGGAAAACTCTACCATCAGGGTGTCGGCCTTGGGGACCGTCATCTCATACTGGCCCTTGGTGTCGGTGTTGGTGCCCACGGCAGTACCCAGCAAGCGCACTGTGGCAAACTCAATGGGCTCGCCGGCGGCATCAATAACCTTACCGGTGATCTTGACTTGTGAAAACGCTAATGTGGTGCACAACAGGCACACGATGAGCGACAATATGCGGGAATGGAATTTCATTGATAATCTTGTGTTATTGTAATAAAATAACGCAGAAACCGCCTCGAAATTGTAGAAACGCCCTTTTTATTGCCAATCAATGAAGAACGCCTCATCGCAAGTCGCTGGAATGTTACCTTTTTGGGTAACTCAAGTGTCTTGATACACTCAAGAATCCCCCCAAAAACGCTGATGCTCAATCTTTGCGAACTAACACATCTTTTATGAGATTGAAACCGTTCGCATTGTGACTTTTTCGCTGTTCTTGATAATGATTCTTTCGTTTTCTTGTTATTTTTCAAAATAAATACTATTTTTGCAGATGAGATAATCCTTCACAAACCTCGGCGGCGAGCTGTCGCAGGTGTTCATGTCCAACCAGTAAAACTTTACATTTATGAAAACAATCAAACTTCCCCTAAAACTGTTTGCCCTGGTGGCGTGTCTGTCATTCGCCTTGAGCGCTGGAGCCTATAGCTTTAAGTATGGCGACGTTTACTACTTGATCACGAGTGGAAATACCGTTGAGGTCACTTACGGAGATACCTCTAGACGACCTAACGTCTATAATACAAATAACACTTACAAAGGCAAAATCGCTATTCCTCCAACCGTGCGTTACCGAGGCAAGATCTATAACGTAACGGCCATCGGCGATCATGCGTTTGACTTCTCGGCTGAAAAAAAGACTAATCCAAACAGTGGTTTAACATGTGTGACGATACCCAACACGGTGACGCGCATAGGCAAGTATGCCTTCGCTTATTGTTACGGCATTTCAGACATTACGATTCCGAGTTCTGTAACCACTATTGATAACAATGCGTTCAGTCAATGCCCGAACTTGGAATTGATGACGTGTTTGGCAAAAACGCCTCCCACGCTAGGCGGTGCCAATGTGTTTCCCAATCCTCAGCCTTTACTTTATGTGCCTAAGGGTTGCATGGATGCCTACTATTCCTCTAAAGGATGGAAGAATTGTACTGTGATTTCCGAGGTGTACTTGGATTTTGGACAAAATGGCATTTACTACAACACAACGGGCAACAATACTGTTGAGGTGACTTGTGGACAAGAGTATGGCAGCGAAGGTTGGGGCTGCTACAACTTGAACTGCTACTTTGGCGACGTCATGATTCCCTCTACAGTATCCTATCTCGACAAGATATATACGGTAACCGCTATCGGCGATCATGCATTTGATTATGCTGTGGATGGTGGCTCTGATGAATTTGATGACGGCTACGGCCAAGATCTCAAAAGCGTGACGATTCCCCAAACGGTGACCCGCATAGGCAAGAGGGCGTTTAAGTGTTGCAACGATCTGGAGAAAGTGACGTGCATGGCGACTACGCCGCCCACGATGGCCGTTTCCACCGCCTTCGAGAGCAGTGTCTATGAGAATGCCACACTCCTTGTGCCCAAGGGATGTGTGGGGGCATATATGGCTGCCAACGGGTGGAAGAATTTCATGTATATCGAGGAGTTGCCCTACGATTTCATGGTTGACGGCATTTACTACAAGATTACTAGTAACAATACCGTCGAGGTGACTTGTGGACAAGAATATGGCGGAGAGGGTGTATGGTTCTACAATATTAACTGCTACTTTGATGTGGTTAATATCCCTTCCACGGTGACCTACGACGGCAAAACCTATACGGTGACTGCCATCGGTGCACATGCATTCGATTATAGTATGAACGATGAGTATGATTACGGCAATGGCAAGAACTTTCATGGTGTGACGATTCCCGAAACCGTGGCCCGTGTATATGGAGATTCGTTCAAGTGTTGCAACGACATAACAACCGTGACGTGCCTGGCTAAGACCCCGCCCATTGGCGCTTGGTTTGAATCCGATGTTTATAGCGGTGCCATTCTCTATGTGCCCAGGGGCACTAAGAAAGCCTATGCGTCGGCCACCGGGTGGAAGGAATTCATGAATATCATGGAGCTGTGCTACGACTTTGTTGCTGATGGCATTTACTACAACATCACTGGAAGCAATACCGTTGAGGTGACTTATGGACAGGAATGTGGTGGAGAGGGATTTTGGTATTATAACAGAGACTGCTATTTTGGAGACATTATTATCCCTTCCTCTGTGACTTATGAAAATAAGACCTATACGGTAACTGCCATCGGTGCTCATGCATTCGATTATAGTGATAATGATGAATTTGATTCTGGGGGTGGCCAGTTTTTCACTAGTGTGGTAATTCCCCATACTGTGTCCAGCATTGCCGGTGATGCTTTTAAATTCTGCTCTGCTCTAAAGTCCGTGACCTGCCTGGCGAAAACTCCGCCCAGTGGCGCTTGGTTTGAATCCGCAGTCTATAGCAATGCCACACTACGTGTGCTCAGTGAATTTAAGGATGCCTACAAGTCTGCTGACGGGTGGAAGCAATTCTCTAAGATTTTCGGAGTTAGCATCAAGCGTTTCCCCGATCGTCCCAGTCGTCCCGGTCGTCCCGGTCGTTTCGATTTGCGCGATCGTACCGATCTTTCTACCCCTTCCCGCCGTCAAGGTTCCAATTGAAATTGATATCGACCTGTTAGGGAAATAGATAAATAGCAAGTCAAGAATTGGCACCCGCATTTTCTCAGATGAGTGAATGTGGGTGCCAACTTGAGAATAATCATGGTCCTGGCGCCATAGAACGAGGCGCTGGGGCGTATGTTCTGACAGAGTTATCAGTTGGAGAACATCGAGAACAGATCGCGGGCGCTCATGCGGCTGTAGCCACTGGGCAGGCTGCGGTCTATCTTCACGTTGCCGTTCCACTCGATGTTCTTATAATTGAGCGAGAGAGCCATTTTCTTTTTTTCGATGGTGGCATTGGCATTGATAGCGTGGGCGATGTTGCCAGCTGTCGTGCCTCGCACATCGCTGTACTTGACTTGATAGGCTGCTGTGGTGCTGCCCTGCGGAACAATGTCGAGCGAGGTGATGCGGTTTGACTTGTCCAGGGTGAAGGTGTAGCTATAGCCCTTGTAACCCTTGGCGGGAACAAGTACCAAGTTGCTTTTCTCAGTGTCAATACTCATCTCTGATTGATTGGATGGGCTCAGCGTGCCCTTGCCGATAATGCAGGGGCGTCCCAGGAAGATGTCCTGTACATCGCTCACCGTGACGGGAATGCCCGAAGTGAGGATAGAAACCTTCTCGGCAATGTAGCGCTTGTGCACCTTGTCCACGGCGTAGAGGCTGTCGGCGGTGATGAGCAACCGGCCTACCTCGATGCCCAGCACGGGGCGCAGCGAGATGTAGATGGCCTGGTCGCGAACCATGCGCACTTGGATTGAGGATGAAAAACTGCTGCCGGCGCTCAGCTTGATATTGCCACCGGTTTGCATCGTCTGCCAGTCTCCCAGTGTGGCAATCACATCGGCAATGGGGTCGGTAATGGCACGCGGTGTCGTTGTGGTTGTGGTGGTCGTGTCGGGGACTGAAGCGGCTTTCTTGAATGTGCCGCAGGCGGTCATCACGGCCGCGAGCATGATAAGTAGAATGATATTATTCTTCATAGTAAGTCTTGTCTTTTACTTTGCGTTGAAGCAGTTCGTTATCAGTATCCTCTTCGAGAGCTTTGGTCCATTGTTCCACGGCCTGTTCCTTTTCGCCGACGAACCACAGGATGTCGCCATAGTGTTCCAGCAGGTGGTTGTCCTCGTCTAGCTCAACAGCCTGCTTGATGTAGAGCAAAGCTTTCTCATAGTCCTTTTTGGCGAAGAAGACCCAAGCATAGGTGTCGATGAAGTTAGCATTTTCGGGGTCGTCCTTCACGGCCAGGGCAGCCATGCGCTCGGCCCGATCCAGGTTCTCACTACGCTGTGCTAGGAAGTAGGCGTAGTTGTTCAGGGCGCCAGAGTTGATGGGATCCAGTTCCAAGGCCTGTTCATAGCACTCGACGGCTTTCTCGGTGTCCTTCATTTCGCTGTAGGTATCACCCATGCCGGTGATGATTTCTGAACGTAATTCCAGATCAGTGGAGTCGGCCAACTCCAACGCTTTCATGTAGGTGAAGATGGCCTTGGAATATGACTTCATCTGGTGGTAGCAACCGGCGACATAGCGGTACAGGTCCAGATTGTCGGGGTTGTACTCGAGTGCCTTTTCCGATGCTTTGATGGCGTCGGCATAGTTGTCGTCCATCATATTCAGGATAACCATGTTGCGCCAACCGTCGGCATCGGTGGGGTTGACGTCCAGGCTGTAACCCAGTTGCTCGATAGCGTTCTTGAGATCCTTTTTGGTATAGAAGTATTCGCTGTAGAGCTGGTGTATCTTAGCCTCGTGAGGATGCTGCTTAATCAGTTCGGTGAACAGGTTGTCGATGCGTTGGGTGGTGTCCTCTTGGGCCAGGTGTTTGCGTATGTAGCCCAGCAACACACCGAGTTTGGAATCCACGTCGAGCTGTTCGGCGGTGAGGGCGTTGTAGATCTGTTGCTCGTAGCCCACGCTGTCGCCAGCCATGTTGTAGTACTCGGCACGGGTCAGATAGACGTAACCGTTGTCAGGAGCATATTCCTGTGCTCGGTCCAGATAATAGAAGGCGCTGTCGGTCATGCCGTAGTGCTGAAACAGGCCGCTCATGGCGATGTTGTAAGAATCGTTTTGGGGTGCAGTGGCCAGCAGGTTGCGCATCTCGCGCAGAGCACCAGCGCTATCGTTCAGCGCCATGTAGTTCTCGATTTTGCTCGATGTGATTTGGATAGCATCACCAAAGATGGCTGCAATGCTGTCGTAGGTAGCATTGCTTTTCGCATAATCACCCGATTGGGAATAGGCCTCGGCCAGACGGGCTTGCAGTTCCAGACGGTTGGGATTGTGCTCGTTGAGCACTTTCAGGGCGCTCAAGGCCTCCTCGGGGTGCCCTAGTTGCATATTAGCATCGACGTAGAAGGTGGTCTCGTACAGATCCTCGGGCTGGGCTTCGAAGTGCTCCTTCATCAATGCCAGTCCTTGCTCGCACAGTTCCTTGGTTGTGTTGTTCATGCGTAGCATGCACATGCCCATATAGTATGAGATGGCGGTGTTGCCCGGGTCAATCTCATGGGCATAGGACAGCAAGTCAAAGAACGCATCATAATTGTTCTTCAACATCTCGTTATGGGCCTGCAGATAGATGTATTCAGCCTTGCGCTGGTCGGCGAGGCTGACCCCTTGCTGGACTGTTCCCTTCTTGCCTGCAATGGCCGTGAGGGCCATTACCGCAATCACTACTATCGTTAAATGTCGTTTCATCGACTAACTATTCACTGTTAACTGTCAATTATCAACTACTTTGTTCCCGTGTGCCCGAAGCCGCCAGCGCCCCTCTCGGTCTCGTCGAGGTCTTCAACGATGGTCCACTCCACGGTACTGTGACGGGCCACTACCATCTGGCAGATGCGCTCACCGTTTTCGATGGTCTGCGGTTCGTTGCTCAGGTTCACCAGAATCACGCCCACTTCGCCACGGTAATCCGCATCAATCGTGCCAGGCGTGTTCAGCACCGTCAAGCCACGCTTCAACGCCAATCCGCTGCGGGGTCTGATTTGGCACTCATAACCCTCGGGCAGGGCGATATAGATGCCCGTGTGCACCAGCGCGCGCTGCAACGGTTGCAGCGTCAGCGGCTCCTCCAACCATGCGCGCAGGTCCATCCCTGCGCTCATCGATGTCCCATACTGCGGCACCTCATGCGGCCCACGGTTTACTATCTTCACCTCAATCTTCTCCATAACTCAAGAAATGGTTACAAACTGCAAAAATACATCAAATAATGATTAGCAATGCCATATTGTTCGATTTTTCTTTTTTAGACTCTCATGTAGCTTATTTGTCAAAATATTTGGCTTTTTCTGGCAAATGATGGTTTTGGTAGGAAAATGCTTTGACTATGATAGAGTTATTGCCGCTGCCAACCCGCTTGACCGACAATATCGACGAGTGGGGCATCTAGGTAGCAGAGCAATTGGAGAAGTAAATGGCTCAATTATAGTTAGATACACTTTTATTATAAAGTGATTATCATTTTATGATAATTATAATTTGATAATTTGGATGGATTGTTGTAACTTTGCCGCGTAAACCTTTGCGAATTGATTATGAACAATCCATTTGTGACTAACGGATATGCTGGTGAACAGTACTTTTGTGACCGTGTGGAGGAAACTCGGTCGCTTATTGACTTGTTGACTAACGGAAATAATGTGGCGTTGATTTCGCCTCGCCGCTTGGGAAAAACTGACCTCATCCGTCATTGTTTTGCTCAGCCAGATGTCAAGGACAATTACTACACGTTTTTGATAGACATCTATGCGACATCATCTCTGCAGGATTTTGTCAATGTCTTGGGGCGCAGTATCATCGACGCGCTCAAGCCTTTTGGCAAAAAAGTGATTCAGCGCTTTATTGACGTCGTAACCTCGTTGCGCTCTGACATAACATTTGATGTGTTTGGCCAGCCTTCATTGGGCGTGAGCATGGGCTCGATTGACAAACCAGAGACATCCCTCGACGAAATTTTCCGTTTTCTTGAAAATGCTGACCGCCCTTGTCTGGTGGCAATCGATGAATTTCAACAGATTGCATCTTATAATGATGGGGCCAATGTGGAGGCCATGCTGCGCACCTATATCCAACGTTGCCGTAACGGCAACTTCGTGTTTGCTGGTTCGCAGCGGCATCTGATGGATAACATGTTCACTTCGCCTTCACGACCCTTTTACCAGTCGGTGACTTTGATGAATCTTAAGCCGCTGGATTTGGGCGTGTATCGTGATTTTGCCGTTGGCTTATTTAACGAGGCAGGAAAGGCTCTATTGCCCGAGGTTGTGGATCTGGTGTATCGTGATTTCAACGGCGTTACCGCATACATGCAGCGCTTGATGAATGTGTTGTTTATGCGCACACAACAGGGCGAAACCTGTACTCCCGAGATGATTGATGGCGCTATCAGCTACACGTTGGACATGGCAAGTGACACCTATGAGGCTCTCTTTTGCCAGATGCCCGAAAAGCAACGCAATGTCTTCATCGCCATAGCCATCGAAGGTGAGGTCGCAAATGTGACCAGTGGAGCCTTTATCCGCAAGTATCATTTGCCGTCGACAAGTTCGGTTAATTCTGCTGTTAAAGGTTTGCTCGCTAAAGATTTTATTACTCAAGGCAAGAACGGTTATCAGGCCTATGATAAATTGTTTGCCTTGTGGGTGAAACGATATATGAATATTTGATTTGATGACTATATGCAACGAATGAATTGGGACCGATTGATATCGGACAAACGCTTGGGACTTGAGCATTACCACGATAATAAGGGTGGAGGAGTACGCAGCGACTTCGAGCGCGACTACGACCGCCTGGTGTTCTCGTCGCCCTTCCGCCGCCTGCAGAACAAGACGCAGGTTTTTCCGCTGCCCGACAGCATCTTTGTGCACAACCGATTGACGCACAGCCTTGAGGTGTCGAGTGTTGGCAAGTCGATGGCGCGTGAGGTGGTTATTCGCCTCATGCCACGATATGCGAGTGAGCCGTGGGCCGAGAAACTTCGGGACATTGGTGAAATCGTCGCTGCAGCCTGTTTGGCGCATGATTTGGGCAATCCTCCTTTCGGCCACTCGGGTGAGAAGACCATCGGGGCCTATTTCAGCGAGGGCAAGGGCTTGGAATTCAAGGACAAGTTCACCGTAGAGCAGTGGAAC
>JAEEGL010205242.1_pt1 | contig 11455 bp, 6 predicted proteins | sample 9134231 | NCBI WGS metagenome assembly JAEEGL01 (sample SAMN16246548, study PRJNA631951) | gut metagenome | biome: gut microbiome; feature: rumen; material: fiber-attached | host: Bos | place: Iran: Karaj | collected 2018-10
AGGTTCAGTGGCCCAAGGATTTCGAGCGTTATGACCCCAAGAGCGAGGATCAAACGAAAATTGGTGCTAGCGGTTCCAGCGGCTCCGTGGTCTTTGACTATATAGCCGTACCCCGCCATCAGGGCAAGTTCGAGCTGCCGCCTGTGGAGTTCTGCTATTTCGATCCCGATGCGCGCGAGTACAAGACCGTCAACTCTGAGGCTTACACTATCGAGGTGGAGAAGGGAAAGGGAGGCAGTTCTTCCGCTTCCCAGAACTATAGCAAGGAGGAGATAGAAATGCTAAACTCCGATATTCGCTATATCAAGACAGGCAAAGCCGACTATATCAACGCCGATGAGGCTTCGTTGCTGGGGACGTCCCGCATTTGGGTTCTCTACGTGGCTGCCTCAGCGATTTTCCTGGCTCTCGTGATTGCTTTCCGCCGCTTTGCCTCGGCCAACGCTGATATCGCCGGTCGTCGTGGGCGCAAGGCCAGCAAGGCGGCTACGAAACGGCTGAAGGTGGCTCGCAAACTGATGCGCGGCGGCGATTCCAACGCTTTCTACGACGAGACTGCTCGTGCGCTCTGGGGCTACGTCGGAGACCGTCTGAATATGGCAGCCAGCGAGCTCACCCGCGACAATGTACGTGAGAAACTGTCCGACCGTGGAGCTACGGTGGAACTTACCGACCGCTTCATCGCCGCCCTCGACGAGTGTGAGTTCGCCCGCTATGCCCCTGGCGACGCAGCCCAGAATATGGATAAAGTATATTCTGCAGCCGAGCAGGTAATCAATCAAATGGAAGCTGAGTTAAAAAAGAAATAGAGTGAATAAGAGACAATGAAAGCAAGAGTTATATTTTCCATATTATTTATCCTCAATGCATCTTTCCTGTCTGCACAGACTGTTTCCAAGTCCGTTGCAGACTCTGCCTATGCGAATGAGGACTACACAGAGGCCGCCAGAATCTATCAGTCGCTCATCGACTCTCTCGGCGAGAGTGCTGTGCTTTACTACAACCTCGGCAACTGCTACTATCGCCAGGACTCCATTGCCCGTGCTATCCTCAACTATGAGCGGGCGCGTCTCCTTGACCCCACCGACAACGATCTCGCTTTCAACCTTGAGTTAGCTCGCACGAAGACTGTCGATAAAGTGGCGCCCGCAAACGACATGTTTTTTGTCACCCTCTTCCGCTCGCTGGTTCTTTCTATGACTGTCCGCGGTTGGAAAATGCTCGGTATCGGTGCTTTTGTTCTGATGCTCATCTGCATAGCTGTTTATCTTTTCGCCCCTGTGCTCACAGCCAAGAAGGTGGGCTTTACCGTGGCTATCCTGCTGCTCATCGTTTGTGTTTTCGCCAACATCGCTGCCGCCCAGCAGCGTAGCCAGATTAATCACCGCACAGGAGCCATTCTCATGTCGCCCAGTGCTGTTGTAAAGAGTACGCCCAGTGCTTCTGGTACAGATCTTTTCATCCTTCACGAGGGAACACACGTGCAAATCATTGATGATACGATGCGCGAGTGGGTAGAAGTTCGCATGAGTGATGGCAAGGAAGGCTGGCTTCAGCGCAGTGAAATCGAAAGAATCTGATGGACGAACTGATTCACATTGACCAACAGCTCCTGCTGACGCTGAACGGCAGCGACAGCGTGTTTCTGGATCATTTTTTTACAATGGTTACGAAGACGGGGCCGTGGATTCCGATGCTTCTCGTTCTTCTTTATATCCTTTTGAAGAATCGCCCATGGCGCGAGGTCCTTTTCTTTGTTGTCGCTCTAGCGCTGGTTATTCTGGTTGCAGACCGTTTCTCCAGCGGCTTGTGCAAACCTTTCTTCGAGCGCTTCCGTCCTAGTCGTGAGCCCGCGCTGGAGGGTCTTGTGGATCTTGTTGATGACCGTCGTGGAGGCCTCTACGGCTTTATCTCCAGCCATGCTGCCAATACCTTTGGTGCATGGGCGTTTATTGCTCTTTACATGCGACGTCGTGTGGCTACGTTGACGCTCCTGCTATGGGCCTGCCTCAGCAGCTATTCCCGAATTTATCTCGGCCTCCACTATCCTGGTGATATCCTCGCAGGAGCTCTCTTTGGCACCCTCACTGGCTGCACATTCTATTGGCTCCTGTGCCTTGCCTGCGCCCGTTGGTTCCAGCCCTTGCGCCCCGAATGGCCTGTAGCGCCTACGCTCCTCGGCTATTATTCCAACCCCGACGGCATCCAGCCCTGTGATGCCCGCCTCCTCTCTTACGCTTTCCTCCTTACCCTCGCTGTCCTCCTTCATTTTTCCCTCTTTTGACGTGACAGACAGCTGAGGTTTCAGTGTTGTCCCATTAATGGAACGAGACAGATGTTTTAGGGGTAAAGGATTACACTTTTGGGACGATGAATCTATGGCTATTAGGACGAAAGGACTTTATTATATGTAGCTACAACAAAACAACGGGTACATCCGAAGATATACCCGCTATTTTGTAAATTTTTAAATCTGCGAATTAGTTGCCTGCTGCGCCACCATTGTGCTGCGGTGTGACAGTGGTAGGCCATGTGATATCAATCTTGCCAGTCTTGGGACCTTTGCTGCCACCCTGAGGAATCTCAATGGTGCCAGAAACTTTCTGACCCTGACCAGGGACTGTGATTTTTGTGGATGTGCCAGGCTTCTTAGTTCCATCAGGAAGAGTAGCTACGACTGCAACATCAGCGACAGTACCCTGAGGCAACTCTACCAGTGCATCTGCCAGATCCTCAGCACTATTGTATGTGGTTGTCTTACCACCAACAGTGAGGGTGTAAGTGTAGGTGCAAGTGGGGTCCTGATTCTGGGCAATCGTGTTAGCGATAGCTGCGAAAACAGTGTTGTTTTCTGCATCGTCATCCTCATCCTTGCAAGAGGTCATGAACACGCATACGCTGGCTACAGCGAGTACGCAGAGAGAAAGAAGAAATTTTTTCATTAGATAAAAAATTAAAATGTTTAATAATTGTTTTTTTGTTGTCTAATTTAGGTTGTCTTTATTGGAAGGTCCCGTTGAGTGTTCGTTCTATGTATTCTTCCACAAAAGCGGGTTCCCAGTAGTGTGCGGCGTGGTTTTGGTCAGGTTGCGTAACGTAAGAGTGTCCCATATTTTCCTCCCAATACTTGTAATAAGCCTGATAGCTGTAAGTCCAAGGGAAGTACTCCGGCAAACGGACTCTGACGTAGCTGTCGCGCTTTTGGCGCTTTCCGCCGAACGGAATGGCAAAATGAAAGCCTGCATTATGTTCGCCCCCTGTGAGGATTCCATAGACTCCGATGGCATATTCCCCGAAATGGCGTGTAACGTCGATACGTCCGCCGTAGTCGCCGTAGGTAAATCTGCCGCCTTGCACTTCCACCTGCACCTTGCTCCAAGGCTCATAGTAACTGGCATGCGCCATGAAGTTAAGCTTCTGTGAGTCATCTGTGGGGCCGAAGCCTTTCGCCTCGGTGTAGTTGAACTCCCAAGTGTAGCCGCCTTCGACATAGAGGTCGAGATTGCGCAGGGCATGGAATGTGAGATTGGCGTGAAGTCCTGCGCGTCCGGCGTGGAAGAACCCAACAGCTGCCGTTGCTTTCCAGCGTTTCGAGGAGATAATCTGCTGACTCAAGTTTGTGTTGCCTAACTGAAGATATCTTTCCGGTGTCTCGTCATAGTCCATCAGATTGTTGAAGAGCGGAATAATCGGTTGAAATGTCAGTCTGGCACCTTTCCAAAGAGTCATTGCAATGGCGGGGGCAATCCTTACATTGTAATCGAATACGTGATCCAGTTTGTTGTTGGTCCAACTGATTTGCGGGAAGAACGTAATATCGATTTTACCGGTTGAAGCTGCCTGAGGCTTCACGCCCTGAAGCTTCTGCAAGGCTTTTTTCATTTGCCTGTCCACGCTCACGTCCCATTGTCCTCCACGCTTGGAGGCGTGCACGATGAGCTGTGGCATTTTATAGTCGGTGAGCACCAGTTCGAAGTTCTCGACTTCGGGGTGGGCTTCGTTGACTTTCCTAATTGCTGTCGCAGCGCCTCGGAATGTCCCTCGAAAGGTATTGTCCTCAATTGCTGCGTACAGGGTGTCTGCCACCATCTGTGTTTGAATGTCTTCGAATCCCTCTTGGGCGAGCAGGTTGTCAATCTCCTTGATTCCCTGTGCTTGCAAGGTCATGTTCGAGAGTACGATACAGGCACAAATACCAATGATTCGTTTGATTTCACTACGTTTCTTTGCCTGTTTTATCTCTCTCATGAGACTCTTGACATCATTAAACGCCGCAAAGATAGTTCAATTCTATTAAACTACGGCATTATTTTAATTTTTTAACATTTGTTTTTTACTTTTTCTTGCTTTTAGAGCTTTTCAACCTCATTTTTGTCCTCAAAAAGTAGTTTTTTGATGAGCGGAAGGACTACTTTCTTGAGAATTTGGTCGTTTAGGTAGTGTTCTCCCTCAAAGAGGATGAAGTGTTCAGTGCCGTAATTCTTCTTGAACTCAGGTTGACCGTTCACCCGCTTGTCATGAGTGCCGAAAAGCCCATAAACGAGAGCCTTGTCCTTGGGCGTTATGCCTTTGAAACTTTCTCGTTCGACTTCTCGGAACTGAGCAATCAAGTCCTTATCGACTTTGAAGTCGCGGGCGCCGTCCTGTCTGGGATTGCGGAAGGGCTTGCGGCCCATTCCCCCAAAGGTGAGGAGGCGTGACATTGTAAATGAAGGGTTGACGAGCATGCGCAGGTGTCCTCGGAGCTGTTCGGCATACATTGCTCCCATAGAGGTAGCGACAATGAGCTGCGGCTGTATCTCTTCTACTTGTTGGCGCAGGAAGGCCATGGCTTCCAAAGGCATGACGGGTATATCAGGGGCAATGACCTGTATGCCATGCTCGTAGAGGGCGTTGCGCATGCTGGTGGCGGTGCCGCTGGCACCGCTGCCCGCAAAGCCGTGAAGATAGAGAATCGTCTGCATCTTCTTTATTGTACATTGAACTTGAGACTGCACTGGTCGTCGTCTGTCGTGGCAGTAGCGATATAGACGCCCTGCGGCAATGAGCTCAGGCTACGTGGCGTGTCGGCTTTCAGGCGCATGGTCATGCGCAGACGGCCAGCGGTATCGTAAATATCGACACGGGCGTAGTCAGCACCGACGAGGGTGAGTGCTCCGGACTTGTAGTTGAGTTCAAGGCCTTCCTCTGTCCTGGTCTCTTGAATGCCGACAATCGGCTGCGGCTCAATCTTTGGCTCGTCATAAGCGAGAGCTGTGGTGGTGACGACATTGCTCTTGCCGATGGTCGGACGATCCATGACATACAAGTTGCTGCTTCCATCGGGGAAGAGGCCTACGGTCTGGAAACCGGTGTGGACGCAGTAGGTGAGCGTGTCGGCCCAGCTCTTGTCCGCAGCTGTCAGGATGACGCTTGTCCCCTTTTTGTCTGAATCTTTGGCGTTGGAAAGTTTGAAAGGAGCGTGGAGTTGAGTGAGCTGGCTGCTTGCCCCTGGCTCGTCGCACCAGATGATGAGATGTCCGTGGGCAGGGATGACAGTGGAAGCAGAGCCGTCATCGATAATCTGGTATTTCTCAGGATTGCCGAGGTAGTCCGAGAAGAACATTCCATTAATGTCGTACGGTTCATCGGTGGTGTTATAGAGCTCTACCCAGTCTCCTTTCTTGTTGAGGTCATTGATGTAGATTTCGTTACTGGCGCTCACCTCGTTGATTTTGACGGGATGGGCATCCCACGCATCGTCGGCGCTGTCGTTCAGCTTTTCATAAACGGCCGTGTACTTGACGTTGTTGACTGACTCGGGGATGGTGAACGTCTCGTCTGTTGAGGCATAGCCGTCGGTGCTGGACTTTGTATAAAGCAGGGCGGCATCCCAATAGATATCGGTAGATTTGCTGTCGTTGTTGTGAACTTCAACAGCGATGATGTTCTCGCCCTTCTGGAAGAGGGTGGGGTCGAGCGTCATCTGTCCGGCATCGGGATTGTCGTGGGCATAGGTTGTCGCGAAAGAGCTGAAAGTGACGCTGCCCGAGGGCATCAGATAGCGTCCTGCTTCTGTGCCGTTAACATAGATGATGAAGCCGTCGTCGGCAGTCCAGTCGAGAGTCATCGTCTCGTTGGCCTTGGGCGCGGCGCTTAGGTTGACCTTCTTGCGGAAGTAGTATGTCGGGTATTTGTTGTTGGCGTTGCCTCCGTAATTGAGAGTAGTCTGATAGCCGCGAGCATTGCTGGCATCGCTGGTGAAATAGCCGAGCGGCGCGTTGCCGCTGTTCCAGGTGCCGCTATAGTTCTTGGCGCTCCAACTTGTGCCGTCCAAGGAGCCTTGATCGTAGTAGCTCCAGTTGCTTCCTCTGCCGAAGAGGGTTGTGGTTGTTGAGGTCCCCTTGTCGCTCTGCCAGCCCATAAACTGATAGCCGGCCGGAGCAGAGGCTTTCAGCGTGATGGGGGTAAAGAGTTTGCCGGAGAATTTGTTTGTTGGCACTGTCAGGTCGTTGACCAGGATTCTGGCTTCTTCAATATTGGTGCCCAGCGTCACCTGAAGCGGGCTGTTGAGGCCCAGGAAGTTTCGCAGATTGCTGGCAGAATTGGTCTGTCGTGAACTGCTTAGGTTGCTGGTGAGGTGGCTGGCTGTGTTGTTGGTTGACCTGCCTTCAAGGCTCATGGCGGGATTGACGTAGTCTCTGATCTCGTTGATGATGGCCGTAGAGCGTGTGGGCTCGAAGACACTGCCTGCTACAAGGCAGAACTGATCGATGAACTGCTTCTTGAACGATTCATTCTGAAGCATATTCAGGAAGATGGTGACGAACTCGATTTCTCCGTATATTCTTTCACCGTATTTCGCTATCACCTGATCGCCATAGAGACGGTCGTAGGTCCAATATTGAGTGCTTGTGAACCAGTTGAAGTCGGCAGAGCTGGCGCTGAAGGCTGCGTCGAGGTCAAAGAGCACGAAACGGAAACGGCTGTTGCTGCCCGCATTGACGTTGTCGCGGAAGGCCTTGATATTGTTCTTGGGCCAATCGTGACCGGCCAGGTAAATTTCAATGGCCATGTAATTGATGTACTCTTCTATGTCAACGATTTCTTTGATGCGCTCATAGGAGAGGCCTTCATAGGATGTCTTGGCGAGTGTGTACCACTCGTTGAAGATTTCCTTAGTTCCTTCCTGCTGCACATAGCCGCTGTCGGGCGACATCTTCCACTGGTCCTGTTCGTCGGTATCAATGGCATAGTTGGCATAGCCGTAGTGCTTGCTATTGGGCTCGCGGAGGTTCTCCACGCCGATATATTTTCCGTTATGGAATAGATGTACGGGTTGGTAGCTCTGTGTCTCAGCGTAGAGTCCGCTGGTGGAGATGATTCTCTGTAAAGTCGCATCTTTTGTGCGGCCTGCGCCGTTGTCCTGAACGTTGTTGCCGCCGTTGCGCACTTTCAGTCCCTTGTGACGGAGATAGGGCTTTTCCTGGAAGAAGGGATAATTCATTCTGTTCATCCCTTCGTAAATCTTATTGGCTTTAATGTTAAAGGAATGAGGATACCATGCGCGGCTCCATCCGCCTGAGGCTTCGACGCTCACTTCCTGATTGAAGCCGGGCTGTCCGTTCTCAGTGAAGTACTCGATGTTGGCGGGGCGGTCCCAGTCCATGTTCCAGTTGCAGGGATATGACTTGCCGTTGCCGGGGCGTCCGTTGCTTCCTTCGACAAAGATTCCTAACTGATCGCCGTAGAGGTGCTCGTTGTCAGAGACGAGTGAGAGCACGGGCAGCGTGTAGTCCTTATCCTTATATATATAAGAGCGTGTGACTACGGGGCTGGAGAGGTAGCCTTCCTGGAAGAAGCGTACGCGAAGGACTGTGGTTTTGTTGAAGGAGAAGGAACCATTGGCGCTTGTCAATCCGTTTTTGAGCGTCGGGGTGCTGCCGTCAAGTGTATAAATCAAGGAGGCGCCACTGGGGAGGTTGCTGACCTTTACATTGATTGTTCCCGTGAAGAGGCAGCCGTCGGTATCTATTTCGGGCGTTTCCAAACGGATGTCAGCAAAGGCCGAGGTATTGTTCGAGGCTCCGGGCGTGGGCTGGTCGGTGAAGCCCCACTCGCTTGCGCCATCACTGATGCGGGCATAGGAAGTGCGGCTGATGGCGGGGTCGTAGTCGCACTCAGCGAGGATATCGCCAGCCTCATTGGAGATATAGATGGACGCGCCGTCGCAGTCGAGCTTGAGATCAATCATCTTGGGAGCCCACCAGGAATAATGGTCGAACCACAGGACTAGATAGCCGTTTGCAGGCACAGAACCGTGCACGGAACTATTGAGGGCAAACTTCTTTAGGTTGTCGGGGTCATCGGAGATGTAGAGACCGTCCAGGGATGCACTCTTACTGGTTTTGTTGTATAATTCAATCCAACCGCCGTAGTTGGAACTGGGGTCAACAAACATATCCAGGTTTGCGGGCTGTACCTCGTTGATGATGACGGCGTCAGCTGTGGCTGGATTGGCCTCCACGGTGACGAGGCAGGTGGCTTTCACGCTCTCGTCGTGGGTCGCAAAGGCTGTGATGGTGGACATGCCGGGCTTGAGCGCTTTCACAAGTCCGTTCTGGTCCACGGTGGCGCACTTCTCGTTGCTGCTGGAGAAACTGATTCCTTTGAAGGTGGCGTTGGCCGGAAGAAGTGTTGCCTCCAATTGCAGCAGTTCTCCTTGACTCAGCATAGCTGATGTTTGGTTGAGCGTCACCTGAGTAGCTTTCACCTCGGTGCCATACAAAGACAGCTTCACATTATCCATTGCCAACCAATTGGCCGTCGTACTTTCCGTGCGAATGCCAATCATCAGGCTGCCAGCTAAATAATCAAATTCCACAGAGAAGTGCTGCGGCCCAACGGTGGAGGTGGACACAGCCTCTGTTGATTCGTTGTTATTGTCGCTCATGAAGAGCAAAACACCTGTCACGGGAGTGCTCTCATCGTATTTCTGAGACTTGGCAATGATGTCGGCCTCCAGCTTGTAGTGTCCGGCGGGCAGTCCGTCAAGAACCTGATAAATAGAGCCATTGCCGAGCGGGTTCCTGTAGTAGGATTCTTGCGGCCTCCAGGCTTCCACGAACTGGTTGATAACCACGTCGCCGTTCTCATACTTGGCTGACTGGAATCCGTAATTCTGTGCGGTGCTTCCGTTGTAATTGACAACCCATCCGTTTGTGCCGTTGTCGAAAGACGGGTTTTCAACATATTCATTCGTCATGTCGAGCCACTCCTGCGCGGGTCCGTCTGTTACACTGATGTCGCAGGTGGCTGTAAGTGAGGTGTTAGCCTTCAAGGTTGCAGTGATGATGGCCGTGCCTGCTTTCTTAGCCGTTACGACACCCGTGGTGGCGTTCACGGAAGCCACTGTGGTATTGCTGCTATTCCATGTTACTGCTGGACTATCGGTGGAGTTGCTGGGCAGAATGGAAGAAGTGAGCGTCACCGTGTCATCAACCCTCATGGCAACATAAGTTTTGTTGAGTTTGATGCCCGTTGCAGGCTCAGCAACGGTGATTGGAATGACAGCTTTTACATTGGGATTCGCAATGCTGGTGATGGTGATATTGGTACTCCCGCCAGCCTTTCCCAAAACATAAATATATTTGTCAGACTCATATACCGTACACTCTGCTATGGACCAGTCGTCTATCGTGACGTCCACCGATTGATTGGTGGTGTTGCTGGGCTCGAAGTGGTATTCCAGATATTGTAAGTTCGTCAGATTCAGAGATAGCGACGACGTGCTGGTAGAGATTTTTGTGGGCAGAACTTCCGTGCCATACCAGTAGAGCTTCACGTTGTCGATGGCAATCCAGTTTGCCATGGTGCTTTCGGTGCGCAGGCCAATAGTCACGCTGCTACTCGTATTGTCGAACTCCACGCTGAAATGTTTGGGCTTGCCGTTGTCTGTGGCCACCTCCGTGGTGGCTTTGTTAGTGCCGTCGGAGATAAAAAGATAAACCCCTGTGACAGGGTTGTTGCCGCGGTTCTGGTCAACAGCGATGATGTCGGCTTCCAAGCGCAATTTGCCAGATGACAGATTATAGAGCTGCTGTGAGAACTCGCCGTCGCCTAAATGGTATTTCCCGCGCCAATTCCCATCGTTCGTATTGTTGTTGACCCAAGCTTCAAGAAAACCGGAAATATAAACGTCATCATAGGAATTATAGTAACTGGCGCTTTGGTAGCCTCTGTTTTCGGAGCTACTATTGTCGTAGTTTTCCGTCCATCCGGAGACGGTACCATCGAAAGACGGATTCTGTATGGTGGTGCTGGTGATATCCACCCAACTTTGTGCGAAGCTCATCACGCTGATAGCAGCGAGCAGGGCAGCCAATGTCAGTCGTTTCATATCTGTTTTTATGTTCTTTATTTCCTTTCGGTAAAGATAAAAAAGCGGCGCAGAGGGTCACTCTGCGCTGCAAATGTACGAAATATATTTTGAATACAATGTTTTTAACTACGTTAAAAAGAAAATTCCGATTGATTCTTTGATGTAGCTTATTTGATATTGGGCTCTTCAAGGCCTAATCCCTTCTTCTTATCGACCACTTTCAGTACCAATCCCAGCACAAGGGCCGCCACACCCAACGAGGCGAGCATCACCAGCGGAGCTGTGTAGTCGAACTGTGTGGGGTCAGTAACGCCTTGGTTGGTCTTGTCCAGCACTTTGCCGATTAGGAGCGGGAATAGCCACAAACCGATATTCTGAATCCAGAAGATGAGTGCGTAGGCAGAGCCTATCACTTTGGCATCGACTAATTTAGGTACACTCGGCCACAGGCTGGCAGGCACAAGTGAGAAGGAACTACCCAACACGAGAATAGTCAGGTAAGCAATGACGATGCCGCCGACGTCGTTACCCTTGAACATAGGTAGTACGAAGGCAAAGGTCAGGTGGCAGGCGATGAGCAGCAGCGAGCCCAGCACAAGCATCGAAGCCGCCTTGCCTTTGTAATCTACATAGCTGCCCAGAATCGGTGTGATGAGCACGGCCAACAAGGGGAACACGGCGAAGATGGCTTCTGCGCTCTGACGCATATATCCCATATAACAATAGGTAATGAGGGAGAGGATAGACAGGGCGAGCAAGCCGTATTTAGCCGTTGCTTTCTTCTGGAAATTGCTGGCAAAGCCGGCTGCTGCAACCACCAGCATGATGATGTACTGCACGATGGTCACGCTGTTGCCAGCCCAATAAGAGTCTGCGGCGGGCGGTGTCAGTGTGAGGTTGCACTGTAGCATATTCACCGCATACTTCTGGAAGGGGAAAATGGCGGAATAATAGAGGACGCACAGCAGGGCGACCAGCCAGAAACCCAGGCTGGAGAGGATCTTGCCGATGTCCTTGATCTTGAACGGATCGTCCTTTTCCTCGGCCTCGCCGGTCTGGCTGTCCAGCTTCCTGTCCATGAAGAAGTAGGTGATG
>JAEEGL010280954.1_pt1 | contig 11455 bp, 11 predicted proteins | sample 9134231 | NCBI WGS metagenome assembly JAEEGL01 (sample SAMN16246548, study PRJNA631951) | gut metagenome | biome: gut microbiome; feature: rumen; material: fiber-attached | host: Bos | place: Iran: Karaj | collected 2018-10
TATTGAAAAAACCGCGGCAATCAACGAGGAGCTGGATATGTTCCGCGAATCCGCCATCAACTCCGTCGTTGAGCGGCGGGATACGATCATTGTTGCCTCGGTGGCGTGCATCTACGCGGCCAGTGACCCGGAACAGTACAAGGACATGTTCTTCACGGTCCGGGTCGGTGAAGAGATTGAGCGCAACACCCTGCTGCGGAAGTTCATCGACCGCCAGTATGTGCGCAATGACATGGATCAGGGCCGGGGCACGCTGCGGGTACGCGGGGATGTGATCGAAGTCGTGCCGGCGTACACAGACCAGTTCAATATCCGGATTGAGATGTTCGGCGATGAAATCGAGCGGATTACCGAAGTGGACCCGCTGACCGGGCACGTGCTGAATGCCTATCAGTTCTACAACATTTTCCCGGCGACCGGCTATGCCCGCTCGCATGAGCAGATGCTCAGGGCCTGCAACGATATCGAGGCGGAACTGGAAGAACGGCTGAAGTACTTTGAGCAGGAAGGCAAGCCGCTGGAAAAGGAACGGCTGGAACAGCGCACCCGGTTTGACCTGGAAGCGCTGCGGGAAAACGGCTACTGTGCCGGTATCGAGAACTACTCGATGCATATTGACGGCCGGGTGCCGGGCCAGCGTCCGTATAACCTGTTTGATTACTTCCCGGATGATTACCTGCTGATCGTGGATGAATCGCATGTCTCCCTGCCGCAGATCCGCGGCATGTACAACGGTGACCGGCAGCGCAAGGAAGTGCTGGTCCAGTACGGTTTCCGGCTGCCCAGTGCCCTGGATAACAGGCCCATGCGCTTTGATGAATTCGAAGGGATGATCAACCAGGTCATCTACTGTTCGGCAACCCCGGGAGATTATGAACTGGATCATGTCAATCATGAAGTTGTGGAACAGATTATCCGGCCGACCGGACTGCTCGATCCGCTGATCAGGGTCAAGCCGACCCGGGGCCAGATCGATGATATCTGTGACCAGCTCGATGCCCGCATCAAAGCCGGGGAACGGGTGCTGATCACCACTCTGACTGTCCGCATGGCAGAGGACCTGACCGATTACCTGAAAGAGCGCAGCTACAAGGTGGCCTATCTGCACCATGAGACCAAGACCCTGGAGAGGTCCCAGATTATCCATGACCTGCGGCTGGGCAAGGTGGATGTCATCGTCGGCATCAACCTGCTCAGGGAAGGCCTGGATATCCCGGAAGTATCCCTGGTCTGTATTCTGGATGCGGACAAGGAAGGCTTCCTGCGCAGTGAGCGTTCACTGATCCAGACCATCGGCCGGGCTGCCAGAAACGCCCATGGCGAAGTGCATATGTACGCCGATGTCATCACTGACTCCATGCGCCGGGCCATTGACGAGACCAACCGCCGCCGGGCCATCCAGCAGGCCTACAACGAGGAACACGGCATCATCCCGCAGACGGTTATCAAGCCGGTGGAAGACGCGATCCGCGGCAAGGAAACAAAGGAAATGGCGGCGAAGTATCTGAAGAAGAAAGCCAGACTGAGCAGGCATGAGAAAGAAAAGATGCTGGCCGGCATGGAACAGGAGATGCGCGAAGCGGCCAGACTGCTTGACTTTGAGCGGGCTGCCGAACTGCGCGATATGATCTTCGAACTGAAAGCTGAAGAATGAAAAGGAGACCCTGAAGGTCTCCTTTGTGTTGTGTTTTGATCAGCAGAAAAATCTTAATAATAACTTAATCACCGGAATCCGGTCATGCCGGCACCGGCAGAAAAACACAGATTCAGGCAGTCCGGCACTGTTTTTCAAGGTGTTCGGCAGAGTATTGTACATATCAGCCGGGTGGCAGGGACGGTTGCAGAGACTGCCCGTTTTTTCTATAATCACAATCGTCAGAGGATAAAAAAGAATCATGGCTGAAAAAAAGGATTTCATGAGCGAACTGGCCCGTCAGGTTGATGCCAAAAAGAGGGGCGAGGTAGAAAAAATAAATTCCGTGGATGATTACGTGCCGAAGAAGCGCAGGGCCGTCAGCGAAGAAAAGCCGGAAACAGCCGAACCGGTCCGCGAGCCTGAACCGGAAAAAACACCGGAGCCGCAGCCGGCAGCCTCGGCGGAACCGGTAAAACCGCAGCCGGTCCCCGAGCAGGAAGAAGTGCCGGAAACACCAAAGGCCAAGCCGGTTTTCATTATGCCCGCGAAAAAGGAAGAGCCGGCTGATGAAGCGGATGATGACGATTTGTACGATGACGATGATGCATATGACGGACCTGAAAGCTTCGCAGAGGAAAAACTGGTCCGGGTTGATAAGCCGCGGCGGCAGCTGAAGCCGGCCGGCATTGCCCTTCTGGCTGTGCTGGGAGCGGCCCTGCTGTTCGGGATCTGGTGGATTTTCTTTGCGCCCCATATTCCGATGCCTGACTTTGTCGGCCAGCCGGTCAGCACGGTTTCCACCTGGGCCAAGCAGAACCAGATGGAGAGCGGCGTAGTTGCCATGGCGCCGGCCGAATACAGCATGGAATATGACAAGGATATCGTCATCCGGCAGAGTGTGGCACCCGGCCGCAAGGTCAAGCCGAACACGCCGGTCACGATCACTGTATCCAACGGTCCTGACCCTGATGAAGAAATTGAATTCCCGAATATCTATTTCATGACCCAGCAGGAAATCATGGACTGGAAAAACGAGAATAAACTGCTGAAATTCAAACTGACAACCCAGTACAGCAGCACCGTCCCGAGCGGCGAAGTCATTTCCTATGAAGTGAAGAACGGCAGTGAGGATATGTTCACCCGCGGTACGACGCTGAATGTCATCTGTTCCAAGGGACCGGCGCCGGCCAGCCAGGTGACCGTGGATGATTTCCGCGGCAAAACCTATGCCGAAGTGGAAGCCTGGGCCCGGAACAAGAAGGTCCTGGTGGAAAAAAGGGAAACCAACAGCGCGACGGTGGCGGCCGGCAATGTCATTTCCACTGACCGGCAGCCAGGTACAACCATGACGGAAGGCGATGTCCTGATCGTCATTGTTTCCAAGGGCAAAGGTGTGACCCTGCCGAATTTTGTCGGCTATACAGCGGAGCAGATGCAGGCGTGGCAGGCCGGTAAGGGAAACAATGTGACGATCATCTATACAGAAAAGTATGACTGGGCCCTGGAGGGCACCATTATCGGCCAGGACATCCCGCCCGGCAGCCTGGTGGATGAAGGGTCAGTGGTGATGCTGACAAGATCACTGTACATGCCGCTGATGGAAACACATTCCCGGGAGTGGCTGGGGCAGGATTACCTGCAGCTGAAGAAATGGGTTGATGATGTCAACGGCAAGGACAGGAGTGTCAATATCCAGGCCGGTGAATACATAGGCGCCGCTGAGTGTTCCAATGAATTTCCCACACCGGGCCAGATCATTGCGTATGCATGCTTCTACGGAACCAGTGACCTTGCGGATGGCTGCGGTCGGCCGCTCAACGCATATTCCCGGATCGGGTATAAAATTTCAACCGGGGCGTGCGGGGTGGCACCAGCACCAGCTCCGGCACCGAAACAGGTAATTGTTACCGGCGACAACATTAAAGATCTTGGCGCGGTTCAGAGTTTCTGTGGCGGAAGTGTTAACTGCAAGTACTCGACCGGTGACACCGGCGGGGCAGACGTGATTGCCACAATCAACGGGAAACAGTATAAATCCGGTGATACATTTACGGAGATTATCAATGAAGGCAGTACGATTAATATCGTATTGAACAATTCACCCGCGAGTCCGGAAGCGTCCGGAGGATCATCTGAGTCTTCGGGTTCTGATAAAACCGGAAGTGAAGCAGGCGGAGAATAATACCGGGAGGATATGATATGAATTTTTTAGCGCGGGCATGGAGATACATCACCAGAAAACCGACAAAGTCGATCCTGCTGATGATCACGTTCTTTGTCATCGGGAACCTGGTTATTCTCGGTCTCGGCATATCCACGGCGGCAGAAAATGCCAAGATCCTCACCCGGATGAACATGCGGGCAGCGATCAGTTATGAAGTAGACTACGAGAAATTCTATGAATGGGTCAACACGCTCGAGGATGAGGATGAAATCAATCAGGCCTACCGGTCCTATCCGACGGTTGATGAAGAAATGGCGCTGAAACTGGCGGAGGATGAGCGCGTCAAGGCATTCAACTACAACATCACGAACATGGCGTATTCCCATGGTTTTGACAGTGTGCCGGTCGGCAATGAGGAAAACCGCGGCACCAGCACATACATTGACGAAGAAGGCAACGAACAGGCCTATATCGAGCCGAACATTGCCATCAACGCGAACATGTTCCCGAATATGATCGAACTGGCGGAAGGCACCTATACGGTGGTGGAAGGCCGCTTCTATGATCAGAACGACATTGACCAGGCTGCCCCTGTCTGCCTGATCACTTCGGAAATGGCCGAGGTCAACGGACTGAAGGTCGGTGACTCGATTTCCTATACGATGTTCGGACAGTGGGAGAAAGCGGAACTGGAGCAGAACGGGGTGGATACCGAGGATATCTATCAGGAACTGGAAATCATCGGTATCTTCAACAATGCCAACGAGGTTGATCCGAACTCGGACCGCTTCCGCTGGATGGGTCCTTCGGAGTCCCCGAAGAATATAATCCTGATGCCGCTGACGTCTTATGGCGAGTATGCCAAAGCGCTCATGCGGAAGATGTACGAAGAGGTCTATATGAAGCAGAATCCGGAAGGCTTTCAGGATATTGACCTGGATGAACAGCTGGAAGGAACCACCCGCCCGAGCCGGGTCATCTACCTGCTCAATGATCCGCTCGATGTCGATGATTTCATCCGGGATCATCAGAATGATATCGGTGAATATCTGAAGCTGAACGCCAACAACGACCAGTTCAAGAAACTGGCCAGACCGCTGGATACGCTGAGCTTCTTTGCCGGCATCATTGTCTGGATCGTGGTCATCAATGCCATCGTCATCATCTCGCTGGTAACGGCCCTGACGCTGAAGACCAGGGAATATGAGATCGGTGTACTGCTTTCCATCGGTGTCTCCAAGATCAAGATCATCCTGCAGCTGTTTGCGGAACTGATCCTGATTGCGCTGCTGGGCTTCTCGCTGGCCGCCGTGAGCGGTTCCCTGATGGCCGGCAGTGTGGGCCGGGTGGTGCTGGACTACCAGACCAATACGGAAGCCCAGTACGGTGAAGTGACGGATGACGGCGGCTATTACTGGTACGGCGACGGGGACTACTTCACCACTGTGACCCAGGATGACCTGCTGTCGAAGTATGAAGTGAAGATTTCCCCGCTGCTGATCGGTGAGATCTACCTGCTCGGTACGGCAGTTGTGCTGGTGGCGATTGTTGTTCCTTCGTTTATGATCATGCGGCTGAATCCGAAGCAGATTCTGCTGGAGCAGAACTGAGGTGACAGGGATGAGTACAATTCTGAAACTTGAGAATATCTGTTACGGATATGAGGACGGCGGCTACCGCCGGGAAATCCTGAAGAACCTGTCCTATGAATTTGAAGCCGGTACGTTCTACACGATTCTCGGGCCTTCGGGTTCGGGCAAGACAACCCTGCTGAGCATCATGGCCGGCCTGGATAAACAGGAAGCCGGCAAGGTGTACTACGAAGGGGAAGACATCGATGCGATGGGTCTCTACAAATACCGCCGCAACAAGATCGGGGTCGTCTTTCAGTCCTATAACCTGGTCAATTATCTGACCGGGGTGGAGAATATCCTGCTGGCCATGACGGAAACGGACAACCAGCTGCCGCCGAACAAGAAGGAACTGGCATATGCGCTGCTGAACATGGTCGGCATCGCGAATACCAAGGCAGACCGGATGATTTCCAAGCTGTCCGGCGGTGAGCAGCAGCGGGTTGCCATTGCCCGTGCCATCGCCGGCAACGTGGACCTGATCTTCGCGGATGAACCAACCGGAAACCTGGATACCGAAACGGAGCAGGAGATCATCAAGCTGTTCCAGATGCTGGCTGATGAGTACGGCAAGACGATCATTGCCGTAACCCACTCCAACGAAGTATCCAAGCTGTCAGACCGGCGCATCCTGCTGAAAAACGGCGTCTTGAACGATATTCAGTAAGAGAAGTTGAAAAAACTTCTCTTTTTTTTGCAGCATTTCTGTTTCCGGCGGTGTTTCCATAGTGACAGGAGGTAAAAGAATATGAAACCTGACAGCGCAAAACAGCTGAATCACCTGACGCCGACGGAACGGAAAATCCTGGAATTCCTGCAGGATCATCCGGAACGGCCATGTTCGCCGGAAGAAATCTACACGGCTGTCTGGCAGGCAGAACCATTCGACTGCCGCGGAGTTGTGGCGGTTCACCTCTGCCATCTCCGCGAGAAGATCAAGGGGGTGCCGGCAGCGCCGAGTATTATCTCCCTGTGGGGCAGGGGATACCGGCTCGTGACAGAATAACGGAGGAAAGAAATGAAAGGAGTACTGATTATGACGGCACTGGCTGCACTGCTGTGCGGCTGTGCCGGCAAGCGAGATAAGCCGCCCTCCGGGCTGGCCAATCCCTGGAAAGAGGTGGACGGCCCGGAGGCGGCAGCGTCTGAAGCCGGGTTTGAGATTACGGTGCCGGAACAGATCGAAGGCTATGGGGCCCCGGTCTTCCGGGTCGCGGATGACATGGTGGAAGTGGTTTACCGGACGGATGAAGATGTCCTGACCATCCGCAAGGCCCCGCTGACCGGGACGGAAGGCAAAAAGGACGACATTACCGGCGATTACAGCGAATATGAAGAGTTCCGCATCATTGACGGGCTTGACTTCTGCTTTGAAACCCGCGGTAATAACGATCTCATCAACAACGCCGTGTGGGATGACGGGACGATGAACTACGCCGTCATCGTCAATCCCGGCACATCGCGCGGCCTGGAATTATCTGTTATCATGGAGCTGATGAAAGCCGTGAAATAAGATGGCACTATCCGTGCAGGAAATACGCATCCGCAGACTGCTGAATACCTATGGCGACAGCATTTTTCGGCTTGCCCGCTCATACCTGCACAATGAGGCCGATGCCCAGGAAATCGTCCAGGACACAATCATCCAGCTGCTCCGGTATGATCCGGATTTCCCCGACAGCGGGAAAGAGAAAGCATGGCTGATGAAGACGGCCGCGAACCTGTCCCGCAACCGGATCCGGTTCAACCAGACGCATGAAACCGATGAACTGCAGGAACAGCTGGCCGCTGAAGAGAAAACCGATCTCTCGTATGTCTGGGACGCGGTCAGGCAGCTGCCGCAGAAACAGCGGGAAGTCATCCATCTGTTTTACCAGGAAGGCTATTCCACAAAGGAAATCGCGGAAATTCTCGGCCGCATGGAAGGAACGGTCCGGGCTGATCTCAGTCGGGCCAGAGCCGCATTGAAAACGATACTGAAGGAGGCGTATGACTTTGAAGAATAACTATCGAAAACTCATGGATGAAGTCAGCCTCAGTGAAGATCAGAAAGAACAGATGCTGGCGAATATCATGCGGGCTGATCTGCAGCCGGTGCGGCGGAAGCGCTCGTGGAAACCGGTATATGCTTTCCTGACCATTGGCGTCTGTGCAGGCCTGGTCCTGCCGCGCATCATGCCGCGGTCCGGCAGTGCTGCCCCGATGATGGCTGATGCCGCTGCCGAACCGGAAGAAAAGATGATCAATGCAGTCCCGGCCGAACAGAATACATCCTTCAGCATTGCGTCGGCCTCCGGTTCTGAAGACAGCCTGCCGGCGGCGGAAGAACGGGCGGAAGATGCCGGCGATCCGCTGGCTGCAGCACTGCCGTTCACGGTGACGCAGATCACGCAGGATTACCACGAAGAACGCACCCTGATCACTTATGAGGGTGAAGAGAACAGTCTGTATCTGACCGAAATTCCCGAGGCGGTCTGGAAGCGCAGCAATGACAGCGGCGCGATCAGCCTGCCGTGTGAAAAGGACGGGATGATCCGTTACGGCCTTGCGGAAAAGGACGGCATGGTTTACGTTCTGGAATTTGCCGAGCCGGTTCCGCCTGAAACAATGGAACTGCTGCTGGAACTGATTCGGGAGTGACATATAATTACGAATTCTGTAAAATAAACTGAATAAACAACAGAAAGAGGTAATGACTATGGACACGATGCAGCTGTTAAGACTGATTGAAACAGATCCCCTGATCAGTGATCAGGATCTGGCGGATGCGCTCAATGTGACTGCCGGTGAAGTATCGGCAGCGAAGAAGAGGCTTGAAAATGACAAGGTAATCTGCGGTTACCGGACGATTATCAACTGGGACCGGACCGGGGCTGAACACTGTGATGCGATCATCCAGGTCAGCGCCAAGCCGGAACGGGACGTGGGCTATGACCGGATTGCCGGCCGGATTGCCCGCTATCCGGAAGTGACCAGTCTTTACCTGATGAGCGGGACCAGTGAATTCTTTGTCTTCATCGAAGGCACGACGATGCGGGAAGTATCCGATTTCGTGGCCCGCAAGCTGGCGCCGATCGAAGGCGTGACGGCAACGGTTACGTGCCTGCAGCTGAAACAGTACAAGATTGAAGGAAGGCTCCTGGAAGAGGAAAAGCGCGCTGATGAGCGCCAGCTGGTGGAGCCATGAGCATAAAGGAAAGACTCAACGAGAATGTCAGGGCCCTGCGGCCGTCCCTGCTGTGGCAGTTCTTCGCCATGGCCATGGATACGCCGAATGTCATCTCCCTGAGTGTCGGCGAGCCGGACTTCCCGACCCCGTGGCACATCAGTGAAGAAGGCATCTATGCCATCGAACGGGAGCGGACATATTATCCGCCGAGCCTCGGCTTTACCCAGCTGCGGCGCGGGATTGCGGCTTACTATGAACGCCGCTTCGGTGCGGAGGGCTATACCGCTGACAATGTCATGGTTACGGTCGGGGCCAGTGAAGGCATTGACCTGGCCTGCCGTTCATTCCTGCAGAAGGGGGATGAGTGCATCATCCTTGATCCGGGCTACGTTGCCTATGAACCGTCGGTCATCCTGACCGGCGCAACCCCGGTCTATCTGCAGCTGGAAGAAAAAGACGGCTTCAAGGTCAAGGCCGAAAGCCTGCGGAAAGTGCTGAACGAGAAGACCAAGATGATCATTCTCAACTATCCCAGCAATCCGACCGGCGGGGTCATGACCAGGGAAGATTATGAAGAACTCGTGCCGCTGCTGAAGCAGTACAACGTCATCGTCGTGGCAGATGAGATCTATCTGGAGCTGGTCTACGGGCAGAAACCGTTTTCCATCGCCTGTATTGAAGAGCTGCGTGACCAGCTGATTATCGTCAGCGGGTTCTCCAAAGCCTGGTCCATGACCGGGTGGCGGCTGGGATACATGCTGGCGGATCCGGAACTGATCCTGACCATGAACAACATTCACCAGTATTCCACGGTCGGCCCGGCAACCCCGGCCCAGTTCGCGGCCATTGAGGCAGTATCGCCGAAAAGCGACCGGGATATCGATACACATGTACAGTCCTTTGAAAGCCGGCGCAATTACCTGACCGCCCAGCTGAACCGCATGGGACTGCATACACCACTGCCGGAGGGGGCGTTCTACGTTTTCGCCAACATCACCTCCACCGGCCTGTCCAGTTACGATTTCTGTGTCCGGCTGCTGCAGGAACAGGCAATCTGCGTCATTCCCGGTACGGCGTTCGGCGCCAGCGGGGAAGGCTTTGTCAGAATCTCCTATGCCTACAGCCTGCAGGAACTGAAGACAGCCTGTGCCAGGATCGAACAGTTTCTTGAAAGCCTGAAATAACCGTTCAGAAGAAAGGGGTTATCATGAAGAAAAGATTCAGATATCTGCTCGCTGCAGCAGTACTTTCAGTGAGCCTTGCCGGCTGCTCGTCAGCTTCCGGCGGATCATCCTACGCGGCCAATTCGGCAGCGGACAGTTACCCGGAGGAAGCCGCTTACGGGATTGCCGACTACGAATACAAGACAGAAGATGCGGCTGTGCCCATGCCGGACGCCGTGGATGAAGACAGCGGCAGCGCAGTGCTGAACCAGGATAAGATGGTTTACCGGGGATCCCTTTCGATTGAAACGCTCGAATATGCTGAAACAGTAAAAAACATCAAGGAAAGAATCCGGGCCTACAACGGGATCGTGGAAGCCGAGGAACAGTATGACAATGACCGTACCTGGTACAACAGCGGTGCCACCTACCGGGGTACCTGCTCACTCCGTATGACGATCCGCATCCCGACGGAATCCTTTGAAGCGTTCCTGGATGATATGAGCGGCTCCGGCAAAGTAACCAGCCGGACCACCAACGTGGAAAACATCTCCCGCCGGTACAATGACAATGACACTGCCATTGCCGCGCTGGAAAAGCAGGAGGCGAGACTGCTGGAAATGATGGACAGGGCCGAAACCATCGAGGATATGATCATCATCGAACAGCGCCTGACCGAAGTGCAGACCGAACTGAACCAGAAGCGCAGCTACAGGAGTTCCATGGATACGGATGTCAATTATTCCACCATCTATCTCGATGTCCGGGAAGTGCTGGAATACACTCCGACCCCGGAAGGACAGCGGACCGGCACCTTCCTGTACCGCCTGCAGAACGCTTTCCGTTCGAGCTGGAACAGCTTCCTGTGGCTGCTGGAAAGCCTGCTGTTCCTGATCATCCACATCCTGCCGTGGCTGATCATCATCCTGCCGTGCGGCTGGCTGCTGCGCCGGTTCATCAGAAAGAATGATGCCCGGAAAGCGGACAAGCCGGTACGGGAGCGCGCATTCCCGCGGCGGCGCACGATGAAGGACCGGGAAGTGCTGAAAACCGAAGAACCGGAGAACCGGGACAAGCCGGTCCTGTAGGAACCGCAAAAGAACAGCGGACAGCCGTGTGACTGTCCGCTTTTTTCTGCCTCCGGCTGTCCGTGACAAAGAATTTTGATAGACGCCCGTCTGACGGCGGACATACAATAATGTAAAAGAGGTGATCGCATATGAAGATCGGAAAAGACTGCAGGAACGCAGAATGAATCATCACTGCACACAGGAAGAAATCGCCGCTGTGGCCGGGGTAAGCCGGCAGACAGTATCCAACTGGGAAACGGACAGATCACTTCCTGATATAATCAGTCTATTAAGACTCAGCGAATACTACGGCATCAGTGTGGATGTCTTGATCGGGAAAGGAAAAGGATAAAACATATGACACGGAAAATTGTCGCAATCGGCGGCGGGGATAACGGCTATATCAGGTCTGACGGGACAAAATCAGCGTATGAAACCGGTGCAATGGATCAGGAGATCATCCGGCTGACCGGGAAGGAACATCCTAACTATCTGCTGATTGCCCACTCCCAGCCGTACGAAAGACAGGAAGGCTACTTCGCGGTCATGAAGGCCATTTACGCGGATATGTACGGCTGCCCGTGCCGCACGCTGTACAGTCCGCAGCTGAGCGAACCGGAAA
>JAEEGL010851348.1_pt1 | contig 11455 bp, 12 predicted proteins | sample 9134231 | NCBI WGS metagenome assembly JAEEGL01 (sample SAMN16246548, study PRJNA631951) | gut metagenome | biome: gut microbiome; feature: rumen; material: fiber-attached | host: Bos | place: Iran: Karaj | collected 2018-10
ATACACCATCCATGTTGTTTACGGTAACCGGTTCGGGCTCGTAAATAATCTTGTCCACAACGCCAAGTTCATACAAGTCTTTGGCTTCAAGCCTCATAATGTGAGCTGCTGCATCGGCCTTTGTACTGTCTTTCCAAATTATACTTGCATATCCCTCCGGCGAAAGAACGGAATAAACGGCATTTTCCATCATCCAAACTTCATTACCGACACCAAGAGCAAGTGCACCGCCGCTTCCTCCTTCACCTATAAAAATAGAAAGTACAGGCACATGTATTCCTGATAATTCCTCCAAGAGCGAAGCTATTGCCGGACCCTGTCCGTTTTCTTCTGCCTTTTTTCCGCAAGCAGCACCTACGGTGTCTACAAAGAATACTATAGGGCGAGCAAACTTTTCTGATTGCTCCACCAGTCTTTTTATTTTCCTATAACCTCCCGGTGAAGGCATTCCCCAGTTGCGGTATACGGCATCCTCAACGGACTTTTTCCCTTTTTCGGTTCCGATAACCGTGACAGGCAAACCATTCAGATATCCTATTCCTCCTACAACTGCGTGGTCATCTTCTGACAGCCTGTCCCCGTGAAGTTCGAAGAAACCCTCGAAAATTCGGTTAATATATGAAAAGCTTGTCGGTCTGTTCCATGCCCTGGCAATAAGCACCTTTTCCCAAGGGGATTTCTTGTTATAGCTATAAGTATTTTCTGTTGAAACACCTTCAAAAGGTAATATTTTTCTCTTTTTTTGGTGGAACTCAAGAATTTTTACCAGAGTAGTTTTAATCTCTTCACGTTCAACCACAAGATCTATAAATCCGTGTTCCTGCTGAAATTCCGCAGTCTGTTCCCGTCCATCGAGAATTTCTCCCGTATTCTGCTTAACAACACGGCTTCCGGCAAAACCTACCATTGCTCCTTTTTCCGCAAGAATTATATCTGCAAGCATTGAAAAACTTGCCGTCACTCCCCCCATTGTTGGGTTCACAAGTACCGAAATATATAGCAGGCCCTCTTCCGAATGTTCTTTAACTGCTGCCGCAGTCTTTTCCATCTGCATCAAAGCTATGATACCTTCCTGCATTCTGGCTCCTCCGGAGCAGCAAAACAGGATTACCGGCAGTTTCTTTTTTGTCGCAGCCTCAAAGAGTCTTGTTATTTTCTCCCCTACATACTTTCCCATGCTTCCCATCATGAATCCTGCATCCATAACGCCTATGGCTGTTCTGTTACCCATCACGGAAATTTCACCGGTAAGGACAGCGTCTTTAAGATTCATTTTGTTTTGGGTCACCAGAAGCTTAGCGTAATAATCCTTATCATTCAATGGATTGAATATCTCCATGTCCTTATCCCATTCCTGGAAAAAACCATCGGATAACATGTCGATTCTGTCTCTTGCCGGTACCCTCACATAATTTCCGCATCCGGGACATATGTACGCATTTTTCTTAAGTATATCCGAAGTATTCTGCTTTTGACATTTTTTACATATAATTGTTTTATTATTTTCCATTATCGTGCCCCACTACACTGCCCATAGAACTACCTCAGTATCTTTTCCAACTGCTTCTTTCTCATATTCTCATCCAGAAAACAGTACCCATCTTTCTCCATACCTCTGTCAAAGTTGCTATCAAGATAGTTATCGGGATCGACATGAACCTGCCCCTTATCATCTACGTATGAATGAGAAGTCATACCCAAAGCACAAATTTCGCCTGAAACATTTCGCAAAGTGTAAAAGAATTCTACCTTGGGGGATTCTTTATACACTTTTGTTTCAATACTTATTTCCTCATTAAGATGTACTGATTTCAGAAATTTACAGTGTACTATCAGCACGGGAAATCTATACTTTTTCACGACGTTCACAGGATCTACCTCTACCACATTTTCGATAAAAGCCAGTCTTCCTATCTCAAACCAAGTCAGGTATTGAGCGTTATTGGCTATATCCAGGCAGTCGATTTCAGAGAAACGTACCTTAATATCTACTATATTTTGTTTTTCCTTGCTGTTATCATCAACCTGCCGTATTCTCATAATATCTTGCCTGCGCCATAAAGAGCTCTTCGTATAAACCTTTTCTTGCCATCAACTCATCATGGCTTCCTATTTCTTTTATTCTTCCCTTTTCCAGAACAATTATCTTATCGCAAGCTCTGCAACTGCTCATTCTGTGCGAAATGAAGACGGTCGTCTTTTCTTTTGACATTCTAAGCATGTTATTGAAAATATCTTCTTCCGATACCGGATCTATTGACGCTGTCGGTTCATCCAGAATCATTATTTCACCATCCTTGTAGATAGCTCTTCCCAAAGCAATCTTTTGTGATTCTCCTCCGGATAAATCCACACCGCTTCCGTTATCGTTATGAAGCCTTGTATCCATACCTTCCGGATACGAAAGAATCCGATCTGATATTTTTAGTTGTTTAAGTATGTCATTAATGTTTTTGCAGGGAGTCTTACCCGCTGTAATATTGTCAGATATAGAGTATGAAAACAGTTCGTAATCCTGAAATACTACCGATAGCGCCTTTTTATAAGTCTCCGCAGGAATATCGTTTATGTTAATGCCATTGATTGTTATATATCCTTCCGAAGGTTTATACAATCGGCAAAGAAGCTTTACCAATGTTGTTTTTCCTGCACCGTTCTGCCCTACTATTGCTACTTTTTCTTTGGAATTCACTTTAAAATTCACTTTGTCGATTACATTTGATTCTGCATTCGGATATCTGAACGAAACATCATGAAACTCGATTTCGGGTGATTCAAAATCTATTTCCTTTTCAGATAATGTTCCTTCTTCTATTTCATCCGGAATATTTAAAAATGAAATATATTTTTCAAACAATCTGTATCTGTATCTGAATCCTGACAAGCTTGAAATAAACCCGCTCATTGCAGTAAAGCTTATATTTACCGCGCTTACATAAAGAATTACGTCTCCGACTCCAATACTGCCATAGTATGCTTTTGCCCCTATGATAAAGTATGACAATCCGGTGGCAACTTGAGCGATTATTCCCATGACTCCATATATAACTCCGCCTTTTTTCCCAACCTCTAAGTACTTTTTTAAAGAGGCGGTATATATCGACTTCCAATACTTATCAATCAATTTATCCAGGCCATAGATTCTGAAATCTTTGCCGTTATTAATATCAAAACAACTGTCCGAAAGATATTCGCCAACGGAATTCGTACGGTCAACGCTCGCAAACAGTACATTGTAATTCTTCTGAATAATTCTTAACAGGAAAATATTAACTACAGTAACCAAAAAGTAGAAACCGAATAAAACTACCGTAGAAGCATTGCCGGCAAAGAATCCTGTGCTTTTCGGACTGATTCTGGCAAAAAGGGTCACCACAAAGATTACCGAATACATAATTGAAAAGAAATTGAGTACCATGCTGAACAGTTCATTAATCTGCTGTGCCGTACCGCCAACGCTCTCTGTTGAATTATGAGTCGCTCTCAAAATATCCAGACGGTCCTGACGTTCGATTTCCTCGTAATCAATCCCAAATGACTTTTCTACAATCTTTTCCTCGATGTCTCTCTTGCAGCATTCCCTACGCTCATCAATGTATTTCTTGGCATATAAATTGATGATATTCAGTATACAAAGGGCACCAAGCATTACTCCCGTAAGAATAAGCCACTTTGTAAGATTCATTTCTTCAATTCTGTTAATGACCTGCTGCATATATATTATTGCCACATATGGTATGGTTGCCGAAGCAAACCCCCCTAGCAACAGACTTACGGCTAATTTCTTTTTTCTGTTATCGATTAAACTAAGAAATTTACTAATCATTTGTCTTTAGATGTCTTGCGACATATCCTCCTTTTAAATAGCGGATTTTCGAGTGTAATATGAACTCTGAACATTAAACATTTCAGCATAATCCCCGTTCTTTTTAAGAAGTTCGTCATGCGATCCACGTTCTTTTATTTTTCCGTCTTTCAAGAACCAGATTTCATCACAGAATCTGGTAGACGCCAGACGATGAGAAATATAAATAACCGTCTTATCCTTTGTAAGTCTGTTGTAATCCGAATAGATTTCACTTTCTGTAATGGCATCAAGCGCTGCTGTCGGTTCATCCAGTAAAAGAATCGGCCTTTGCGCATAAATCGATCTGGCGATAAGCATCTTCTGTAATTCTCCGCCCGAAAGCGATATACCGGAATCATCTATTGTTGTCCCGTAATAGGTTTTTGTTTTCTTTTCAAGTGTGTTGATTTTACCTAAAAGTGAAACTCTCTCAATCGCTTCTTCCACCTTTGCCTGATCGGTAATTTCAGACGGCATGCAGGATACATTTTCTTCAAGGTTAAAATTCCAGAAAGAAGAATCCTGAAAAACGGTAGAAATCTTTTGAGCAAGTTCTTCTTTGCTCATTTGGGAAATATCTTTGCCATCGATTATGATTTTTCCCTCGGTTGGCTTCAAAAATCCGCAAATCAAACTGATTATGGTAGATTTTCCTGCTCCGTTTTCACCTACCAGAGCAATCTTGTCTCCGCTCTTTATCTCAAAACTCACATCATCGAGAATCTTTCTTGCCATTCCCGGATAAGAGAAAGAGACATGTGAAAACTCGATGGAGCAAGACTTCTTCTCATCAGATGTGCTTAATTCTTTCTCTTCTTCTTTGTACTCTTCCGCGAGTTCTCTATAGCTGTCAAACTCTCTTAAATATCTACTCATTTCAGACATCGTACCCGGGATTCCTTTGATGTATGCGCTAAGTGTCTGAATTATCCCTGCAAACATAACAAATCCGGTTATGGATAATCCTTTTCTCATCATGAAGAACAAATAAACATAGCAACCTGCCTGACATAGGATTTCAACAATAACTCCAATTATGTCGGCTGAGAGGAACATTTTCCTTTCCTGCTTGATAAGTCCTTCAAAAATCGAGTTGGCTTTTTTGTATAGAGATACCAGCCATTCCTTCATTCCGTAGAGGCGAACATCTTTCGCTGCCGCAACATCTGTTGCTTTTCTAAGGAGATAATTCATTCCTATGGATTGCTGAGACTTTGGGGTTAAGTTCTCATATGCCTTTTTGTTCGCTTTAATCAAAAAGATTAACTGGATAATTGCTGAAGCTAAGACTATAGCTACAAGTACAGGTGCCGTTACTCCGAATAAGATTAAATAAATCAGAAGAACGCCTGCGGAAGAGGCAAGTGTTACGACATCAGCCAGCACTCTTTCAACTCCTGTGGCATTACTTCCGACCGAACTTAGAGCTATTGCAAATTTTTCCTGCATATTCCGACTCATATATTCCGAATATGTCATGGATGTTGCCTTCTTCATAAGTTTTCTTGTCAGATATCCGGCCCTAAATTCTATAAGCTGCCACTGATTTCGGTTATTTAAATACGCCTTAAAATAAGCCACAAGTCCAAAAATCAGGACGCATCCACCAATGACACAAGCCATTTTGTCAAGAGGCGCTTCTCTTGTGATAACAGCTACAATTACTGCCGGAAATAATATTCCCGTAAAAGAACCCAAAATGTTAAGAATAATTTCTACTCCCGATGCCATCGGAATTCTTTTGTCAAATTTATTGACTTCTTTCATTATGAATCTATAGTTACTGAAAATACTGTATTTATTTTTCATAATTATCTTCTCTATCACTCTATTTGGAAGCTACGGTCAGCATACCTTTTGCAACTGTCTTGCCTTCAACGATTGCTGAGACTGCAAGTGTCAAAACATTTCCTAACTTTTCAGTTATCTTGGCTTCCAATTCGATCCTTTCTCCTGAAGTAATCGCTCTTTTAAATCTAAATTCCTTAATTCCGGCAAGATACCCTTTTTGTTTTTTCTCTTTTTCTTCACTATTCTCATAAGCCAAAAGAACGCTTCCCAACTGCGCAAGTGCTTCTACAATCAACACTCCCGGAACCACCGGTTCTTCAGGAAAATGCCCTTGAAAATAGCCTTCATTTATAGTTGTATTTTTAAATCCCTTTATGCTGACTCCCGGTACAATTTCAGTTACAGCATCTAACATTAGAAACGGGTATCGCTGCGGAATCAGCTCTTTAATATGTATGATGTCAATACTCTTATTCATTTTTCTCCAATATCCATTTCTTATCTGTTCTACGATTCCTGAAGTTGCAGACTCGTGGTCCGCAACTTCAAAATCGTAAATTGTTGTCAAATTAGCATCTTACTACTACTACAACGGGGCTGGACTCATTTCTTTCCTCTTCTACGAGTTCCTCTGTGTTAATTTTCTTGTTTTCTTCCATTTTTGTTCTCCTTTCTTATTTGGTTTTTGTTTTTGTTTTTCGTTTTTTGTTGTTTAGATTAGCATCTTACTACTACTACAACGGGGCTGGACTCGTTTCTTTCCTCTTCTACGAGTTCCTCAACATCAATCTTAGTGTTCTCCTGCATTTTGATTTCCTCCTTTCTTTGCTTTTTATTAAATCATCCCACCATCTACCACAATCGTCTGGCCCGTGATGTATGAAGCTTCTTCTCCTCCCAGAAAGAAAACTGCACTTGCAACTTCTTCCGGAGTTCCGAACCTTTTCATGGGAATCTTTTTCTTTTCTGTTGCGAGTCTATCTTCTCGCATTTTTCTTATCATCTCCGTATCGATATAACCCGGAGCGACTGCATTGACTCTGATTCTTCTTTTTGCCATTTCTTTGGCAAGAGATTTGGTAAACCCTATCAGTCCCGCTTTGGATGCAGAATAGTTACACTGCCCATCCTGACCGACAATTCCGGCAACGGAAGTGATGTTAATTATGCTGCCCGACCTTTTTTCAAGCATATGAGGAAGCACAGCATTGCTTACGTTCATGGCGCCGCCAAGATTAATATCTATGACATTTTTCCATTCTTCAGGACTCATCATCATGAACAGACCGTCTGCGGTAATACCTGCATTGTTGACACAGACATCTATTCCGCCGAATTCTTCCGCCACTTCTTCCACCGCTTTCGCAACAGCATCATAATCTTTTACATCCACGCGACAAGGCTTTATCCTGGGATTGCCTTCAGCAATGCGCTCGGCTTCATCAACATTAGACCTGAAAAAGAACGCTACGTTATATCCTTGATCTGCATATTTTTTGACTATTGCATTACCTATCCCGCCTGTACCTCCGGTAACCAGGACTGTTTTATCACTTATCATACCCGCTCCTAAGCCGCACACTTTTCAACGTAAGAAACCAGTGAATCAATATTTTTCATGATGTCATGAAGATCTTCCGTCCTTAAAGAAATGCCAAATACACTTTTAAGACCCACAACAATTTCAAGGGCATCTACAGAGTCGAGACCGTATCCCGTCTCCTCATCCTCTGAAAAAAGGTCTTTCTGACCATCGACATTTGCTCCTCCTCCAAGGTCCAAATTTAGTCTTTCTTCAAGAATCCTTACAATCTTTTCTTTTACGTCCATCTCTTCCTCCTATCGGTCCTCCGCGACCGTAATGTAATATTTCAAATACTTTCCCGCATATACTGCTGCCGATTTTATCTCTCCTCGAAATCTATACTCAAGAAGATATTCATTTACAGATATTTTTTCTTTGTTCCCAAAAATATCTATCTTTTCTTGCGCGCTCCCAAGGCTTTTTAGTGATAACAAATCTATCTTTCGCCCTAAGCCTGTGCCCGTAACTTTTCCTATTGCCTCGTGCATGGTCCATCTAAAGTCAGGCGGGATTCCGGATGAAATTGTTTTGTCATCATCTCCGAAAAGAAGCTCCATTCCATCTTCTTTTTCATTTATCCTGTCTATGCTCTCTATATCTACGCCGACTGTCTTTTTTGCTACCGCACACAATATGTATTCATCGCAATAGGAAAAAGAAATATTTAATCTTTCATTATGTGTGTACGAAAAAACTTCTTTTGTCAGAAGGTCTTTCTTTATCTTGCTTTTTCCCTGAATTCCTTCGACTTTTTTTATAAAGAGACAAGTCTTTCTTTTTTCTTCCATTTCTATGATTTTTGTATTACTGCCGCGTAGTAGTTTCCTATTCTGCTTATACCCGTGACCAGTATCGTCTCTGCCTTCTCATTCTTGTGTGTAAGTGATTTCGGGATCCTGCCTTTTCGAATAATTAAAGAAGCTGTCGCAAGTCCGTCAAAGAAGTTTGCTCCCCCGGTTTCCCCAAGTTTAACTTTTAATCCTTCTATGTGGTTATAGTTTTTAATTAACTCCTTTGAGATCTTGAATACCTCTGTTCCCTCTTCTGTCAGTATCACCGCATCAGGGCTCTTTACCCCGGATTCTTTAATCGAGGCTTCGATACAGTCTTTAACTATTTCCTTTATTTCATCGCTATTATTTTCTACGTTCCAGGGATCACTTCCTATATTGGCTTCTTCCAATGAAAGAATCTTGCAAAGAGACGGTCCTCCATCTTCTTTTCCCACCAAAAATGCTGTTGCAGATTCTGCGAAATCATATTTTCCTTTGTACAGCCCGTTCAATGATTCAAATAACTGAGGGCAATACTCTTCTATATATCCGCAGAAAATGTTATCTGCTTTTCCTTCTTCCAAAAGATCAATAGAGTAAGAAAGTGCATTACTCTCTAAAAGCATTGTGCTTGCTGCCGTGTATCCGTTTCTGATACATGTGTTTGAAAGAAGCGCATTGGCTACGGTATTTGTGAACAATGACGGACTGCAAAGTGCCGGTTCATGTCCTTCTACCTGCCTGGCAAAGGCAAGAGACTGATTGAGAGGTCCACAATCGCTTGAAAATACGGTTCCGGTTCTCGAAGCATTAAGCTCTTTTCCAGTCGCAAGGTATTGTTCTTTTGCCTTTTCACACACATATAATGTCATGTCAGCTTGTCTGGTTGTTCTCCTTTTTTCAGAACCTTTTAAATAAGTTTCAAAGGGGTATGCCTTCATGTGCTCATATTCTTTTTCATCGGAATCAAGGCTGGTCCATATTTCTTCCTGCGTTGCTCCCAATGCGTTTATACACCCAATTCCTTTAATTACCATGTGCTCTTTCATTTTTATACCTGCCCTACCAATACTGTGGCCGAATTGCCGGCAAATGCATACGAGTTAGACATCGCAAGCGAAATCTGTGTTTGAACCGTCTTATTTTTTACAGCTTCCACTCCGGGCATGTCATCCATAAAGTTCTCAAGTCCGTGTGTCGGAAATATCTCACCGTTAACCAAACTTAATATCGTGGCTGCCATTTCTATTCCGCCGCCTGCCGCGAGACAATGACCTATATAAGATTTAATTGAATTAATGTATAACGTCTTTTTAAATGGCTCAAATTTATGTAGTAATATAACTTCCATAGTGTCGTTATGCAGCGTCCCTGTTCCGTGCATATTGATGTAATCTACATCCGTCAAATCGTATTTCGTTCCTTCAACAGCCATTTTTATAGTTCTGTATGCTCCGTTTCCCGTAGGATCCGGGCTGGTGGGATGATAAGCATCGTTCCCGATTCCGTATCCGATTACTTCACAATAAATCTTTGCATTTCTTGCTTTGGCGCACTCGTAATCTTCTAACAGGAAAATTGCCCCGCCTTCACCAAGTGTCAAACCATCATGATCTTTGTCAAAAGGTCTGCAGATTCCACTGCTCATGTTATTCAGTGAAAAAAATCCATATGCGGAAAACTCTGTCAAAGGATCCACCGAACATGTAACCACCGCATCTGCGTGATTGCCGATTATCTTGCTGTAAGCAGTCCCGATTGCCGTGGTTCCGGCTGTACAAGCTGCTGAATTGACGTAATAACCTCCACGTATATTCATTCTTTTCGCTATCAAGTCGGTCATACTGCTTACCATAGTCGGTAACAAATCTACATCCTGCTCACCTTTTAGTTCTTTTCTGGCATAACCGGTTACATGATGGTTGATTCCCAGAGAAGTTGCGAAAGACAGCTGGCACCTTCTGCCAAGAGACTTAAAATACTCTTTATTTAGTCCCGTATCCAGAAAAAGCTCATCTACAAGTGCCTCTATTATGGAAAAAGCTCTGTTTCTTTCATCATCTTTATTTATATCCTTAATTTCTCCAAACTTGTCCGATGCCAGTTTTGAGCAGTCAAACAAATCACATTTCGATACTCCGGTTACATTGTTTCGAAGATTTTCATAGAACTCTTCTTTATTTCTTCCGGCAGCACAATTAACGCCAAACCCTGTAATTACCACTCTTCGTTTCAATTTTTACTCCTATTCGCAAATTGCAAGTTTTCCGGTATACACATCAAATACCACTTTATTTCCTTTACTTGTAAAAAATATCTCCGACCACTTTTTCTCTGAATTTTCATCTTCCGTAGCTTCTTGATCATTCCAATCGATTACCTGTTTGTCGTGTCTGTACCACAACCTCCAGTATTCCGGAGCTTTGTCCATCTTCTTTAGAAAGATTTCGTAACACTTTTCAGCCATTTCGATTGCCGTAGCGTTATCTATATATATATTCTCTCCTACCGTTACGGTTTCATCGTATGGATCTCCCGAGGCCATAAGTGTGTATACAGGTTTCTTTAGTAGCTCCATAATTCGGAATACGCCGCTCCTGAGCTGTATTGTGGATGTCATGAACTTGATAATAAAAGGATTTCTGTCTTTTAAATATCCGGAATTGCCATCCAGAAAAATAGCTACATAATTGCCTACCTGAATTTGTTCAACCATCTTTATTCCTATATCCATATCCTCCGAAACAAGATACTTGATATTGTCACAATGTTTGTACAACTCAGGTTCCGCTCCAAAAGAAGCCCTGTCTACCACAATATTTACAACTTTGTCAGAATAATCTTTTTCGAACTTTTCTATCAATGCAGCTGCTACCGCCCGATAGTTTCCGTAATGAAAGGAGATTATAAATCCGCCTTTATCAATGTTTTCTTCTATTATTTCAAAGTTTTTGAGATTCTCGATATGGGTACTTTCACGCATCCTTGCCTTGTCTTCGTCTAAAAGACACATCATCTCCCTGTTTTTGACCCACATTTCATATATCTCTTCGGGAGTGTGAATTCCTGCCATTTCCCTGGACATGTTGGCATATATCATAAAGTGATTCACATTCGATCCGGCCTTAACTTCTTCGGATATTCTCTTTTTAATTATTTCTTCAATTTCCTGCCTTTGCTTCATGAAACTCGCCCTGCCTTTTTATTCCGTCCATAAGATGAGTCAATATCTGCAGCGGTATAATAGCATCCGCATAGTTATCTGTAGGAAATCCCTCCACAAGATCGCAGCCTATTACTTCTGTTTTTTTGAATATAATTTCCATGCCTTCAAAAAGCTGTTCTCTTGATAATCCATACGGTATCGGAAAATCTACGTTAGGGTAGATAACCGGGTCCAGCGCATCGATATCAATGCTCAAGTAACTCTTAACGTTAGTATCTTTCTTATTAATTTCA
>JAEEGL010880208.1_pt1 | contig 11455 bp, 3 predicted proteins | sample 9134231 | NCBI WGS metagenome assembly JAEEGL01 (sample SAMN16246548, study PRJNA631951) | gut metagenome | biome: gut microbiome; feature: rumen; material: fiber-attached | host: Bos | place: Iran: Karaj | collected 2018-10
TATCTGGATTTATATTTGCCGGTCTTATTGACCCAAAAACGCCTGTGCTCATTTTTTATATGTTAAAATAATTATTCCCGTAATTTTCAATGTCTCTCAATGTGTTACATTCACTTAATTTAAAATGCTTTTCCCAAGCAGCAGCATTACCCCTATTATAACTAATATTAACGTTTATTTTAGGATATTCAAGTAAATTATCAGAAGTTTCTTCTGTAAATAAATAGGCCCTTAGTGAACTTCCACTAGTCCATTGCGTACCAATTTCCATAGCTGTTATCATACTTGGCACATAACTTCTTTCAAGCATCAAATCTTCATTATACGCATTTCTTCTTTCATAAGCAATTATCCTCTCGCATAGTACATTAGCATTATACATTCCGTCAACTATCGTATTCTCCATAACATCTGACTCATACATATATGTTTCCTTATAATGTATTCCACTATTCATAATGCTTTCTCCACTAGTCGCTCCAATGACATACTCCACATCCAAATATTCGTCATGCTCACGCATACCTATTATTTTATCATACTTCACCGTTCCAGAAAATTCATCGCCATACGTTGATATATTCGTTTCTCCTAATTTATAAGGAAGTTTTAGAACTTTTTTTCTACTACCGTGCGAATCTATCCTTTGTCTATCACCTATTACAGTATACCCGTTATCATATTTTACAAGATAATAATACCAATCCCCATCGTTGCTATTTTCAACAGAATCAGGTACACAAGAAAGCAATAATATATTTCTATAGTAATTTGAATGGTTAAAATTAATGTCTTCACCATCACCACACCTTATCCCTTGTGTATTATTCTGTTCAATACATTCACACCAAGAATAACTCTTTACTATCGTCTTTTTATATTTTGTTACAGAAGAAACCGATTTATACATTCCATCATCTGAATACTCAACAAAATCTTGTGTTACTAATCTGGTACACGTAACAGAAGAACTATTTTCTTTTATTCCAACCACTTGATAAGCATTTCCAATTGTTTTTGGAAGCCTGTCCTCTTGAATGGTTGAAACATAAGCTTCAGGTATTCTAATTGACTTAAATTCTTCCCATTCGTCATCACCATTACTTTTATAATACTTAACAGTTCCACTTGTATATCGAACTATTTTTCCGTCAGAATTTCCACTATGAAATTCGCATTTAAACAATTTGCTACCATTTTGGAACTCTTCAAAAATCCCATATATATCGTTGTTTAAATAATATACGTCATTACCAATAAAAGAATCTAATTTTGATTCAACAGTAATTTTTCCATCTTCAAAAACTTTAAATGATGGAGTTAGTGCCGATTCTATTTTATTGCTGCCACCATTTTCATAATCAATAGTAGCATCATATAAAGACCCGTCATAATTAACAGAATATTCATACGTTTTATATGAATATTCATTTGAAAATTCATTAACAAACGCAAATGGAATTTCTATATTGGATGGAACATAATTAAAAAAAACTATTTTTCCATATTCTGGATAATTTATCTCTTTCAAATATTTTGGATATATACTCCCTAAAAACAAATAAAAATTTTCGCCGCCTCTTTTATTCCATTCTTTTAATAAATCTTCATTTTCATTAAAATCATTTTCATTTTTACTAAACCAATCAACATAATCCAAATAATTTGTATAATATATAGCATTTGGAACTTTAGAGCCTTCTATTACATTTCCTCCATATTCTTCAGGAACTCTAACCTTTCCTATTACATATGTTTCAATATCATATACAAACTTAAATCCCGTTCTTTCAATATATCTTAGGTCAAAAACATATTTTTCCCATCTATCATATGAGCCGTAATAACTACACAATTCAAAATTATCAGACCACCAAGAATTCCACTTATTTTCACACTCACTATACAAATCATAATTTTCAATTATGTAAATATATTCGTAGTTTTCGTCAAAAATAGCCCCGTCATTATTTTCACCTGCAAAATATGTCACTTTTTCAACAAATGCCCTTTCTTCATCTGTTGCTTCTGTAAAATCATTTTCATAATAGCTTCTTAAAGATTCCATTTTATTGACATTGGTATTGTCAAAATAATATCTTCCGTTTACAGAATAAAAAAGAGAAGAATCAACAACAAGGCAATCGAAAATTGAAACATCATCGTCAGATTCATCCCACACATATGTTTCAGTAACAGTAACAGAACTTGTTCCTTCAATACAATCTATATTTGTAACATCAAAAAGATTTGTTGTAGTTCTTTTTAATTTCAATCCACTATTAATACAATTCAAAGACTGATTATACCATTTAATTACATCCAAATACCTAAGTCTTGATATTTCGGTGTTTTTCCTATATGATACGCCAAGACCATTATCAACCATACTTGAATCAATTAAGGCAAAATCACAAGGAAACGACCCATAATTACCGCTTGAAATAACACTATCAACATAATGTATTGAAGAATCGTTAACGTCTTTTTTTACATACGGCATCAATCCATTTCTATGGCTTAAAAACTTATCAAAGCATATTTTTTTTCTAATGACTTCCATTTTAATATTTATACTTCTAATTTTGGTTCAAAAAGGCATAATTCAGCAACACCATCAGCATAATCTGCGCCATCTATCGTGTATATGTATTTTTCACCATTTTTCCTTATTTCAATTGGTATATAGAGATAATCAAAAAAGTTTTCTATTGTTAATTTTTCAGTTGTAGGTATCCTAATTAAAGGTATAGTTTTTCCGTTTCCGGCATGATTGAATTCAACTTTCATATAAATAGTTTTACTTACATTTCCTTCGGGAGCATCATCCTTGAAAAGATAAATATTAAAGCCCTCAGAACACCTTTGTTTATCGTATTCGTTTGTAATAGTAATAGTTGTGTCAAGTCTGCACCCAACATCATTATTTTCACAGAAAACAACATCAACATTCTTATTATTAACGGCAATTTCATTAATAACAACGTCACTTGCAGAATCTTCCATAAACATTAATTGTTTTAAATATTTTGAAAGCAATTCTGTCCCATCAATAAAGACAGTTGAATAATATAATAATTTTTGTTCTATTGGGTCTTTTGAATCATAAAACAACAATCTATAAAAAGATTTGCTTACTTTATGCTTACTATAAAAAATATCATTATTTGTAAAATTTAAAAACCCAATCAAATCAGCAATTTTTCCATTATTTCTGACAAATGTTGATATTGAATTAACACTTCCATCACCAGTAAATCCGTTCCAAAATGAATTATAATCATCATTATCAATATACCACCCATCATAATACAAATTTCCTGAAGTTGAAAGTGTATTTGTGTTATTCTCTAAATCAGCAAGAACCCTTTTTCTAAAATGAGGATAAATTTTAATTTCTAATAACGGTTTATAACTATTATTATTTGTTTTTTCATAAGGAACATATTTTATACGTTCCATATCAATTATAGGTGGAATTAATGAATTTTCAACGTTTGTTGCAAAAGATTCACTAAAATAATCTTCAGACCCAAGAACACTTTCATTTGAATCTGATGAGATTCCAACACTAGCATTATAATAAGACATATTAAAATACACGCCATTAGTACTTTCACCAGAATTTATATATTTTTTTGTAACAGTATTTCTTAAACCGCTAAACCATTTATCGCCATAAAAAATACAATGCCTAATTGGATTTCCATATGAATCAAGTTCATTTGGAACACCTTTATCATTAACATTTATCGTATAATAATAAAACGGATTATACTTTGTTTCTATATATTTCGCTTTAGAAGCCTCAAACTCATTAAAATCAGTTGAAATGAATTCGTTTTTACTTATTGCATCAGGCCCAAAAACATAATAATATGTTGTTATAAAATCATAAATTTTATTGCATGTATAATCTTTTTCTTCATATACCAAGCAATCATCAACAGTTGCCACATCTTCAGAGTATAGCCTCATTGCAGACAGTCCAGAACTCGTAAACAGTGTATTTCCCCTACTGTCTTTAAAATAGACCTCCTGCCCAACATTTAGTGCCAAATCCTGACCAAATAAATAATGTTCATCCATACATTTAATTACATAGTATGATTCATCACCGTTAATTACATTTTTATACCACCCATAATAATCCAAATTTATTTGAAATGTTTTAGGCAGCGTTGTATGGATAACATGATTTTCATCTTCAAATTTAACGTATAAAATGGTATTAAATGTTCTATAATACCAATTTTCACCACGAATAGTCCTTATCAATTCAATTTCATCACCCTCATTTATATTATAGCAAAAATAATCTTCTAATGTTATTAAAACTTCGTTATTTTTTTCTATAAAATCAGATATGTGTAATTGAACAAGTCCATTAACAGGTGTCCTTAAATTTATCTTAACAATATCCATTAGTAACAGGTTTTCATTGTATTATTAATAATATAATCAAATACGGAAATATCAATTTTATTTGTTCCATTCATTACAAACTTAACCATTGGGTTTGGCAATTTTCTTTCATTCTCAATAAACAAAGGATAACTTAGCCCATATTCGCCACGTGGGTCTTGTCTTTTTAAAAAGAAATTTATATTTTTTTGCAAATAAAAGCATCCATTAGAAAATGTTAAATCAAATAAATCACTATTTCTATCAAGTTCCGAAGGCGCAATTAACTGTCTCCAAGAAAACGTTTTTGATTCCATGCATAACTTGGCATATGAAGGAACACTATCAGGAGTCCAAAACATAAAATATCTTCTTTCTCCGTTAAAAGGCCTAAAATACCCTTGATGATTTAAAATATCAAGTCCATAAAAATCTTCTTCATTTAAATAAAGTGTCAAATATCTATTATTAAATTGTTTTACGATACACCACTTAGTATCACCATTCACTTTATCATACAAGGCAACATAATCACCTTTGACAAAAGAATATTTCATAGGAACCCTTACGGTAAGCAAAAATCCATCAACCCCTTGTACGAAATATACAGACTCAGCATTAGTGTTTGTCTGTGATGTATCTGCACCCAATATTATATTTTCTTCAATATTTTCTTCACCATCATCACCCCAATCGTAAATGTACCTCTTTCCTATAAGAACATCACCTTCCGGCGTTCTCTTATATATTAGAACAACATTTTGTCCAACGACTTCACATTTATCATAATTTATATATTCAGCAAGTGAATGCATAACATCACTTTCATCCTTTATTTTTATTGTATGATGTGGATTATAAAAATACCCTTCAGGGCATATATTACCATAAACAAGCCCACTAGTTGCATTTGCGTTTCCAACATTATTCATACTACTGACAGTATCATTAACATAGAAACTTGACACAGTAAAAGCACTTCCAAGATTTACATAATCATAATCATCATGCATTATAACATCTTGATAAATGTCTCTAAACGTCAAATCAAATAATTCTCTTTGCATTGTGTTAAATCTATGGAAAAAATTCCCTATAACATTTTTTTCATACAAATAGTTGTTAAATTCAACTATATCTCCATAGAATTCTTCATCATCAATACTAACCCCGCTTTCAACAACCTTTGGCATTCCTTTTAATATGGTATCACCCCACGCAGACAAGGTATTCGTTATTGGAACAGTATCAGAAACAACAGAAGATGCGCTATCTATATTATGGAAATAATGAACATTATAGTCAAAAGGTTCTTCGTTAACATCTACGCCACTAAAATCTATACCAGTTGTTAATGGTCCAAAGCAATGTGAAAACTCAACATTTTCATTGCTTACATCGTGAAGCATATACCACTTTTCGTTTCCTTCATTTCTTTTTATAACAGTAAAGAAAACTTCAGATAAATCCCTACCATTTTCATCTTTAAGTCCGTACACATCAATATCATCAGTAAACACAACCTGTGAAATATCATCGCCATATATATTCTTAGCAAACCCAGCCTTATTAATGTCACTTAGCAAGTTTTCGCCATTTTTGTTCTTAATTTTTTTGAACTTTCTCGCATAATACGAGCATTCAGTCCCGCTATTTACTTTCTTATAAAAGCAACCAAAACCGGCAAAATACGGATAAATTTTCTTTATATCATCATACCTAACAGAAAATATCCTATCATTATTTAATCCCGACAAATCTCCAACAGAATAAACCCTAACACTATTTTGATATTTTTGAAAAGATAATTCTTCTTCTGAATATTCAACATTTTCTCCACGCCCGCCAATTGGTTGATTTTGCCCATAATAATTTTCTTTTAACGGTCTAATAACATTATCATTGCTATAATTTTCAGGTATTTCACCACCCTTAACCATATAATAATAAAAATTAACATAAGACCCTGATTTTAAACTATGTTTAAATAAAGAACTACATTGCAAAAGTTTAACGCCAGACGAATTTGTTACAATTTTAACTTTTGCCTTTATTGAATCGTTTTTTCCTCCACATATTAATTTTATAATATCAAAGTCCTTTTCATATGGATATGTTATACAATAATCCCAATTTTTCTCAATTCTTCTTCTATTCTTATTATATTTTGGAATAAAAGAAAACAGTGACCTGTCAGGATAAAAATCAATAAATTCACATGGTTTGTTATCTGACATCATCTCATTTGTAAGTACATCATTTGATTCCCTTGTGTTTATGTTTATCATACCAGGATTTGTAAAGCCCCACCACCCTTCCGTTTCGTGGCATCTTTCATAAAATGCATTTTTCAATGTATAAAGAGAATCTGTTGTGTATATATGTCTCTCAGTAAAGACTTCATTCCTTTGGTCCGTATATTTTATTCCTAAATTTTCCTTTATTATATTACCATTTGCATCTCTTAAATAATCACTTATTGTGTTATATAATTCCTTTTTATCATTAGGATACTTTTCCCCTATTTTATTTATATGAACAAAGTCTTTTTTTCTGAGCATATGATTATTAAATATATCAATTCCACAATGATAAACAAACTTACCATTACTCTTGTGAGAATACTCTGTATTTCTTATCGCATCAATATATTTAATTGGATTTTTTGTGTTAACAGCATTATTGGCAAATACAGACTTTTGCCACCCATTTGGCTCAAAATTAAGACATCTACAATATTCAGAACCCTCATTAACAACAATTTCAGTTTTTACATTAAACAAGACATTGCTACACAATGAATTTATATCAAAAATGAATCTATATTTGCTACATTTATCCCTTTCTTCGTTATATTGATTATATAAAGAAAAATTGTCAACCAGGCTTTCGTCAGGTAAAAGCCTGTTTTTTGAAGTAAGGTCAATGTTTAAACTATTTTCAACATTATTTGATAAAACACTTTTATTTTTTTCCAAAAATATATTATTATTCATCTCTTATCTCATAAATAATTTTATTATCCATATTACTATCAATTAGCGTAAAATCGCCGCAAGACAAATTAACTTTATTTCCAGAAAACGTAACACCAGTAGTAAGCAATTCATCAATTTGGTTTAATGTTATACTTATTCCATCTGATTCAAGTATATTTCCAGTTACATGATATCTCATATTAACATATTTTCCATCAGGCAAATCGGTTAAAACCCAATTATTTGAATATTGTTCAATGTAATACCTAAAATACACTCTTAATTCCTCCCAAGAATCATAAGGAGGCTGATTTCCTTCAGTTATTACTATTTTCTTCGTAACCAAAACAACTTTATATCTTTTTGTTATTGGGTTATATTGTTTTAATTGACAGTTTGCAACCTTTCCTTCTAACGATGTAAACAAAATTTCATTGGTACGATAAAACACATTTCCATCTGGTATCTCCGTCTCAGGTAAAACCGGGTCTTCATTGTTATGCTTGCACTCAATAACAATATAATGTACCAAATTATCATAACACCCAAACTCATTTTCCGCATTATTAATAACATTGTTTATCGCATATGTTTCTTCATTAAAATATGCCCAATTCTCAGGTATATCAACATACACACTAGTCAACGAACTAGCACTAAATGATACCATAACAACATTATGTCCAGCCATAACAAATTTTTCTTCTTCACACCACACATATCCCTCTCCATCGCCAACAAATGGCTCAATATACTCATTTGTTGCAAAAGGCGTAGTATATATTTTTTGGATATATGATTTACCATCATTTCTATCCTCTGCTTCAACCTCGCACATACCAACACCAAATAAAACATCGTCATAACCAATAGAACCAAGTCTGCTTGCTTGCTCAATAGGATAAAGTTTACCTTTTTGTGCCAATTTTACAAAAAACCTTTTTGTATTATCATAGACAACACCATCACAACTAAATTCTTCTTGCACTTTATAATTCCTTATTGGTTTAATTGGTAAAATAACATTTACGCCACCAATCGTTTCAATTTCGTTACCATAATAAATCCTATCAAGAACAATATTTATATTTTGTCCAGTTCCATTTATTAATGAGAAGTTCTCATTATACACCAAATCAGTACCATCAACCCCTCTATATGGATAATTAATAGTAAACGCATTTGAAGCATTAAATGAAACCTCAACAATAACTTCTGAATTTCTTTGTGCCTCGTTAATAGCCAATGAAGTGAATTGGCACAAAACATTAAATGTCCTATTATTGGTGTTATGCAAAACATATCTATCATATTTTGTGCTGTCCTCAAGATACAAAAATTCTATATCATCTTTACCACCATATTTTCCAATAAAATAAGAAATACCAGGCGAAGTAGAACCATATCCAAAACACTCATTAATTCCATTTCCAGACATTGTATAATTCAAATTTACAAAAAATGTCTTTTTTTCGTCAATTATTAATTCTCCTCCATTTAAATCAGGACGATATTCAGACACATAGAACTTTTCACTATTTTGTGAACTAAGTTCAACGTCAGTAAACCCACTCCACTCAGACTTTCTACTAATACTTGATGTAAGTGTTAATCCTGAGGTATCAGGACCATAAATAATAACATCGTTTGTAATATCAGTATCATCTACAGTCACACTTTCAAACTTAGAATTAAATGTAACCCCATTATTAATTGCCAATATTTGTTTTTTTCCATTAACAGAAATAGAATATGTTTTTGACACAACGCCATTACTATTTATCGGCTTATTTACTTTTACTCTTGTCCACTTAGTTACATCATAAAGTGCATAGAAAGGCCTTTTAATAACGGGATAAATAAATGAAGGATAAAATATGCCAAACAAAATATCTTCATGTTCAGACATAAGGAATTCAGTTAACGCTTCATCATTTTCATAGACAAAAAACATTAAATTGCCATACGGAATTGGTTTGAAAATGCAACCATACCCACTATGAAAATATCCAGGTTCTGTTGAAGCGCCAATAGCGCCATAGAAGCCATTTTTATCATATACTCCACGATACATGCCACATACACTTGTTCCATTATATGCCTGTGCAGAATACTGAGAAATACAATTTGTTTCTGATTCACCCCTTGTTTGTTCCCCACCATTAACAGGAACAACACTACTTGTACAATTGTTAGAACCATATGTGACCTGATATGACATTGTGTCATCTAAAGTCATACCGGCCGGTATTTCTTGATAAAATTCACTACAATAAACATTTTCAATTGGGTCATTAAGCACATTATAGCCAACCTGAGGTGTTCCCCATAAAACTTTAGTTCCATTTATTGCAACAACGCGACTGTCAAACAAGCCATAGTTATTTTCTTTAAATAAAAGTTTCCTATACATCCACTTAACATAATCAGGGTCAGAAGAATTTTCACAGCCAATATCAAAATTATTCCTATCCCACCACCATTCTTTATCCATTAGGCCCATTATATCTTCATTCATACAATCTACTTGTATCATATCATTAAACTTAAATTTAAGTGATATGTCACTGTTATCGTCAAAAATAATTTGTTCTAATGTTATATAAACATATTGGCTGCTATCATTACATTTATACTTTAATTGAAGTCTGTAAGTCCTTTCTCTTTGAATACCATATATTACATATTCCAAAAAGTCCATATATTCAAAACTTCCAACATATTCCTCAGACTCTACATCATAAAGCAAAAACTCAATACTTATATCATCAAGCGTTAATTCATCATATAATAAATTAAAATTATATATATTTATAAATCCACCATCAAATATTCTTCTATATGGCTCAAGACCTTCAGGTAAAACTGGCTTTGTAAAATCGCATATAGATTTTTCATATGAAAACAAATCAAGACCAATAACAATAGAACTGCTTACTTCAACATCATCGTCATCAAGAATTGTCACCTTATACTTACCAAAAGGAAATTGCATGTCAGCATCTGCATCCGGTATCGTAAATGATTCTAATTGTAAGCAAGCCCTTTCATGTGGAAATTCACTTGAAGATGTTATTATTTTCACATATTCATTTGTTATTTCATTAAAAACAGTAATTTTTTGGTAAGGTATCGAAAGCCCTTCCGTAAATACGTGTATCGTTCCTGTTCCATTACAGAAATCAATATCTTTTATTAGTATTATATTAGGCGCTTTCTTTATCTTTATATCATCGCATTCAGCATTAAATTGCTTGTTAAATTCATCCAACGCAGTTGCTCCATCCCTAAGTCCAAAATAAAAATAATAACTATTTTCATATTGAGGAAGATAATATAGTCCATCTGCCCTATCGTATTTTAAAAACCTATTAGCAACATTTTCATAACTAAATTCATTAAAATTGATTCCAAATCTATAAAAATAATAATCTATGCTTGTGTTTTCTCTAGTTCTTGTTTGCGTATTCTCAACTTCTTCTTCATCATAGTCATTTCTATCCCTACCAAGTAAAATGCCAAAAAAAGTCAAATCTTCTTCAACAGGAGTTATCTTAGTGTTATACATTATATTTTCTCCACCAAAATGTCTACCATGAACAACATTTTTAAATTCGCCACTGAAATTTGTTGGCATTGCATACTCCAAGTCATAAAATTTATATCCCGTAGACTTATTTCTCTTTGTAGCGATTAATCTCTTTTTATTAAGTGTGGCAAACATAGACCTAAAATCGCTATCAGATATTTCATCACCAGATATAAACCCAGTAGGAACTGTATATGTGTATCTAAGGCCATTTTCATCAACAATCCTAACATCTTCTTTCTTTTGCGACATATCAGCACCAATTTCGCAAATTCTTGACAAATTTAAACAGCTTTTAAGGTTTGTTTGTGACCTAACGCAAGTTAGTCCTAAAAAGTGCCCGCCAGGATAATACATTTCAAGTTCTTTAACCTCACCTTGTCCAGGTCCCGTATAATTCCACGAAACGCCCGCCGCCTCTGTCATCGCCATTGTATCACCAGGCGTTAGTCTTTCATCATCTGTAAAAAGTCCATTGTTTTCA
>JAEEGL012078253.1_pt1 | contig 11455 bp, 10 predicted proteins | sample 9134231 | NCBI WGS metagenome assembly JAEEGL01 (sample SAMN16246548, study PRJNA631951) | gut metagenome | biome: gut microbiome; feature: rumen; material: fiber-attached | host: Bos | place: Iran: Karaj | collected 2018-10
CCGGGATAGAAACTGTGTGCTGCAGAATCACCCAAGGCCCCGGTTCTAACACCCTTCCATGCACAGCCTTGGCTCTGAGCACAGTCTTCCATTAACTTCAAGCCATGCTTCTTGCAAATCTCGCCAAGTTTATCATTGTAAGCCACACGGCCATACAAGTGGACAATCATCACGCCCTTGGTCTTGGGCGTGATAGCCTCCTCTATCCTGTCAATGTCAATTTCCAAGTTGTCCCATGTCGGTTCTACCAACACCGGAACGAGGTTATTACGTGTGATGGCAATGATGGTGGCAATATAGGTGTTAGCCGGCACAATGATTTCATCACCGTCCTTCATAATGCCCATTTCTTTATAGCCTCTCATCAAAAGATAAAGAGCGTCCAAACCATTAGCCACTGCAATGCAATGCTCAGTACCGATATACTTGGCATAGTCTGCCTCAAACTGCTTGTTCTCGTTTCCCTGAAGGAACCAGCCGGAATCAATCACGCGATTAACCGCGGCCTTATACTCATCACCGTGTTGTGCGGTGATAGCCTGTAAGTCTAATAACTTTACCATATTATTGAATTCTTTTTTCTTCCAAATATTTCAAATAATCGTCGTAGTTACGGATATAATCATCAGCATCATAGCCGTGACTGGCCAATACCAAACAGATACTTCCTGATGAAAAGCCTTGCTCCGAAGCCCAAATTCCAGGAGGTACATGCAGCCCCCAAAATGGACGGTTCAACAGAACAGTTCTCTTATTGATACCGTCATCCAGCACCACCTCAAAACTGCCACTGGCAGCAATCAGGAACTGATGGCATTCTTTGTGTGCATGAGCACCACGGTCCTCACCACCTGGTATATCATAACTATAGAAAACACGATTAATCGAGAAAGGTACATGTACATTCTCGTACATATAAGTCAAGTTGCCCTCAGTATCATGCATCTTATTAAGTTCGCATAAAGAACAGTCAAATACGCTTTTACCCTCATCAGCAAGGTTTTTTCCCAGCGGATTATTCAGTTTAACTGATGTCTTTGCATCTGTGATCGTAGGTATCTTTGATCCATCCTTTCTCCATGCCTTGTACTCATCATAGTCTGAGATGTAATCTTTCTCATTGTACTCTGTAGAGGAAAGAACTAATGCTAAAGAATTAGTGGAGAAGTTTGTCATTGTGCGCCACATCCCCTTTGGGACATACAAACCAAAGTATGACCTATTGAGTTGAAAGATCTTTTTCTCTTCTCCGTCATCCACAACTACATCAAAGCTACCAGAAAGAGCAACTATAAACTCCTCTGTCTCGAAATATGCATGACCACCTCTGTCAAAACCACCAGGCACATCATAAACCCAATGTACTCTTTTGATTTCAAAAGGTATCTGCTTGATTTGTTCAATGATTGACAGATTGCCGCGAGGGTCTGCTATCTTAGGCAACTGAATAATTGTTGGCTCTTTCATATTTATAAGTTCTTCTTTAATACTTCAATTTGAAAATGAGGAGTCCATTGCTCATCAATCTCTTTATAACAAGCCTTTCTTACTTCCTCTCGCTTTTCCCCATGTGTCATAAACCATTTGCTAATAGTCTCTGCTAAAGAGGCACTGTCATCTGCATGGAAGAATGCGCCAGTAATACCTTGTTTAATTGCCTCAAACTCAGGCATCTGGTGACTAAAGTCATCGTTCGTGATGGCTGGACATCCGAACATCAATACATGCATAGCAGTCAGACCAATGTTACCTGGTGACACACAAAGGTCTGCATTATATATCAGTTCTGCATTGGTTCTCTCATTATAACAAGCACCATAAAACCACACCTGATTCCCGATACCCTTCTCTTCCACCAATGTTTCCATATTTTGTCGCTCTACACCATCACCAATGAACGTTACATTCACCAACTCACCTTTCTTTTTCAACAAAGCAACAGCGTCTATAAGCAAATCGAACCTTTTTACCTTGGTCAAACGACCAATAAACACAATATTCTTGTTGTCATTCCCAAAATGCTCCTGATAGATTTGTTTAGCTTGTAACGACTGACGAATAGGAAGTTGCGCATCATAATCTAAAGAATTGTGGATTACATATAACTTATCAGAAGTAAATCCTTCTTTTATCATCAGCTCACGAGCGTGGTTACCATATAAGAAGCAGCCTCCCTTTGGTAGTCTTAAGAAAATCTTTTTTATCAATTTTTCTATTACTGACTCCTTTCCATACCAACCGTGCGTCCAAAAAAACACTTTCTTTTGCGGATAGAGCAATCGTGCCAGAACACAAAACCACCAAGTACTAATACATCGTGTTTCACCTATTAATATATATGCATCATAATCCGCTTTTAAAAACTCATAAATACCTTTTTGGTAGTAAAAACCTTCACCTATCTTTCTGTTATGTACCTCTGTCACTTTATGAGACAGAAGTGAATAATCCATTTTTTTTATATCATCCCAATTGTCACCAAAGCAGAAGTCGCATTCCAGTTCCTTATCCATCAACAGATAGATAGCAGCTCTATAATGGGAACCAATATTATCTTGTTGGAGTATTCTCATAAAATTATCTGATTCTCTCTTTTATAAAATCAATGATTACTACTGCACGTTTATCTATTGTAAGACTTTCCGCTTTTTTCAATGCACTATCACTTAGTTTCTTTCTTAGTTCTTTATTGTTACGGAAAGTCATTATCGCCTGTGAAATTTCTTCAATACTCATCGGATCAACCATAATACTGTTTGTCTCATCCAACACATCCCAATTAAAAGGCAAGTTGCTGCTGATAATCGGCAGGCCACAAGCCATTGCTTCTATCACCGCATTACAACAACCTTCATGCAAGGTTGGGAGAACGAAAACATCTGCAGCATTTAAGTATTTAGGTAATTCACTATGCGCAACTCTTCCTTTAAACAGGATATTGGAACAATCAGGGACTTGTCCTCCCTCCCCTATAAACAATGAATAGACGGGCTTTTCTTGATTTACATTACTTAATGCCTTTGCAACTCTCAGCGGTCCCTTTCTCTCCACAAACCAGCCAACAAATATGATAATAAAAGCATCCAAAAGAATGTTCAGCTGCTTTCTGCATTCTGTTTTGTCAAGTTTCCTGAAAAAACTGGAATTAATAGCATTTGGTATAACTACGCATTTATCTTTTGTTGTGAGTTTCAATTTAACACTTTCATCAAGATTCTTAGTTGAAACACAAATTACTCCTGATACATATTCACAGAAAACTCTTGTCTTCTCATTTACATTGCGAAATCTGATTTCGCTTTCACCTGATGCAACGTATAGAGGAAGGCCGTTTGATTTTGCATAATCATAGCCTTGGAATGCCGTAGCCCAGAAATGCCCATATACCACATCAGGTTTCTTATCCAGTTTTTTAAGTCCTTGTCTAAAAGCTTGGTTAAACGACCATGTGGATGGACGAAACCTCCCTATTTTAAAATTTGAAAAGGACAAGTAATATGGTCTATATACTGTTATCTCCCCACTACCGTGTTTGACCACTTCTTTCCTCTTGTAGAATCTTTTATTATGGGTTAAACTATAAGGAGCGATAACTTGTATCGAGTGCCCTTGAAACGCCATCTCGTCCACAAGTTGTTTGACAAACGAGAATGTTGTCCGTCTGTCATCTGGATAATCTGGGGATAATACAAGGATATTCATTTGTCTACAATCTTTATTGTTGGTAATGTTAGCCAACTACCAAAAGTATAATCCCATGATTCTGGATGGAACGGAACAATGCCACCATGATGATAGAACGTCAATTCTCCAAAGTACACCTTTCCTTTACTCTCATAAAGATCAACTCGAACATGAGGAATACCTTTGGATAATTTCGCAGCGAGCTCTTTCATTAATTCAAAACATTGAGGTTTCGGAAGCGGGTGTGCTGACATTGGATGGTACTGGACCAAGTCGAGATGATTATATTCTGCATCATAATAGTCGAACTTTACGTCGCCAGTACCCCTCTCTGTTCCGACAAATAATGCTTTAACTTCGCCATCAAAGCAGAAAAATTTGTAATCTGGCAAGTCATTGGCATCATCACTTCCTTCCACGAACTCCTCTGCAATAATCCTACGTCTCACATTCTTGTATGGCCATTCTCTTGTCCTGGCATAATCATTTTCAGACATCGAGTGATTGAGCTTCTTCTTTGCACTTTCTACATCGAAGGAATTCTTATCCCGACATACAACAACGCCACATCCGCCACCACCATGAGTAGTCTTCAATACGAAACGATTAGGCAACTTCGAAAAATCAATCTCGTCAAAACTCTCCCAGACACCGATGGTTGGTATTACATATTGATCACCGATGGTTCTAGCCACCAAATCTTTAACTGAGTATTTATCTACCATCATTGTGTATTCAGGACGGCGATAGTATAATTTCAGCCATTGTAGTTTTTCATTATATGTCTGAGGATTTTTTAAATTCAGTTCTCGTCCGAGATTTAAATAGTATATCCATTTGACATACCTCTCATCTGGAATAAACTTGGCGATTCGGTATAAGATCCCAAAAACAATATCTTTTGGATGGTGAAGAAAATAACGTAAATTCATTACCTTTCAAACAATTTTTTACTTGTAAATTCCTAAAGCACCTATTGCAGCATCAAATCTTTTTATCCAAGTATGCTCGTTTTCTGCTCGTTTCCTAGCGGCTTTTTTCATTTCAGATATTTCAGCTGAAGAAGCCTTGCATAGATAATACTTTGCCTTATCAAGATACTCTTCTATACTGCGATAGAAAATAATCTCTTTATCTTCTTCGAAGTACGATGCAAGTTCTTTATTATAGCGACATATCTGTAAACCACCCGACATGGGTATTTCAAAACTGCGAAGGTTAATTACCGGCAAATTATTCTTGAGCACATCCGTATTCCCGGCAGATGTTGTTGCAAGAGACAGAGTATATGAGGAATAAATTTCAGATTGTTTTGAGGCCTCTACCATTGACAACTTGGTTAAGTTACTGTTTTCGTCTAATTGGTTCTGTCCAATTAGTTTATTAACAACAGCTCCCCATATAATTTTTCTACCTTCCTTGAACCTCATAGTGTTTAAACGGGTCTTATTGTCGGAACTAGGGAGATCTAAAAACGCTGCATCTTCGCCAGGTTTTTTTTCAACTTTAATTTTTTTGCAAAACACATCAACAGGGATTCCTCCTTTAGTCAACTCGTTTATCATTATTGACCGGCTTCCATATGGTGTTCCGACAAAACAAGCTCTTTTCTTCTCATCCATTTCATCTCGGGGAACAAAAGTAAACGGATTCGCAGCATAAGGTAAGAAAATTGTGTTGACATTCCACTTATCATATAAGTATTGGGTCTCTATCGATGTAAGCCAAACCAAATCGAAATAAGGAGAAAGGTCTTGATCATTTTGTGCCCACAAAAGATTATCTCCTCTAAAACTCAATGTCGGTAATCCCATTTTCTTAATCTCTGCAAGAGTTTCCTTATAAATAACATCGGCCTGGCACAGATTCGTGAAGAATAAATCATACTTATTACACTTCAAATATTTTAATAATGACTCATTAGCCTCATCAAAATTTCTAAACTGTAAGGGGTTGAGGGTTTCGATTATTATTCCGTGACGAGGGAGTTCATCTAAGAAGTGAGTCCTCTGCCATTGGTGCATTACCACCGATTTTTCTGGAAAGAAATATAGTATTTTCATAATTGTCTTTTTAGGGTATCATCATTTTTAATGGCAAAAAGCCCTCCGCATATTCGCATTTATTTGCATATCCCCAAATTTGATTCCTTTGAATTACAGTATCAAACAATTTATTGAAACGGTTATGGTCTCCTTCATAACAATCTAATGCCGCCCTTTTCTTTTCCATCTGTGACGAAATATCAACAAAAACCAGTGGGTTCAATTGCTGCTGGAGTATATATCCATTCGAATGATACATCAATACATTCTGACAATGGCGTGATGCGGTTTTACATATACGCGAGGCTTCCACATGATCTTGATTCATGTCATCATAATAGTGCATAAAAACAGTGTCAATCTTCAAACGGAAAATAACCTCCTCGACACGTTGCATAATATCTGTGTTATAATAAAGCTGACAACATTTAATGGGCTCAAAATCTGTAATTTCATTAACGCCCAATATTTTGCATGCCTTTGCACTTTGACGCACACTAGAGTCAGCATCCACATGGATGTTCATCTGACCAAAATTAGTTTCATTATTGGTCAATGTGAGTTTATAAACTTTTTTACCATTCTCAACCAATTTGGCAGCAGTTCCGCCAACACCGAGCTCACTATCATCATAGTGTGCTCCAATTATCAATACATTGTCCATATTATTTAATTTTTAATTGTTTATTATACATTGTAAACATCGCCAAGCAATATCCTAATGCGCATGTGGCATAGATTGGTCTGTTGTGAATTGAAAACGAGAAAAAAGACTTAAGGAAGTCCATAACGACTATCATTAATACACACATATATATTAAGTTCAATTTTTTCATTGATCGGAGAGCTTTATAGAAACATATCCAATAGTATGTATAGAATATTAATCCTAACACTCCCATACAGATGCCAAATTCCAACCAGTCATTATGAGCCCCATTACCAAAAATAAAAATAGTCGAATCTACTCCATTACCAAAGAGAAATGAGAAAATCGATGTTTGGTTGATGAAAAATGAAAAGTACTTCGGATACATATCCTCACGGCCGCTAGCATTACCTTCCACGGTCTGATAATAACGTTCTATAAAATAATCACTCGTTTGCATCATATGTTCCGCGTATTGAACCAGAAATAGCATAACGAAGATGGATAATAAAAATATGAAGAATCTACGAGTTCCCTTCTCTTTATTTGTTTGTTTCCAAATTAATAACAATGTGCACGTTGCACCTGCCAGAATTGCTCCTCGCTTCATTGACATTATCACAAATAACATTATAATGCCAATGAATGCATATTGAAAAAGAATCCTTCTTTTCCAAAATACAGTTAATGGAAGTAACGCCACGAATAAATAACCACTATTGTTCGTAAATTCAGTAACCCCATTTATCGCTGCTTCTAAACGAGATCGATACTCGAAAAAATATGACGTAATAGCTACTAGCAAGAATAATAATAGGAAAATATTTAATTGGGGCTCTTTTAAATACCCTTTACGAGTATAGTAATAGTATGAAAAGACTGGGAGTAATGACAGAGAAAAATCCTTTAAGAATGTGAATGCAGGAATTCCGGCAACCCGCGAGTCAAATACTATTCTTATAATTCCATAGATGGTAAAAACTGCCAGCAAAGGCATCAATCCTTTAAAATATAACGATTGTTTATAGTCTTTAAAACACTTGGTCATATGAAGAATTGAAAGAAAGAGCAGAAATAATATTAGGAACCTAGATAGTGGACTACCCGATTCATATAGTACTCCTTGCAAATAATACAAACACCATAAAAGTGTATAAACTGTACAAGGATTCTTTAAAAATAATAAAAAATTATACATAAAAAATTCAGATAACAGATAATATCAATCACCTAATATATCACTAATTTGATCGAAAGTACTAATCTCGTGTATATAATCTGTTGGATTAGTAAAATTTCTGTTTGTTTTCTTGTCAAAAACCATCGGACTTGTCCAAAAATAATGGCACGAAGGATTATAACTGAGCATTGCCGTTGAATGTACAGAAAAAAACACGGAATTTCTACTATTTTGTATATATAATTCTGCAGGATACGTATTTGGGAGGAAAGACACAAAATTAAGTATTTTATATGCTTCAATTGCATATTTTGAAGAATGTGGATGAAGTTTAACGAGGTAATTATAATGCGGATACTGCAACTTCATCCATTTAAGGAGATCTACACAATGGTCAATAACATCATTACTATATGGGGCATCGAACAGAACAACTGACTTGTTATTTACTTCTTTACAACTGTAATGAAATATCCTATTAATTACATCCCTTATCAAATCCGTATTATATATTGGTTTTTGGCAAACCTTCCTCTTATAAAAATTATTAAAAGCGGTTGTATACTCCATCCATAGTTCATCAATTTCACTAGAATATGCATAATGATGTTTTTTTATGACAGGTATAAATGGGGGTAGTAGATGGTGGGTATAATTAAACTGAAATGAATGAACAATATATTTAAATCTATATTTAAAAGATAAATCATCATTATAGTAAACATTTGTTCCATCGGGTGCCAACACAATAGTGGTACCACACTTCTTCTTTATCTTCTTTAAAAGGTATGGGAACCAATAATGTCCTTCATCAAAAATCACAAGTTTGTCAGGTGATAAAGCCACTATCTCTTCCAAACAATTTCTAAATGATCTATCAAACTTATAATTGTACTCATATCTGATTTCCCTGAATTCTGCAGGAATATATTCCTTTTGAAGAGAAAAACTGTCTAACCGGTGACTGTCGGTTAGAGAAATTCTATAAACATACGGTTTATATTCCTCTTCGTGATATTCGTTGAGGATATAGCTTACCGCTTCTATCAAATGGTATTCAGTATGTATAATAAAGACTATATTCTTCATATGTTAAAACGAGGAAGTCTAATCGTGTGAGCTATTACAATATAGTTTATGAAATAAAACAGAAAATAGCCTGCTGACAAACCTAACGACATCGATATAAGAATCGAGCAAGGCAAAATCCTTATAAATATGATTGGCAGAGACGTAAACAAAATGAGCTGAATACCATATAGGTACAATATTTGTTTGTATGCCTTTATGGTTATAAGGAAATTACTCGTTATACTTGTAGATGAAAACATGAATCCAACTAACATGATACGTATAGCCCATATAGATTCTATATACTTAGGGAAAATATACTGTAAGACAGGGGCTATTAACACCCATCCGACGATAGCAAAAGGCAAAGTAACCAAAGGGACATACAATGTAAGTTTATTAATAAAACTCCTCATATCCATGGCACATTTTGATTTTCCGTATTTGAAGCCCATTTGCGGTTGAAGGAACTGCACTAATTGGCTAGGAATTAGTCCTATTAAACCGTGGACGGCTAAAGCAGGAGAAAAGAGTCCTACTTGAACGACCCCTCCAAGTGTAAGAAGTATAAGCCTGGGCAAACTTCCCAACACTCCTGTCAATTGATTTAATGCCATTAGAACAGATCCCCTCTTAAATAGGCTAAAAAACACACTCTTGTCAAATAGCGGTCGTGTTTTCCGATATGGTGCATAGTAGTGCATTAAAACCAGTTTAACAGTCTCCTTAACCACATTATATATTATCAATCCATAATATAAATATTTATAGATAAAAAACAATAGTAGTAAGGTTACAACTGCATCAACTAAATAAATTTTGGATAATCGATCAAATGCCGAAGCAGTTCTATATGTAGCTATCAAATGAAGTTGATAACAAGAGATAACAGCCATATACACAATAGCTGCGACACCAACGGTAATCTTTATATCGGAATTATTGCACAATAAGAAAACAACGACGCCCGTACCTATTAAGGAAATAAAAAAAGATAACATCCTGGCAAATGCCTTTGCTGTCCCGATATATTTATTAGCTCTTTCCTGATTCCCTTCTCCAAGGATAATGGGTAAATCTACGTTTAATCCGCTTTGAATGCCAAGTTGAAGAAATGGTAAATAAGAGTTTATAATAGTTATAGACTGCCATATGCCTAACAATTCTGGTCCCAGCCAACGCATATTTGCAAAACCTACAACCATCGCTGCTACGGCAGATAGCGAACTGGACATACTATATATTGCTCCAGTTCTCAGCATTGATTTCTGTCTAAACTTATTTATTATTGATTGTATCTCCATAGAGTCATTCAAACCAGGTCTCTGTGTATTATACTATACATCTTCAACCTCATTAGCACATTTAGGATAGATCTTAAATACGTCAATTATTTTATTAAAAAAACATATGTTTTACCAACTCCCTAGCCTTCTGGTACTCCTGCGGATTGCCAATATCAATCCATGTCCCATTCAACGGGAAACGAATAACCTTTTTCCCTTCAGAAATCAATTTCTCAATCAAATCTGTTGCATTAAAGAAGGTATCCTCAGGAATAACTTCTAACGCAGAGCGTTTTATCAGATAAATACCTGCATTAGCATAGTAGTTATATGTAGGTTTTTCTATTAGCCCTTGTATATCACGACCATCCAAGTCAAAGATACCATATGGAACAGATACCGTATAGGGCACTGCTGCCACACTCATATCTGCATCATGTTCTTTGAAATGCAGGTAAAAGTCCTCATAATTAATATTTGTAAAGAGGTCGCTATTCATCACGAGGATAGTATCATTATAGAAATCCTTCACAAATCTTATACTGCCTATAGTTCCAAGGTACTTAGGTTCTCGAACAGTTTGAACTTTCACCTCGCCTCGCGGTTCTTTAAAATGTTCTTCCAGTTGTTCGCCTAGATAATTTACGGTAACATTAATGTGCTTTACGCCATTAGCTATCAACCTATCGATGTTATGATCAATGATACATTTATCACCAACCTTCAACAAAGGTTTAGGAGTCTTCTCCGTAAGAGGACGCAAACGTTCACCCTTCCCTCCTGCCATCAGAACAGCATCAATAGGTAATCTGGTCTTGAACTTTTCAAGATTAATTATATCAACAATATGATCCTCTTCATCCAATACGGGGATAAGCTTCATTTTCAACTCACGCTGCCGTTTAATCTCCTTGACATTATCCAGCTCACCAACCTTCATAAAGTTGAAGTTTCGGTGCATTATTGTAGCCACCTTGTCATTCAAGGAAGCGCCCTTAATCAAAGCCCTTCTTGAATCGCCATCAGTAAGTGTCCCCACCATCTGCCTTTTCTCATTCAGGACAAAAAGGACTAGTGGTTCTGGAGCTAAATCACAGATACTTGAAAGTGCTTCCAGTAAAGTTATGTCCTGACTTATTAAATGATTCTTCATAATGATTTCTCCTTTTTAATGGTTTCAGCCATCTGCCAATCCCACATAGTGTCAAGGTCAAAAGATGACAAATCATCCATTACGTACTTCACACGTTTCTGCATCTTATGCATATGGGTCGTTTTTAGCTTTTCAGCATTCATTATATAGATAGCTCCATTGTATTCATATACCTTTGGTGCATCCTGGCGACGAAAAATATTACCCTCACCTTTACATACATGGAGGTATCCATTATTGTCTTCCTCAAAAACACAATAATAAGGATTAGCAGCACACTCTTTCACAGAAACTACCATATCCAAATCTTCCGTATAGAGGGCTAAAGCTTCCTTCACTTGTTCTGATTTACGGAAGGGTGACGTATTTTGAAGAAGCAAAACAACG
>JAEEGL012164683.1_pt1 | contig 11455 bp, 10 predicted proteins | sample 9134231 | NCBI WGS metagenome assembly JAEEGL01 (sample SAMN16246548, study PRJNA631951) | gut metagenome | biome: gut microbiome; feature: rumen; material: fiber-attached | host: Bos | place: Iran: Karaj | collected 2018-10
AACTGTTGTACCACAATGCAATCAGCAAAAACTGCGCGCTGTTCGTGCTGATTCCGCTGATCGTTCTGTAACTCATCGTGCAGCGCCGCTTCGTGCAGGGCGTGGAGCGAAGCGGAATTGTCGGTTGACAAGCCAAAACAAAACTACCCCGGGGCTTTTGCATAAGCGCATCAGCCCCGGGGTGATTTGCAGAAACCTTATTGAATGCCTATGATCAGCCCGACAAGGACGGTAACGGCAAAGGGCATGAGGACGAGCAATACCTGCAAAACGCTTTTGGCAAAGCTTTGCTCTTCGCCCCACCACGCGCGCCCTGGATTGTCCTTATAGTAAAGCGTAATGGAGCGCGCGGGCACGGCCTTTGCCCAATAGCGGTACTCGTACGTCTTTTCACCGACGGTGTAGGTGTAAGTGGCGCTGATGGGATCGTTCACGTCCCCGTACTTGCCGTTTCCGTGGCGGTAGACGCTGCTTTCCTTCAAACGGGCTTCTGCGGCATGACTGGCTTTGCCCCTGCCCTTCCTGGTGTCGAGCTTTCTGCTGATCCGTATGGAAACAACAAGGGCTGAAATGAATACAAGCACCAGCAGGACCGCCTTGCCCGAAAAGAGCGCCTTAAGCTGTTTAGCCAATTCCTGCTTCTCCATGGCCGTTCCTCCAAAAACTCAAGGGGCTGCTGCACAGCCCCTTGCTCAGAATGAATCAAAGATTTATTTTGAGGGAGCTTCCATCTTCTTAATAATTGTAAGTTCCGCTTCGCGGCCCTTGATGCTGACCTTCACGTTGTCGGCCACCTTGGAGACGACGGACTTTTCCAGCTCGTCCCAGGCTTCCTGCGCGCCCTTGCGGTTTTCCTCGCGGTACTGGCGCAGCTGCTCGCGGTAGTCCTCCATGGACCAGACCATGCTGCCGTACACGGGAGCCTCGCAGCCAAACAGCAGGCCGTCCTCAAACACCGGATCGCCCTCCGCGTACTCAAAGAAGGAGCGCAGCTTGCCCATGAAGCCGCGCGCGGCCTCGTTTTTGCCGCTGGTGGAGGCGGAGATCAGCTTTTCGCGGGCGCTGCTGCTCATAAGAGCCCGCACCTTGAGGTGCAGTTCGTAGACGCTGTCTGCGTCCTCGATCCAGAACTCGCCGCTGACCTCACCCGCGATGGCGCGAACCAGCGCCATCATTTCCTCGGCCAGCAAATGCAGATACAGGGTGCTTTTGTGGCTCAGCTGCTTATAGACGCTGACCTTGTCCACCTCTTCAAAGGCGGCCTCCATGCCCGCGCCACTGCTTGAAACAAGAATGATATCGCTTTTCATGCCGGCCTCCTTATTCGATCGTGAGAATGTCGGAAAAGCCGGTGACGTCGAACACTTCCTGCACGATCTCGTTTACATGCACGATCTTCAGACCGCTCTTTTTGGCAAGGGTCTTATGGGCGCTCAAAAGAACGCGCAGGCCTGCGGAGGAGATGTAGTCCAGCTTTTCAAAATCAAGGGTGAGGCTGCTTATGCTGTCCATCAGGGGCTTCAGCTCCGCCTCCAGCTCCGGCGCGGTCATGGTGTCCAGGCGCCCGGAGAGGGCCAAAACGGCCTCGGCGCCGTTCAGGGTTTTTTCTATCGTCATACCGTTTCCTCCCATAGCGTAAATACAGCAATATCATAGCACAGCCCGCCCAATTTGCAATACCCGGAGGGAGTTTAGTTTTTGTTATGCGCAAAACCGCCCGGCCCACATTCTTTCATTTTCCATAAGCCTTGACGCTCTTTGGCGGCGTGACTATAATTGCGTTATAAAAGCGTTTTGCTGTTAACACAGCGCCCGCTTCCGGGCATGCCGGTCAGCCGCCGAAGGCGGAATGAAGATACGCAGGAGGGAACTATGCAATTCAAACACGCGCACCCGGTTTATTCGTCCTTCAGCAGCGACTACACCTCCCTCACTTTTGACGTGCTCACGGGAAGGCTCCGCTTTTTCGGCGTGGAGTCCGGCGGCCGCGACTGGGACAGGCACGGCACCTACAGCGTGCTGATGCCGTCCTTCGGCGCGATCTGCCCCGCGTTTGAAAAAGCGCCGCCGCTCAGGGAAAAGACCGTGCGGCGGGACAACAGCCTGATTTTTGAAAACGCGGCGGGCACAAGGCAGACCTTCACCATGCAGGACGACCGGCACTTTTCCTTCCGCCTTGAAAACGCGCCCGGGACTTTGATGAAGATCTGCTTTTCCATCAAGCGCGCGCCGCTTACCATCTGGGCGCAGGAGCATGTGAAAAAGCGTCCCCGGCGCAAAAACTGCCTGTTTGAGACGCGCTATTCGCTGCCGCTCGTGCTCCACTTTCCGGATTTCGGGCTGGTCAGGATCAGTGCGGGCGCGGGCGTATCCTGCGAAGAAGCCCTGATCACCTCCAGCGAATACAGCGGCCTGGATCTTGGCGCGGAAAATTACGGCTATCACAACACGATGCACGCGCTGCACTACGGCTATTCCGAACTGACGCTGAAGGCCGCGGACGCAAAGGCTTCTGAACTGAAGTTTGAAATATTGCGGGAGGTCTATCCCAAACTGGACTTTGAGGACGGCGAAAGCGCCGCCTGGAACGGGCTTCGCCGCGGGTGGATGAATTCGTTTGCGCTCAACAGGGAATACTTCGACATGGGCGACAACATCATGCTCAATGGCCGCGGGCATCTTGCGGTGCACATGAAAAGCGACCTGATGCAGCTGATGGGCGGGGACGAGCCGCTGTTCAGGCTGGCCCGGGAGGCCTTCAAGCAGCAGATTTTAAACGGTTTTCTGTACGCCCAGGCGGACGACGGCGAGGTGAACTTTTCCTACGTGAAGCGCTGCAAGGGGAAGGAGCCCATGTGCGGCTTTATCGATTCCACCCCGGCCAGCGTCATCGCGACCTGCGGAATCGCGCACTGGGACAGGCCTTTTGCCGAGACGCTTTTGCCTTACGCCCTAAAAGCCGCGGACTTCATCCTGAGTCTGGACAGGGACGGGGACGGCCTGTTCGAGGTTCCCTTCTCCGGCAATTTTCTGGAGGATAAGGTGGAATACGGCGAGCGCCAGCGAAACTGGTGGGACAACTTCGCCTTTGGACACAAGGACATCTACTTTAACTGTCTCTGCCACCGGGCGCTGAGGGAGTTAAAGGATTTTCTGAACGCGCTCGGCAGAAGCGGCGAGGCCGCAAAGTATGCCGCTCAGCTGAGCCTGTTCGACGCGCACTATTTCGATGCGTTTTACAACCCCGAAACGGGCGTCATGGCGGGCTGGATCAGCGCGGACGGCCGCGTGCACGATTACATGTTCACCTTCGCGGTGTCCATGGGGATCGACGAAGGGCTCATTCCGCCGGACAAGGGCAGAGAAATGATGGAGCGCCTGCTTGACAAAATGGCACAGGAGGGCTACGGGGATCTGCGCTACGGCATCCCGGGAAACCTGATCCCGGTGGCCGATCCCGACACGATCCACTGGCCCTGCATGAGCGACTGGGGCCGCTACGAAAACGGCGGACTGTGCGGCATGAACGGCTTTCACTTTTTGACGGCGATGTACCGCGTCGGCCTGCGCGAGCAGGCGGACCGCATCCTGACCGCCATTTTGAATACCTACGATAAGGAATTTACGCATTCCGGCCTGATGCCGGGCTACGTGCAAAGCGTGGACTGGCGCACAAAGGAGGGCAACCCCTGCGGCTACAACTATCTCGCGGACAACTACTATTTCCTGTTGGCCGTATACACCGGCCACGCGGGGATAAGCCACCCGGCAGTGGCGGGCACATAATAGGGAAGGAGCTGCGTGAAAACGCGGCCGCTTATTTTCCCTGCAGATCCCGCAGGGCGGGGTAGCCGTACGCGCCCTCGGCGCTTTCCACGGCGCGGATGATGGCTTCGCTTACCACCTGCGCCGCAAGCGCGCCGACCAGGTCCTGATCCGCGGCCACCTCGCCGATGGACGCGGCGTAAATGCTGTCGCCGTCTGCGGAGGTGTGCACGGGATTGATGGAGCGGGCGTAGCCGTCGTGGGCCATGCCGGCGATTTTGCAAAGCTGCGCCTTGTCGAAGCGCGCGTTCGTCAGCACGACGCAAAGCGTGGTGTTGCCGGTAAACTTATTCTCTACCACAGTCCAGCTTTTTTGCATGTACTCAAGGGACGAGCGCAGGCCGGTTTTCTCCTCGTTCAGCATGCCCGCAAGCGGACTGCCGTTTTTCCAGTCGTACACGTCGCCCAGGGCGTTTACGACCACGATCGCGCCGACTTTCAACGGGCCAAGCTGCAGGGCGTAGCTGCCGATGCCGGATTTCATGCAATACTCCATTCCGGCCAGCTTGCCAACGGTTGCGCCGCAGCCCGCGCCGAAGTTGCCGTCGCGGTAATTGGCCTCCTCCATGGCCAGGCGCGCGGCTTCATAGCCCATATCGGCGTCCGGGCGCACCGAAGCGTCGCCTACGGACAGGTCGTAAATGTCGGACTGCGCCACCAGCGGCACCAGGGCGTAGCCGGTGTCGTAGCCGATGCCCTTTTCCTCCAGGTAGCGCATCACCCCGTTTGCCGCGCCCAGGCCGTACGCGCTGCCGCCGGACAGGACGATCGCGTGGATGCTTTGCGCGGCCATGAGGGGATTGAGCAGCTGGCTTTCCCGGCTTGCGGGGCCGCCGCCGCGCACGTCCAGCCCGGCGCGCATGCCCTGCGGCGCGATCAATACCGTGCAGCCCGTCGCGGCCAGGGCGTTTTCACACTGACCGATGTACACCGGCCCAACCTCAGTTACGGGAATTTCGTGCATGGTGTCGTCTCCTTCCGAAAGGACAGATGATAGCAGCAGAAGCGCCATAAGCAGAGTGCAAAGAAGAGTTTTCATGTTTTCACCGCCTTCGTGTCGATGTTGTTTGTGGACGCAAGGGTATGGATCGCTTAAGCGCGGAGAAAGCTCAGGATCTCGCTGTACACTTCCGGATCCTGCCTGGTCATGCGCTCTATGGGCTTATCGGCAAAATACCGGGCCCGGGCGTCGGCGGTGGCCAGTCTTCCTTCGCGGATCAGGCGGTTGTACTGCCCGATCCACTCGTTCATGGTCTTGAGCGCCTCTTTGCTGTACTGGGGATTGTGCCTTTTCCCCTCCACGGTGACGAGGCGAAGGCTGGGATTATTCAGTTTACTCAGCCGCCCCGCGTTGTATTTGTAATTCACCATCGGGTCGTCGGTGGAATGGATCCACAGAATCTGCTTCTTTGTTGAGGCGAGGAATGCGCGGTTGTCGCCCCGGCTGTACTCGGGAAGGAGCTTTTTCTCATAGCGACTGATACAGTTGGCCAGCAGCCGCAGCTTCACAAAGCCCATCATTTCATCGGCGATGCTCACAAAGCCCGACAGGATCACGGCGCGGCGCACGAAGGGCACAAGGCGCAAAACGTTTAACGCCGTGTAGCCGCCAAGCGAATGGCCGACGGGGATAAGCTCTTCCTCGGGCGTGCCTTCTTCGAGCAGCTGCATCACATCCCGCGTTGGCGCGTTTACGGAGGACAGCCGCTCTCCCTCCGATTCGCCGCAGCCGCCGTAATCGAGCGTCCGCACCCGAAAGCCTGCCCGGCACAGGGTCTCGATCTCCGCGAAATACGCCGCGTGCCCCGGCCCCATGCCGGGACAAAACAGGATCAGTTTACCGGGGTCGTATCCCTTGTACCAGTAGGTGAAAAACGAAATCCTCTCGTTTGCGGAATTTTGAAATCTCCCGCGCGAACATTCCAGGCTGGGAAAATCCTCTGCGCAGTGGTAGGGGATCGCCGCGTCCCTGTCGTAGCGCTGGAGAAAATTCTTTTTATAGGTGTTTACGATCAGGCCCATCCTGCCCTCCGCAGATTGCCCCGTCCGATTGTCCGGGAAAGTGCGTATATCATATCACGCGGTAAAGCAATTGTCCAGCCGGCCGGGACAAATCGATAATTTACGGATATTGGCGCGCCTCTTTCATAAAATGTTCGGAAATTAACCGCTTCTTCGCGGGAATTACATTTACGTAGTTCGCCGCTTGGACTATAATACAGATATTCCCAGTGGAATAATTGATATGGAGGTTCACTTTGTATGAAGAAGCTGCTTGCACTGGCTCTGTCCCTTATGCTCGCGCTTTCCTGCTTCGCGTTTGCTTCTGCGGAAGGCAACACGGTGAAGCTGGGCGTCATCCTGCTGCACGACGAAGATTCCACCTATGACCTCAACTTCCTCAATGCCGTAAACGAAGTTCGCGACACACTGAACATCGAGGTTATCGTAAAGAAGAACATCCCCGAGTCCAACGCCTGCTACGAGGCCGCCTGCGAGCTGGCCGAAGAGGGCTGCACCATCGTATTTGCCGATTCCTTTGGCCATGAGACCTACATGATCGAGGCCGCGAAGGAATTCCCTGAGGTTCAGTTCTGCCACGCCACCGGCACCATGGCGCACACCGAAGGCCTTGCCAATTTCCACAACGCCTTTGCCGCCATCTACGAGGGCCGTTATCTGGCCGGCGTAGCCGCTGGAATGAAGCTCAACGAGATCATCGCCGCCGGTAAGCTGAAGGGCGAAAAGCCCCTGATGGGTTACGTTGGCGCGTTCACCTACGCCGAGGTTATCAGCGGCTACACCTCCTTCTATCTGGGCGCCAAGAGCGTATGCCCCGATGTGACCATGAAGGTGCAGTTCACCGGTTCCTGGTACGACGAGATGGAAGAGAAGTCCGCCGCTGAGGCGCTGATTGCCGCCGGCTGCGACCTGATCAGCCAGCACGCCGACTCCATGGGCGCTCCCACTGCCTGCGAAAACGCCGGCATCCCCAACATCTCCTACAACGGCTCCACCATCGAGAGCTGCCCCAACACCTTCATCGTGTCCTCCCGCATCGACTGGGCTCCCTACCTGACCTACGTTTGCAACCAGGTCGCCGCGGGCGAGGCCGTTGATACCGACTGGACCGGCACCATCGCCACCGGCAGCGTTGTGCTGACCGACGTGAACACCGCCGCCGCCGCCGAGGGCACCGTCGAGAAGATCGCCGAGCTCAAGGCTGCGTTCGTAGCGGGCGAGCTGAACGTGTTCGACACCGCCACCGAGGGCTTCATCACCGTAGACGGCGCCGCGCTCACCAGCTACCTGGCCGACGTTGACACCGATCCCGCCTACACCGCCGACACCGAGGTCGTCTCTGACGGCTACTTCCATGAGAGCGAGTATCGTTCCGCCCCGTACTTCGACGTGAAGATCGACGGCATCGAGCTGCTGAACATGGCGTTCTAATCAAAAGCATATCCATATACGCAATGGGGAGCGGGGCTTCGGGCCTCACTCCTCATTGTCCTTGAAATCCCCTTTTCCAATTTCAACCAAGCGGAGGGAGCCATGCAGCCTGCTTTAGAGCTGAAACACATCACCAAGCGCTTCGGGCGCGACGTGCTGGCCAACGACGACGTGAGCCTTGACGTATATCGGGGAGAGGTGCTTGCCATTCTTGGCGAAAACGGCTGCGGCAAGACGACCCTGATGAACATGGTGGCGGGCATCTATTTTCCCGACGCCGGCAGCATCGCCATCAACGGCGAGGAAGCGGTCATCCGCTCTCCCAGAGACGCCTTTGAACATAAAATCGGCATGATCCATCAGCACTTCAAGCTGGTGGACATCTTCACCGCCGCCGAAAACGTGGTGCTCGGCCTTCACGACAAGGGCGGCAGCGACATCAAAAAAGTAAACGCGCGCGTATCGGAGATCGCATCCCGGTACGGCTTTACGATAGATCCCAAAAAGAAAATCTATGATATGTCCGTAAGCGAAAAGCAGACCGTGGAGATCATCAAGGTGCTCTACCGCGGCGCGGACATTCTGATCCTGGACGAGCCCACCGCCGTGCTCACCCTGCAGGAGATCAAAAAGCTGTTTGAGGTTCTGCGCCGCATGGTGGCGGACGGCAAAAGCGTCATCATCATCACCCATAAGCTCAACGAGGTCATGGAGGTCTCCGACCGCGTGGCCGTGATGCGCAAGGGCCGCCTGATCGCAAGCGTAAACACCAAGGACACCAACGAAAGCGAGCTCACCGACATGATGGTGGGTCACAAGGTGGATTTGAACATCGCCCGCTCCGAGCCCGTGGATCCCAGGCCCCGCATCGAGGTCAAAAACCTGAACCTCTTCGACGCGGAGGGCCTGCAGACCCTGAAAAACGTGTCCATGACGGTGTGCGGCGGCGAGATACTGGGCATCGCGGGCATTGCCGGCAGCGGACAGAGGGAGCTGCTGGAATGCATCGCCGGCCTGCTTCGCCCCTACAGCGGCGAGATCATCTTTACCAATCCCAAAAAGAACCGGCCCGTCACCTTTTTCCACAAAAAGCTGCCCCAGATCCGCCGCATGGCAAAGGAAGGGCTGTTCCACACCCCGGAGGGAAAACCTGTAAGCCTCGAGGGTCTGAGCGACAAGCAGGTGCGGCAGCTGGTAAACGGCGAGCAGATTCTGTTTAACGACGACGAGATCATGAACTTGAGGGACAAAACGCCCCTTGAGATCCGCGAGCTCGGCGTAAAGCTCTCCTTCGTGCCGGAGGACCGCCTGGGCATGGGCCTTGTGGGCAGCATGGGCATCAGCGACAATATGATGCTGCGCTCCTACCGAAAGGGCCACAGCGTGTTTCTGGACCGCAGCCGCCCCCGAAAGCTGGGCGAAGAGATCGTACAGGAGCTTGGCGTGGTCACGCCCTCTGTGCGCACGCCGGTACGGCGCTTAAGCGGCGGCAACGTGCAAAAGGTGCTGGTGGGGCGCGAAATCTCGTCCTCGCCCAAGGTGCTGATGGCCGCCTACCCGGTGCGCGGCCTCGACATCAACTCCTCCTACACGATTTACAACCTGCTGAACACCCAAAAGGAAAAGGGCACGGCCGTCATCTTCGTAGGTGAGGATCTGGACGTGCTGATGGCGCTTTGCGACCGCATACTGGTAATGAATTCCGGCGCGGTCACGGGGCTTGTGGACGGGCGAACCGTCAAAAAGGAAGAGCTTGGCTATCTTATGACCAAGACGCACATGGAAGGGGAGAAAGCCTGATGCCAAGAATGCACGCGCATGTAAAGGAGCCGCTGATTCACCTTACGCGGCGTGAGGCCCCCGGCTTTTTCACGGCCATGCTGATTCGCGTCGCCGCATTCGTGCTGGGCATGCTGGTGTGCGGCCTGGTGGCGTTTTTGCTGGTGGGCAAACTGCAAAAGGATCCCGGCCGCATCTGGGAATTCTACGACTGCTTCATCAAGGGTTCCTTCTCCACGGAGGCCAAGCTGTGGAAGTTCGGCAAAAACATCGCGGTGCTGTTGTGCATCGCCCTGGCCCTGACGCCTGCCTTCCGCATGCGCTTTTGGAATACCGGCGCGGAGGGGCAGACGCTGGTGGGCGTGCTGGCGGCCATCGCCGTCAACTTCTACCTGGGCGGCAAATTCAACCCCGACGTGCGCTGGCCGGACTGGGCGCTGCTGCTGGTGATGCTGTTTGCGGCCCTTGCGGCCGGCGCGGTCTGGGGCGTGATCCCCGCGCTGTTCAAGGCGAAATGGGACACGAACGAGACGCTGTTTACCCTGATGATGAACTACGTCGCCACGTTCCTCGTTTCCTACTGCCTGATCAAATGGGTGCCCAGCGGCTCGTCCTCGCTTGGAAAGCTCTCAAGCGGCAAGGTGCCCACGGTGTTTACGGGCTTTAAGCGCCCCGCCTACAGCGATTACCTGCTGATCATCCTGGTGGTACTTGCGATCACCGCGCTGATCTACATTTACCTTAACTATTCCAAGCACGGCTATGAAATCAGCGTCGTGGGCGAAAGCCTTCGCACCGCAAGGTACGTGGGCATCAACGTAAAAAAGGTCATCATCCGCACGATGCTGTTAAGCGGCATGCTCTGCGGCCTTGCGGGCTATCTGATCGGCGCGGGCCTCGACCGCTCGGTGACGACCGACTCCGTGGGCGGACAGGGCTTTACCGCGATCATGGTGGCGTGGCTGGCCAAGTTCGACCCGCTGATGATGATTCTGACCTCCGGCGTCATCATCTTTCTGAACCTCGGCGCGGATCAGATTTCCACCACCTTTGAGGTTTCCGGCGCTTTGCCCAACGTCATCATCGGCATCGTGCTGTTTTTCATCATCGGCAGCGAGTTCTTTATCAACTACAGGCTGAACTTCCGCAAACGGGAAGTGAAGGAGGCGCTAAGATGAATCCCTGGGTAGATTTTCTGATCGATTCGCTGGGCTTTGGCGCCACGTTCATGTACGGCTCCACGGGTGAGATCATCACCGAAAAGGCGGGACACCTGAACCTGGGCATCCCCGGCATCATGTGCATGGGCGGCGCGGGCGGCTGCCTTATGCTGAACCTGATCGGCGAAAGCGCGCTGCCGCCGTTTCTGATCGTGATTCTGGGCATCCTGGCGTCCTTTGCCACCGGCGCGCTGATGGGACTGATCTACAGCTTCCTTACCGTATCCATGCGCGCGAACCAGAACGTGACGGGCCTTGCCCTCACCACCTTCGGCGTGGGCCTTATGAAGGTGCTCATGAGCGACAAAACCCGCATCAGCGTAAAGCGCTACCTGGTGACGCCCAAGCAGTATTACCGCTTCCCCTTCGCGGGGCGCACGGATTCGCTTCAGGTGCTGGGCGTCATGTTCTTTCTGGCGGTGCTGCTGGCCTGCCTGAGCTCCTGGATCCTGTACCGCACCCGCACGGGGCTGAACCTGCGCGCTGTGGGCGAAAACCCGGGCACCGCGGACGCGGCGGGCATCAACGTCACCCGCTATAAGTACCTGGCCACCTGCACCGGCTCCGGCATCGCGGGCCTTGGCGGCTTTTACTACATCATCGACTACATGGCTTCGCAGGAGGCGTACCTGAGCATCGAGGCCTACGGCTGGCTGTCCATCGCCCTGGTCATCTTCGTTTTGTGGAAACCCCATATGACCATCCCCGGCTCCTTCGTCTTCGGCGTGCTGTTTTCCTGCTCGTCGCACATCGCCAACATCCCCGGGATCACTGTGACCATGGCGGCCAAGCCCATTTTGAAAATGCTGCCCTACGTGTTCACCATCGCGGTGCTGATCATCTCCTCCGTGCGCAACAAACGCGAAAACCAGCCTCCCGCCTCACTGGGCCTGAGCTATTTCCGAGAGGAAAGATAGAGTGCAAGCGCACATCATCAAAAACAGGAAATCTCTGAAAAACCTTCGGTTTTCCAGTGATTTCTTTTTGATATTGCCTGAACGATGATTTCATCGACGTATAAAAAGGCGCAAAGAAAGGAATAGCCATGGGAGACGGATACTTTGGCTTTCGGTTGATCGTGGGCATCGGCGTGATGATCATCTGCTGCACCATCTTGGCGGGAGTCCTGTTTCTTCCTCAGGAAGTGATGCAGTTTCTCGGCAACCTCCTTGGCGAGG
>JAEEGL012256148.1_pt1 | contig 11455 bp, 4 predicted proteins | sample 9134231 | NCBI WGS metagenome assembly JAEEGL01 (sample SAMN16246548, study PRJNA631951) | gut metagenome | biome: gut microbiome; feature: rumen; material: fiber-attached | host: Bos | place: Iran: Karaj | collected 2018-10
CTATAGCGTCGGGGTACACCTCTTCCCATTCCGAACAGAGAAGTTAAAACCGACCGCGCCGATGGTACTGCCTGAAGAAGGTGGGAGAGTAGGTCGTCGCCCAATACCACAGCCCCTTCATCGTGAAGGGGCTTTTTTTATTCTCTCCCTAATCGCCAACCCACAACCCCTGACACCTAACATGCCCTACCTGTCACTGAACGGCTTCACCACGGTCCAACAACTGCTTCTGCTGGGCGGTTTCCTGCTGTTCGTGGCTTCCTTCATCCTGCATTTTCAAGGCAAAACCCGATGGGCAATCGGACTGCTCACCCTCGGCGGCCTCTGTTTTTTTATCTTCGCCGCCATCGTTGATCCCTTCCTCCACTCATGGGACGAACGCTTTCATGCCGTGGTCGCCAAGAACTGCATGGACGACCCTTTCGCCCCCAAACTATACAAGGAGTGGGTGGTGGAACAGTACAACCCTGCGCTCTGGTCGCACGGCTACATCTGGCTCCATAAGCAGCCCCTCTTCCTTTGGCAGATCGCCCTCTGTTTCAAACTGTTCGGCGTCTCCACGTTCACGCTTCGACTCCCATCCGTCCTCATGGCCACCGTGATGATCCCCATGGTCTATCGCATCGGCAGCATTCTCATCGACCGCCGGTTGGGCTACTATGCCGCCGTCTCGGTCGCCTTTTCCTGGTTCCTCATCGACTTGGTGTCCGGCAACGGGACCGTGGATCACAATAACGTATGCTTCGTTTTCTATGTCACCGCTTCCCTATGGGCTTGGTTGGAGTATGTGCACAGTGGAAGGAAGTGGGGATGGATGGTGCTCACCGCTCTGTTTTCCGGTTGCGCCGTGATGACCAAGTGGCTCACGGGACTGCTGGTCTATCTGGTGTGGGGATGCTATCTTCTTTCCGAGTACCGTTTTAAACTAAAAGACTGGAAAATAGGACATTTCGTTGTCGCAGTGGCCATTACTGCAGCTCTCTTTCTGCCATGGCAAATCTACACGGCAAAGACCTTCCCAGACCTGTACGCTTGGGAGCGAGGACTGCAGAGTCTTCATTTTACCACGGACTTGGAAGGCCATGGCGAAACCGCCGATTTCTATCTCAGAACGCTTCCCTTTTTGTACATCGGCGACAGCAAATATTGGTCGGGGGTTAGCAGCGCAAATGCCGCATGGAATGCCAAACGCATCTTCCATCTTTGCCTTATCTTGGGTGGATTGTTTCTACTGATATGGCGAATGAAAAAGTGGAGCCATCGTATCGTATTGATAACCACGGTGCTTTTTGTGTATGTTTTTTTCTCGCTGGCAGCCACCAAGATGCCGGCCTACCCCTTCTGTATCGCCGCCATCGGTTACTTGAGTTTGGCGATGATCTTATACGAATGTCAAGGCTTGGCCGAGCGATTTCTGCATCAGTCATGGGTTAGGGGAGTGGTCCTGGGGACTGTTTCGGCCATTTTCGCCCTATATCAAATGAATTTCGCATGGCTTCGGAACAATCATACAGATGCCAGGGATATTCGTCAGGTATTTATCCATAATACACAGGAAATGAAATCATTAAATGCTATGGTTCCGGAAAAAACATGGATTTTCAACGTGCGTGGGACGGAAGATTGGCAGGTTCAATGCACCTCCATCGAGGCGATGTTCTTCACTGATGCACTCTGCTATCCCTTCCCGCCCACGGAAGAAGACTTGCGCCGTGCCAAGGAGTTGGGCTACCATGTGGCTGTGCTCACCTCGAATGAAGTGCCTGAGTATGTGCTTGATTCTCCCGAGGTGCAACTCATCGACATGGAACTGTGGGCTGATTATTGATGAAAATCTGCCACAAATGGCGATTTTGATTTCTTAAAAAATGTTTTTTTTCAAGAAAAATGTGATGAAAATGAAATTTTAGTGCTATCTTTGCGCGTTAAATATTTTTTTAAGAAAAAAGATATAAATCACTTAATGTTCCATTTAAATCATTGATTATGAAAAAGACATCAATCACTTTTGCCGGCTTGTTCATGCTGCTGGCAGCGATGTTTTGCTGTTTTCCGCAGACTTTTGCGCAGAACAGCACGGGTTTGGCTCCGCGCACCCAGAGAAGCCATTCCTTGGTGAGTCAGTCGATGCAGATGCGTTCGCTCTCATCTGAGGCTGTCGTTTGCATCGGAGGTACCGACATCAGCCATTTCACGCTGGGCAATCCTGCCAACGTCACCTCTTATGGTGCGACGTCAGCCAACTTCACCAACTCGGTTGAGTACTATAGTGGCGGATACTATTTTGCCAACAGTTCCGGCGAGTATGGTACCATCGACGCCTCTACGGGCCAGCCGACGATCATTGCCTCTGGTACGGACTACAGTTGCATCAGCTTCAACCCCGCTGACGGTCAGATGTATGCCATCAGCTCCGGCTCCGCGGCCAATTTGTACACCATTGACATCGCCACGGGTGCTTCTACTCAGGTGGTCTCGGTCAACGGTACCTACTTCATCCTCGGCATGGCCATCACCAACGACGGTCGTTTCTGTGTCATCGACGCTGAGGCCGACGGTATCTGCGAACTGAATCCCACTACGGGCAGCCTGACTCCCGTCGCGGTCCTCGGTTTCACCGTCAACTACGGACAGGATCTCTCCGTTGACCGTGAGGAAAATGTGGTCTATTGGGCTGCCTACAACGCAGACGCCAATGAGGCGCAACTCTACGCCATCGACCTGACGGCTGGTACCGGCAACCTCATCGGTGCTTTCCCGAACCAGGCCTCCGGCTTCGCCATCCAGACTGAGTACAATCAGGACATCGCCGCCGCCCCCAGCAACTTCACCGTCACCCCCGGCGCCAACAATGCCCTGACAGCCACCATCACTTGGAACAATCCGAGCCAGACCCTCGGTGGTGATCCGCTCACCAGCATCACCTCCGTGGAGCTCTATCGCGGCGCCACGCTGCTGCAAAGTTTCAGTAACCCCACCGTCGGCGGTGCCATGACCTACACCGACAACAGCATCACCATTGACGGCAACTACTCCTACAGAGCCTACGCCGTGACCAGCGAGGGCAACGGCGCTTCCGCCTCAGCTTCCGCCCAAATCGGCACCTTCTGCAACATCCATTTCGAACTGCACGACAGCTTCGGCGATGGTTGGAACGGAGCCAGCATCGGCCTTTACAGAGGCAATGAATTGGCACAGAGCGTCTCCTGCTCCGACTCCCTCTTCGATGGCGATATCGCCCTCCCGATCGGTACTTACGACTTTGTATGGACTGCCGGCTCTTACGACAGTGAGTGCAGCATGACCATCACCGATGGCTTCGGTTATCAGATTTACTCTGGCAACGCCCCGGCTGCTGGCACTTTCGCCCAGTTCGACCACACCTGCGCTGCTCAAGAACCGAACCTCCACGCTACCCCCTCCACACTCTCCTTCACTACCGGCACGGGCATGAACGCCACTCCGCAGGTCGTGAGCGTTAGCGGCTTCCAACTGACCGATGACATCACCGTTACGGTTTCCGCTCCTTTCCAGATTTCGGAAGACAACAACACGTATGGACAGTCCCTCACCCTTCCGAGAGGCACCACCGACCAGACCAATGCCAGCTTCTATGTCACCTTCGCTCCCACGACAGCCGGCACCTTCAGCGAAACCATCACTCTCACCAGCGGAACCCTTTCCGCCAGCGTCGCTGTTGAAGGCGAAGCCGTCTCTTGCGATCCTATCACCTCCTTCCCCTACAACTGCAATTACACCGACGAGACCCAGCTCCTCTGCTGGAACGTGATCGATAACAATATGGATGACAGAACCTTCACCTTCAATGCCACGACCGATGGCGGTGCCCGCTATACCTACAGTAGTACCAACCCTGCTGATGACTGGTTGATCTCCCCCGAATTCGTTCTGACGGGCGACCAATATCTCTCTTTCGATTATTATATCGCCAGCACCAACTATCCAGAGGCCTTCTCCGTGCATATCATCCAAGGTTCCACCGATGAGGTTCTGGTTCCCACGACCACCTACACGAACACGGCCGCCGAAAACCTGCTCGTTGGCCTTAGTGACTACACCGGCACTTACAGAATCGGTATCCACGCCGAGTCTAATGCCGACATGTATTACTTGTACATCAACAACTTCATGATCGGTTCTTCTTCCGATTTGGATGCTTCTCTGACCGCTACTCCGGATGCCATCAACTTTGGCACCATCATCCTTGGCAACAACGCCAGCGCCTCTGTGGAAGTCACCACCGTTTCTCCTTCAGAAGCTGTTGATGTCACGACGGATGCTCCGTTCGAAGTCTCTCTCGACGGCACCACCTATGCGACCAGCGTGACCATCCCGGCCACCACCGCCCTTACAAACACCACCACCCTCTATGTCCGTTACACTCCTGCTGCTGTCGGCTCTGACAACGGTTCTATCGCCCTTACCAACGGCTCTCTCACCGCTAACGTCACCCTCTCTGGTGCCGGCGTCGATTGCAGTGCCGCTTTGTCCGTGCCCTTCACCGAGGATTTCGAAAACGGTATCAACCCCTGCTGGCAGAACCTCGACAACGATGGTGACAGCTACGCTTGGATGCTTTATACCGATGTCTTCCCGACTTTGGACCCCGCGGGTCACTCTGGCACCAACTGTATCACCAGCGCTTCCTACATCAACAATGTCGGCGCCCTGTCTCCCGAGAACTGGCTGGTCACGCCCGAATTCAGCGTTCCCGCCGAGGGTGCTACCCTCTCTTGGTGGAGCAAAGCTGTTGATCCCAGTTTTGCTGGCGACTACTATGAGGTGAGAATCGGTGTGGGTGGTAACTATACCACTGTCTTCGCCTTATCCGGTGATCTTCCGTCGGATTGGGAATACGCCAGCATCGCCTTGGCTGACTATGCCGGTCAGAACATCACCGTCGCCTTCGTCCATACCAACAGCAACGACGAGTACATCATGATGATGGATGACATCAGTGTTGCTCCTGGCGTCGGCGTCGAAGAGAACGAGGCCGCCCAGGTCCGCGTCTATCCGAATCCTGCCACCAGCACCATCAATGTGGAGGCCCAGGGCTTCGAACAGTATCAAGTGGTCAACATGCTCGGTCAGAGCGTTGTCAACGGCAAGCTCATGAACGGCACCACCCAGATCAACGTTTCCAACCTCACCAATGGTGTCTATTTCGTGCGCCTCATCAATGGCAGTAGCGTCGAGACCATCAAGGTGGTGAAGAAATAATCTCCCTACGGATTTTCCATCCGCAAAATCCCCGTCCAACTGACGGGGATTTTTTTTGTCCCCCCCTGTAGAGCCGCACGGCGTCCCTCCCCCCAAAAAAACACCATTTTCAGAAGCATTTTCCAAAAGAAAACGTCAGATATATAAAATGCCGCGAAATTGCGAGAAATTCCGTAAGTTTGCAGCCGTAAAATGAGAAGCATGCGCAGTAATGTTGTGAACCGATGGTGGGCGCTCCGTCGCCTGTGGCTGTGGCTCGGCTTGATGTTGGCCACGCTGGGGACGTATGCGCACCATCGCGACTCGCTGACGATGGGGGAGTTGGAGTTTATCGCCAACCTCGGGCAGTGGGATGATCCCTGCCTCTTCAAGGCCCCCATGTACGGCGGAGCCTTCTTCGCCGAACGCGACTGCTTCACCATCGTGGTGCTGTCGCCGGAACAACTCTCCGAGTTCTACGATGCCAAGTTCGACCCCGACGCCAAGATCTCCGGCTACATCGACGCCGCCGCCTACCGCGTGCGCTTCCGAGGCGCCAACACCGACGTGCAGGTGTCGGGACGGACAAAGATGGTCGGCCATTACAACTACTTCATTGGGAAGGATCCTCGGTTTTGGAAAAGTGAAGTCCCGCGGTATCACGAAGTCATATATAATAATTTGTATGATGGCATCGACTTGCTGCTCACGCAGTCGGGCAGCCAGATGAAGTACGAGTTCACCGTGGCGCCCGGGGCGTCGCCTGACGCCTTGAAATTGGAGTACGAAGGCGTTCAGAACCTCGCCCTCAACAAGGGCAACTTGCTGGTTTCCACCGCCGTGATGCAGGTGGTGGAGTTGCGGCCTTTCGCCTATCAAATCGACGGACAGGGGATGCGCGAACCGGTGGAGTGCCGTTATACCATTACGAAACGCCAGGTGGGCTTTGAGGTAGGGGCGTACGACCCCGCCCGCCCGTTGGTCATCGACCCCACCCTCATCTTCGCCTCGCTTTCCGGCTCCGCCGTTGACAACTGGGGGTACACCGCCACCTTCGACGCCGACGGGAACCTCTACTCTGGCGGCAATGCCTTCGGCGTGGGCTATCCCGTCAACACCGGCAGTTTCCAGGTGAACTACGGCGGCGGAGCCACCGACGTGGCCATCTCCAAGTTCGACAGCGGCGGCGCCTTCCTGCATTACACCACCTACCTCGGCGGCAACAGCGCAGAAGTGCCACACAGTCTTTTCGTCAACGAGAACAATGAACTTTACGTCTATGGAACCACCAGTTCCACCAACTTCGCCGTCACCCCCGGCGCCTTCGATACCACCTTCAATGGCGGCGACGCCTACACCCTCACCAGCACCGTCATCTTCGAGAACGGCTCCGACATCTTCATCTCCAAGTTCAACGACAACGGCTCCGCGCTGTTGGGCAGCACCTACGTCGGCGGCACCCGCAACGACGGACTCAACACGGCCTCGCAACTGCGCCAGAACTACGCCGACGAAGTGCGTGGCGAGATCATCCTCGACAACCAAAGCAACGTCTATGTCGCCACCTGCACCCAGTCGGTGAACTTCCCCGTCACCGCGGGCGTGCTCGACAGCACCTATAACGGCACGCCGCAGGACGCCTGCATCGTGAAGTTCAGCCATGACCTCTCCACCCTGATCTGGAGCACCTACCTCGGCAGCACTGGCGACGATGCGGCATACAGTCTCGTGCAGGCCGCCGACGGCTCCCTGTACATCTGCGGCGGCACCACTTCCACCGACCTGCCTACTTCACCCACCGCCGTGCAACCGGCATACGGCGGCGGCGACAAGGACGGCTTCGTCGCCCACATCAACCCCAACGCCACTCAGATTCTTCATTTAACCTACTTGGGCAAAGACAATTACGACCAGGCCTATCAGGTGAAACTCGACCGTTTCGACTATCCGCACCTTTACGGACAGACCTACACCGCCGGCACTGGCTGGGTACACAATGCCCAGTGGTACGTCCCCAACGGCGGGCAGTTCCTCACCAAGCTCACCCCCGCGCTCGATTCCATCGTCTGGTCCACCGCCTTCGGCACCGGCTCCATCGGACTGGACATCTCCCCCAATGCCCTGCTTGTCGATCTCTGCAACAACATCTACCTTTCCGGCTGGGGCAGTGCCAGCACCAACTATGGCCAGGGAGGCACCAGCGGGCTGCCCGTCACCGCCGACGCCCTGCAGACCACCACCGACAACAACGACTACTACTTCTTATGCATCACCGACGACGCCTCCGCGTTGGTCTATGCCACCTTCTTCGGTAGTCCTAACGCCCGCGAGCACGTTGATGGCGGCACCAGCCGGTTCGACAACAAAGGGCGTATCTACCAAGCCGTTTGCGCCGCCTGCGGGCACACCAACTTCCCCGCCACCCCCGGGGCCTACGCCACCGTCAACGGGAGTTCCAACTGCAACATCGGTGTCATCAAGTTCGACTTCAACCTCCCCGCCGTCGTCGCCGACTTCCACATCCCCAACACCGTCTGCGCGCCCCTCGACCTCAACTTCCAGAACACTTCACAGCGCATCAGCGACTCCACCACCTTCCACTGGGATTTCGGCGATGGAACGACGTCAACACTCGAAAATCCTACGCATACCTACACGCAATCAGGGACTTACACCATCACGTTGGTGGCGCAGGATATCGGTAGTTGCAACTTCTCCGACTCCATCTCCCGTCAACTTGTCGTGCTCTCCAACTCCAATACCACCCTCGCCGATGTCGGCTTCTGCCAGGGCGAATACGTGCAGGTCGGCATTCCGCCCTCCGGCAACGCCGCCCTCACCTACCTCTGGTCGCCCGCCGACGACCTTTCCAACCCGCACCTCTCCAATCCCATCGCCAGCCCGCCGGCGACTACCACCTACCAACTCTTCATCACCGACGGCGTCTGCATCGACACGATCACGCAGCAGGTGGTGGTGGAAGAGCTTACCGTTGACGCCGGCAACGATCAGGTGGTCTGCCTTGGCGAGGCCGTCACCCTTTCGCCCGACATCACCGGTGGCGGCGTCACTTACGAATGGGCCACCGACCCCCATTTCCTTCATTTGGTCAATGGCAACATCTACCAGCCCAACCTCACCATCGTGCCCACCGACACCACCACCTACTACCTGCGCGTCCGCGGCAACTACTGCGAAGAGATGGACCAGGTGACCGTCTATACCTCGCACTTCTCCATGCCGCAGCCCGCCGAGGTGGTCGTCTGCTATGGCGATAGCGTTCAGCTGTCTGTAAGTGCTGATATCCCAGGAAATTATACTTATACGTGGCAACCTGTTGAGTCGATAGTCAGTGGCGGCAACAGCAGCCATCCCTGGGTGCAACCGTTGGAAAATACTACCTACACCGTCACCGCCACCAACGAGTATGGTTGCACTTCCACCGCGGCGGTCGTCGTGCATATCAAGCAGTACGATGCACTCTCCGTGGTGACGCCCGCCAGTTGCTACGGCGGCCACGACGGTGCGGTCTCCCTTGTCGTCAGCGGCGGCGTGGAGCCATACTTCTATCAGTGGTCCAATGGCGCCGCCACCGCGTCGGTGCAGCACCTTGCCGCCGGCACCTACACCGTCACGGTCACCGACGACACCGGTTGCAAGGGCGTTGACAGCGTCGTCGTCACCGAGCCAGCCCCGCTGACTGTCAGTGCGTTGTCGGTCAACTCCGTCGCTTGCAATGACGCCTGTACCGGCAGCATCACCGTGCAGGCCGGCGGCGGCACCGCGCCCTACCAGTACCAGTGGCTCCACGGCGCAAGTGGCACTACGGCCACTGACCTCTGCGCCGGCGTCTATTCCCTCGTCGTCATCGACGACCACCAGTGCCAGATTTCCGCCATATACACCGTCGCCGACACCGGGCAGCACCACCTCGCCTACGAAGTGCGTCAGATCAGTTGCGACGGCGACTGCGACGGGCTGATCGCCTTGTCGCCCGACTTTCAGGGCGCGACGTACCAAGTGACTTGGAATCAATCCACTATACCCGGCGGGGATACGCTCGCCGACCTCTGTCCAGGCACCTACTCCGCCACTGTCGATGTGGGCGGCGGCTGCCGGTACGAACTGCACTTCCAGATTGCGGTCGGCTCCGCGTTGGAGTTCCTGAACGTCTATGCCACCTCGCCCGACTGTTACGGCGACCACAACGGCGCGTTGCAGATCAACGTGGCCGGCGGCACCGCGCCCTACCTCTACGAAGTCAACGGCACGCCTGGAGAAGCGCACCTGAGTGGCTTGGCGCCAGGTGCTTACAGCATCACGGTGACTGACGCCCGCGGGTGCCGCATCGACACCACGGTGACCATCACCGAGCCGGCGCCGCTGGCGTTGTCGGCGACAGCCGTGCGCCCGCCCTGTCCCGAAGTCTGCGCCGGCGCCATCGATCTCACCGTCAGCGGCGGTACCTACCCCTTCCGTTACAACTGGAACACCGCCGCCGAGACGCAGGACCTCACAGCACTTTGCGCCGGCGAGTATGCGGTCACGGTCACCGACATGCGCAACTGCCAGGCCACACTCGCCCTCACCCTCGCCGACTCGTCGCACTTCCCATCGCCCATCGAAGCGTGGAGCGATCAGGACACCCTCTACGCCGGACAGCAGACCACCTTCCACGCCACCGACTTGGGAGCGGGGTTCTCCTACCTCTGGACACCCGGCGAGGGAATTGCCGATCCGACGGCTCCAAATACAGATGTAATCGTTTCAACAGTAAGTGATTACGTGGTGCATGTCATCGATGATGCCGGCTGCGAACTCACCGACACCATCCATCTGTTGCTGCATGAAGTCATCTGCGACGAGCCGTATGTCTTCGTTCCCAACGCCTTTACGCCCAACGGCGACGGCAAGAACGACCGGCTGTTTGTGCGCAGCGACATCGTGTTGGAGCTGCAATTCCGCGTTTATGACCGCTGGGGCGAGAAGGTCTTCGAGACGAATTCCCTCGACGAAGGGTGGGACGGCACCTTCCGCGGACAGCCGTGCGAGCAGGGCGTATATGACTACTACCTCAAGGTGGTGTGCCTCGGGCAGGTCGAATTTTTCAAAAAAGGAAATGTCACGCTCATCCGATAGCGTATCGTAGGTCGTAAGGTGCTGGTTCAGCGTGCGATAATCTCCGCAATCTGTTCTAAATAGCGCTGGTCGGTCTCGTCGAAGGTGGCGAGGTTCTCGCTGTCGATGTCGAGCACGGCGATGACGGTGCCGTCGCGCAGCACCGGAACTACGATTTCGCTTTTCGAGCGGCTGCTGCAGGCGATGTGGCCGGGAAACTGCTCCACGTCGGGCACGACGAGGGTGCGCTGTTGTTGCCAGGCACTGCCGCACACCCCGCGTCCGAAGCCGATGCGCGTGCACGCCATGGGACCTTGAAACGGCCCGAGCACCAACTGCTCCCCCTGCACGCGGTAGAAGCCCGTCCACCAGAAACGGAAGGTGTCGTGGATCATCGCGGCCGCGTTCGCCATCCGCGCAACAAGGTCTTCCTCCCCCTCCATCAACGATTGTATCTGACTGGTTAACAACTTGTAACTATCTTCTTTTGTGCTCATAACGGGTCTGTTTTTCTGTCGGCAAATGTACGAATTTTCCGCTACAATATCCAAAATCACGTTGAATGTTGAACGGGATGGGCGATGAAACCTCTCTTTGATCGTTAAATGAATAAAAAGGGCGCCACGGCGGGCCTTTTCCGCTCCCATACCTCCGCGCGTCCCGCCGTCGGGCTGTCCGCTTTACTCCACTTCGCGGCTCCCACGTCCGTAAGGGGGCCGACATAGAGCCGCACGACCGTGCGGCTCTACAGCGGCTTCCGCTGGTCGCCGCTCGGCCCCCACGGCCGTAGGTCGCCGCGTGCGTTCCGTGCCCGCTCCCATCCCTGGCGCACGCTCTTCCGACACTGCTGGGGGGGGCGAAAAAAAACTTCCAAAAACCATGTCTTGACTCTGCCAAGGGTTGGCAGGGTCTCCGAAACGGCTCCATAGCCCACTGTAAATCAGCAAAATAAAATTTTCAAAAATGTTTGGATTTCGGCAGCTGGCTGATGTATATTTGCAGTGCTTAAACGACTCACATGAAGAAAGACGAACCCACAATCTACATCAACGCACTCAACGACTTCGGTTTCAAACGCACTTTCATGAACAAGGAGATCATCATCGCGTTCCTCAAC
>JAEEGL013037827.1_pt1 | contig 11455 bp, 11 predicted proteins | sample 9134231 | NCBI WGS metagenome assembly JAEEGL01 (sample SAMN16246548, study PRJNA631951) | gut metagenome | biome: gut microbiome; feature: rumen; material: fiber-attached | host: Bos | place: Iran: Karaj | collected 2018-10
CTCGAGAACGAGGTTGACGAAAAATACATTAACATGATCGTGAGCGAGATCGAGCCCACGCTGAAAAAGGATGCGCCGGTCGAGAACATTCTCTCGGCGATCTACCAGAAGATAGTCCTGAAGCTCGGCAAGACTGAGGTCCTCGACATCAACCGCGGTAAGGTGAAGTATGTATTTTTTGTGGGCCCCACGGGCGTCGGAAAGACCACCACGATCGCAAAGCTCGCTTCGAAGCTCAAGCTCGACAAGAAGCTCAACGTTGCTCTGATCACCGCCGACACCTACAGGATCGCGGCGGTCAAGCAGCTTGAAGTTTACGCGAATATCCTCAACATCCCGCTCAAGGTCATCAACAACGAGGCGGAGATGGAAGAGGCAAAGGAAGATCTTGCCGCGTTCGATATCGTTCTGATCGACACGGCCGGAAGATCGCATAAGGACCGCAGGCAGTGCGACGACATCGAACGCCTGATAAATACGATCCCCGCGGAAGACCGTGAGGTTTTCCTTGTGCTGAGCGTTACGACGAAATACCGCGATCTCGAAGCCATTACCGAGGCTTATTCCGAGATCTCGGATTACAGGCTTATCTTTACAAAACTCGACGAGACCATGTATCTCGGCAATATTTTCAATATCAAGCTTTTAACGGGAGCACCGCTTTCGTATGCGACATTCGGTCAGGGAGTTCCGAATGATATCAGCAGGATAGACGCTCAGACTATCGCTAAACAGCTTTTGGGAGGTGGGGACTGATGGATCAGGCGGATCAGTTACGCAAAATGGTGAATAAACAAAAGAAAGTCCGCAAGGTTTCACGAGTAATCACGGTCACCAGCGGAAAAGGCGGCGTAGGCAAGTCGACCCTTTCCGTAAATCTTGCGATAGCGCTTTCAAGAATGGGAAAAAGAGTAATAATCCTCGACGCGGACTTCGGTCTCGCAAACGTTGAGGTAATGCTCGGGATCAGACCGCAGCACAATCTGGCGGATCTGATGTTCAGGGGAAAGGAACTCAAGGACATCATAACCGAGGGACCCGAGGGAGTCGGATTCATTTCCGGCGGTTCGGGAATCCAGGAGCTCTCGAGACTTACGAGAGACCAGGTTATCTACCTTGTTCAGAAGCTCTATGAGCTCGATGAGCTCGCCGACATAATCCTCGTGGACACCGGCGCCGGCATCGCGGATACGGTGCTTGAATTCGTTTCCGCGAGTAACGAGGTGCTCGTTGTGGCCACGCCCGAGCCGACATCGATCACGGATGCTTATGCATTGCTCAAGACTCTTAACAGAAAGAGCGATTTCGTAAAGGAGAACACCTCGATCAGGATGGTCGCGAACAGGATCAAGGACGCGGAGGAAGGCGAGAACCTTCATCAGAAGCTCAGCGTCGTGGTGGAGAAGTTCCTGAACATCAAGGTCGAGTATCTCGGAGGCATCTTAAACGACGCGAACTGCCAGAAGGCAGTCATGCAGCAGGATCCGGTAATGCTCTCATTCCCGAATTCAAACACTGCATCGGCTATCCAGAAGATAGCTGCCAAGCTGATCGACGTACAGCTCGACAACGATGACAAGAGCGGAATTGCCCATTTGTTCAACCGCTGGATGAAGACCATTTACAAGAAAAAGAAGGGATAAGGAAATGATCTCAAACATTCTGACGGTCGGAGACCGTATAGAAATGAAGCGCCTTGCGGCAGAGGAGAACACGGAAGACAAGCCTCGCATTTACACAAGCCAGCTGAACGACATAATCGATGAGAGTACTCTCGACGTCGCGATACCGATGGAGGGATCGCGTCTGGTCCTCTATGAGGTCGGAACGAGAGTGGAGCTCCGATTCATCACGACCGGCGGCATTTACCTGTGCAAGGCTTCGATCTCGCAGCGCTGCAGGCAGGGAATGAGAACCTTTTATATAATAAAGATCCTTTCCGAACTCAGGAAGGATCAGCGAAGACAGTATTTCCGTCTTGATAAGATCATGGAGATCAGTTACCACAAAGCATCTGTGGAAGAAATGGAGATCATGACGCGCATCAGGGAGAAGCGCTACAAGGACGAATACGAGATGCGCGCGATGATGGGTTATCTGGCGGAACTGAAGATCACGGACGTGACCGGAACGCTGATAAACATAAGCGGCGGCGGTGCGAAATTCAATTCGTCCGAACTCCTCGAAAAAGATATGCTGATCAGGATGAAGATACTGCTCGAGGGCGTCGATATCCTTCCGCTCGATCTTTTCGCAAGAGTGATCTCATCCGAGAAATCGAGAAATCAGAGCCTTACATATGAGCATCGCGTGGAGTTCGTCAACGTAAATCGTGATACCCGTGAGAAGATTGTCAAGTATATCTTCAATGAGGACAGAAAATTGAGAAGACGTCTCAATCCGAACACGTAATTTGGTTTTAGTATAAAAAATACTTGTCAAAAAGTGAAAGGAACACAAAATGCCTAAAAAAATACTAATAATTGATGACTCTGCACTCATGAGAAGAGTACTCTCTGATATAATAGGCAGCGATAAGAGATTCATGCTGTCTGATGCCGCAGGGAACGGACTCGAAGCATACGATCTGATCACTACGAATCCCGGGAAATACGATCTGCTCGTTCTTGACATCAATATGCCGAAGATGAGCGGTATCCAGCTTCTTGAGAAGCTGAACGACAAAAAGATCCACATCCCGACGATCATGGTCAGCTCCATTGCGAAAGAGGGTGCGGCGGAGACCATCAGGTGTCTTGAACTCGGTGCTTCGGATTTCATCACGAAGCCCGACAACTTCCTTGAAACGAAGAGCGACAAGTTCAGGGACAAGGTAATACGCTTCATGTGCGGCGCGCTGGGCATGCCTATCGAGGCAGCCGAGGTTCCCGCAGATACGAAGCCCGCTGCCGTACATCCTGTAAGACCGGCTCCCGTTGTAAAGGATGAGAAGCCGGCCGTAAGCGCGGGCGACAGGTTCGGAGCCGACGGAGGCCCGATGTCGTATGTGAAGATCACCTTTAACAGGAAGCCTCACGTATCGGTATCGCCGAAGGCAGAAAAGCTTGTCGCGATCGCCTGCTCGACGGGAGGCCCGAAGGCGCTTCATCAGGTGATCCCGATGCTCCCGGCGAATATCAACGCTCCTGTAGTTCTCGTGCAGCACATGCCCGAAGGTTTCACCGGAACCCTGGCCGCAAGACTCAACGAGACCTCGAAGGTCAAAGTCGAAGAAGCGACCGAAGGTACGATACTTAAGAAGGGTACTGTCTACATCGCCCGCGGCGGAAAGCACATGCGCGTGGTCAGAAAGGGTAAGGACCTTGCCATTTCGATCGGCGACGACGCTCCCAGAAACACGCTTAAGCCCTGTGCCGACATCATGTATGAATCCTTGGTTAACCTCGCCTTAGAAGAAGTTGTCTGCGTTGTCCTTACGGGGATGGGCAGCGACGGAACTCGCGGAATCGGTCAGCTGAGCCAGAAAACGAACTGCTACGTTATCGCTCAGGACGAAGCGAGCAGCACGGTATACGGAATGCCCAGAATGGTCAAAGAGGCCGAGCTTGCCGACGAGGTGGTTTCACTTGGTTCAATAGCGGGCGCCATAACTAATATAGTCGGAACCTGCTAAATACTACACGGAGGTTTATCTATATGGACGTTAGCCAGTATTTGGAAATTTTCATCGAAGAAGCAAAAGAGCATCTGCAGAGTCTGAATGAGAATCTGCTTGTTCTCGAGAAAGAGCCCGAGAACAAGGATACGATCAATGAGATCTTCAGATCAGCCCACTCCCTTAAGGGCATGGCCGGCACCATGGGTTACAAGAGAATGCAGCATCTGACCCATGATATGGAGAACGTGTTCCAGGAAGTTCGAAGCGACAAGATGAAGGTTTCATCCGAACTCGTTGACGGTCTCTTCAGGGGCCTTGATGCGCTGCAGGAATACCTCGACAACATCATCAATACCCAGGATGAAGGTACCAACGACAATCAGGATCTTATCGACCTGTTCCAGAAGGAGCTCGAGATAGGTCTGAACGGCGGCGGAGGCGCACCCGCAGCATCCCAAGAGGCGGCACCCGCAGCGGCAGCGGAAGGCGCGGCAGCGGCTCAGGCAGCTCCCGAAGCAAAGACTGCGAACGCTCTGGACAATCTGGTTCTCAACGACACGGATAAATCCGTTATCGCGAAGGCTGTCGGCGAAGGCATGACCGCTTACGCGCTCAATGTAGAGATACAGGATACCTGCGTGCTCAAGGCTGCACGTGCTTTCCTCGTTTTCAAGGCTATAGAGCCCATTGGCGAGGTTATCAAGTCCATCCCCGACGCACAGGCTATCGAAGACGAGAAGTTTGATTTCGACTTCTCGATGGTTGTTATAACAAAGGCTTCCGAGGATGACCTCAGGAAGGCCGTTATGAACGTCTCCGAAATGAAGGACGTTATCATAAAGAAGCTCGAGGTTGAGGCTCCCGCAGCAGAGGCAGCCAAGGCCGACGATAAGGGCGCGGCACCTGCGGCAGGCGGCGCAGCGGCGGCAGCAAAGGCTCCCGCGGCAAGCGCGGCGGCAGGCAATGCTGCGGCTGCAAAGGGCAAGCCCGTTGTCAACCGTTCGGTTCGTGTTGATATCGAAAAGCTCGACGATCTGATGAACCTCGTATCCGAGCTGATCATTGCCAAGAATGGTCTCGTTTCGATATCTCCTTCGGAGATCGCGTCGGATGAGTCCAAGAAGGGCAATTTCCACGAGCAGGTTGAATACCTTGAAAGAATCACGACAAATATCCATCAGAGCGTAATGAAGGTTCGAATGGTTCCCATCGAGAGCGTTGTAAACAGATTCCCTCGTATGATCCGCGACCTTTCCAAGAAGCTCGATAAGAAGATGGAGCTGTACATGACAGGTGAGGAGACCGAGCTCGACCGAACCGTTATCGACGAGATCGGCGATCCCTTACAGCACATCCTTCGTAACGCTGCCGACCACGGTCTCGAGAGCAACGAGGCACGTATCAAGGCCGGCAAGCCCGAAGTAGGATCCATTTACCTGAACGCGTTCCAGCAGGGCAACAGCGTAGTTATCGAAGTTATCGATGACGGCGGCGGAATCGACGTTGAGAAGGTTAAGCGCAAGGCTGTTGAAAAAGGCACGATCACTCCCGAGCAGGCAGAGGTTATGTCCGACAAGGAGATCATCGACCTCCTGTTCAGACCCAGCTTCTCGACAGCGGAGCAGATTTCCGATATTTCCGGACGCGGCGTAGGTCTTGACGTTGTTAAGACAAAGATCGAGGCACTCGGCGGCAACGTTGAATGTAAGTCGGTTCTCGGCGAAGGTTCAACCTTCACGATCAGACTTCCTCTTACACTTGCCATCATCCAGGCCCTGATGGTTGTCATCGGCAACGAGAAGTACGCTATCCCGCTTGCGAACATCGACACCATCGAGGATATCCCCGCAACGGATATCAAGTATGTTGAGGGCAAGGAAGTTATCAACCTCCGCGGTACCGTTATTCCTCTTATCAGACTCGACAAGATACTCGATGTTACCGATTCGAAGCAGGATGCGGAGAACCTTACGGTTGTTATCATTTCCAAGGGCGACAAGAAGGCCGGCCTTATCGTGGATGATCTTATCGGACAGCTTGAGATCGTTATCAAGTCGATCGGCAAGTACATCAACAACAGCAAGATGATCAGCGGTGCTACAATCCTCGGTGACGGTGAGATCGCACTGATCCTTGATGCTACTACATTAGTTTAAGGAGGACATTTCGCATGGCTGAGACTAATATTACTTCAACACTCGACGCGGTACAGTATATCGGAGTTGTGATCGACAACGAGCAGTACGGCATCGACATCAATTACATTGACAATATCGTTAAGATGCAGAGGATCACGAGGGTCCCGAAGGCACAGCCTTATTTCCTCGGAGTTATCAATATCCGCGGTGAGATCATCCCCGTAATGAGCCTCAGGATCAAGTTCGGCAAGAGCCCCGACACATTCACCAACGCGACCAGGATTCTTATCATCAAGCCTGAACAGCAGGCTTCCGTAGGTTTCGTTGTTGACGAGGTCAAGGAGGTTGTAAATCTTGCCGAGGACAGCATCGACCATAACAAGTCAGAGTCAGGAAACTCTTATATCTTCGGCGTAGGAAAGCACGCCGACGGCCTCATCTCCCTGATGAACATCCAGGCAGTACTTGCAGAGAAGGAAGAGCAGGCAAAGTAATCTGAGCATTTTATCATTTTAAAGGAGGATGAACGTTGTGAGCGCACGTCTGGAAGAATTTTCAGATATGGAATTTGACGTCCTGAAAGAAATTTCCAATATCGGTGCAGGCAATGCCACCACGGCTATTTCCACCATGCTCGGCATCAAGGTCGACATGAAGGTACCCGTGATCAAGTTCCTTGAGTTCAAGGAGCTTGCCGAGAGTATCGGAGGAGCCGAGAACATTGTTACCGGAATCCTGTTCGGTCTGGAGATGGACATCGACGGTATGATGATGTTCGTTATGGACTGCAGGTCTGCACAGAAGATGGTCGCCAGCATCCTCCATACCGAAGAAGCTGAGGGTGCGGAATTCTCCGAAATGGGGGTTTCCGTGCTCCAGGAGCTCGGTAATATCATCGCGGGATCTTATTTGTCCGCGATATCGTCTTTGACGCATCTTTCCATTGCGCCAACCGTGCCATATCTGTCGGTCGACATGGCGGGAGCCATTCTTTCCGTTCCGGCCATCCAGTTTGGTACAGTCAGCGACAGGGCGCTTCTGATCCGGTCCGAATTCGGAGAGGAAGGCACGAACGTTGACGGATATTTCATTCTTGTGCCTACGCTTGAGGCATTTGAGAAGATTTTCACGTCTTTGGGGCTTTCAAATTAATAACAGGAATGGACTGATGTGAATGGGTAATATGGTAAAGGTCGGAATGGCCGATATGAATATATGCAAGGCGCCCGATGCGATAACCACGCTGGGACTCGGGTCCTGCATAGGAGTCGTCCTCTATGACGCTCGAACGAAAATATGCGGCATGGTCCACGTAATGCTTCCGGACAGCACGGCGATAAAGATGAACGATAATCCGGCGAAGTTCGCGGATACGGGTATCAGGGATCTTCTTGCGATGCTTGCGAAGGAAGGCGTGGCCAAGGCTTCGCTCAAAGCCAAGATGGCGGGCGGAGCCCAGATGTTCGCAGTTAAATCAGACAATGAAATGCTCAGAGTAGGGCAGCGCAACGCCGAAGCGGTGCGAAAGGTTCTGGCAAGTTACGGCATCAAACTTCTGGCCGAGGACTGCGGAGCCAATTACGGTCGTACGATCGAGTTCTATCCGGAGACACAGGAGCTTTACATCAAATCGATCGGAAAAGAACTGAAAATAATCTAAAAGTTGGTGTCATCGGTGAAAGACAAACCTTTGGTGATCATAATAACCTTACTGGGTGGCGCGGTCTGCAGTATATGTTGTATACTGAAAAGGGCCGGGCTGCTTTGGACGTTACTGGCGACACTTATCACACTCGTTGTTTTCATGATCATCGGGCTGATAATCAACAAATTCTATACCGAGGTCAAAAACGAGGTAATTGAGGCAGACAAGGAAAGAGAGCGTCTGGCCGAGGAAGAGAGATTAAAGAGGGAAGAGGAGCAGCGGTTACGCGAGGAATGGGAGGCCGAGCATCCGGGTGAGCCTTATCCCGAGGACAGTGCGTCGGAAGAGACGCCGGAAGAAGCAGAAGCTACAGAGACATTGTGAGAAGGAGCATAACTGATTATGGCAGTTGATAAGGAAAAGCTCTGGAGTGATTATTCGGCAAACAAAACTCCGGAACTGCGAGAACAGCTCATTATAGAATACGCGCCGCTGGTTAAGCTCGTGGCGGGAAAACTCAGCATGTATCTCGGATACAACGTTGAGTTTGACGATCTGGTCGGATATGGGGTATTCGGCCTTATCGACGCGATCGACAAGTTTGACTACGGAAAGGGCGTTAAGTTCGAAACATATGCTTCGCTCAGGATCAGGGGAGCGATACTTGACCAGATCCGAAAGATGGACTGGATACCGCGTACCGTGCGCCAGAAGCAGAAGGAACTGGACGGCGCTTACCGCAGGATAGAGGAGCGTACGGGAAGACCCGCGACCGACGAGCAGGTGGCAGAAGAACTCGGAATATCCGTTGACGAGCTCGACGAGCTGCAGAACGAGACGAAGGTTTCGAACATCATCTCTCTCGACGAGTACATGGAACAGGGCGAGGCCAAGGTGGAGCCGCGCGCTGACAAGGACTACATGCAGCCCGAGAAGGTTGTCGAGAAATCGGAGCTTAAGCGACTGCTCCTTGAGGTTCTCGAGACGCTTACGGACAAAGAAAAGAAGGTAATCACTCTTTATTACTATGAAGAGCTTACATTAAAGGAAATAAGCAGAGTTCTGGAGGTATCGGAATCACGCGTATCCCAGCTTCATTCAAAGGCTCTTATCAAGATGAAGCAGAGACTCGGCGGCAACATGGCAATGTTTTTGGGGTAAGGAAGACAGACTATTACTGAGGGGTGACTTATGAAAAATGGGTATTTTAAGTTAGACAAGAGGCAGGACGGAACCTACCTGATGATCTATCCGCCGGAGGATATGGGGGCACCGGTGGACGGTACGGAGATCGTCAATTATCTGGACGGCTTCAAGCTGGATTTCGAGAAATCAGCGGTTTACGATGCATTAAAGAACTGCACGGGACCCGATCCTTCCGAAGTCAGGCTTACGACACTTCAGCTCGGCAATATAGACGAGCTTCTTTCGGTTGACTGTCCCGACGGACTTTCGGCCGTTGTAAGATTCTATCCGCCCGAGAAGAGCGGATCGAAGATGAACTATGACGATATCGTGCATACTCTCGCGATAAAGGGCGTAAAGAGCGGTCTTAAGGAAGAGGAGATCAGGAATTTCCTCAAGGACCGCCAGTACTGCACCAACTATGTACTCGCGGAGGCTACTCTTCCCGAGGAAGGCCGCGACGCAGTGATCGAGTATCACTTTAATACAGACCTTACCAAAAAGCCCAAGCTTAACGAGGACGGTTCGGTTGACTTCCATCAGCTCGATACCGTAAGCCACGTTGAGAAGGACATGGTTCTCGCTACGCTTACTCCCGCAATCCAGGGCAAGCCCGGCACGGATGTAAAGGGCGCTCCGATAAAGCCCAGAAACGTCCAGGTTAAGTTCCTGCGTCAGGTTAAGCATGCGCACTTAAGTCCCGACGGGCTGCAGCTGATCTGCGACGTTAACGGCCACGTCATGCTCGTTGACGGACAGATATTCATTTCCGATACATACACCGTTCCCGCGAACGTTGATCCCACGACCGGCGATATCGATTACAACGGCAACGTTCAGGTTGAGGGCAATGTAAATACAGGCTACAAGGTTACCGCGACCGGCGACATCATCGTCAACGGCATCGTGGAAGGCGCCGAGCTCTCCGCGGGCGGACAGATCATCTTAAAGCGCGGCATTCAGGGCATGGCCAGAGGCAAGCTCACCGCGGGCTCGAACATCGTTACGAAGTTCATCGAGAGCGCCGAGGTTAACGCCGGCGGATTCGTTCAGACCGAGTCCATCATGCACAGCACCGTTACCGCGGGCAGCGAAATCATCGTTAAGGGCAAGAAAGGATTCATTACAGGCGGATCCGTACGCTCCAGCAAGTGCATCGAGGCGAAGACCATCGGCTCGGTCATGGGCACGAACACCGTGCTCGAAGTGGGCGTCAACATGAACCTCGCGACCAAGCTCAAGCAGCTCGAGGCAGAAAAGATCGAGACGCAGAAGCTTATGGACCGCGACGACAAGATCATCCTTCATTTTACCAACAAGATCAAGAATCACGAGGAGGTAACTCCCGAGAGGCTTGCGCAGTTCCAGCAGGTTGCGGGCGAGCGCAAGGAACTTGACAAGAAGATGGAAGAGATGACAAAGCAGATTGAGAACATTACCGTCGAACTCGATAACGCGACCGGAGGATATATACTTGTGGACGAGGTTATCTATCCCGGCTGTAAGGTAACGATCTCAAACGTTACGAACTACATCAGGACCGAAACCAAACATGCAAGATTGGTAAGAGACGGAGCGGATGTCAGAGTAGCGGCTTATTAAGCCGGATTTTTGAGAGGGGGCAGACCGATGATCACTCCTATCGAAATGTATACAATGGTTCCGAAGTCCCAGGAAGCTACGCAGGTAAGGCTCGGCGAACAGGCAAAGGACATGGCGAGAGCTGCTGAGATCACTCAGCACATCGAGCAGAACGCCAACGCCGACGCCACCCGCACGGTAAGGATGTCGGAAGCGACGAACCCCGAATACCGCTATGACGCCAAGGAAAAGGGCAATAACGAGTATTCCTCCGGTGGGGGCCGGGGAAGGGGCGAGGAGCGCGAAGAGGAAGAGGACAAAGAACCGAAGGTCAAAAATATGACCGATCATCCCGGGGGGATAGATATCAGGATTTAAAGGCTTGTTAACAGGGGGATATGTAATTCAATGACAGGGCTTGAGATAACTTTATTTATATTGGGCGCGGCATTTATAATCATCAGCTTTTTTATCGTCGGAGGCAACGAAAGATCCGCAAAGGACGCTGTCCGCAGCGCATTGGACGCCAATGTGCTCGAGCAGATGCACGAGGATTTTGTCGAGAAGGCGAATAAGAGGGCTGATTTTCTTTTGCATGAAACCGAAGACAAGCTCGAATCGCTTTCGAACGATAAGATCATAGCGGTCGGCGAATATTCCGACCAGATGCTCGAGAAGATCGAGAGCAACCATAAAGAAGTAGTGTTCCTCTATCAGATGCTGAACGAAAAAGAAGAAGCCCTGAAGGCTACCGCGCTTGGCATGGAGAATACGAGGATCGCCTGCGAGAAGATGATACGCGACGCAGAGGCGACTCGCGAAGCGGTCGACAAGGCAGCCGCGGCGGCAGAGAACAGACTGAGCGCAGCAGAGGCAATGATCGGCAACCGTGTTCCCACAGCTGCCGGCGACATCAAGCGCTCGGCAGCCGATGAATCGATGGCACCTGCGACAGCGGCCGGACCCGGACCTGCAAAGAGCCCCGCAGCGACAGTACGTACCGCAGCTCCTTCCGGAACTTCTGCAAAGACTGCAGCAGCAAGAACCGCAACAACTGCTTCAAAGACGGCATCTTCCGGAACAGCCGCCAGGCCTGCGGCAAAACCTGCCGCGAAAACACCGGCCAGACCCGCAGCACCCGCGCCAGCATCGGTATTTACCGGTGCTATGGAAGCGCCTGCGGATAATCTCGATACCGGCGCCATCAACCGCAATGATGAGATAATAGCGCTTCACAAGAGCGGAAAGTCGATCATGGAAATTTCCAAACTCCTCGGAATGGGACAG
>JAEEGL013862798.1_pt1 | contig 11455 bp, 12 predicted proteins | sample 9134231 | NCBI WGS metagenome assembly JAEEGL01 (sample SAMN16246548, study PRJNA631951) | gut metagenome | biome: gut microbiome; feature: rumen; material: fiber-attached | host: Bos | place: Iran: Karaj | collected 2018-10
CGCCTACTTCCCGGGCGATATCTCCCTCGCGCTCGAAAACCTCGGTACGAAGATCGCGCAGTATATCTTCGTCAGCACCTGCAACGTCTACGCGCATTCGGATTCCGTGCGCGGCGAGGGCTCGCCGCTTCTCGCCGAGAAGCCCGCCGGCCCCGAGAGCGAGTACTGCTGGGGCAAGCGGGTGCTGGAGGAGGAGCTCCGCGCCGGGTGCGAAAAGCGCGGCATAAAGTGGACGATCTTCCGCCCGAGCTTCATCTACGGGCCCTATAACTACGCCCCGCGCGAGGAATGGATGTTCGAGCGCGCGGACGAGGGCTGCGTCCCGGTCCCGACGGACGCGACGGGTAAATTCACCGCCGTCTACGTCAGGGACGCCGCGGCCGCTCTTCTTCTCGCGGTAAAAAACGAAAAGGCGTACTCCGCCGCATATAATCTCGCGGCGCCGGAGCTGCTCGACTATCCCGCCTTCATGCGCGCGCTGCGCGCCGTGGCGGACGTTGAGTTCGATATAAAGCCCGTCACGGTAAAGCAGGTCTACGAGGAGAACATAGCCCTGCCCTACCCGCTCGATTTCAGCGAAGCCTATTCCGGCGAGCTTGTCGCGAGCTCGCTCGGCTTTGAGTACACGCCCTTTTCCGAGGGCATGAGAAAGACCTTCGCGGCCTACCGCCGCCGGCACCCGATCTCCCGCTAAAAACCATATACCGCAGGCGTTTCCCCGTTCCCAGTAATGTCCGGTCCTCAGCTTTCGTTTCCGTCCCCATTATTAAGGAGGTACAGTCATGAAGCACTCTTCCAAGGATCTCGTGAACGGTCTCAAGCGCAATCAGGACGTCTACCCCGATTTTTTCACCACGGCCGCAAAGCGGTATTCCTGCCGCGATTTCATCTCGCGCAACGTCAAGCCCGCGCATCTGGATAAGATCCTCCGCGCCGGCTGCATGGCGCCCGTCGGCATGAAGAAATACGAGGACCTTCATCTCACTGTGCTGCTCGGCGCCGCCGCCGTCAACAGGGTCGAGGAGTCCCGCGCCCGCCAGCGCGGCCTTCCGCTCGCCCAGGCGCGCACGAACAGGATGACCTACGGCGCGCGCACGGTGGTGGTCATCTCCTCGAAGCCCGCCCTCGCGCCGGGTCTTGAGTACGCCAACGCCTCGTGCGTCGCGGAAAACATGCTCCTCGCCGCCGCCGCGCTGGACGTTGACAGCATCTATCTCTGGAGCGTCGCGCATACTCTCCAGGGCGATCCCGCTCTCGCGGCGAGTCTCGGCATCCCGGAGGGCTATAAGCCCGTCTGCGCCGTCGCTCTCGGCTACGCCAAGCCCCTTCCCGAGGGGATGACGCGCGTTCCGCGCCAGGAGCGGCTTACCATAGAAACCAATTACGTTAAGGAATGAAGCGATAAAAATGAACGAACCAAAGCGCAGCATAGGCAAGCGCCTGCCCTATTACATCGGCTACGGGCTGTGCCTCGCCGGATTCATAATTTATTTCATGACCTTCAAGGTCTGGATCTTCGCCGTCGCGGCGCTGCTCCTTTTCGGGGCGACGATCTATCTTTTCGTCCTCCAGAAGCTGGAAAAGTCCGCCATGGCGAGCTACATGCCCTACATGCTCGACAGGGGCGACCACGATCCTCTCCGCCCCGGCCGCTTCCGCGACCCCTACGGCATCACCGGCCGCGACGACGACGGGGACGACGAGTAAAGGCGACGAGTGCTTTTCCCGAAATAAAAAAGCTCCCTTACCCAAAGGGAGCTTTTTTGACTCCATACTCAATAAGTCATTGCTGTGTTTGCGTCAAAGTCGTCGAGGGTTTATACGCTATTGTATGTCGTCCGTCTTTTGTGATTGTATACCCCTTGCGAGTTTTAGCAATTCTTTGTCTGAAAGCGTCTTCAGTTTCTTCCACGCGGCTTTCAATCCTGCTTCCTGCTCCGGCGTTGCCTTTGGCAAATCCTCCGGCCTCGTATAAACCGACATCCCGTCTCCCGGATTTGGAAATATCTTCTTGTCCTCTTTGCTCATTATCGTCATTCCTTTCATTGTCCGTAAACTCTGGGCTATACTTTGTCTCTCTTTCCGTTCCCCCTCCGCCCCCTGCCTTCCCCTTGAGGGGAAATCAGCGAAGCGCCGCGCCCCATGCCTTCCCCTTGAGGGGAAGGTGGCGCGAGCATAGCGAGCGACGGATGAGGTGGACTCCCGTCCTCCGTCCCGCCCGCCGCCAACCGGGGCCCCCGCGAGAACCCAGCGAAGCGGTTCTCGTGGGGAGAGGAGGAGCGATGGAGCGTGCGAGCTTTCGCGCCTGCGCGGAAGCGAGACTCAGCGCAATCCGCGACGACGAGCCTTCCCCCTCGCGGGGAAGGTGGCTCGACGGACAAAGTCCGGAGAGACGGATGAGGGGCGTAATTCCTTCTGCCGCAGTTATTTGGGGCGCTCTCATCGGCTGCAAGCAAACTTGCCGCGCCCTGACACCGGGCAACCGCAGTAACGATCACCCAAAATCGTAGGGCGGGCCGGCAGTTAGAGCAGTACCATCCCCGTTACCGGGCCGCCGCACCGGAAGTCACTCAAAATGAAACGGCGGCTCAAAAATCCCCTTCTCCGTGACAATCGCGGTTATCAGCTCCGCGTCGGTCACGTCGAAGGCCGGGTTCCAGAAGCCTATGCCCTCCGGCGCCATCCGCCGCGCGTAGTGCATTGTCGAAATTTCCTCCCCCTCGCGCAGCTCGATCTCTATCGCGGAGCCGTTCGGGCACTTCGGGTCTATGCTCGAGCTCGGGCCGAGCACGTAAAACGGCACTCCGAACCTCTTCGCGGCGACAGCCGCCGAGAGCGTGCCTATCTTGTTGGCGGTATCCCCGTTCGCGGCGACTCTGTCGCAGCCGACGAGCACGGCGTCGATCTTCCCGGCCTTCATCGCCGCGGCGGCCATCGAGTCGCAGATGAGCGTGACGTCGACACCCGCGCGCTTGAGCTCCCAGGCCGTGAGCCGCGCGCCCTGCAAAAGCGGGCGCGTCTCGTCGCAGTAGGCCCGTATATTTATTCCCCTCTCCGCCGCCAGAAGCAGCGGCGCGAGAGCCGTTCCCCAGCGGGAAGTGGCCAGCGCCCCGGCGTTGCAGTGCGTCAGCACCGTCATGCCCGGCCTTAAGAGCTTCAGCCCGTTTTCGCCGATGGCGAGGCACATCGCCCTGTCCTCCTCGAGTATCCTTTCGGCCTGATCGTAAAGCGCCGCGGCGATCTTATCGTCCGGCTCTCCGCGCATGCTCCCGGCAAGGTCCGTCATGCGCCTGGCCGCCCAGGAGAGGTTCACGGCCGTCGGCCTCGCGGAGGCTATCTCGCCCGCCTCGGCGAGCAGATTTTCGAGGAAATTCCCTTTGTTCGCAAGCTGTTTCGCCCGCGCGGCTATCGCGAATCCCGCGAAGACTCCGAGCGCCGGAGCCCCGCGCACCTGCAGCAGCTTTATGGCCCGGCACATCTCCCCGAGCGAGCGCAGGACTATCCTTTTCTCCTCGCCGGGCAGCAGAGTCTGGTCTATTATGTCCACCGCCGCGCCGCCCTCGGCCGGCAGCACGCTGTCAGTAAAAGCAATGCTCATCGTCTTCTCCTTCCCGGCTCGCGCCGCGATAAAAATAAGTAAAGGACTGTCGCTATGAAAAAGGAAACTGTCGCATATTTTGAAAAATCGCTAATGGATATTTATGCTCCGGATAGTATAAATATGAATTCCTGTCCGCTGCTTCTCTGGCTGCACGGCGGCGCCGGCACTCCGTCGGACCGTTCGGACGCAGCGCCCCTCGCCGAAAAGCTCACGGCGCTCGGCATAGCTCTCGCCGCGCCGGATTTCGCCTTCCCTCTTGCGGAGGACCGCGCGGAGCTTCGCGCCGCGGTCTCCTTCTGCGCCGGTCTCGGCTTCAAGGCGCTCTTTCTCGGCGGGCACTCCTCGGGCGCTCACGCGGCCGCTCTCGTCTTCTTCGACCCCGAAATGCGCGATCCCGCCGTCCGCGGCGGTATCTTCGCATCGCCCGGGATATTCACCCACGCGCTGACTCTCGAGCGGCGCGGCGAGGACTCGAGGCGCGTCGTCTGCGACCGCGACGCCCCACTTTACCATATTTTCAGGGGCCGCAGGTACCCTCCGGTGCTGATTTTCTGCGGAACAAAGGACTCTTTCCCCCACCGCGTGGAGCAGGCGCAGCTTCTCGCCGCGGCGATAAAGGCCGCGGACAAGCGCGCGAAGGCGGAGCTGCGGCTGTTCGAGGGCGAGGCCCACGGCAGCTATCTCGAAACGCTCCTGCCGCCCGCCGCCGCCGGTTTCATCCGCGAGAATACTAAATAAAGGATATCCCCCCTCGCCCCCAAAGTCAAGCGCAGCGCCCCTTTCCTTCCCCCGCACCCCCTTGCCTTCCCCCGCACCTTGCCATTCTCCCCTTTCTATGATATAATAATTTAGTTTTCCGCCCAATCTCCCATACCCCGGAGGTCCCCCTATGTCCTTTTTCGTCAAAGACAGGCGCTTTTACAAGTCCTTTTTCTCGCTCATGGCGGTCATCGCGCTCCAGCAGCTGCTGACCTTCTCGGTCAACATGGCGGACAATATCATGCTCGGCATGTACAGCGAAACGGCGCTTTCCGGCGCCTCGCTCGTGAATCAGATACAGTACATGGTGATGATGCTCACCAACGGCGTCGCCACGGGCGTCATCGTGCTCGGCTCGCAGTACTGGGGCGAGGGCAATACCGCCGTCATCCGCCGCATCCTCGCGCTGGCCGTGAAGATGGCGGCGCTGGTCGGCCTCGTTTTCACTCTCGCGGCCGCCTTCATCCCCCGCCAGATACTCACTCTTCTCACGAACAGGCAGGAGGTCATCGCCGAGGGCGTCATATATATGCGCCGCATCGCGCCGACCTACCTGATATTCACCATAACGAACACGATCCTTCTCTCCATGCGCTCGGTGCAGACCACTCTCGTCGGCTTCGTGACGGCGGCCTGCTCGCTGGTGGTAAATATCTTCCTCAATTACTGCCTCATCTTCGGGCACTGCGGCCTGCCCGCTCTCGGCACCGTCGGCGCCGCCACGGCCACTCTCGTGGCCCGCTGCGTGGAGCTTATCGTCGTGCTCGTCTACCTGAAGTTCTTCGACAAAAAGCTGCGCGTAAAGTTCCGCGACTGGTTCAAGCCCGACTGGGAGTATCTGAAGCCCTATCTCAAGATCTCCATCCCGTCCTTCATAACGAGCTCGACCTGGGGCCTCGGCACTACTATCCAGACGGCCATCCTCGGCCACGTTAGCGCCTCGGCCATCTCGGCAAACGCCATCGCGGCGACTCTCTTCCAGGTCACGGCCATCTTCTACGTCTCCTCCGCCTCGTCGGCCGGCGTCGTGATGGGCATGTCCCTCGGCCGGGGGGACGATCTTGCGCGCATAAAGCAGAATTCCCGCACCCTCCAGGTGCTTTTCGTCATCTTCGGCGTGGTCTCCTCTCTCGTCATGCTCGCCCTGCGCGAGGTGATAGTCGGCCTTTATTCGCTCACGCCGGAGAGCCTCAAGCTCACGCATACGTTCATCCTCATTTTGTGCGTCACGGTCGTCGGCACGAGCTACGAATTCCCCGCCTGTGCCGGCATCATACAGACCGGCGGCGACACGCGCTACGGCTTCATAATCGACACCATCTTTCTCTGGGGCATCGCCCTGCCGCTCTCGGCGCTCTCCGCCTTCGTCTTCAACTGGAGCCCGGCGGTGACCTTCTTCCTGCTTAAGTCCGACCAGCTTTTGAAATGCATCCCCAACGCCATAAAGTGCAACCGCTACCGCTGGGTAAAGAAGCTTACGTAACTCAAAACCCTTACAGGAGAACAAAATGCCCGATATCAATACCATCCCCCCGCTCGAGGAGCGGCCCCCGGAAACGGAAAAAGCGCCTCCCGCGCCGCCTCCCGCCGCGCGGCAGACTCCGTTCACGCGGCTCGTGCGCGCGCGCACGGGGCTCACCGTGGCGCTCATAGTCATAATCATCGTCCTCATCGCGGGCCTGGCCTTTCTCATCGTCTGGAAAAACGAGCAGACCGCCCGCCGGCTCGATACGCTCGAGGCCAACGACGCCGCCATCCTCACCGAGGCGCTCGAGACCAAGGAGCGCAGCGCGCTGACGACTCTCGAGAAGATCTATTCCTATATCTCGGGCCTCGGCAAGGTCGAATACGCCGACGGCGAGCGCATCTATCTCAGCGACAGCACCTACGGCGAGATATGGGTCGGCCTTCTCTCCTCGCTTCCGAAGCTCCGCGCCGCCGATTCCGATTTCTCCCGCTCGGGCGATCTCATTTTCTACACCGGGCAGGAGTACGATACCCTGCAGGGCATAGACGTTTCGAGCTTCCAGGGCGAGGATATCGACTGGCAGGCCGTGCGCGCCTCGGGCATAGACTACGTCATAATCCGCGCGGGCTACCGCGGCTACGGCGCGGCAGGCAAGCTCATGCCGGACGATAACTTCGTGGCCAACGTCAACGGCGCGTACGAGGCCGGGCTCAAGGTCGGCGCCTACTTCTTCTCGCAGGCGGTCTCCGTGGAGGAGGCCGTCGAGGAGGCCTGGTATTTCATCGACCTTGCCGCCGAGGTGAAGGACAGGATAACCCTCGAGGTCTATTTCGACTGGGAGCCCATCTTCGGCGAAAAATCCGCCCGCACCAACGGCCTGAAGGCCTCGGTCCTGAACCAGGCGGCCGCCGCCTTCTGCGGCGTCATCCGCGACGAGGGCTATATGCCCGGCATATACTTCAATCTCCGCCTCGGCGTTTTGAAGTACGACCTTGCGGATTTTGCCGACTGCGCCTTCTGGTACGCCCAGTATTACGACGCGCCGGACATCCCCTACGAGATGCGCCTGTGGCAGTATACGGGCTCGGGCTCGGTGCCCGGCGTCGAGGGCGAGGTCGACCGCGACCTTCGCTTCGTCCCCCGCTCCGCGGGCTGATTTGAATACAAAATCTTTATATATCAATCATTCCGGAGGTAAACCAAAATGAAACGCATATCTGCTGTTGTGCTCGCGCTGCTTCTGCTCTGCTCCTGCTGCCTGCTTTCCGGCTGCGGGAAGGATAAGTATTCCGCCTACGTGAAGATAGACGTAAAGGACTTCGGCGAGATGATCGTGGGCCTTCGCGCCGACAAGGCGCCCGATACCGTGGAAAACTTCCTCTCCCTCGTCGATCAGGGCTTTTACGACGGCCTCACCTTCCACCGCATAATGACGAACTTCATGATCCAGGGCGGCGACCCGACGGGCACGGGCTACTTCGGCTCCGGCACGACGATAAAGGGCGAGTTTGCCGCCAACGGCTATAAGAAAAACGACCTCAAGCACCTGCGCGGAACGATCTCCATGGCCCGCGGGAACGATCCCGACTCCGCCTCCTCGCAGTTTTTCATCTGCCAGGTGGACTATCCCTCGCTTGACGGCAACTACGCCGCCTTCGGCATGGTCGTAAAGGGCATCGAGGTAGTGGACGCGATATGCTACAATACCCCGCAGGGCGCCAACGGCGCCGTCGAGCCCCAGTGGCAGCCGATCATCAACTCCATCACGAGATGCGAGAAACCCTAACCCGCCCCCCTCGCCTTCCCCCTCGGGGGAAGGTGGCCGAGGCCGTAAGGCCGAGGTCGGATGAGGGGCGTAATCGCCCCCTCCGCAGTAATATAGAACTCTTTTCGCCGCGGCAAACCCGCGGCGAAAACTTTTTTTGCTCTCTTCGCGCCGCGCGCGAACTCTGCGAGGCACGAATGACGCGCTTGCCTTCCCCCGCACGCAAAAAAAGGACGGCTTCCTTTTGAAGCCGTCCTTTTATTATTGCGTTTTTTCTCCTATCGGCGGGTGATGGCCGAAAGGTATATCAGCCACGCGACTATCGGGATAAGCACCTTGAAAAACCTGTTCATGCCGCTGCGCCTGCACAGCGCCATAACCGGCACCGGAAAGATGAATATCCATCCCAGCACCCACCATATCATGCTCACCTTTTTCTGCGGCGGCTCCTCCTCTTCGTACGCATACGAATAGGTATCCCTTGCCCTCGCGGGAGTATAGCCGCAGTTCGGGCAGGCGGGCGTAAAGTATGCCGTCCCGCAGTCGGGGCAGGTCTTTGCCTTCGTCCCCGCCCGTACTCCGCAGCGCGGGCAGTAGGCCGCGTCCTTATACTGCGTGCCGCAGTTCGGGCACACCTGCCTGAACGAATGCGCCTGGCAGGTAGAGCAGGTGACCGCGCTGTCGATATTCTCGGTGCCGCAATATTCGCATACCTTCATGTCGTGTCCTTTTTATCCCGCTGTTTCCGTTTCCGTCTGCGCGGGCGCGAGCTCCGCGAATACCTCCTTCGCGGAGATGCCGTTGACGTATTCGCCGCTCGCCGAGAGCGTATCGAAGATCGAGTATATCCCCTGCCCGTCCGAGACGTCTATCCGCCAGACGCCGTCCGTGCTCAGCAGCATCAGCTTCGTCTGCGCGCGCAGGGTTATCTTTTTGCCCGTGATGCCCTGCACCTCGAGATCCCGCGCAAGGGTAAGCGTGCTCTCGCCGTCGGAGTTGAACATCGTGTCGAGCGGCGCGGGCAAGCCGTCCTCGCCCACGCGGTAGAAGCGTATCGCGGCAAAGCCGCCCACGAGATCGACGTTCCTGCCCATCGCGAAGCGCTGCGGGTCCGTCATCAGGCTGCGGCCGGCGATAATGCGGCAGCGCGCCGCGTCTCTCGCGCTGTCCTCGACCTCGCCCACGTATTCCGGAACGCCGTCCTCGAAGCCGTAGACCTCCGTCCAGCCCCAGTCGTCGCCGGCAAAGCCGTTCACGTAGACGTATCTCTCCCCGCCGGAGACCACGTAGTACGCCTCGTACCTGTCCCCGAAGAAGCGGAAGGTGCGCCCCTTGTCCTCCTCCATGAAGAAGGTCAGCTTGTCGGCGCCGTCGTCGTCGCTCGGCATGAGTTTGATGTTCAGCGGCTCTCTCTCGCCGTCGCCGTCAAGGTCGGCGTCGAAGACTTCGCCCGTGAAAAGCGGCTCCGCCCTGCTTTCGGCGCACTCGCCGTAATACGGCTCGAAGAGCTCCGCGTCCCCGCCGTAGAAGACAGTTGCCGTCAGCAGGCGGCCGTCGGCGTCGCTGAAATAGAATACCGCGCCCTCGCTGCCGAGAGTCCAGCACGCGGCGTTTTCCTTAAGCTTGGCGGCAAGGCCGTCCTTGATCGTGTCGAGCGCCGCCCCGGGATATTTCTCCTCAAGCCGCTCGCCGACCGTCCGCGCGAGCGCGTCGAGGTCCCTGAAGACCATCCCCGCGGCGAGCCTTTCGCCCGTCTCGCTCGCTATGTTTACCGCGGAGTACCTCACTACGGGCTCCGCGCCCTGGGTCCTGTACGTTATGCGCTCCGCTGCGCTGAGTATCCTCGTGTCGGCGCGCGTCACGAAAAGCTCGCGCTCCTCCTGCACGGCCTCGAAATCCAGCGACACGGGCGCCGGCTCGGGCTCGCCCTCGGCCGGCTCTCCGAGCGCGGCCTTCTGCTCGGCGTAGCGGGCGTTGGCGCGCGCTATGGTCTGGTCGCGGTTCTGCTCGGCGTAAACGCGCGTGCCCTCGTTGAGATCGGCCAGCGCCTGCGCCAGCTTTTCGGGCTCCGCCGTTTCGAGAGAGAGCCTTTCGTAGCTGATGGAGTAGACGAGCGTCTGCTCATCGTCCTCCGCGCGGCCTTCCGTCTTCGCCTTCGAGGCGTAGACTCCCAGCGCGGCCGCGGGCAGCTCTTCGCTCTCGGCGTTCTCTTCGCTCCCGGCCTCGCCCTGCTTCTGCCCGGCGCTCTCCGGCGTTTCGGCCGGCTCCTTTTCGTCGTTCCCGCCCGGCTGCAGCGGCTCCTGCGCCTGCACCTGGACCTCCGCGGCCGGAGTTTCCGGCGCGGGCGGCTGCTGCTCCTGCGCAGGTTTTTCGGTTTTCGCGCATGCCGCCAGGGCCGCTGTCAGCGCCAGCGCCAGCAATATGGCAAGCAGCTTTTTCATATATCCTCCCCGCGGCCGCAAAGCGCCGGCCGCTTTTTATACTTTAATGATACCCGCCGCGCGGTCATTCCCCGCCCTTTTTCCTTTTGCGGAAAAGCCGTCTTTTCGAGCTCCCGTCGGGATTCCTGCCCATGAGCTCGGCCTGCCTTTCGGGGCGGAGCTCCGCGTAGTCCTCCGGGCGGTATTCCTGCTCGAGCGCCGCGGCGTCGGCGAGCATCTCCGCCTGCAGGGCGTTTATCTCGGCCGTGTAGATCGTCTTGCGGTTGAAGGTCAGCTGCGGTATCTTCACGTCCAGCGCCACGAGCTCCGCGAGTCTTTCCGCCTTTGTCACGGCTTTTCACGCCCCTTTCTTTTTGCCTATTGTAGCACATCGCCGAGCCGCGCGCAACTTCGCGGCGCCGGGCGCGCGGGCGATAAAGATTACAATCCGGCAACACTTTCGGCTTTCGCCCTTGTTTTGTGCTTGCCTTTATCAAAAGTTAGTGCTAAAATGTATCTGCATATCTATGCAATCTCGAATCAGGAGGAGAAATCTATGAATTGTACAAATTGCGGCGCTCCCCTTCCCGAGGGCGCTAAGTTCTGCACTTCCTGCGGCGCCGTCCTGGGCGAGGCCCCCGCGGCTCCCGCCGCCGCTCCCGCAGCGAAGAAGGCCGGCATCGGCAATCTCATCGCGGCCGCCATCGCTCTCATGCTCGGCATCTTCATGGTCTGCCATTATTTCGCGGCTGTTTACAGCGCCATGGGCATGAGCGATACCGAGGGCAGGTCTATCTTCGGCATGGCCAAGCTCGGCAAGGATATGGGCGCTCCTAACTTCTTTGCCATACTCGCAATGATCTTCGGTATCATCGCCCTGATCGCGATCATCGGCGCCATCTTCACTCTCGTCACGAAGAACCCCATGGGCTGGACTCTGTTCAAGGCCGCTCTCGTGCTCGTGATCATCACCTTCATCTGCACGTTTATCTTCGGTCTCATCGCAGCCGGCTGCGACGAATGGAAGGAACTCAAATCTTATATAAAGGCGGCTGGCGGCCACTGCTCCATAGGCCCGTCCTTCGGCGCGTGGTTCAGCTTCGGCGTATCCGTCCTCTCGCTCCTCGGCCTTAAGAAGATCAAGTCCCTGTAAGCGTACATAAGCATATAAAAAAGGAACAGGCTCCGGCCTGTTCCTTTTTTTGTTGCCTTCCCCCTTGCCTTCCCCTTGAGGGGAAGGTGTCAGCCGCAGGCTGACGGATGAGGTGTAGCCGCGCAGCGGCGTTCTTGCCTTCTCCCTCGCGGGGACGCCGAGAAAAAGCGCGGCCCCGAACGGGAGCCGCGCTTTCCGTGAATCAGTTTATATACCCTAAAAATCTCCAGTACGGTATGCTCGCGAGGCACGCCGCGAGCGAGATGAGCTCGTAGGCCGCGCAGCCGAG
>JAEEGL014215346.1_pt1 | contig 11455 bp, 6 predicted proteins | sample 9134231 | NCBI WGS metagenome assembly JAEEGL01 (sample SAMN16246548, study PRJNA631951) | gut metagenome | biome: gut microbiome; feature: rumen; material: fiber-attached | host: Bos | place: Iran: Karaj | collected 2018-10
GGACTTGCCTTCCATCGCGACATCACGGACGAATGCATAGGCCTCGTCAACCTTCTTGACGGTCTTCTGAAGGTCGATGATGTAGATGCCGTTGCGTTCGGTGAAGATGTACTGAGCCATCTTCGGGTTCCAGCGGCGGGTCTGGTGACCAAAGTGGACACCGGCTTCCAGCAGCTGCTTCATGGAAATAACTGCCATAGGGATTTCCTCCTTGTTTCTCCACCCTCTTTTCCTTTGCAGAGAGCCGCCACGGCAAGTGGCACAAGCATCTGCGGAAAAAAGGTGCGTATTCGGGTGAGGATTATAACATGACATGAAAGAAAAAGCAAGACAATCCGTAAAGTTTTGAAGACTTGATTTTACACAAAAACTGTTGTATACAGAACGCGGAGAAACACAGGAAAGAAACCCCGGCGGAAAGGCGGGAAACGACCGCCCTGCGGCGTGCTTCCGGCCGGCAGGACATCTTATTATATAGTATAAACGATCCGGAAACCTGCAGTGCATCCGGACCGATATGGTGGATGAAAATGAAAAACATCACGATATATGACCTTGCGAAGGAAGCCGGCGTATCACCGGCTACAGTCAGCCGGATCCTGACCGGTTCCACAACGGTCAGTGAAGAGAAACGGCAGAAAGTCCGGGAACTGATCGAAAAGTATGATTTTGTTCCGAATGCCATGGCGCGCGGACTGACCGTTTCTGCCTCCAGGACCATCGGCATGCTGGTTCCGGACGTCATGAATCCCTATTACAACACGGTCTTTTCAATCTGCTGTGATGAAGCCTATACCAGAGGATATTCCGTTGTGCTTCTCAATACGTTTGCCGACCCTGCCCGCGAGAAGGAAAGCCTTGCCAAACTTCTTGAACAGCGGGTGGATGCGGTCATTGTTTTCGGCGGAAAGGTTGACCTTGCATCGGTCGGGAAAGAAGATCTTGAGAATATGGAAATGATCGCCCAGCGCTGCCGCACGGTGGTTGGGTCTTTTTCACCGTATCCGCACACAGCCGGGGTCTGCCTGGACCACAGGGCCTGCATGGATATGGCCCTGGATCATCTGATCGCCCTGGGACACCGCGAAATCGGGTTTGTCTATGCAGGCCCGCAATATATTGGTACAAAGTGGAAACTGGAAAGAATGAAGGAACGGCTCGAAGCAGAGGGCTTCCCGTTTCGGGAAGAATGGCTGATTGAATCGGGAACCTACCGTCTTGAGGGAGGCGTGGAAGCTGCAGGGAAAATTGCGGGCCTCCGTCACCGCCCCACCGCGGTGATTGCGCTCAATGATGTGCTTGCAGCCGGTCTCCTTCGTGGTTTCAGGGAAAAGAAGGTGGAGGTTCCCGGGGATCTTTCGCTCATGGGATTCGACAATTCCAAGCTGACCTTCATGACATCACCGACTCTGACTTCTGTGGGGTATGATTACCAGGCATTCGGCAAGACGCTGGTGGAATACGCAGTGGGGGACCATGCGGAGGATGTGGGCGTGAATGTGATGATTTCCTGCATGCTGGAAAAAAAGGAGTCAACCGGGACTCCCCGGACGCCGCACTGAAGAAGGTGGCGGTTCAGGCAACACTCCACCCAAATTAAACAAATTTATGCTTGACAGACAGAATGACCTATGGTATAGTCGCACTGCTTATTTGAACACCTTCAGGATTTGTTTTTGGATCACTGCTCATGAAACCGGTTTCACGTTTCCGTCCCATTGCCATGAAACCGGTTTCAAGGATCCGAATAAGCAGGCAGTGCAAATCGTACTGCGGAAGGAGGCAGACAATGCGGGAAAGATGGAATCTTGGATGGCTTTTCCACTATGGGGATGAACCCGGGGCAGATTTCATGGGATGGGACGATGCTGCCTGGGAACGGGTAACCCTTCCTCATGACTGGGCGGTATCGTTTCCGTTTGACCGGAAAAATGCCAGTGGGACCGGCTATCTGCCGGGTGGAACAGCCTGGTATCGGAAGCATTTTGTACTGACTGCGGAAGAGGCGGCCCAGACGACCGAAATCCTCTTCGAAGGAATTTACAAACATGCAAAAATCTTTGTCAACAGTCATTACCTTGGACAGCATGCCTACGGTTATACGAGCTTTTCCGTCGATGTGACGCCGTACATCCGGGAGGGTGAAAATGTTGTCTGTGTCCGTGTTGAGCATGAGGATGTCGCAGACTCCAGATGGTATACGGGCAGCGGTATTGACCGCCAGGTCTGGCTGATCAGACGGTCAGTGGCCGCATTCCGCCGGGACAGTCTGTTTGTGCGGACGAAAGAAGCGGATGCTTCCCGAGCGGTTCTGCAGATCTCCTATGAAACAACGGCACAGCAGGGAAGCGTGACCGTTTCTGCCGCAGGGCAGACCATTTCCGGACCATGCGGAGCGCAGACCCTGGAGATGATCATTCCATCGCCCAGTCTCTGGTCCCCGGAAACGCCGGCCCTTTATGAGGCGGAGTTTGTGTATCAGGGTGAGATGGGTGAGGAACGGGAAAGCATCCGGTTCGGCATCCGGACCATCTGCTTTGATGCGGACCATGGCTTTTTCCTCAACGGAAACAGCCTGAAGATCAAGGGTGTCTGCGTACATCATGACGCCGGCTGTCTTGGTGCAGCCGTTCCGAAGAATGTATGGAAGAAACGCCTTCTGACCCTGAAGGAATGCGGATGCAATGCAATCCGTACCGCCCATAATCCGCCCGACCCGAATCTGCTGGACCTCTGCGATGAACTCGGATTCATGGTCATGGACGAAGCCTTCGACGAGTGGGAAGGAACAAAAAACAAGTGGTGGCAGGGACATAATGTCTATCCTCCGAAGCACTTCGGTTATGCCGAGGATTTCCCGGAATGGCACCGCCGCGATCTGGAAAGCATGGTGCTGCGTGACCGGAACCATCCGAGCATCATCATGTGGTCCATCGGAAATGAAATCGACTATCCCAATGATCCCTATGTTACCCCTCTGTTTGACGAGGTGCTTGGCAACAATGACGCCGGAAAGCCTTCCCAGGAAAGAAAGTATGACAAACGGAAGCCGGATGCTTCCAGACTGCCTGTGGTGGCCAGGGAACTGGTTGGCATTGTGCATGCTCTGGATACGACACGTCCTGTGACCAGCGCCATGTCTTTCCCGGAACTGTCCAATCAGACAGGGCTCGCCGATGAGCTGGATCTGTCCGGTTACAATTACCGTGAATATTTCTATGAAGAAGATCATGCGAAGTATCCCGGCCGTGTGATTCTGGGCTCCGAAAACAGCCACCAGGCCTCCTGCTGGTATGCAGTTGCCGATCATGATTATATTGCAGGACAGTTCCTCTGGACAGGCATTGACTTCCTGGGCGAATGCCGGGGATGGCCGGTGCGTATCTCCCAGGCGGGTCTTCTGAAACTGACAGGAGAGCCCAAGCCGCTGTATTACCAGCGCAAAGCGCTCTGGACGGAAGAACCCTTCGTACGTGTCGCCAGCGGAAGCGGGGATGAAGTACGCCGCGGCATGCCGGACCTCCATTTTGCATGGGAAGGCGAGGCAGGCGTGATGCAGCGGGTCTGCGTCCTGACCAACCAGCCGGAAGCCGAACTGTTCCTGAACGGAAAGAGTCTTGGCCGGCACGTCCTCTCACGGGAAGACGGCTGCTGTACATGCTGGGATGTCCCGTTTGAAGGCGGAGAGCTCGTGGCAAGAGCCGGCGAAGCAGAAGACCGTCTGGTGACAGCGGGTGAAGCTGCACAGCTGATGATGATTGCTCAGAGAGATCCCGAAGCTGCTGAAGGAGAAGAAGTGGCGATCCTGCAGATTTCCGTTCTGGATGAAAACGGAAACCGGTGTGCCGCAGGCGGGGAAGAAATCCATGTGCAGGTTCTTGGCCAGGCAGAGCTGCTCGGCCTTGAGAACGGAAAACCGGACGATCTGACGCCTTACCGTGCTCCCTACCGTGCTGCTTACGACGGTGAACTCACAGCGTACATCCGGGTCGGGAAGGAAGCTGAGAATGTCAGGATCTATGCCTGGACGGACAGCGGCCTTGCGGGTGGATGCAGTCTGTAAGCCGCAGAACAGGCAGAAAGAGCCCGGCAGAACCCTGCTTTCCTCCGACGCAGGAAATCAGCCGGGCCCTTGGAATCACATTGACATGACACATGAAACATGTTAGAATTAATGCATGATTCTTAACGTTTTACGACCAATTTGGATATCCTTTTGCTGCACTTTTTGTTATGAATCGTTGGGAGGCGTAGTATGACCACAATCAACCCGAAAAAGGCGGCACCGTACAGTGTGAAGGGGTCCCTCAGGAAAAAAATCTGGAACTCCAAGACACTGATTCTGATGTGTGTCCCTGCCATCATCTACTTCATCGCATTCAGCTATGCGCCGCTGCCCGGTATTTATGTTGCCTTCGTCAACTACAATTATCGCAAAGGCATCTTCGGCAGCCCGTTTGTCGGACTCAAGAATTTTGAGTTTGTTGCCAACTCGGGCAAGCTGTGGATGCTGACCAAAAACACGATTCTGTTCAACCTGGCTTTTATTGTTCTGGATAACCTTCTGGCTGTTGTGGTTGCTATTCTTCTGAAGGAAATCCAGTCCAAGGCCTTCCGCAAGGTATCCCAGACCATGATGTTCCTGCCGTACTTCATTTCACAGGTTCTGGTGGGACTTCTGGTGTACTCCCTGCTCAACTCGGATACCGGTTATCTGAATGTCGTCCGCGGCATGCTCGGACTGGAACCCCTGAAACTGTACAAGACAGGCGATCCGTGGCCGCTGATCATCATTCTGGTGCATCTGTGGCAGAAGACAGGTTACAACTCTGTGGTCTATTTCGCAGCCATCATGGGCATTGATTCAGCAGTCATTGAAGCCTCCATGATTGACGGTGCCAATGCCTGGCAGAAGATCCGCTATATCATCCTGCCTTCCCTGAAGCCCACGATCGTCATCCTCCTTCTCTTCGCACTCGGCGGCATCGTCAAAGGCGACTTCGGCCTCTTCTGGAACCTGGTCGGCAGAAACCCGATCCTGTATCAGAAAGTGGATATCATCGAAATGTTCGTCTATCGTGCGACAATTTCAGACTTTAACTTCTCCACGGCTTCCGCTGTGGGTCTGTATCAGTCCCTGATCGGATTTGTCATGGTGCTGTCTGTCAATGCCATCGTCAAGAAGATCGAGCCTGACTACTCACTGTTCTGATGGAGGTGCACCATGGCAAAGAAACAAGATGATATGCTGGAGAGCGTATCCAAGGTGAAACTGACGGGTTCGGACTATGTCATCCGCGGCATTGGATACGTGTTTATCAGCCTGTTTGCAATCGCAAGCATTTTCCCCTTCCTGATCATTCTGGGAACTTCCTTTGAAACGGAAGAAAACATCATCGCCAAAGGCGTAACGCTGTTTCCGAGAAGCTTTACAACGGCTGCCTATGATCTGGTGATTAAGGGCGGAACGATCTGGTCATCCTACGGACTGACGATTATTCTGACCATTACCGGTACGCTCATTGGTCTGTTCATCTGCTCCATGACCGGCTACGCCCTCCAGAGAAGAGACTTCCCCTTCCGCAACGGGATTTCGTTCTTCGTCTACTTTACCAGCCTTTTCCAGGCAGGCCTTGCTCCTTATTACCTGCTCATGACGCAGGGGTATCACCTGAACAACAGCTACTGGGCAGTTCTTCTCCCGCTGATGGTCTCTTCCTGGCTGATCATTCTGATGAAGAACTTTGCCAAGTCCGTGCCGCACGAACTGACCGAATCCGGCAAGATTGACGGCGCAGGCGATTTCAGGATTTTCGTTTCCATCGTTCTTCCCATGCTCAAGCCGGGTCTTGCCACCGTCGGTCTGTTCCTGGCCCTGGGCTACTGGAATGAATGGTATCAGTCCTCCCTGTTCCTGCAGAACATGACGGTTCTGCCGCTGCAGTACAGACTGTACAAGATTGTCAATGAAGCGTCTTCCCTGAAGAACTCGGTTGCAAGCCAGTACGTCGATGTGAGCAATCTGCCCTCTGAATCCCTGAAGATGGCAACCGCCATGATGACGACCGGCCCGATCATTTTCCTGTATCCCTTCGTACAGCGCTACTTCATCGGCGGCATTACCGTTGGTGCAGTCAAGGGCTGATTCCGGTATGATTCTCTGCCGCTCTGCGGTTCAGAATATCTGTGAAGGCATCGCTTTCACAAGAAAACAAGGAGGAAAAATCCATGAAACAGTTCCTAGCTCTTCTCATGGCCGCTGTGATGGCTCTGAGCATCTGTGCAGTATCTTTTGCAGAAGAAGTTTCTGTGGATAATGCAGAAGATGTCTGGGCCGCGAAGTGGGCCGACGTTGACACATCCAAGCATGTTGTGATCAACTACATGACCACCGGTGATGCTCCCACCACGGGCGCCAATGCCGAAATGATGGCTGAACTCAACAAGATCCTGACTGAAAAGGTCAATGCTGAGCTCAACATCGTATGGATCTCCTGGACCGATTATCTGGCGAACTACAACCTGAGAATCGCTTCCATGGACGGCTCCATCGACCTGATCGGCTCTTCCACCGACTGGCTGGATGCATGGCCCAACTCCAAGCGTGGCGGCTTCCTCGAACTGTCCGAAGATATGCTCGCCAAGTATGCTCCTGTGACCTGGGCTACCGTTCCGAAGGAGCACTGGGATGTCTGCACGTATGAAGGCAACATTTTCTTCATTCCTGAAGACAACTATTCTCAGTGGACCAACCATGGTTTCGCCTATCGTCTGGACTGGGCACATGAAGCCGGTCTGGCTGACGGCGTGCAGACCTGGGCTGACCTGACCGCTTATCTGAAGTATGTCAAGGCAACCTATGGCGACAAGCTGCTCGCTCTGTGGGACACCGACGGCACGGCTTATCCGGCCAGCGGCTACATCTGCTCCTATGTGAAGTGGCGTGCAATCGACGGTCTGGCCAGCGGCGCTCTCTGGGGCGGCTATCTGGACGATCCGTACACCATCAACTGCCTCTATCTGGCTGAAACCGACAAGCTGATTGAATACGCCAAGCTGGCCAAGGAATGGGACGAAATCGGCGTGTGGCCGACCGACGTTCTTTCCAACACCGGTGCCGACAACCGTATGGAATTCCGTCAGGGCAAGGTTGCTCTCGAGCAGCATCATACCCAGACCTGGACTGGCCTTGTTTCTCCTAAGTCCAGCACCGACAACACCATGTATCTCGAAGACGAAGATGCCGATGTTGGTTTCTTCTACTGGGGCAAAGAAGCCGGCTATGTGACCCGCGACCTGGTAACACATGGTGTGGCTGCTGTGTCTGCTGCTTCCCCAAATCCTGAGCGTACGCTGATGGTCTATGACCTCCTCCGCAACGACAGAGAATGCTATGATCTCTTCAACTATGGTCTGAAGGATCGTTCCTATGCGATTGACGAGAACGGCTATCGCTATACCCCCGACACCTATGTTGCCGATAAGGACAGCATCTCCACCAACTGGTGGTGGGGCCGCAACGACGATCTGGAAATCCCGAGCGCAGCCATGAACTGGGATGCCATCAATGCTCTGTATGATGAGTATGACAAGATCGCTGTTATGTATCCTTATGAAGCCTTCGTGTTCGACAACAGCAACGTTCAGTCCTACATCAACCAGTGCAACGAAGTGTACTCCACCTACATGAAGTACATCTGCTTCGGTCAGTATTCCGGTACTGCTGAAGAGATCGTCGCTGAATTCCAGGATGCCCTCCGTGCTGCTGGCTGCGATGAAGTCACTGCAGAACTTCAGAGACAGATCGACGCAACATACAAACAGTAATTGCTCAGAAGCTCTGAAACAGAGACCGGGATGCCGCTTTGCGGCATCCCGGTTTTTTGAGCCGATACAGCTGACGGACAATTCCTCTGTACAGACGGTTATCATCCGTTCTCTGTCTGTTCTGTGGTGCAGATTTGGATGCTTTTCCACATGATGCAGAGAGACTACTGGCCGCCCATGGCCAAAGTTCCAATTGACACGCTGATTCTTTTATGCATAATACGAAAGAATGAATCAGGTACTGTGCTGCAGGAAGAAAAACCTTCTGTGACGCACAGGACCGAAGGTAAAGGCAGATGACTGTTCTATGCTGCATTATAAAAAACGGAACCGGCAGGATGAAGTAGCCGTCGAGAGGGCGGACAAACCCGGCAACGGACTCTGGGAGCAGGAGCAGGAACTGGTGCTCAAAATCAAAAAACATGAACTGTTTGATCCGCATGTTCTTCTGCCGCATGCAGAACTGAATGAGGTCGTCTATAAAAGCACCAACATGTTCCTCGAAAAGTATAAAGGCGACAAAATGAAGCTGACCATTCTGACGGATCCGGTCAGCGATGCAACCCAGAACACATTCCGTGAAGCGTATCTGGCCCATTACAGGGATGAATACAATAAAGTCAACCGGTTTCTGAAGCGCCGTCTGATCCGTTCCATCGTTCTGATGATTGTCAGTCTTACCGCTTTCGTGATCGGTGCCCACGTGAATGGATATGCCGTGTTTCTGAGTGTAATTGTCAATATGGGTGCGTTTTGTCTCTGGGAAGTGGGCTATTCCCAGTTTGCAGCACGGGATGCAATTGAGGAGAAACGACGAATTGTGCGTGCAATGCATGCCCAGATCGAATTCTGCTGAAGGGTCCTCCTGGGGCTCCTGATGTCTGCGCAGTCAGTCCATCCATGGAGAATGTGAAATCTGAATGCTTTTCACATTCTTTTTTTGTTCCGAAAAGAAGGTGAAACCTTCCCGTCATCTGGCAGAGCGGAAAGCGTGTCGGAGGACAGCTTTCCGTGAATGCATCCGGAATCTGCATCCTGAAGAAACAGGGAGAACAGGGAAGTCCGTCTGACCGGCAGGAACGCAAAAAGAACCGGCTTCCTTTTTCAGGCAGGAAGCCGGTTCTTTCTGCGTTAGATGGTGAATGCCTTTTGCAGCACGGGGAGGTAAGTAATCAGCAGGTAAGCGGTCAGAGCAGCCAGTACGGCGATCAGAACAATGTTCTTGATCCGGCGTGCTTTGGCGGTGCGCAGACGGCTGTCGGCGAACTGCTGATCGTTCATGCGGCCATACTGGATCATCTTGAGGACAGAGTAGATCAGATAGATTGCCAGGAGGCCCATCAGCACCCACAGACCAATCTTGTAAATGGGTGTACCGACTTCAAACTTGACATTTTCACCGCCCAGACCGTTGACGGCCAGGCTGTTTGCCTGGTGGTAAAGCACCAGATGGGTGGAATCGCGGAGATAAGCACGGCACCAGTTGGCCTTCACGTCAGAGAGCCTGAATTCGGTGGTGGACAGGACCAGGTTTGCACCGGCTGCGAGCATCTTGTCGATCATGACGGGGTCCATGCTGGCCAGATAGTCGGTGATGAAGATACCGTTGAAGCCCCATTCTCCTCTGGTTACGTTGGTGAGCAGGGGATAGTGGTCGCCGCTCCAGGTGCTGCCGATACGGTTCATGGAAAGCATGATGCCTCGGGCACCGCCGTCCTCAACGCCCATCTGGAAGGGCTTCAGATAGATTTCACGGATGGCCTGCTCCTGGGCCCAGACAGACACCTGGTTGTTGGCCGCGCGGTTGGTTTCCTGGTCGTTCAGGGCGAAGTGTTTCATGTACACGTATACACCCTTGGTCTGGATATTCTTGATGATGTTGGCTGTAATCCGGCCGGACTGGAAGGGATCTTCGGAGAAGTACTCATAGTTGCGGCCGGAGAAGGGAGAACGGTGCAGGTTGGTGGCCGGAGCATACCAGCCTGCCGTCTTGGTCAGGATGGCGTCTTCGCCCATCAGTTTGCCGTATTCATTGGCCAGCTCCTGGTTCCAGGTGGCGGCCAGCACAATGGTGTTGGGGAAGCCAAAACCGCTCTTGCCGGTGATAAAGTTGGAAATACCTGCAGGACCGTCGTATTCAAAGGTCTTTGGCTTCTGAATGGATTCGATGGCCTTGGTGCCATAGCCGGAATTGCCAAAGAGGATATGCTGTTCAGACAGCTTGGTCTGATTCAGCAGTTCTTCCCACTTGGGATCGTCATAGGCAAGGCCCTTCAGCTGAACCAGGGTCAGAGGAGTTTCCGGCGTTGCGCCGTAGGTGTAGTCTTCCTTGGAGGGGACAGGCTTCTTTGCCAGTTCCGCCAGGTCCACGCTGTCCGCACCGTATTGAGCGAAGGCTGCAGCAATCTTCTCAGGCATGATCACGGTACCTGCTGTGCCGGCAGCGTCTGTGTTCTTGGACAGGCCGGCTACTTCGCTGGTGGAGTAGCGCAGGCCGTTGCTGTCCATGACAGACCAGTCGCTTCTGGAAAGGTAGACCGCGTCTTCAATGGAGTCGTTTTCGAACTGGTTGGTGACTTCTGCGCCGGTCACGGCGATGTTCAGCTTGCGCAGGCTGTCGACAGAGAAGGTGCCTGTCAGTGCAGCGTTCCCGTCACCTGTCATGCCGTTGGCTGCAGTAAAGCCCTTGGCGGCCAGGATATTGTTGGCTGCATCGTGCGCGTCGCGGCCTGCGGTTACGTAATAGGTGCCAGCATCCAGGATCCAGGTCTTGCTGTCTTTGAAGTCATAGGAAGCAATATCCTTCAGATTGAAGGTCACGGTGATCTTTTCGCTCTCGCCGGCTTTCAGTTCCTTCGTTTTGGCATAGCCCGCCAGCACCACGGAGGCCTTTTCCACGCCGCCTGCCGTATACGGGGCCTGAGCGTAGATTTCAACAACATCTTTTCCAGCCGTGCTTCCGGTGTTCTTTACGCTGACCGTTGCAGTGACGGTGTCATCCTTCACTTCTGCTTTAAAATCGGTCCAGTCAAAGGAAGTGTAGCTCAGGCCGAAGCCGAAGGGGAATTTGACGGTGGAAGCATAGTCATAGGAACCCGCGTTTCCGGTGCCCATGACCTTGTCTTCGTACCGGGTCTCATAGTAGCGGTAACCCATGTAAATGCCCTCGGCATAGTTCATGTAGCTGTAGCCGGAGGGGGTGCCGTCCGCATTCAGGAAACGGAAGTCACCGAAGTTCTGCATGACGGGAGAGGAGAGATTGTCATAGGCCCAGGTATCCACCAGACGGCCGGAGGGGCTGATTTTGCCGGAGAAGATGTCCGCCACGCTCAGGATGCCATCGGTGCCGGTGCCGGCATACCAGACGCAGGCCGTCACACCGTATTCTTCCTGTTCCAGGAAACCCAGCTCGAAGGGATTGGCCATGTTCAAAACCAGGATGGTCCCGGCAAAGCTGCCGCTGGCCTTGATGGCCTTCAGCAGGTCTTCCTCCTCGTCCGAGAGTTCGAGGTAATGCTTTTCAGGGTTGTTGCCGAAGCGGCCCATTTCGCGGGGAAGGTCACTGCCTTCGCCGTCGTGACGGTTCAGCACAACGATGGCTGCGTCGCCGTATTTGGCGTAGGAGGCC
>JAEEGL014697003.1_pt1 | contig 11455 bp, 7 predicted proteins | sample 9134231 | NCBI WGS metagenome assembly JAEEGL01 (sample SAMN16246548, study PRJNA631951) | gut metagenome | biome: gut microbiome; feature: rumen; material: fiber-attached | host: Bos | place: Iran: Karaj | collected 2018-10
ATATTACAAAATAGAGATTCTTTGTTAGATCAAAAAGATAATAATTTACTTAATAAACAAAAAGAATTACATGCTAAAGAAGTAAAAATGGACGAAATGTTAAAGAGTGAGATGGAACAATTAGAAACTATAGCTAAGTTTACTAAAGAGAAAGCTCACGACATGATTATGAAACGTGTTGAAGAAAACATGTCTCGTGAAATAGCTGAATATGTTCGTGAAAGAGAACAAGAAGCTAAATTGGAAGCTAATGAAAAAGCTAAAGATTTGATAGTATCAAGCATGCAAAGATATGCTAATGATGTTGTTTCAGAACAAACTGTTAGTACAATTGCATTACCTAATGATGAAATGAAAGGCCGTTTAATTGGTAGAGAAGGCCGTAATATTAGAACTATTGAATCAGTTACAGGAGTTGATTTAATAATCGATGATACTCCAGAAGCAATTGTTATTTCTAGCTTTGATCCTTATAGAAGAGAAATTGCTAAAATAACAATTGAATCTTTAATTAAAGATGGAAGAATTCATCCATCAAGAATTGAAGAGGTTTATGAAAAAGTATCTAAGGATATGGAAGAAAAAATCACTGAAATGGGAAATGCTGTATGCATTGATTTAGGATTAACTAAAGTTGATCCAAAACTTGTTAATTTAATTGGTAAGTTGAATTTTAGAACAAGTTATGGTCAAAATGTATTACAACATTCTAAAGAAGTTGCTTATCTTTGTGGATTAATGGCTTCTGAATTAGGTGAGAATGTTAACTTAGCTAAGAGAGCTGGTTTATTACATGATATCGGTAAAGCAATTGATTTTGAAACTGAAGGTAGTCATGTAGAACTTGGTGAAGAAATAGCTAAGAAATATAAAGAGGATCCAGTTATTATTAATGCAATTAAGTCACATCATGGAGATGTTGAAGCTAATAATGTTATTTCTGTATTAGTACAAGTTGCTGATACATTATCAGCTGCTAGACCTGGTGCAAGAAATGATTCATTAGAAAATTACATTAAGAGATTAGAACAATTAGAAGAAATTGGAAATAATTACGAAGGCGTTGACAAAGCTTATGCAATGCAAGCTGGTAGAGAGATAAGAGTTATCGTAAAACCAGAAGAAGTTGATGACTTACAAAGCTTTAAAATTGCTCGTGATATGAAGGAAAAAATCGAAAAAGAAATGCAATATCCTGGTACTATAAAAATAACTGTAGTTAGAGAAACTAGAGCAGTAGAAGAAGCTAAATAAAAGCTTCTTTTTTTGTTGTATTTTATAAGTGAAAAATGATATAATTATAAAGATAGTAGAGAAGTGTGGTGTTAATATGAGTAATGATAGTAAGAAATCATTTTCTTTTATGGTTATAGTAATTTTATGTTTAGTAATGGTAGGTGTTTTTGTAATACCGAAGATTTCTTTTGATATGAAAAAACAATCTATGGTGAAAGGAAATGATTTCCGTAGTTCAGTTGTCGCAGAAATGTCTGGTAATTGGACTATTTCAGAAGTCATTAAGGATACAGATATTGTAGATTTAAATGGTGTTGATAAGGGTATTATTACTTCAAATTCTGAAACACTTAGTGAAAATGAAATAACTGTAATTAACACTCTTAGTCTTGAAAAGGGTACTAATACTAGAGATATTTTACTTGGTGGCTTTTATTATTATATTGATATCTCTGATATTTTGTTAGATGGTTTTGAGTATGAAAATAATTTTGATGATAATAGTTTAGATATTTATGATGGTGATAAATTAGTCGCTAGGGTGTTTATGGGTGATATTGCTAATGACGATTATATGCTTGAATATGGTTATTTAGATGAAGATGCTGTTGCATTTTCTTGGTATTATGATCCTGATGCAGGATTATCCTTATATAACTATGAAAATATTCGTGTAAATGATGAATATACTAGAACTTTTGAAATTACATTTAATTTAGATTATGAAACTTATAAAAATAAAAATATTAATATAACAGATTCTATTTATTTTGATCAAGACTATATTATTTCAGGAGACGATGTTTCTGTTAGTTTCTCTTTCTATAGTGCTGAAGCTAAACCACTTACTATTTCTAATGTGGTAAAAAATGATGGAGAAATCTATAAAAAATGGAATTCTGAGTGGGGAACTGAACCTACTGGAAACAATTATTATATCTTATATAATTCTTCATTTGATGTTGTTCCAAGTGATGATACTTATGAAATGGTTATAACACCAAATGTTAATTCTGGTACATTAGTTGCTTATGGTGATGATACTGATTTAGTTTTAGGAGATTTAAACAGCTTTATTAATAGTGATTATGCTGAAGCTGTTACGGGCACTAATAATAGATTCTTTGTTGTTGCATATCCTAATCCAGACTCGACATCAACTGTTAATAATACTTTTGCAATGACAATTAGTGTTCCTGGTGTTTACTCAGAAAATATTAATTGGAGTACAACATATGAATATAAAGAAGCTGCATCTTATCCAAAGGTAAATGCTAACGATGTTAAGTTAGTAATTACTGATGATAATGCTGGTCTTGGAGCTATTAATAAAATTAATTCTTATAATTCTGTTGGCTTCTCTTATACAGTAGAAAGTGATTCTAATGAAATAAATGAAGCAGAAGATGGATCTTTATTAAAAGGATTTAATAACTGGTATGCAAGTAATAGTGGGGCAAATGATTATACAGCAGTTTTAGAGTTTACTAGTCCAGATTTATCTAATACTTATGGTGCAGGTGGAAATGAAGTTGCTTTAGGATCTGATGATTATAATATTTCATCTATTACATTATTAAATGATATTGAATATGATTATGCTTTAGATGCAGATAATGAGTTATATTATCTAGAAGAAGCTGATATTAGTACTTATGGTAATAAGAGTGTTTATTATAAAACTAAAAATTCAAGTAATTGGATTTTAGCTGGTACTTATAAGAAAAATTCTACTGGAGAAATAGATTATATTGCTGTTGACAATAATGTTACGACAGATGAAAATGTCTTATCTTTCCCTGAGAATACAATAGATGTTAAAGTTGAATATTCTGGAAGAAGAGCAGTTGTATATATTGGATATCAAGTTTCCGTTGATTTAAATCCATCTAATGCTGTTAAAAATTATATTACTGCTAACGATAACGTATATTTTAAAGTTACTGCTACAAGCAATGATGATACAGAAAGTAATTATCATAAATTAACTGAACTAGAAATGGATACATCATTTACAATAACTTCTCAATATACTGGCCTTGTTGAGTCAAATAATGTAGTTTCTTATGTTGCAGAGGTTGATGAGAGTGTGCCATTCCCAAATGGAGACGCTGATCTTGCATATGGTGTATTAGAAGATATGGAAGCAGGTGTGTTCTATTTCTTATTACCTCGTGGCGCAGTATTAAGTGGTACTGTAACTGTTACGGCAGATGAAGATGTTAATTTGAATAGCGTAGTTTCTCAAGAAGAAGGCTATAACGGAACTAATAGAACATTGGTAAAAGTAGTTGTAACTAATGATCATGGAAATTATTTAGAAGATGCTACTTCATTACATACTGGTTATAAAGCAACATTTACTTTAAATTATTCTCAAATTTCTAATAGAGATTATGGTAATGTTATGAAATTAGATGCAATGTATTCAAATGGTAGCTCATTACCTGATGCTTATCATTCAGCAAGTGGTGTACCTAGTGGAGTTATCTCTACAGAGGCAGTTACGGCGTTTGATTTAGCTGATACTAGTGATTTATATAATAAATTATTTGTTGCTAATTCAACTACAGTTAATCCAGTAACAGTAGCTAGTGGACAAGCTGAAACTTATGTTAAAGGACCTTTGGATGCTGATTATGTTGAAAATTCAACTATTAAAGAAGGTTACAAATATACTTATAAATTAGAATATACTTATAGTGATCCATTAACTAGATTTAAAAATTTAGTATTCTATGATGTATTAGATAATGCTTATGGAAGTAATGAACATGTTAATAGTTCTTTTGATAGTATAGATACTTCTTATTTAAGAGAAACTTTAAATATTAATCCAACTGTTTATTATTCAACTAAAGCAGATATTAATTTGGCAAATGATTATGATTTAACAAATGAAAGTGTTTGGACAGTTGATGTACCTGCAGATAAATCTAAAATCAAAGCAATTGCTGTTGATTTAGGTGCACATGAATTTAATGGTTTAAATAAAGAAATTCCTATTGTTAATGTAAATATGATTGGATCTACTAGTTATACTAAAGATGGTTTATATGCATACAATAATTCAATGGTAAGATATTATGATATTAATTCTAATGATTCGAAGACTAGTACATCAGATACTGTTAAAGTATTGTTAGAAAAAGGTTCTTTTGAATTGAGTGTTGTATCTAAACAAAGTATTTCAAATGATACTTTAGGTCCAGGTAGTGCTGATTCACCAGCTCAAGTTGAAGCTAATTATGGTTATTTATATACAATTAAGAATTCTGATTTAAATTATAATTATAGTAACTTCAATATTAATTCTGTTATAAGTATTGTAGAAGTTGATGAAGATAATATAAGTTATTATTATACTGACCCTGATGATGCCGTATTAATAAGTGAAGATGATACAGTTACTTATAGTGCTGATTCAACTAACGGAAGTATTAATTTAAATGTTAAATCAGTGGCTAAAAATAGTTCAATTAATATTTGGGTACCTGTTGAAATAGATTTAGATACAGCAACTATTGCTGATGCAATTATTCAAAATGCTTCTAAGATAGATAGAGTTGAAGGAAAAGCGTATAAAGGAAATACAATTACTTTATATAATGGTGTTTCTATACCACAAATAGAAGCTGATAAATATATTAAGAATGGCGATGTTTATGTATCTACTGATCAAGAAGCAATGAAGGTTAATAAAGGAAATACATATTCATATATGGTAAAAGTACAAAATACTGGTGATGTTACGGCAACTAATATTAATGTAGTTGATAATGTTCCTGCGGGATTAACTGTAGATTCAACTAGTATTACTAATAGTGGTGTGTATGATTCTACTGCAAATACTATTACTTGGAATATAGATTCTATAGCAAGTTCAGCAAATGTAGAACTTAAATATAATGTTACAATACCTTCAAATATTCCAAATAATACTAGATATTCTAGTAATGCTCATGTTAAAGTAGTTAATCCATTTAATTCAAACAATTATATATTTGATGAAGATACAAATATTATTACTATTATTTATAATACTTCAGCTGATATAGTTATTAATAGTATGACACTTGGTACTTTAGCGAATGAAAATAAAGAATTTAGCTATACAGTTAGTATAGAAGGACATTCTTATGATGCTGGAGAATATCGAGTTACTGATAATGATAATAATGATTTAGGAAGTTTAGTAGTTAATGGTGAAGGACAAGGAAGCTATCAATTTACTTTAACTTCTGGTAAAAAAGTAACAGTTAGAGATTTGCCAGCTGGTATTAATTATACAGTTAGTCAAAATAATGAGAGTGGTTATACAACTTTAGAACCAAATAATGTTTTAATTGAAAATAATGGAGTTAGTTCTTTAACTGGAACTACTACAGATGGAGCGACAGCTAACTATGTGTTTAATAATACATATAGAGCTACAGGACAAGCTAATGTAATAGGAAAAGTTACTTATGAACGTGATACTAATCCTGGTGATTTCCAATTAAAGATAGTAAATAGTGATAATACATATTCTGATATTAAAGCTACAGATGATAATGATTCAGTTCATTTTGCAGCATTAAATTATGTTGATGAAGTTGGTAATTTTGAATATACAGTTTCACAAGTGGCTGGAGATAATGACAGAGTTGAATATGATGATAATTATTATAAAGTTTATGTAAAAGTTACTGATGAAGGTGATGGTACTTTAAGTACTACACAAACTTATTATGATAAATATGATAAAGAAGTAGATGAAATAGTATTTAATAATAAATACATTGAAGTAGGTTTATTAATAAAGAATACTTATACTGGAGATTATATTATCCAAGATAAGACATTTGATTATACTGTGGAAGTTACTTCAACTGAAGATGGTACTTTTGACATAATGGATAAAGATGGAAATAAGATAGATGACTTTGTAATTGAAAATGGTGTTGGTAGTTATGAAACTACTTTAGGTTCATCAGATTTTATCTTAATTAAAGAATTACCAGTTGGTTCTGAATATACCGTTAAGGTTAAGAAAGAACAATACTATACTTCAAGTGTTCAAGATGGAGTTGACGATGGAGATTACGTAGTTGCTAGTGGAACAATTGATGTTTCTACTATAAAAGTAATATTTGAAAATGTTTATGCAACAACAGCTAATTTCCAACCTTCTGTTAGTGTAGTTTTAAATGAAAAAGAATTAACTGATGGTGAATTTGAATTTACTATTACTGGAATTAGTGAACAATCAAGTGGTTATACTGAAACTGTTAAGAATGATGTTGATGGTTCAATTGATTTCAGTAATATAACATTTAATAAGCCTGGTACTTATGTATATCAAATTACACAAGTTAAAGGTGTATCTAATCATATTTATTATGATCAAAATCCTATAATATTAACATTGATATTAATGGATAATTTGGATGGAACAATGGGAATTGAATCAACTTATACATTTGTTGATAATCAAACGGCATTTGTTAATACTTATTCAGAAGAACCAATAGTTCCAGAAATTATAAATGTTAATCCTGTTACAGGTGGAAATGGAAATACTGGTATGGGAAATCCAAATACAATAGATTATATTGTAGCGTTTATTGCAACATTAATTGGTGCAGTATTAGTGACATTTATAACTAGATATTTTAAATATAAAAGATTTAATAATTAAGAATAGAATAATTGGGAGATGATGCTATGGCAGAAAATTTAGAGACGTATTTAAACCAGACATATAGCAAAGTTGAAAGATTAAATAATGGTGGCTATTACTGTTATGATTCAAATGGTGATCGTTTATATGTACCTGCTAATTATACAGGCTCCATTGGAATGATGTCTTACATTCCTGGAGCCGGCGGGTCATGGCCAAACGATGCTAAACAATTGGATATTTTGATTCATAGTAATAATCCGCCAGAGTATATTATTTCGATTGCTGCTGCATGTTCTGATCGTAATAATTCTTTAGCAACTTCGTATAATCGTTTGGCTTCGCAAGGTATATCAATTAATAGTGTAGCTGAAATGACGTTTAGTGCTAGTAGTGGTGTAGGATTTGATCGATTGAATTCATTTATTGCTGCTCATCCTGAAATTGATTGTGTAATGGTATGTAATAATGGTGTTAAATCTAATGTAGATAATATTATTAGAAATGCTAGTAAGTATAAAGCGTTGATAGATTCTGGAACACCTATTATGTTAAATGATCCATATTCAATGTCAGGTATGGAGAAAAGAACGATTGGGGCTAAGAATGCGGGGTTTAACTTCTTTTGGTTAAAATCTAAATCATCAGATCACTGTGCTTTTAATGCGGATATTATTAATAATAGATTTGTTGATTATTTGTTAGGTTATAGAGATGATTTTGGTAATACTGATGTTTCAGGTCGTAGAAATATAGATTATCAATTGGTTGCTTTAGATCCAACTACTGGTGGTTTAAAAGTATTTGGCTTTGATGAAGTAACAATCGATGCTTTAGCAAAGATTAAGATCCCTAATTTAGATAAAATACTTGCTTATGATAAGTTTGATATTCAAGATAAAACTATTCCTAAGACAGAAACAACTGGTCCTTTAAGTGAATTAAGTAATATATTAGTTAAATCAAATACAGGATATATTTCATCATCATATTATTATGTTTATGAAAAAATGAGTGAGTTAAGAAATCAAATCAAAGGTTCTGGCTATTTAAGTGGTTTAAAGAATACAACATTTAGAAGTGATACGGGGATACCTGGATGTATTGCAAAGTATGTTAATGCTTATTTTGATATAGTAAGTACTTTATTAACTAATTTGTCATTAGAATCTGAATCAGTAATTAGTTATGCACAAGCAATGGTTGATATGGATGATGATATGGAAGCCGGTGCTTCTAATTTAGGAACTGTTGTTCAATTAGAATATGCTGGTGAAAAACCAACTTCAACTTATGTTCATAAAGAAACTAATGATATTTATGATGGTTCTAAAAAAGATGCCGATGCTGGCAATAATGCTGGTAATGATAATAATAATAACAACTATAATAGTGGTGGATATACTGATCCTGGATCATCAGGTGGAGGTAGTGCTCCTAAACTAATGACATACGAATTTGAAGATGGACATCGTGCTCTTATTAAATATAATGGTGATCAAATTGAAGAGTTTAAATATATGTATGTATTTAAGAGTGAATTAGATGCAAAGAATGCTTATTCGTTATTTAAAGATGCCTATAAGGATGATGAAATGATTGATAAGTTGTCTGTTGAAGGCACTAAAGTTTATATTTTATTAAAGCTAGATAAAGTAAAATTAATGAGTGTTGATGACATAAAGGATAAGTTACTAAAGGGGGCGAAGTTAATTAATGACTAAGTTATATTTAGATGAACTTGATGCCGCTTTAGGTGGTACAACATGTTCAACATTAACTCAAGATTCGACTGATTCAAAAAGTGTTGATGATATTATCAAATCTTTTTGTGAAAAGTCTGATGGTAAGTTAAGTGGTGAACAATGGAATAAGGTTAGAGGTAAATTAACTCAATATCAAGCGGCATTAGGTGCTAGAGCTGAAGTAGCTAACAAGCTATCTGAGGCGATTCAAAAAGCCTTGAAATTATTAAAAGATTATATGGGTTCTGATAATATGCTAGATACTAGTAAATTAGATGATTACAAAGCTGAAAGACAAAGGTGTAAGGAGTGTATAGCATCTCTTAATTCAATGCTTAACGAAACAGTTGCGAAAAAAGTACAAAACGCTGATGGTAGTTATTCGACAACTTATGTTAGTGCATATGATTCTTCTGTAATAAATGCCCAAATAGCGGCAGCAGAAGATACTTTAAAAGAATTAGATCGAATAATAGAAAAAATTGAAGGACTCGATGCAGTTTATAAAGAAGCAGAGGGAATGATGGAAGAAGCTTATCAAGAAGTTTTAAAATTCAAATCAAGCATTTCAACTATAACGCCAAGTGGAAAGTACGTGTACAAAAAAGCAGATGCCTGATAAAGAACGTGAAAATCTTACAGAATCATTTGAAGAACAACATAGAAGATTAAAAAAATATGATGAAATGCAATATGAAGTAAAAAAACTAAATGAAAGCTTAAATAAATGTATTGAATTAGTAAGTGAATCAATTAGTAATAAAGAATTAGATGAAAAATTGGAAACTTACAAGATAGATAATGAGGTACTTTTTAAAAAGTCTGAAGCTGATATAAATAAAAATATGGTAGATATTGAAAAAAATATTGAAGAGTTAAATAAAAAAATGGAAGAATTAAAAAGTGACAAGGAAGTAAATAAAACGTCTTAATTGTTTACATAATTGAAAAAAAGTGATATAAAATTGTTATAGAGTATGGAGGAAGATTATGGGAAGATTTGTTGCAGATCCAGATATTTTGGTTAAAGAAGGAAACGGTATTGTAGGAATTTCAGAAGAGTTTTTGGCAAACATAAATGATACATATGATACATTAGATAACTTGGTTGCTAATGAGTATATGTCACCAGAAGCTCTTGCTATAAAAAAAGAAATTGACACATATCGTGAAGACTTGAATAAAATGGCTCAAGTTATTAATGATTATGGAAGATTCTGCATTAATTCCGGTAATAAGGTAATTAGAAACCAAGACGGAATAATTGATGAAATACAATAGGAGGTAATAAAATGAGTACAATATATGAAGATAGAAAAACTGATATTGAACATGGTAGTGTTAAGAGAAGTATTGAAAAAATAGAAGCAAATTCAAAGACTATGGGTCAAGAATTTACTAACTTTAGAACTGCTATGTCTAAAGTTTATAGTGAAGATAGCTTTTCTGGTAATGCTAGTGATTCTTTAAAAGAAAAATTCGATGAATTACAAAAGAAGTTTGATTCTTACAATGATGCTGTAACAAGATTTGCAAAAGTTGTTGAAGCAGCTAGAGCTTCTACTGAAGCTACTGAACAAGAGATTCAAAACGATGCTGGCAACTTGGCTGCTTAATTTAGTATTTAATAAGGAATAGTTTTATTCCTTTTTTTTGTGTATAATAATTTTGGTGATTAAAATGTTAATTATAGGTAGTCATGTATCTTTTGGAAACAATCAATTATTAGGGGCGGTAGAAGAAGCAGTTAGTTATGGAGCTAATACATTTATGTTTTATACGGGAGCGCCAACTAATACAATTAGAAAAGATATTGATGAAGATAATTTAAGAAAAGCAATTGATTTAATGAAGGAAAATAATATTGATATAAATAATGTAATATGTCATGCTCCTTATATTGTTAATTTGGGTAATAAAAGTGATATAGATAAATGGAATTTTAGTATTAATTTTCTAAAGCAAGAATTAAAAAGATGTGACTTAATGAAAGTTAAGTATATGGTCTTACATCCTGGTAATGCAGTTGGAATAAGTAGTGAAGAAGCAATAAGTAATATTATTGAAGCAATAAATGAAATATTATTAGATGATAGTAAATGTATGATTCTACTTGAAACTATGGCTGGTAAAGGTAGTGAATGTGGACGTAGTATTGAGGAAACTGCAACATTAATAAATGGCATTAACAATAAGGAAAGAATCGGTGTTTGTTTAGATACATGTCATATCAATGATGCTGGTTATGATGTAAGTAAGATAGATGATTATTTGGATCAATTTGATAAAGAAGTAGGTCTTAAATACATAAAATGTGTTCATGTAAATGATTCTAAAAATGAAATAGGAAGTCATAAAGATAGACATGAAAACATTGGTAGAGGAACTATTGGTTTTGATAATCTAATAGGAGTTATTTATAATGAGAGATTAGATAATGTTCCTAAGATATTAGAAACCCCTTATATTGGTGAAAATGATGAAAGTAAGGAAAGACTTTATCCACCATATAAATATGAGATAGAAATGCTTAAAAATAGGAAATTTGATAATGATTTTATGAATAAAATAAGAAATGAATATGGGAAAAAGTAGTTTTTTCCCATTTTTCAAATAAATATTTGAATTATTAGAAAAATATGATACAATATTACCGGATTAAAAAAGGAGGGCAGTACTATGGCAAAAAACGAAAATAGACCAACTATTACATTAGTTTGTACTGAGTGTAAACATGAAAATTATACAACAGTTAAAAATAAAAAGAACAATCCTGATAAAATGGAATTTAAAAAATATTGCAAATGGTGTA
>JAEEGL016078175.1_pt1 | contig 11455 bp, 8 predicted proteins | sample 9134231 | NCBI WGS metagenome assembly JAEEGL01 (sample SAMN16246548, study PRJNA631951) | gut metagenome | biome: gut microbiome; feature: rumen; material: fiber-attached | host: Bos | place: Iran: Karaj | collected 2018-10
TCCTAAACAAAAAACATGGAAATACTTAATACAATAAACGATTATCTCTGGACATACGTGGTCATCACGATGCTCGTGTTGTGTGCCGTATGGTTTACGCTCCGACTCAAGTTCATGCAGTTCCGCATGATCAAGCAGATGCTCAAGGTCATGTTTGCAAAGCCAAAGGACGGCTCTATAGGCTCGTTCCAAGCCTTTGCCGTTGCACTCTCCAGTCGTGTGGGCACGGGCAACCTTGCAGGTGTGGCAAGCGCAATCTTTGTTGGTGGACCGGGTGCCGTACTCTGGATGTGGGTCATGGCTGTGTTCGGTTCTGCCACAGCATTTGTGGAGTCAACGCTTGCCCAGTTGTACAAGCGCAAGGGTGAAGATTCCTATTACGGCGGTCCCGCATATTATATGGAGACAGGACTCGGCAAAAGGTGGATGGGTGTCTTGTTTGCATTACTCATCACAATCACGTTCGGACTTGCCAACCAAGTGGTACAGAGTACGACACTCTGCGACAGCGTGTCTGACACATTCTCTCTCAACAAGGCTGCAGTAGGAGCAGTCATAACCCTTGCAACGCTCGTCATCATCTTCGGAGGCATACGACGCATCTCACATTTCGCATCGCTCGTCGTACCTTTCATGGCTATCGGCTTCGTGATACTTGCCCTTGTCATTGTAGGTATGAACATCATGGCCCTTCCTGATGTCTTTGGAATGATATTTGAAGATGCCTTCGGATTGCGTCAGGTAGCAGGAGGAGGCGTGGGTGCAGCCATCATGCAGGGCGTTAAGCGAGGACTCTTCAGCAACGAGGCTGGCGAAGGTAGTGCACCTAATGCCGCTGCTATTGCAGAAACAGCACATCCCGTCAACCAAGGATTGCTTCAGGCACTTGGCGTCTTTGTTGACACACTCGTCATCTGTACTTGTACGGCATTCATAATAATCATATCTGGCAAGTACGACTGTGGCAAGGATGGTATCTTGCTTACGGCTGAGGCAATAGAATCGGAGGTGGGAAGCATGGGACGATACTTCATCACGGCAGCCATATTCCTCTTTGCCTACTCAACCATCATCGCCAACTATTTCTATGGCGAGACTAACCTGCGTTTCATATCAGACAAGAAGTGGACAATACAGGCATTCCGCATCTTCTCTGGATGCGTCGTCATGCTCGGCTCGCTCGTCGACATACAGACAGCATTCTCACTTGTTGATATATGCATGGGTCTGCTCACAATAACGAACCTTGTCGCCATCGCTGCCCTCTTCCCGAAGGTCGTTTATCTCCTTGAAGACTACAAGCGTCAACTCCGCAACGGTGTAGAGCCAGAGTTCCATCGCTCACAGATGCCAGACGAGGAACTGGAGTGCTGGAAGTAATGAACAATTAATAATTAACAATTAACATGCTGTTGCGTAACTATTATGCAATCTGATTTATGATAATTGGGAAATGCACCTTTGGTGCTGTCCTGACACGAATTGTCATTAATTGTTCACGAATTATCATTAATTATTTCTGATAATTCGTGGCTTATTGGTGACAATTCGTGCCCTTAAAACAAATTGCTGTGTAATTGCCGTTCTTTCTTGTCAAAATATTTTACGTTTTTATGCTCACGGCAATAAAACTTATACTTATTTATTCGGTGATACGCAAGAATGAGTTATCTTTGCAGCGTTTTTTTAGGCTTCTGGTTTCTCTAGAGCCTCTAACCTAATCATAATTGATACAAACTCAAAATTAATGATAAAATGAATTTCAAAACAATTATTCCTGTTTTAGCTATGGCTATGACAACAACAGTCTCTGCCCAGACTATCGGCATCAGACTTGAGAACATGGACCAGACTGTAAAGCCTGGTACCGACTTCTACCGCTACGCTTGTGGCGAGTGGATGAAGAAGAACCCTCTTACTCCTGAGTATTCACGCTATGGCGCATTCGACATCGTCAGCGAGGAGAACAACAAGCGCATCCGCGAGATTATCGAAGGATTCTCTAAGCAGAAGAATGAGCCAGGCTCACTCGGTCAGAAGATTGGTGACCTCTACAATATGCTCATGGACTCTGTACGCCTCAACAAGGATGGCGTTAAGCCTGTACTTGCCGACCTTGCACGCATCAAGAAGGTCAAGAACCTCAAGGAGTATATTGCTCTTATCAATACATTCAACAAGGAAAACATCACATTCGGCGAACTCTGGGGCTCAGGACTTGGCACAGACATGATGGACTCAAAGAACTATATCCTCTCTATCGGTCAGGGTGGTTACAGCGTTGAGCGTGACTACTACGTGAAGGACGACGAGGAGAACAAGAAGATTCTTGAGTGGTACAAGCAGCATATCGTCAACATGTTCGTACTCGTTGGCGAGAAGAAGGCTGATGCCGAGAAGATGATGCAGCGTATCGTTGCTCTCGAGACTCGTATGGCAAAGGCTGGTAAGGATAATGTAGCCCTCCGTGACCCAGGAGCCAACTACCACAAGATGTCATTCGTTGACTTCAAGAAGGAATATGCTGGTTTCGACTGGGATGTTTACTTCGCAACAATCGGTTACACAGGTATCGACAATATCAACGTGCGTCAGCCAGAGGCTGTTAAGGAAGCACTCAAGGTACTCAAGGACACAGACCTCCAGACTCTCAAGGACGTAATGCAGTGGAACGTGCTTCAGGGTGCAGCAGGCGTTCTTGGCGACAAGGTATTTGAAGAGGAGTTCGACTTCTACTCACGCAAGCTTTCAGGTCAGCAGCAGCCACGTCCACGTTGGAAGCGTTCTGTAAGCACAGTCAATGGCGTACTCGGTATGGCTGTTGGTAAGATGTACTGCGAGAAGTACTTCCCAGCATCTCACAAGGAGCGTATGCTCCAGCTCGTCAAGAACCTCCAGAAGGCACTCGGTGAGCGTATCGATGCACAGGAGTGGATGAGCGCAGAGACAAAGAAGGCTGCACACGAGAAACTCGATGCCTTCTACATCAAGATTGGTTATCCTGACACATGGAAGGACTATAGCCGCATGACTATCGACCCATCAAAGTCTCTCTACGAGAACTACAAGAGCATTTCTGCTTGGGCTCGTGAGGACGGACTTGCACGTCGCTGGAAGAAGCCTGTTGACCCAACAGAGTGGCACATGACACCACAGACTGTCAACGCTTACTACAACCCAACAACAAACGAGATTTGTTTCCCTGCTGGTATTCTCCAGTACCCATTCTTCGACATGGATGCTGACGATGCCTTCAACTACGGAGCTATCGGTGTGGTTATCGGACATGAGATGTCACACGGATTCGACGATAAGGGACGTCAGTTTGACAAGGACGGTAACTTCCGTGACTGGTGGTCAAATGGTGACGGCGACAAGTACAACGAGCGTGCACAGGTAATCAAGGACTTCTTCTCTGGTATCGAGATTCTCCCAGGACTTCACGGAAATGGTGACCTCTGCTGTGGTGAGAACCTTGGTGACCACGGAGGCCTCAAGTTTGCTTACGCTGCATTCAAAAACGCTATGAAGGACAAGCCACTCAAGACAGTCAACGGATTCACTCCAGAGCAGCGTTTCTTCCTCGCTTACGCTAACGTATGGGCACAGAACATCACAGAGGCAGAGATGCGTCGTCGCACAACATCAGACGTTCACTCTCTTGGCGAGTGGCGTGTAAATGGTGCACTTCCACTCATCGACATGTGGTACGATGCCTTCGGTATCAAGCCATCTGACCCAATGTACGTTGCACCAGAGAAGCGTGTAAAGATTTGGTAACAGAGCTTGACAAAAATATCCTAATGCGGATTATGGACATTGATAATGCGGATTATTGATGCTCATAATCCGCATTACTGTTTTTGCCCCACGCTCCGTCAACAAAAATCTGACGTAGCGTCAACTTTTTACTGACGCTCCGTCAACCGTTTTTGAACAACAATATTCACCCTTTACGCTGAGTTGCTCCATTCATTCGGTTGAGTTGGTTAATTCAACCAATTGAGTTGCGTCGTTCAACCGCTTGAATTGCTCCTTTCAACCGCTTGAGTTAGTTAATTCAATCGGTTGAGTTGCGTCATTCAACCGCTTGAGTTGCATAATTCAACCGCTTGAGTTGCGTCATTCAACCGCTTGAGCTGCGTCATTCAACTGGTTGAGTTGGTTAATTCAATCGATTGAGTTGTATTATTCTACGCACTGAGTTACGCAAAAGTATATACAAAGACGTAAAAAAGCGAACAATTGTGATGCAAAAAGGAAGAAAAGTATTACCTTTGCAATCGCAGATAATAGTGTCTGTAATAATGTTATAATCCAAGAGAAAAAACATGCTAACTAAGAGTTTGATAACATCAGTAATATTGCTGAGTTCCGTAATGTCATCATTTGCACAGGATGAGAACCACATCGACATGCAAAAGAAAGCTGACCAAATTGACGGCCTGTTTGCAAAACCTAAAGAAATAATCGATGGCAATTGGGGATATTTCAACCATAGAAACTGTATTAAGGTTGACCTAAATGGAGGTGCTTTCATTTCCAAAATTTCTGGTGTTGACTATAAAGGCAAACGAGGAATGTCTGGATTGGGTGCTTCCATAGCATACGAAAACATTACGACTTCGGGATTCGGATTTGGAATGAACGGTATTCTTGAAAGTGGCGAAGAAGGTTTCAATACAGGATTTGTCGGTCCTGCCGCATTATGGGTAAAACCTATTGACAATGTAGTCCTCACAAGCTCCATTGGATTTGGAATGGGAGCAATATGGTACGATTCAAAGAGTTTCGGCAAAGAAGACCACGGAGGATTTGCCTTCTACTTTCAGTTTGAGGGAGCTTATCGAATCAATAAATGGTTAGGTCTCGGTGCTGGCATCAGACTCCTCAACATCCGATGTGCAAAACCCGAATGGGTTAAGGATATAGATTACAAAAACTACGGAACATCATCTATCAGATTGACAGTAGGTCCCCGTTTTTTCTTTTAGAACGTGAAGATAATTACACATACCAAACAACGAAGGTGCGTCAACTCTTGATGCACCTTCGTTGTTTCTACACAGTATAGTAAAACGATTTTCATTAGTCACCCTCCCCATAGAGGCGAATGAGGGCGCAGAAGAGAGACTGAATGTCTCTCTGTCCCGAAATGAGGGGAGAGCAGTGCCCTGCTCGACGGAGGTCAAAGAGGGCTGGGGAGAGGGTCTCCTATTTCACCACGCTTGTTCCAAGTGGGAATGCCTTCTCCATATTGCCTGTCGTGTTGAACACGTCAGCCTTGGCGGAGATATTATCGAGATAATTTATCATCTGTGCCTCTGGAGTGCAAGGCACCACAGGACTGCCGTATTCCATCTCTCCATGATGTGCAAGGATACAATGGATGATGAGGTTTATCTCACGCTTGTCAATGCCAAGGTCACGAAGCAAGCCGTTGAGATAGTTGGCAGACATATATATATGACCCAACAAGAACTTATTCTCGGTTGGTTCACCATTCTCCTTATACTCGCACAACTTGCCCCAGTCATGGAAAAGTATTCCGATGATGATGCGCTCCACCTTTATGTCCTCAGGATAAGGATAGCATGGGAATACGCCCTCAAGTAGGCGCAACATCTGGTGCGTATGATTGAGAAGTCCACCCGGGAAGGCATGATGCACGTTTGTGGCAGCTGGATACTTGCTGTACTTAGGGAACAACTCATCAGCTTGCTTACGTATAAAGTCCTTCAATACCTCGTCAGTACAGTAACCGAGAAGGTGCTCGAATGTCTCGTCCCACACCTCACGCTTTATCGGACGAGGAATGAGCGGATAGAGTGGATGAGCCTCGGTAGGTATCGTTCCTGGTACCATATCCATCTTTCGTGCAGATTTCTTACCCTGATCGTCACGAATGGTCATGAAGTTCACCAGTTGTCCTACGGCAGGAGCATCCGTCTTTGCCACGTCCCACACGCACAGCTGTATGTTCTCCTGCAGATTTGCCACCTTGAGATTCACGTATGGTGCTCCAGTCCTTGCTATGCAGTCCTGTCTTGAGAGTACTATATATTCCATATTGTTGTTGTGTATTATCAGTTTAGCGTTATTGCTTGCAAAAGTACGAATTATTTTCAGTTTATTGCCATTATTCGGACAATTATTTGTATAATTGCAAGCCGTTAGCTAACGTGACTGACTATGTGAGGAAATGGAAACACAGAGAACACGGAGGACGCAGAGTTTTTTTGAGCGAAAATAAAAAATAATAAAGAAAATTTATTTACTCTCAAATCTCTGATTTCTAATTCATGAGTACGTTCTAAGCCGAAGGCATAGATTTGAAATTATATTTTTTTCATTTCCCGACGTCACCTTTTGTCTCTTTGAACTGTTATGTATGCGAATCGGTTCAAGAAGCAACAAGTTTAATAACAATAAAAACAAAGATAACTATGAATGATGTTATATTATGTGAAAGTATCGTCAAGATTTTTTTCATTGTCAGCGTTTGCGCAGTACCAGTACTTATAATATGGCTTGACTCTCGTAAGAAGATGAATGAGACAAACAACCGTGCTCAGCTTCTGCTTACTGCACTCGAAAAGAATCCGAACATGGATATGAGCGAACTTGTCAGCAAGATGACTCCTGCTCCGAAACAGAAGTTGCTGAAAGAAAAACTGCTTACAAAACTGTTGTTGGGATACATATTAACTGGCGTAGGCCTTGCTCTACTTTTATTAGCATTATATTTTGCATTTACTGTTGGTGAAATTACTGCTGGAATGTTTTTCTTCTTATTTTGTGGAATTCCTCTTGCTGCAGGTATTGCTTTCATCGTCAACTATTTTGTCGGCAAGAAGATGCTTGCAAAGGAGATTGAAGCTGAAGAGCGTAACATGACACAGGCATAGACGGATGACTCGTAAAGAATTCATAACCCATGTGGAGAGAGAGCAAGAAGCATTACGTGGTTTCTTGCTCACCCTCTGTTGCGGTAAGAAGGACGATGCTGACGACCTTGCACAGGATGCTCTGGTAAAAGCCTACCTCTCGTGCGACGGCTATGAGGACATGGGGAAGTTCCGTTCGTGGCTCTTCAAGATTGCCCACAACACTTTCCTCAATCACAAGGCGAGTTGCCGCCAGACGGAGTGCCTTGACGATGCACGCACCCTGATAAGCAGCACATCTGCCGACAGCAGCTTTGAGCACCAGAGCCTCTACATTGCCTTGAGTACTCTTCCACCCAAGGAACGCTCAGCCATCACTCTCTTCTACCTCAACGGCTATAATATAAAGGAAATAGCCACCATCACCGAGACATCCGAAGATGCCGTAAAGAAACAACTGTCACGAGGACGTGACAAGCTAAAAGAAAGACTGAAGATATGACAAAAGATAAAGCACTTGAGGAACTCTTCCTCGCCCAGAAGCCACAATTTGATGATAAGGCAGACTTTATGGCTAATCTCAATAAGCGACTTGATGCTGTCGAATTTATTAAACAGCATCAGGAAGCAAACATCCGTCACTACAAGATGGCGATGGCTGCCGCCTTCCTCGTAGGCATCATGAGTGGAGCCGTAGCCATGTTCTTCGTTCTCTCCACACCAGTCAACGTGCCGCTCTTTACCTTTGGAATACAGGCGAGCTGGATGCTATGGATTGCCGACAACTCCCGTCTCATCACAGCTGTTGTCCTTGCACTCTTCCTGAGTTTCGGCATCGTCAGCATCATCAACAACGTGCAGGAGATTATCCGTATGCGCACAAGCATCAAGGATAAGTCTGCCACACATATTCCTTGGGCATTGGAAGCATACAGGTAGTCATCGGCTCGGATTATTAACCTGAATTCGTTTAAATGCGACAAGCATAGAAGTTTTCCATTTTTCAGAGTGAAATATTATCGTATCAAAAACAAAAACTAACCACGTTAGAGATTTCTCTACGAACAATTCTGAAATAAACAAAATGATTAAGAAAATATTTTTGCATAGTCTCCTGTTGACATGTACCATTCTAAGCATACAGGCTAAAGACTTTAAGGGTGTCGTATGTGACGCCAAAACCAAACAGCCACTTGGACAGGCTCTTGTAGTATCTGCATCAAACGCAAAGGTTTCAAACCAGGTATATACAGACGATGAAGGACGTTTCAAGATTACTTCTGCCGAAGATGACGTCGTTCTTTTATTCAAGCTTGTAGGATATGAAGATAAGAAACTGATAATTGAACAGATTGGCTCGAATGTTGGTAAGGTATTGCTTATGCCAGTAGTCTTGTCAGAGGTCTCTGTCACGGCTTCCACAAGCAATCATGATATTGACAAGGACACGTATATCATCACGGATGAGATACGTAAGGGTGCATTCAATGCCGGTGAGATGCTTGGTAAGTTGCCAAACATCATGTATAGCTTTTATGATACGAAGATAAGAGTGAACGGCAAGGAGAATGTTCTGCTGTTGGTTAATGGAATGGAGAAGCCTGAGAGCTATATCAAAGACATCAATCCAAAGAGAATAAAGTCTGTCGAGGTCATCAACAATCCGAGCGGACGCTATCTCTCGGAAGACTATGAGGCAGTAATCGACCTTAAGCTTTACGAAGATTATGTTGGTATGGACCTTGCTATAGGTGAAAATCTTATGGCGAGTATGGATAAGCTTGACACATGGAATTGGTTGTTCAGGGAAGTTCCAAACATAAATTTCACCGAGACACGCAATAATGTCTCATGGAATGTCGGATATGATTACGAACAGCAGAGAATAAGTATATATGAAGGTACCACGACCATTTACCCAGAGCGTTTATCCTCAGGTACGGTAAGGCATGATGATGACAAGGATAATATAAGGAAGAGAGACAATAATCACAGGGTGTTTGCAGGTCTTGACTACGACATATCAAAGAATCATCAGGTGGCTGCACAGATTAAATACTCAAATGGCGATGGTTGTTTGGATATGGCTAATGATATGTGGTACAGTAAGCAGGGTGTTACCTATTATGACAAAACTCAGTATGTTTATAAAGATGACAAGATAGACAATCTTGTCGGTTCGTTGTTCTATAATGGTAAGCTTGGAGAGCATTTTAAGATTTATAGCGATTTGAACTACAACTACTACAATAATAAGAGTCACACATTGCTTAGTCAACAGGATTTGTTCAATACGGAAATACGCTATCTGTCAAAGAAGAATTACTTGCGTTATAATGCAGATGCAACATATAGCATAGGAAAGTCATCGATTAAGTTTGGCTATTCAACTACATGGATAAAAGCAGAGGCAAAAGATATGTTGCGTAATATTGGACAAAGTGAAACTGAAGACTATCGTAACAGACTGTTCGCATATTATTCATGTAAGGTGTCTCCTAAGTTCAGTTTCTCCCTTGGTGGTGCTGGCGAATGGATAAGCAACGAGTCTTCATGGGGTAAGGAGACACATTTCTCCTTCTTCCCTGATGTGAGGTTAATGTATAAGGAAGGCAACAAGTTCGATGCAACCTTGCAGTATAGCAGTGGCGTCACTTATCCTTCACTGTCACAGAGGATGCAGACATATAGGACTGACTCTCTGTCTATGTTCGTCGCTAATCCAGAACTGAAGCCAATGGACACGCATAACCTTTCGGCACGATTGCATTTCTTCAACTGTCTTACACTTACTCCATCCGTACAGTTCAGCCCGAACAATCATCAGGACTATTTTTCATTGATGAACGACGGCTATGTGTCACGCAGTTTTGTCAATTCTGATTACAGGTTGTATTCAGTTAGACTTGACTTTTACAAGACATTGTGGAAACGCTTGCAAGTTTCGGCAAATGTGACTTTTGGATACGATAGGTTTACATATAATGAGTATAACAATAGTTCAAGGAATTTGACTGGTGGATGTACTTTAGTATATTTGTTGAATCAACGTACAATATTTTTGTTGGAGTACAAGAGCGTGAATAGAAAGATACTCTCGCTTCAGGGTTATTCTTGGGGTGGAGATAATTATATTATGCTTGCAGCTCGAAAGAATTTCTGGCATGACAAGGCACAAGTAATGCTTGGGTATATGCCACCAATACATGCATTGGAAGGAAAATCTGCCAGTGGCATTCAGACTCCTTTCTATAGCCTTGAACGTGAAAATAATCAGAATGTGTTGCTTCGCAATATGCTTATGCTTCGTGTCAATGTCCGTATGAGTCACGGAAAGCGTACAAAGAAGAAGACATACGAATCAACAGTGGATGATGAAGTGATAATTGAAAAGTAAGAAAAAAGCTGCTGCGGAATAATGACCTCGATACTGCGCTGTATTGAGGTCATTATTCCGCAGTAATGTTTTTCTGAGCATTTAACAGGTGTTTAACAGCTATTAAATGTCCGTTAAACATTCGAGCACTGTTCGGACAGTCCTATAATACGAAAGAATCAATTGCCAAATACCGACCTAAACTATTTTCACTTTCAAGCGACAAATTTAGAAACTTTTGTTTTGCGCTCCATAAATTATGAATTTTGAATTCTGAATTATGAATTGCTCTTGAATTCCTCTGGTATCTGTGTGTCAATTCCGTCACGACGGGCGTAGATGTGAGGCGACATAATCTCAACATTAGCCTCAAAGAAACGGCGGAGAAGGTTCTGATGCAGGTCTGAATATATGCGTGCAAGATTCTTGGCATCCTTTGTGTAAGCATTTATCTCATACTCAACATAGAAGTCATCGAGTGAGGTCGTTCTCATGAATGGCTTTGGATGATGTAGAACACCCAATGTCTCAAGAGCCGCACCTTCCATTATATCTTTGACCGTCTGCCAAGGAACGTCATAACCTATCGTAACCTTGGTATGTACGATTATTCCATAGTTGTGGGCAGCCACTGTGAAATTGGATGTCTGAGAACCCATAAGACTTGAGTTCTGAATGGTAATGACCTCGTTCTTGCGTGTACGAATACGAGTGACAAGCATGGTCTTCTCAATCACTTCGCCCTCTGTGTCACCCACCTTGATAAAGTCGCCAATACGGAATGGGCGCATGTACGTCATCACCATTCCCGCCATCACGTTACCAATGATAGAAGTAGAACCGAGTGACACGATTACACCTATAAACACAGACACACCCTGGAATATCTCCGAATTGGAGTTTGGCAACAAAGGCCAAATCATCACAAACATGAGAGAGTACAGGAGCGTGCGCAGAATGTAGTATGTAGGCGAAGCCCAGTCGGCGTAGAATCCGTTGATTTTTAGTCGCTCCGATTCTATCTCCAAAGCAATATAACGAATACCCCTTACGAGGTAGCGGAAACACAAGTATATAACTCCAATCTTGAACAAGTTAGGTAGATAAGCAATGAAAGCACGTACTATGTCCTTGAATGGATTCCAGATGTAGCCAAGCAAAGTGTAAGTGAAAGTCTCCGTCTCTGGGAAAA
>JAEEGL016571654.1_pt1 | contig 11455 bp, 11 predicted proteins | sample 9134231 | NCBI WGS metagenome assembly JAEEGL01 (sample SAMN16246548, study PRJNA631951) | gut metagenome | biome: gut microbiome; feature: rumen; material: fiber-attached | host: Bos | place: Iran: Karaj | collected 2018-10
AAAGGGCGATATAAAATGTCACAGCCAGCAATTTTTTCACCTGATAAATACCATGAAGTTCAGCCACAAATACAGCCTATTTATCATCTGACCAAAGGATTAAGTAATAATAGCGTGTTGAAAGCAGTTCAGAACGCATTTGAGAACTGCCAGCTTTCAAATGACAGACTTCCCCCTGAAATAGAAAATAAAAATAATTTTATGCCTTATAAAAAGGCTATTTTTTCATATCATTTTCCGGAAAGCTTTGATAGTTTGGTCGAAGCACGAAGGAGACTTGCCTACGAAGAAATGTTTTTCTTTATACTTAATTCTCGATTACAAGAGGAGAAAAGTATCTCCTTTCCAAACGAGTTTGAAATAACCCACCATGAAGAAACGGATACTTTTAAAAACAGTCTTCCTTTTGCTCTGACGGGTGACCAACAAAAAGTTTTTTCAGATATCCTTACAGATTTAATGGGAGAGTTTTCTACACAAAGACTTATTCAAGGGGATGTGGGTAGTGGTAAAACAATCGTTGCTTTTTTAGCTATGATGGATGTGGCGCTTTCTGGGTACCAGACCGCAATTATGGCTCCTACTGAGGTTTTGGCCAAACAGCATTATGAGAGTTTTAAAGCGTGGGTTGAGCAAGCAGGTATCAATATACCTGTGGTATTATTTACCGGTTCAATAAAAGCCTCAGAAAAGAAGGCAATGCAAAAATTAGTTGACGAAAGCCCTTCCTGCTTTATAATAGGCACTCATGCTTTGCTTACAGAAGGACGTAACTTTAATAATTTAGCTTTGGTTATAACCGATGAGCAACACAGGTTTGGCGTACAGCAAAGAGATAAGCTTTCCTCAAAGGGAAATCATCCTCATATTGTGGTAATGTCTGCTACGCCGATTCCAAGAACCCTAGCAATGATTCTATACGGAAATATGCATGTTTCTACAATAAAGGAATTGCCTGCGGAACGTCTTCCCATCAAGACCTGCGTTATAAAAGAAAGTATGCGCGCAACTGCTCTAAAATTTATTTCAGATGAGGTAGAAAAGAAACATCAGGTCTATGTTATTTGCCCTTTAGTAGAGGCATCAGAGACTACAGAAGCTCAAAATGTTACGGACTATAGTAAGAAGTTAAAAGCATATTTCAAGGATAAATATACTGTTGGTGTTTTGCACGGAAAAATGAAGCCTGCTGAAAAAAATCAGATTATGGAAGAATTTGCCACTCACAAGCTCCAAATTCTAGTTTCTACCACTGTAGTTGAGGTTGGTGTTAATGTTCCTAATGCTACTGTAATGATGATAGAAAATGCCAACCGATTCGGACTTGCAGCACTTCACCAGCTCCGAGGAAGAGTTGGACGTGGATCAGCTCAAAGCTATTGCATTCTTATGAATGAAAGCAAAGATGATAAAGATGCCAAACGTTTGGATATAATGCTTAAATCCAATGACGGATTTTATATAGCAAAAGAGGACTTAAAGCTAAGAGGTCCTGGAGATATTTTCGGTGTGAGACAAAGCGGTGAATTCAGTTTTAAGGTTGCTGATATTTATCAGGATGCAGATGATCTGGAGTTAGCGTCAAAAGACGTAGAGCTTATACTAAAAGAGGACCCCAATTTAGATAATCATCTAGAATTAAGGTCCACATTGAATTTATTCCTGGCTAACCAGTTTTACGTGCTCTAAGGTCGGAGACACAACCATTGAATAGTTAGTGTAATATACTACAAAGCCTGCTACAGCGCTAGCGGGCTTTTTTACGTTTTTCTTTTGGAGATAGTCGATTTCTACTTTGTCAGAATCCCTGCCAGAAGAGTAGTAGGCAGCAAGTTCTGCAGCATATTCGTAGGAGCTATCTGGCAGCTCCTTTCCATTTGTTTTCACTATTACGTGACTGCCGTGGATTTTCTTGGTGTGAAACCACCAATCGTTACCAGTAGCAAATTTAAAGGTTAACTCGTCATTTTGATAGTTGTTTTTACCTACGTAAATATCAAAACCATTATCATCTACAAAATGAAGTGGCTTGCTTTTCTTGATTTTTTCTTTTTTGTTTCCAGTGTGCTTCTTAATGAAACCATAATCAGAAAGCTCTCTTCGGATATCTGCCAAATCAGTTTCTGTTTCGGCGATATTTAAGGATGCTTCTATTGTTTTTAAAAGCTCAAGTTCATTCTTTGATTGCTCAATATATGTATCAAGGGCTTCAGCAGTTCGTTTAAGCTTGGCATACTTATCAAAATATTTTTTAGCATTTTCTGAGGCAGACAAATCAGGATCAAGAGGAATAGTAAGTTCCTGATTGTCATAGTAATTAATTACAGTGATTGATTTGTCCTTAGGTTTTGCCTCATAACCATAGGTATGAAGTAACTCACCGTAAAGCTTGTACTTATCACGTTTCTTAGTATCTGACAGCTGCTTCACCTGTAAATCCAATTTTTTTGAAGCACGTTCAATATGATTTGTGATTATTTTTCTTAAATCTGCAGATTTCTGGCGAATATTTGTATACTGATTTCTCTTAGAATAAAAATCTACAAGTACTTCAGATATGGTCTCGTATTCCTTTGATTCCATATCAGAATACATGGAAAGCTTAATTGGCGCGTATTCGACAGGCTCATTTTTTGCAGGATTGAAAACGATATTGTAGTAAAACTGATTATCTGTGATATTCAGCATTAATCCTGAAAATTCTTTAAACAATCTTTGTTTGTGCTCATCAAAGAGAGAAGCGCAGCTGGCATCAGAATCAATTGAAGCTCTAAAGCAGATTTCATTTGCAATAGTTGGACTAATTCCAATAAAAGAGGACATAATCGCCTTAAAAATAGATTCGCTTCTTTTTAATACTTTGCTGTAAAAATAATCTTCAGAACATTCAAATGGATTAATTTTTCCTTCCTGGGCAGGGATAAAATAGTCTCTTCCAGGAAGAACTTCGCGAACGGAACTTACAGAAGAAGGGACATGCTTGATTGAATCTAAAATCATGTTTTCTTCGTTGCAGAAAATAATATTTGAGTGTTTACCCATTATTTCTACATAAAGATATTTAAAGGCAATATCGCCCATCTCATTAAGGTGTTGAATCTTAAAGCGAACTGCTCGTTCAAGACCCATCTGAGTGATTTCAATAATTCGACCAGCACCAATATGCTTCCTTAAAAGCATGCAAAAACCAGGAGCAGTGGCAGGAGCCGGTTTATTATCCTCTGTAATATACATGAATGGCAGAGAAGCATTTGCAGAAATTAGAAGTCTTTTATTGCCATTTTGTGTGTTTATAGTAATAAGGAGCTCTTCACGCTCAGGTTGCGAAATTTTATTGATTTTACCATTTAATAGCACCTGATTAAATTCATAAACAAGCGCATGAATAGCTATTCCATCCAAAGCCATATATAGTATGTTCCTTTCAATTCTAATTGACTAATATGATACATTTAATTATAATTAAAAACAACTATGTAAATGTGGGAAACTTTGCGATATAGGTTTCTGTACAAATATGAAATTCGTCATCCTATACATAGTCGAAGGAGACTAACATGGTACGAAGCATGACAGGTTACGGCAAAGGAATTGCCGAAAATGAAGACGCCCGCGTCACTATCGAAATGAAGTCTGTTAATCACAGATATCTTGATTTAAATGTCAAACTTCCTAAGAAGCTTAATTTCTTAGAGAGTCAGGTTCGAAACAAAATCAGCGAAAGCATTTTCAGAGGTAAAGTAGATGTTTATATTACTCTAAATGAGCATTCAGATGCCTGCTATCAGGTGTCTATTAATGATGCTATCGCTTTAAAATATTATGAGTCAATATCTGCAATGGCTGAGAAGCTTGGTGTTGACAATGACTTGAAGGCTAGCACTATTTCCCGTTTACCAGATGTTATCGAACTTGAGGAAATGGAAGCAGATGAAGACAGTCTTAGCGCTCTTGTTATGAATGCTTTAGACATTTGTATTCAACAGTTTGTTGAGTCACGAATCGCAGAGGGTAAACGACTTGAAGCTGATTTGATTTCAAAAATGGATGAGATGCTGGAGCTTGTTTCAAAGCTTGAAGCCAGAAGTCCACAAATTATCGAGGAGTACCGTACACGTCTTTTAACCAAGGTACACGAGCTCCTTGAGGATAGCCATATAGATGAAAATCGAATAGCACAAGAGGTTGTAATATACGCTGATAAAATCTGCATTGATGAAGAAATGGTTCGTTTGAAAAGCCATGTAGCTGAGACCAGAAGTGTATTTGATTTGGATAAAGAAGTTGGTCGTAAGCTTGATTTCCTGGCTCAGGAGTTAAACAGAGAAGCCAACACCATTCTTTCCAAGTCCACAGATGTTGAGATAGCAGATATCGGTATAACACTGAAGACTTTAATCGAAAAAGTACGTGAGCAGATTCAAAATATAGAATAATTATGGCTTTTATTAATATAGGTTTTGGAAACATTATTAACAGTAAAAAAATCGTATCTATGATTACCTCTGATTCTGCACCTGCGAAACGAATAATCGCTAGCGCAAAAGAAAAAGGAACAATTATAGACGCTACCCAGGGGCGCAGAACAAGATGTGTTATTATTTGCGATTCCCATGTTGTTTTGTCTGCACTTATGCCGGACACGATTTCAAATAGAATTACTGAGAATTCATCTAAGGAGGACTTCGATTATGATGCATGATAAGGGGCTTGTAATTGTTCTTTCTGGTTTTTCAGGAGCTGGAAAGGGAACAATCATGAAGCATTTGCTGGAGGCCCATCCTAACGACTATAATCTTTCAATTTCTGCCACAACTCGTCAGATGCGTGCTGGAGAAAAAGACGGAAGAGAATACTTTTTCAAGACTCGTGAAGAGTTTGATGAAATGATTGCTAAAAACGAATTGCTTGAGTATGCTACCTTTAATGGTAATTCCTATGGTACACCAAGAGCATATGTAGAGCAGCTTATCGACAGACGTAAGGATGTTATATTGGAAATAGAAATTCAGGGTGCTCTTCAGGTTAAGGAAATGTACCCAGATGCGTTGCTTTTATTTACAATGCCACCATCAGCCAAGGAATTGGAGAATCGTCTTGTTGGACGAGGCACCGAGACCCCGGACGTTATTTCACAGAGACTTGCAATTTCATGTAAGGAATCTGAATTTATGGACAAGTATGATTACCTGATAATCAATGACTCCCTTGAGCGAGCAGTAGATCAGGTTCATAATATAATTCAAGCTGAGCATTTTAAGGTTTCAAGAAACACCTCAGCTATCAATGAAATGAAAAATCAATTAAAGATGTTTGAAAGGAGTAATTAATTATGATACATCCATCTTATGTAGAACTTATGGAAAAAGTTAATGAGAACGTAGAGGTAGGCGAGGAGCCAGTAGTAAACTCACGTTACACAATCGTTGCAGCAACAGCAAAGCGTGCTCGCCAGATTATTGATGGTTCAGATCCACTTATCAGTTATCAGAGTGGAGATAAGCCTCTTTCAATTGCTGTTAACGAGCTTAACGAAGGTGCTATTAAGATTTTAAATGAGGATACAAACAACTAATTGCTTATGAAAGTTTTATTTGTTTCTCTTGGCTGCGATAAAAATCTAGTAGATTCTGAGCATATGCTTGGGGATTTAATGGCTAATGGCTACAGTATTTGCGATGATGAAGCTGAAGCAGACATAATAGTTGTAAATACCTGTTCTTTTATTGCTGATGCAATGGAAGAAAGTATTCAAACTATTATTGATTTAGGTGCTAATAAGGAAAATGGAAATTTAAAGGTGCTTATTGTTTCTGGCTGTCTCGCGCAGCGCTTCACTGAGGAAATCCTTTCAGATTTGCCTGAGGTTGATGCAATTATAGGTACCAATTCCTATGATGAGCTTATAAATGCCATTAATACAGTCCTTAAAGAAAAAGGTATAAAGCCAGTTTATAAAAAAGAACTAACTGGACTTCCTAGAGATGGAAAGAGAGTTCTGACTACAGGCGGTCATTATGCATATCTTAAAATAGCAGAAGGCTGCAACAAGCGCTGCACATATTGCATAATCCCATATATCCGTGGAGATTACCGTTCAGTTCCTATGGAACGTATCCTTGAAGAAGCCAAGCAGCTTGCTGAAGAGGGTGTTAAGGAGCTTATTTTAGTCGCTCAGGAAACCACTGTTTACGGCACAGATATTTATGGACGGAAGGCATTACCAGAACTGCTAAATAAACTATGCGATATTGATGGTATTAAGTGGATTCGCATTCTATATGCATATCCTGAAGAAATCACAGATGAGCTTATTGAGTGCATGGCTTCTCAACCAAAGATTTGTCATTATATCGATATGCCTATTCAGCACTGCAACGATGAGCTCCTGAGAAAAATGGGTCGTAAGACTGATAAAGCAGACATAATGAATATTGCAGCGAAGTTAAGAGCAGCAATGCCAGATATTTCTCTTAGAACCACATTGATATGTGGATTCCCAGGGGAGACTGAAGAAATGCATCAGGAGCTTCTCCAATTCATTAAGGATATGAAGTTCGACAGACTCGGAGCCTTTGCTTATTCAAAGGAAGATGGTACTGTTGCAGCCACCTGGGATAATCAGGTTGATGAGGATTTAAAGAAAAAATGGCAAGACGAGGTTATGCTTTGCCAAAAAGAAATATCCTTAGCCAATAATAAGAATTACGTTTCAAGAGTTCTTCCTGTGTTTATCGAAGGAAAACTTCCGGAGGAGGGTGTTTTTATTGGTCGAACCTATAGAGATACACCTTCTGTAGACGGTTTCATTTTTGTAAATAGTGACACCGAGCTTACTAGCGGACAATTTGTTCAGGTAACCGTTACTAGCTTTGATGAATATGATTTAATAGGAGATATTAAGTTATGAGAAACATGAATTTACCAAACAAATTAACACTTTTTAGAGTTATTCTTATTCCTTTCTTTGTATTTTTCTTGCTGATAAAGCCAGACAGTACAGCCCTTCGTATTATTGCTGATATTATTTTTATCGGCGCTTCCCTTACTGATATGGCTGATGGAAAAATCGCTAGAAAATACAATCTTGTAACTAATTTCGGCAAATTTATGGATCCTTTAGCAGACAAATTATTAGTTTGTTCTGCAATGATTTGCCTTATCTCAACAAAGCAGCTCTATGCATGGTATGTCATTATCATTATTGCCAGAGAGTTTATCATTTCTGGCTTCAGACTCATAGCAGCTGAAAACGGCCTGGTTATTGCCGCAAATATTTTTTGCAAAATTAAAACCACCGTTCAGATGATAATGATCGTAATATTGGTAGCTAACCTTCAGTTTACCTGGTTACAGGTGCTTGGAGAAATCTTTAAGTGGGCTGCTCTTGTTATGACAATATTATCTCTGGTTATTTACATCTATCAGAATATTGATGTCCTGAAGGAGCAGAAGTAATGGAGGTAGCAGCCTTACTTAATCGGCTGATTGAAGCAGGTCTTACAGTTGCTACAGCCGAATCCTGTACAGGTGGATTAATTGCCAGTTCCATTGTAGATGTAGCTGGCGCTTCTGATTGCTTTAATGAAGGATATGTAACCTATTCAAATGAAGCAAAAATGAAAAATTTAGGTGTAAAAGATTCCACACTATCAATTTACGGAGCAGTTAGTTCTAAAACAGCTTCAGAAATGGCTCAAGGAGTCAGAAAGCGCGCTAAAGCTGATTTTGGAATATCCTCTACTGGTATTGCTGGTCCTGGTGGAGGTTCACCTGAGAAGCCTGTTGGCTTAGTTTATGTAGGATGCGCATACGGAAACAATCAAGTTAAAGTTAAAGAGCTTAGATTAAAGGGAAATCGCACCGAAGTTCGAACTCAGGCAGCTATCGAAGCATTAAAACTTCTTGAAGAATGCTTAGATTTTTCATTTTCACCAGATAGTAAAGAACCTGTAATGTCCATGACTTCTTGCTGACCAAACAAGGAAAATGTCAGCAAGAATCCTGCTTTGCAGGACAAGAAAATAGATAAATCTATTTTCTTGGTAGTTACGATTCCTGTTTTTCTGAGGAAAAACAAGAATCTATGTTATCCTAAATAAGATAACTAATAATAGCGAGGAATAAAGTTGAGAATAATTTCAGGTAACAAAAGAGGTATGATCTTAGAAACACCTGAAGGTCTTGATACCCGTCCTACCTCAGATAGAATTAAAGAAACTCTTTTCAACATGATTGCATTTGACCTTCAGGACTGTAGATTTTTAGATTTATTTTCAGGAAGCGGGCAAATGGGAATTGAAGCATTAAGCAGAGGCGCTTTAGAAGCTGTTTTTGTTGAAAAAGATAAAAAAGCACTTGCTTGCATTTCCAAAAACCTTACTAAAGCCAAGCTTATTGAATCTTCAAAGGTTTATTCCGAGGATGTTTTTTCTGCATTAAATAAGCTGAGTGGTCACGAAGCCTTTGACATTGTGTTCATGGATCCACCATATAACAAGCTTATTGAAAAACAGGTTTTAGAAGCCATTAAAGACAAAGCATTTATTACCAGTGACACACAGATAATTGTCGAGGCAAGTCTTGATACAAGTTTTGATTATTTGCAGGATTTAGGCTTTACAGTTATTAAAGAAAAGATATACAAAACTAATAAACATTTATTTTTAAAGAGAGAGTACTAACAAATGAAAAGAGCAATATACCCAGGAAGTTTTGATCCAATTACTTTCGGGCATTTAGATATTATCACAAGAGCTAGCGGTTTATGCGATGAATTAATTGTTGGAGTGCTGAATAATAATCAAAAAAATCCGTTGTTTTCCATCAATGAACGTGTTAGTATGATAAAGGAATTGACTGAAAATTTAGAAAATGTTCGTGTAGAATCTTTCGAAGGACTTTTAGTTGATTTTGCAAAAGAAAAGGATGCACAGGTTATTATTAGAGGTCTTAGAGCTGTAACTGATTTTGAAAATGAAATCCAGTTGGCTCAATCTAATAAGGTGCAGTACCCAGAGTTAGAGACATTGTTTATGACTACATCTCTACAGTATTCTTATTTAAGTTCTACAGTCGCAAAGGAATTTGCGTCTTATGGGGGGGATATCAGCCTATTCGTTCCACCTCAGGTAATACCTCTTATCGAAGCGAAAATTAAAAACAAGGAGAAGTAAAAAAATGGCAAACGCGAGTAAGATAGAAGACATTATTGATGAAATAGAAAACTATATCGATGAATGCAAGCCATCAGCCTTTTCTACTAACAAAATCATTGTAAACAGGGATGAAATTGAGTCGCTTTTGCAGGAACTTAGGACAAAAACTCCTGATGAAATCAAGAAATACCAGAGAATGATTGCAAATCGTGAGCAGATTTTAGCTGATGCAAAAGCAAAAGCAGATGAAATAATTAGCCAGGCTCACGTTCAGACAAATGAACTTGTTTCTGAGCATCAAATCATGCAACAGGCATACGCTCAGGCAAATGAAGTTATTCTCATTGCCCAGAAGAATGCTCAGGAAACAATTAATAGAGCAACTGAAGATGCAAATAATATTCGTATGGGCGCTATCGCATATACGGATGAATTGCTTGCAAATATCCAGACCATTTTAGCAAATTCTATTGAGACTACCAGAAGTCGAGATGATGCTTTCCTTGCCACTATGCAGACTTATCTCGATACTGTAGATGCTAACAGAGCTTCATTAGTTCCAGATTCAATCAACGAAGGAGTGGATGATCCTGCTTCTGTAGAAACTACTACTAATGAGCCTGTTGTTAAGACAGAGGAATCCACACATCATACTTCATCTTCTTCAAACACTGAGGATGATGATGTTCCAGCATTGGATATTCCAGATCAATTCTTTAATAAGGAATAATAATTACAATTATTTTGAGGCATCCTTTTAGGATGCCTTATTCAATATAGAGGTATTTATGCAACAATTTTTACCAGTATCAAAAAAAGATATGAAGGAAAGAGGAATAGAGCAGCTAGACTTCGTATATGTATGCGGGGATGCTTACGTAGATCACCCTTCGTTTGGAGCTGCTATTATTTGCCGAATTCTTGAATTACATGGATATTCCGTTGGAATCATTTCCCAGCCTGACTGGAAGGATGATAACTCTATAAATATTTTAGGTGAGCCAAGATTAGGATTTTTTGTCTCTGCTGGTAATATGGATTCCATGGTTAATCACTATAGCGTTTCCAAGCATCACAGAGATTACGATAATTATTCTCCAGGTGGAAAGACTGGTCTGCGTCCAGACTATGCAACAATTGTTTATTGCAATCTTATTCGACATACCTACAAAACCAAACCAATAATAATAGGCGGTATTGAGGCATCCCTTCGAAGACTTGCACACTATGACTATTGGTCAAATAAGGTACGCCGTTCCATTCTATTGGACTCCGGCGCAGACATTATTTCTTACGGAATGGGTGAACGTTCTGTTGTGGAAATAGCAGACTGTTTAGCCTCAGGAATAGATGTTAAAGATATAACCTATATAGATGGCACTGTTTTTAAAACCCGTGACAAAGCATTTACAGAAGATGGACTTATTCTGCCTTCCTTCGAGGAAATAAAAGCTGACAAAGAAACCTATGCAAAAAGCTTTTATACTCAATACGTAAATACGGATGCTTTCACAGCAAAGAAATTAGTAGAGACCTATGATGGAGCCATGTTTGTAATTCAAAATCCACCACAAAAGCCCTTAACAAGGCAGGAGATGGATGATGTTTATGCTATAGAGTATATGCGCACTTATCATCCAATGTACGAAAAAGATGGTGGTATACCAGCAATCAAAGAGGTTAAGTTTTCACTAATCAGTAATCGAGGCTGCTTTGGTGGTTGTAATTTCTGTGCGCTAACTTTCCATCAGGGACGTATTATTCAATCCCGAAGCCAGGAGTCTATTATTGAAGAGGCTAAACTTATCACAGAAGATCCTGAGTTCAAAGGATACATTCATGACGTAGGTGGACCCACGGCCAATTTCAGGAATCCATCCTGCAAAAAACAGCTCACAAAGGGCGTCTGCACAAATCGCCAATGTCTGTTTCCTACCAAATGCCCGAACCTAGAGGTTGATCACAAGGAATACGTAGCATTGCTCACAAAGCTTAGAAAACTTCCAAAAGTGAAGAAGGTCTTTGTTCGTTCCGGAGTGCGATTTGATTATGTTATGTATGACAAGGACGATACATTCTTAAGAGACCTGTGCAAGTATCATGTTAGCGGGCAGCTAAAGGTTGCGCCTGAGCATATTTCAAACAACGTACTCAGCTACTTAGGAAAACCAGATATTTCTGTTTACAATGCCTTTTGTGATAAATATGCAAAGATTAATAAGGAGCTTAATTTAAAACAATACCTAGTTCCTTATTTAATGAGTTCTCATCCAGGTTCAACATTAGATGATGCCATT
>JAEEGL016645112.1_pt1 | contig 11455 bp, 5 predicted proteins | sample 9134231 | NCBI WGS metagenome assembly JAEEGL01 (sample SAMN16246548, study PRJNA631951) | gut metagenome | biome: gut microbiome; feature: rumen; material: fiber-attached | host: Bos | place: Iran: Karaj | collected 2018-10
CATGTGCCGAGCGATGCCCGTTGCGGGTCGTAACTGTCCATGCAGCGGAATGCACGGAGAAACGTGTCCTGCGTCAGTTCCTCAGCATCCATCACGTCGCCCACGAGCCTCACAACCATGCCAAAGACCTCCTGCCCGTAGCGACCCACCATCAGGTCTTGCCCCTTGCGTTGGTCACTCATCACGGCATCCACTATCTGTTTGTCTGTCTTCACTATCGATGAACTTTTCTTCATTTTCACTTGTTATACGACAAAAATCGGAAAATATCCCGCCCCTGCACGGATTTTCTTTTTTGTACCTTTGCCCCCGAGAACAAAACATCATGATATGAATCCAACAATTGACACATATCGTTTGACAAGTATGGAGGAGCCTTCGGATGCCGTTCTTTCACAGCTGATGAAAGAGGCTGCAGAGGAAGCTATGAGGCTGACGAGGAGATAGACTGACCGGCCCACGCGCTGGGCGACTTTTATTTCATAGAATTGTTTTTGAATCATATAAAAAGAGCCGTGTGACTTGTGGTCATACGGCTCTCTCTTTATGGCGCCTTTTCACTGTATCTTTACCCGATGACGGCAAATCAGTTGTCCAGTAGTCCAGTCACACGGAGGTATTCAGTCTCGTAGATTTTCTGCTGGGTCTTTGCCTCGATGAGGTTGCTGCGTGCCTGCTGCCATTGGGATTGGGCATCGAGCAGGTCGGTCATGGTGCACATCTGGTTGTCGTACTTCTGATGCATCACGCGGAGATTCTCATCGGCTTGTTGTTGACCTATCGTGGCGGTCTCCACCATTCGTTGTCCGTCGGTGAGGTTGAGCACAGCCTGACGCACCTCAATGCGCATGCCTCGCTCATACTGCTCCAGTTGCAACTGGGAGTCGCTGAGGTCGAGTTTTGCCTTCTTCACTTTCTTCAGTTCTGCACCCCAGTGGAAGATGGGTACGTTGACTGACAACAAGGCGTAGGGGCGACCTCCGCTGAAGGTGTGGTTGACATTGATGGGGGTGCCATCGAGGTTCCTGAGTGCTCCTTTCAGTTTCAGATTGTCGTAATGGCTGTAGGTTCCCACCAAGGCGACAGTGGGCAGGTAGTTGGCACGTGCCTTCTTCACCTGCAACTCGTTTGCCTTGACCTGCTGCTGGAGCAGATGGAGGTCGGGACGGGCGGAGAAGTCCTCACTGAGTTGTGGCATGGATGCGGGTGTCAGGAGGGTGTCGGCAGGGATGATGGCCCGCTCGAAATCGGTGCCGATCTGGTTGGCGAGTGCCAGTTGGCAGAGTTGTTCGCCATTGGTGGCTTTCTGCAACAGATAACTGATTTCGGACTGCTTGCTGGCGATGCGCAAGAGGTCGTTCTCGGTTGCCATCTGCACACGGACACTGAGTTGCACGCGGTCGTACAGTTCTTGCATCTGCTGGGCATACGCCTTGAGCATCTGCACTTTGGAACGTACGGCGATGAGCGAGTAGTAGGAGTTGTCCACGTCGGCGATGACCTGCATGCGAGCCTTTCGCTGTTGCTCTTCGCTGACGGTCTGACCAATCTGTGCCAAGCGGTTGGCGGCTGTCAACTGTCCACCTGCATAGAGGGGCAGGGTGACATTGATGCCAGCCAGGTAGGTGCCTCGTGTCTGCAGCGACATGCCGATGATGTCCTGGTCTTTCATGTGGATGCCCGTGAGGGAGCCGTCCACCTTGGGCAGATACTGGGCAAAGGCGATCTGACGGTCGAGTTTTGCCTTCTCAACGGCATTATTGGCAGTCTTGATTTGCTCGTTGTGCTCCAGCGCCAGTTTGCGACAGTCCTGCAAGGTGAGGCTCAAGGGCTGGGCAGCGAGTTGCGACACAGCCGCAACGGAGAGGGCGAGGGTTGTTATGATCTTTTTCATGCTTTGTTCGTTTTTTTGACTTTAAAGATAGTGGAATAGAGGATAGGCAGGAACACCAGAATGATGAGCGTTCCCATAGCCAGACCTGCCATGATGCAGACTGCCATCGAACCATACATCGGGTCGCTGATGAGCGGAGCCATACCGAGGATGGTGGTGAGCGAAGCCATGATGACCGGGCTGGTTCGGCTGACGGTGGCATTTACCACAGCCTCGTAGGCAGGAAGTTTCTCTTCCTTCTGTAGTCGGTTGATCTCATCGACCAGCACGATGCCGTTCTTGATCATCATACCGATGAGGCCCATCGCACCTAAGATGGCGATGAAGGTGAATGGCTTGCCCAGCAGCAGCAACGAAGGCACGATGCCCACGATGATGAAGGGTAGGCAGAAGACGATGATGAGCACCTGTTTCCAACTGTTGAACAACAGGAGCATGATGACGAGGATGAACAGGAAGGCAAGCGGGAAGAGTCCCAGAATGGAACCTGCGGCTTCGCCCGAACTGCCGCCTTCGCCCTGCCAGTTCATGGAGTAGCCTTGTGGCAGTTCGATGGTTTCGATGGCTTCCTTGATGTCGGCTTCCACCTTGCCTGGTGTGGCATCGTCAAGGTCTGGGTCAGGGTCACATTCTGCCTCGATGGAACGCTGTCCATTGCGACGGTGGATGTAGTCTTCCTCCCATTCCACGTGGATGTCGCTGTTGACCGTGCTCAGCGGAATGCTGTTGGTCAGTTTGCTTTCCAATTCCTCCACATTGGAGGCACCAGTCAGCAAGCCCCTGACGTCGTCGCCCGTGATGTGGAGGTTGAGGGTGCTCCACACGGGGATGTTGTCGATGTTCTGAATCTTCGACCCGTCTTCGTTGCGCACCTGCATCTGGACAATGACCTTCTTGTCTTGGTCGCTGATGATTCCTACAGGAAGACCGTCTGTGGCAGCCAGCAAGGCGTTCGCCACATTCTCACGGTTCAGTCCACTGCGGAGTGCATCTGTCTGCACATAATTCGTCACGATAGACTTGCCCTTGGGCTGCCAGTTGTTCTGCACGGAATAGGTGTCCACATATTTCGACTTGCGCATGATGGCCTCTGCCTGATGGGAGAGGTTGCGCAGCACCTCTGGGTCTGGTCCCTGGAATTCCACCTCCACCGTATGGGTGGTGCTGATGCTGAAGTTGTAATTACGGAAACGTATGTATGCATCGGGGAAGGCGGCGCGCAGTTGGGGACGTATCTCCTTGATCGCCTCCTTCATCGTCTGGAAGTCTTTGCAATCGACAATCAATTCTCCGTAATGATTGCCGCCGCTGTTCATGGGACGCACCAGACTGTATCGCACAGGCGACGAGCCCATCGCTGCTGCGACGCGGTCAATCTTTGGATTCTTCAGCAGGGTGTCGGTCATCACCAGGAGGTCTTCACGCACACGGTCAGGACTGGTCTGGTCGGGAAGATAATATTCTACCACGAACTGCCCGTAGTCAAAGTCGGGGAAGAACACTTGCTTCACCTTTGAGAATCCGATGCCGCAGACGACCAGCAGCGCCACCATCACACCGATGGTAGCATAGCGGTAGTCGATGAGTTTGCCAATCAGTTTGCGGATGACCACCTGTAGTTTCGATTCCTTCACCTCGCCATCGCCACCTTTCTCCTTCGAGCGCAAAGGCATCCATGCAGCCACACACGCTGGCACCTGCACCATGGCCATCACCCATGAAGCCAAGAGCGAGATGCAGAGCACCAGGAACAGGTCTCGGCAATACTCTCCAGCCGTGTTGGGCGAGAGGAAGGTGGGCAGGAAGGTCAGGACGGCAATCACCGTTGCTCCCAACATGGGCAAGGCGGTGTTGTTGACAATGTTATATAAGTAGGACTTGGGTCCCAACCCCCGTTTTCTGTCCACAAGGATGCCGTCCATCACCACAATGGCATTATCCACCAGCATACCCATTGCCACGATGAAGGCACCAAGGGAGATGCGCTGCAGCGTACTGTCTGCCATTAGCAGGATAGGGAAGGTGATGAAAATCGCCAGCACCAGACTGGTGCCGATGATCATGCCACCACGGAAACCATAGGTGAACATCAGCACAATCACCACGATGAGCACCGACTCCAGCAGGTTGATGAGGAATCCGTTGACGGCGTTGGTCACTTGGTCTGCCTGGAAGAAAATCTTGTCGGTCTCGAATCCCACAGGCACACGTTCCATGACTTCCGCCAACTTCTGATCGACAGCCTTGCCTACATCGGGCACTATGGCATCATCGTTCAGCGTGATGCAGATGCCCATGGCTGGTTTGCCGTCCACAAAGAAACCGTTGGTCTGTGGTTCCTGATAGTCGCGCTTCACGGTGGCGATGTCGCCGATGCGAATCTGCTTGCCTGTGGTGGTGCGGATGAACAGGTTGGCGATGTCCTCCTCATTCTCCAGTTCGTTGTTCACACGAAGTTGCAGACGGTCGTCACCGTTCTCATAGTTGCCGGCGTTCACCGTCTTGCCGGCATTCTGCAAACCTATCATCACCTGTGTGGGGATGATGCCTGTGTGTGCCAGTTTCTCCTTGTCGATGATGATGTTGATGACCTCCGAACGGGTACCAACGATATTGATGCGCTTCACGCCCTTCACTGTCAGCAGTTCACGGCGCACCAACTTGGCATATTTCTCCAGTTCTGAATAACTGTATCCGTCGCCCATGAAGGCATAGAACAGACCATACACATCCAGCATGTCGTCCACCACAATGGGGGCATAGCAGCCCGAAGGCAACTTTGACTGTACATCGTTCGTCTTTCTGCGCAACTGGTCAAAGTGCTGCTCCATCTCCGACATCTTCACCTTGTCCTGAAACTTCACACCAATGACAGCCATACCCGGACGGCAATCCGTGCTCAGTTCCTTCACGTCTGCCAGTGTGCGCAGTTCATCCTCCATCACCTGTACAGCCTCCAACTCCACCTCATGTGCTGTGGCGCCCGGATACACCAGCACCACCGATGCCTGCTTCACGGCTACGGCAGGGTCCTCCAACTTCGGCATGTTGATATAACTGAACACACCCATGAAGAGGATTCCCACCACGAAACTCCAAAATATAATCGGTCGTTTTACGAAAAATTCTGTTAGTGCTCTTGCATTCATAATATCAATTCTCTTATCGTATCTTTAGCACGCTTGGCTCGCCAAGAATTATCAATTCTCAATTAAAGAAGGTCTCCCACATTGGACTTCTGCTGTGTCACCACCTTCACCTTGTCACCTTCATGCAGCGCCTTCACACCAGCCTTCACCACACGGTCATTGGCAGAGATGCCGCTGCTCACCACTGGCATCCCCTCAGAATCCACACCATTCAGCGTGATGGCATGACGTTTCACCACGTCGCCCTTCTCGACAACCCACACATAGGGCTTGCCTCCGTCCTCGAACACGGCATGGGCAGGAATGGAAAGACCGCTGACGGTTGCATCGCCACCCATCTCGATATAGACATCAACATTGACACCTGCATTGAGGCGTCCGTCCACAGCGTATTTCACCGTAAAGAGTTGGTTGGCATCAGCCTTCGTCAGCACGCTGGTCCTGTGCAGTTCGAAACGCTCACCAGCCGCCATGCAGTAGGCATCCGTCGTGCTTGCCAACTGGCGATACACCTCTGCAGGTACGTTGATTTCCACTTCCATACTGCGGGTGTCGATGAGATCCATGATAGGGGTGCCCGCATTCACCATCTCTGACGGCTCGAAGTTCACCTTCTGGATGGTGCCGTCCACGGGGGCTCTCAGACAAGTGTAACTCAATTGGTTCTTCGCATTCTGCAACTGGATGCGAAGTTGCTCCAGACCACTCACCGCCTTCTCGTAGTCGTTGCCAGCCAGGCTCTTGCCCTCATGCAGTTGGCGCAGACGCTCCACCTCGTTCTTCATCTGGTTGTATTGTGTCTGGGCAGCGTCCACCTGCAACTGATAATCTCTGGTGTCGAGCGTGGCAACCACTTGTCCGCGACGCACGTGTGCACCCTCCTTCACATAGATGCTCGCAATCTGTCCGGGGGTGCGGAAACTCATGCTCACGGTGCTGTTCTCATTGACCACACCAGAGAAATTCTTTACAGATGATTCGTAACGATTCAGCGGCAGCACCGTCATCACGTTGCGCACCTTCACATCGTCTTCTTTCTTGTCATTGCCGCCACAAGCCATCAGCAATCCTGCTGCTGCCAGTGCCAGCACAAAATAATTCTTCTTTTTCATTGTGATTTGTGTGTGTTTTTTTATTGTTGATATTTCTTTCGATATTCCAGTGGAGACAGACCCAAATGCTCCTTCACATACTTGCCGAAGAACGAGGCATTGGCAAAATTGAGGTCATAGGCAATCTCCTGCATCGTCATGTCGGAGAATCGGAGACGCCGCTCGATGGCTTTGAGCGTGAAGAGTTGTATCACATCGCTCGGACGCCTGTTCATGGTCTCCTTCAGCAACACCGACAGGTATTTGGGCGTGACATTCAATTGTCGGGCAAAATCATCCACCTTGCGGACGCGCCCGTCACTCTGCTCCACCAACTGCATGAACTTATCCACCAGCCGTTTCCTGTGCATGTCAGGCGAAATCCCCACCTGCGGCTCCCGCTCCATGTCCTGAACTGTTTCGCGACGGATGATGCAAAGAATCTCCAACATCATCGTCCCCCAGAGCGACCGCACAATCTCCTGGTGCATCATCGGTGAAGGGTCTTTCATCCGTTGACACAGCAACTGGAAATAGTCATTGAGCATCCCCGCTTCTTGATTCGTGAGTGTCACCTTGGGATGCTGCTTCAGGTAAACAATGTCGCCCAAACTTCTGCGCCCATGCATGTCGATGCTCCACGCCTCTCTCGCCGTGAACCAGACCTGCCGACAGTTAAAGTTCTGCGACGACATGAAATCGCTGATGACGCTGCGCAACATGATATAGACGAACATATCGTTCTTGCGGAGTTGGATGGTCTTCCCGTCATATTCAAACTGCGCCATCCCCTCCGTGCAGATGACAATCACTCCATGGTTCTCGATATAGACCCCATCTTCGGGCAATACCCCATCCTCAGACAAAGCCGTTGTATTTTCCATCACCACAAAGTCATCGCTGTCATCTATCCTTAAGGTGTCATCTCCTCTTCGAGGCATCAATGATTTGATCTCCATAATGTCCAAAATTTACTTTTTCGGTGCAAAGTTCGGAATAAAATAGAACATAACAATGTTCGATATTTACCAAATAGTGTTATTTTAATGTTCTTTCTAGGTCATAATGTTGCAAAAGAACATTTTGAGGTAAAAAAGGAACATTCATTGAGTTGTTGATAATGGATGGAACTTTTGGTTTCCGGTGCAAAGGTACGTAATCTGCCATTCATCCACCAGCCATTATCCAATCCGTCTCCGTTTCGGATAATATTATCCATTTCAGAGCCTCTTTGGATAATATTTCAGCAGCCTCACGGGGTTTCACCAATACGGGTGCAAGGGTCTCACCCATACACTGCAAAGGGTCTCACCAATACACCGGGTCGGGTCTCACCAACACACCGCGTTGGGTCTTACCCATTCTCCACGTTGGGTCTCACCAATAGACCTTAAAAGGGTGCTGAAATGGGGTTTTAGGGGATTCGTCCCCGCCCTTTAATAAAATAAATGTACGCGCGAGGAAGCATGAAAAAGTTGAAAAGGTCTATATTATTTGTCACAAATAATTATTAATATGATAAAATTCATATTAATCAGATATGGAAGAACCCCTAAAAGCAGTTCGTCAGTTGTTATTTCTGCATCATCGCTTCCAAGATGCTCAGGGCGCCTTCCATGGTGGAGACGTTTTTGATGAGCAGGGACTTGCGGTCTCCATCTCGCAGGGTACATCCTCTGCCATGCGAGGCAACGTAGTTGAGCACTTTCTCGAAAGCGCGGCTTTGGAAGTAGGCGTCTTCAAGGGCGAAATAGAGAATCATGCGTCCCATCTTGAGCACCACTTTCTCGATACCGAGACGTTGAGCCGCCCACTTGATGGGCATAACGGTGAGGAGCGATTCGCCCACGGATGGTATTTGTCCGAAGCGGTCGATGAGGCGCTTCTTGTAGTCTTCCAATTGCTTAGGCGAGGTGAGGGAGTCGAGTTCGCGGTAGAGACTCATGCGCTCACCGCTGTTGGGCACGTACTCTTCAGGGAAGAAACCCTGGATGTCGCTTTCGATGTTGGTTTCCGTCACGAACTTCTCACCGCTGATTCTACCCTCTTCATCCTTGTCCTCTTCGGCAAAGAGTTCTGTGAACTCGTTTTCCTTGAGTTCTTCTACTGCCTCATTCAGTATCTTCTGGTAGGTTTCATAGCCCAAATCGGTGATGAAGCCGCTCTGTTCTGCTCCTAACATGTTTCCTGCACCACGGATGTCGAGGTCTTGCATGGCGATGTGGATGCCACTGCCGAGGTCGCTGAAGTTCTCCACCGCTTGCAGACGGCGGCGGGTTACATCGTTCAGGGCTGCGAGTGGGGGAGCGATGAGGTAGCAGAACGCTTTCTTGTTGCCTCGTCCCACACGTCCACGCATCTGGTGAATGTCGGAGAGCCCGTAGTTCTGTGCGCTGTTGATGATGATGGTGTTGGCATTGGGCACGTCGATGCCGTTCTCCACAATCGTCGTGGAGAGCATCACGTCGTAGTCGTAGTTCATGAAGTCGAGAATGATTTTCTCCAAGTCCTGCGGATTCATTTGCCCATGACCTACACACACGCGCGCATCAGGTACATATTTGTGTATCATCTCCTCCAATTCGCGGAGGTTGCTGATTTTGTTGTTCACGATAAACACCTGTCCGTTGCGGCTCATCTCGAAGTTGATGGCTTCGGCAAAGATTTCGGGCGAGAACGTGTGTATCTCTGTCTGGATGGGATAGCGGTTGGGTGGGGGAGTCTGGATGATGGACAGGTCTCTGGCTCCTAATAGTGAGAACTGCAACGTGCGTGGAATCGGGGTGGCAGTCATCGTGAGGGTGTCCACATTCACTTTCATGGCTCTCAACTTCTCTTTCGTTGATACGCCAAACTTCTGTTCCTCGTCGATGATGAGCAATCCTAAGTCCTTGAACTGCACCTGTTTGCCAATCAATTTGTGGGTGCCTATAATGATGTCGACCTTTCCTTCCTTGAGGTCGTCCAGCACCTCTTTGGTGTCTTTGACTGTACGGGCACGAGTGAGGTATTCCACCCTGACGGGAAATTCTTTCAGTCGTGAAGAGAACGTCTGGTAGTGCTGATATGCCAACACCGTCGTGGGCACCATCACCGCCACCTGTTTGCCGTCGGTGGCAGCTTTGAATGCTGCACGTATCGCCACTTCTGTCTTGCCGAAGCCCACATCGCCACACACCAGTCGGTCCATCGGACGCGGCTTCTCCATATCAGCCTTCACGTCCTGTGTGGCTTTCAGTTGGTCGGGGGTGTCCTCATACACGAAACTGGCTTCCAGTTCCTGTTGCAGGTAACTGTCCTTACTGTAGGCAAACCCTTGCTCTTTCAGTCGGGCGGCATAGAGTTGGATAAGGTCACGGGCAATGTCTTTCACCTTGCTCTTCACCCGTTCCTTCATGCGTTCCCAAGCACCGCCGCCAATCTTGTTCAGACGAGGAGGTTCACCCTCCTTGCCTTTGTATTTGGAGATTTTATGCAGGGAGTGAATGGATACATAAACTGTGTCTTCGTGCAAGTACGTAATCTTGATCATCTCCTGCATCACATTGCCCTGTGGCACTCTCACCAGTCCTCCGAACCTTCCCACACCGTGGTCTATATGCACCACATAATCGCCAATCTCAAACTGCTGTATCTCCTTCAGCGTCAGTGCCACCTTACCCCGATGTGCCTTGTCGCTCTTCAGGTTGTATTTGTGGAAGCGGTCAAAGATTTGGTGGTCGGTGAAAAAGCACACCTTCAGCGTGTGGTCAATGAAACCCTCGTGAATGGCTTTGTTGACGGGAAAGAAATGGATGGCATCCATTTCTGTTTTTGCCTGTTCCTCAAAGATGTTCTGCAAACGTGCAATCTGCTTCTCGCTGTCGGCAAAGATGCAAATCTTGTAGCCCTCGTCCATCAGTCGGTGAAACTCCTGATTCACCAACTCAAAGTTCTTGTGGAATAGCGGTTGCGGAGAGGTGTTGAAGTGTACAACAGACCCACCAGACCCTCCCCCTGCCCTCCCTGCAGGGAGGGGGCAGTTACCTTGCTCGTTTGTTTCTCCATTAATTCCCTCATTAGCAGAGATACTACTCCCTCCCTGCAGGGAGGGTGAGGGGAGGGTCTTCTGTTTTTTCACTTCCAAATGTCGGAACTGCACTACCTGCTTCAGGAATGTCTCCTCATTTACGACAAGCCTTTCCCAATCAGCAAGGTCTCCCTCCCCGTCACGGGGGAGGGTTGGGGAGAGGGTCTTTGCCTGGCTCGAAAAGCCCTCATCATGTATCTGTGCAATTTTGTCACACACAAACGTGAAGTCCTGTGTCACAATCAGCGTGTCCTTCGGCAAGAACTCCAGAAACGAGATGTATTCAGCGTTGTCCATCTTGATGTCAGGCACTATCGTCATCATCTCCACCTTTCCCTGACTCAGCTGGCTCTGCACGTCAAACGACCTGATGCTGTCCACCTCATCGCCAAAGAAGTCTATTCGGTATGGCATGTCTGACGAGAATGAATACACATCCACGATGCTTCCTCTGATGGCAAACTGCCCAGGTTCATACACATAATCCGTGTGCTCAAAACCCAGTTCGAAGATGCGTTTTTCCAACTCGCTGATGTCGAACTCATCGCCCACCTTCACTGTCAATGTGTTTTCATCCAGTTCCTTCTTCGACACCACCCGTTCTGCTAACGCGTCGGGGTATGTGACAATGAGAGTTGAGAGTTGAGAGTTGAGAGTTGAGAGTTGGGTCAGCACCTCCGTCCTCAATATCTCATTCCCTGCATCCTTCTGATTGTACTTGATGGCTCTTTTGTACGACGATGGGAAGAACAGCACCCGTTCGTCGCCCATCATCTGGGTCAAGTCATGGTACACATACCCTGCATCGTCCAAGTCATTCATCACCACCAGCATGTTCGGGCAGTTGGCTTTGCCGCTCATGATGCTCGCCAATAGCAAAGTAGCCGACGAGCCACATAGCCCGTCAGCCCTCATTTGCTTTGCCTTGCCCTGCCTGATGCGCTTGGCAAGTTCCTTGGCATTCTCTGAGGATGCCAAGGCTAAAAGTACCTTACTTGTTTCCAAATGTCACCAAGTCGATTACGCTACGCCCATCATCATCTTGGGCTCATAGACCCTTGCAAACAGTTGCAAGAAAAACAGCGTGTCCTTCGAAGGACTCACCAACTTTTTCAGTTCGGCAATTTTGGATGTCTTGTTGTCGGATGGAGTAGAATCGTTCATAGGCAGATTTGCTTTTACGTTTTCTCTTTCTACAATCAATAACGAGCAGAAAAAGCGTTTATTATGCAAAACTGCATATTTATTTTTA
>JAEEGL017048255.1_pt1 | contig 11455 bp, 14 predicted proteins | sample 9134231 | NCBI WGS metagenome assembly JAEEGL01 (sample SAMN16246548, study PRJNA631951) | gut metagenome | biome: gut microbiome; feature: rumen; material: fiber-attached | host: Bos | place: Iran: Karaj | collected 2018-10
CTGAAGGGCCTCGACTGCCTGCGCGACGGTGGTCTGCTGGCCTATATCATCACCTCGAACTACATCAATCACGACACGGAGCAGCTGGCCGAGGCATTTCGCAGCAGCAGGCTCATCGGCGCGTACCGTCTGGCCAACAACCTCTTCAAGGAGAACGGTACCGAGGTAGGCACCGACCTTATCGTGCTTCAGAAGGACGCATCGAAGACGGCAATGACCGCCGACGAGTGCATGCTGATCACGCCGCACGAGGTGGGTGGCTGCCCGACGAGCTATTACTTCGCCCTCTACCCCGAAAGGATTATCGCCACCAATACCGAGGTCGGCACCGATGCCTACGGGAAACCGGGTCTTGTCTATACCCACCGCGACGGTGTGAAGGGTATCGCCGACATGCTGAGCAAGGCGTTGGCCAAGGATATGCGGGAGTTGTGCGACGTGGAGCTCTTCGAGAAAGGCCGAGTTCAAAGCCAAGGCACATCAGGTACCGCCAAGGCTGCCAAGAAGTCCCGTATCACGAAGAAGGATGCGGCACTGCAGAAGATGAACGAGATCTACGCCGACCTCTACGAACTGGAGCAGCAGACACAGCGTGAGAATGCCGACCTCCGCCGGATGCTCAACGGTCTCTATGACGAGTTTGTGAAGACCTACGGCCACTTGAACGACCCGACTAACCGACAGGATGTGCAGCGTGTGGCCAAGGAGCTGCTTTCACTGGAGATCGACGACGGCAACAGCTGGCAGAAGGCCGATATCATGTTCAAGCCCGTGGCCTTCTCGACCGACGAGCGCACCGAGCCAATGACAGCACGCGAGGCACTTGCCGCCAGCCTAAACGAACACGGCACGGTGAGGATGGACGAGATGGAGGAAGCGACTGGCAGGAGCACCGACGAGCTGGTGGAGGAGCTGGATGGCGAGATCTTCTGGAACCCCCTCGAAAAGGCATGGGAGATCAAGGCCCGCTTCGTCAGCGGCAACGTCATCGAGAAGATCGAGGCCATCCGCGCCATCCCCGACTGTGAGAGCGACCCGCGTGTGGCCGTCGGACTTGCGGCCCTCGAAGCCGCCGTGCCTACCCCTATTCCCTTTGCCGACCTCGACTTCAACCTCGGCGAGCGTTGGGTTCCCGCCAAAATCTATGCCGACTTCGCTTCGGACTTCTTCACGATGCCCGACGATGCGGAGTGCCCGTGGAAGGGAGGCCGTGCCGAGGTGGAGGTCACCTATCAGCCCGAAATCGACCAGTTCGCTGTGGGCTGCGACAGCTCGAACGAGCGTATCCGTTCGGAGTACGCCGTACAGAGCGAGGCAAGCAATCCACTCGACGGCATCGACCTGCTGACCCACGCCCTGCACGACAGCACGCCGAAGCTGATGCGCTACAAGCGCAACCAGAACGGCTGCATCGAGACGCGGCCCGACAAGGATGGCAACGAGGTGCCCGTCAAGGAGGAAGACCCTGAGAAGATTCAGCTGGCCAACTCGAAGATCGAGGAGATCCGACAGGGCTATGCCGACTGGTTGCAGCAGCAGCCGAAGCAGCTGCGCGACAAGCTGGCGGACACCTACAACCGCCGCTTCAACTGCTTCGTAAAGCCCGCCTACGACGGTTCGCACCAGACGTTCCCCGACATCGACTGGCAGGGATTGACCGAGAAGTACGGCGTGCGCGACCTCTACAAGTCGCAGAAGGACTGCATCTGGATGCTGCTCCAGAACGGTGGCGGCATCTGCGACCACGAGGTAGGTTCTGGCAAGACGCTCATCATGTGCGTCGCTGCCCACGAGATGAAGCGACTGGGTATGGCCCACAAGCCGATGATCATCGGACTGAAGGCCAACGTCAGCGCCATCGCCGAGACCTACCGCACCGCCTATCCGAAGGCCAAGGTGCTGTTTGCCACCGAAGTGGACTATTCGGCCTCGAATCGCGTGGACTTCTTCAATCGTGCGAAGAACAACGACTGGGACTGCATCATCATGAGCCACGAGCAGTTTGGCAAGATACCGCAGTCGCTCGAAGTGCAGGAAAAGATGATTTCCGAGGAGCTGGCACAGATCGACGCCTCGCTGGAAGCCCTGAACGGCAACCGTGGCGCCAGCAAGAAGCAGCTGAAGGGCCTGGAGGTGCGCAAGAAGAACCGCCTCGCCAAGCTGCTCGACCTGCAGAACCAGATTGCCAAGCAGAAGGACGATGTGGTTGACTTCGAGATGCTGGGCATCGACCACATCCTGATCGACGAGAGCCACCAGTTCAAGAACCTGGGCTTCGTCACCCGCCACAACCGCGTGGCCGGACTGGGCAACGCCGAGGGCTCGCAGCGAGCCTACAACCTGCTGATTGCCCTGCGCACCATACAGCGACGCACGGGCCGTGACCTCGGTGCCACCTTCCTGAGCGGCACGACTGTGACCAACTCGCTCACCGAGCTGTATCTGCTCTTCGAGTATCTGAGGCCGAATGCCCTCCGCAAGCAGGGCATTACCTGCTTCGACGCTTGGGCCGCCATCTTCACGAAGAAAACGACCGAATATGAGTTCTCGGTGACTAACGCCATCGTGCTGAAAGAGCGCTTCCGCTACTTCATCAAGGTGCCCGAGCTGGCAATGTTCTACAACGAGATCACCGACTATAAGACCGCCGAAGATGTTGGCATCGTGCGTCCGTCGAAGGATCCCGTGCTCTATAAGATACCGCTCACTCCCGACCAGGAGGAGTACGTAAAGGTGCTGATGGAGTTTGCCAAGACCGGCGACTTCCGTCTGATAGGCATCGACCATCCCACCCGTCAGCAGGAGATGGCCAAGATGCTGTACGCTACCGACCTGGCTCGCAAGATGAGTCTCGACATGCGGCTCATCGACCCTGCCTACGGCGACCACCCCGACAACAAGGCCAGCCGCTGCGCAGCCAAGGTGAAGCTGTGGTACGATGCCTTCGACGCCATGAAGGGCACGCAGCTCATCTTCTCCGACCTCTCGACATGGCAGGGCAAGGAGCAGTGGAGCGTATATGGCGAGATTAAGCGCAAGCTCATCGACGACTACGGCATCCCCGCCTCGGAGATTCGCTTCATTCAGGAAGCCAAGAACGATGCCCAGAAGCAGGAGATCATCCGTCTCACCAACGAGGGCAAGGTGCGTGTGCTGTTCGGCTCGACCACGATGCTCGGCACCGGCGTGAACGCCCAGCAGAGGGTAGTGGCCGTGCATCACCTCGACACCCCCTGGCGACCCTCCGACCTGGAGCAGCGCGACGGACGCGCCGTGCGTAAGGGCAACGAGATTGCCGCCACCTATCAGGGCAACAAGGTGAAGGTGATCATCTATGCCGTGGAGCGCTCGCTGGACTCCTACAAGTTCAACCTCCTCCACTGCAAGCAGGTGTTCATCTCGCAGCTGAAGCGCGGCAACCTGAACGTCCGCACCCTCGACGAGGGTGCCATGGACGAGAAGACGGGTATGGACTTCGCCAGCTATATGGCAGTACTCAGCGGCAACACCGACCTGCTGGAGCGTGCCAAGACAGAGAAGCGTATCGCCGCCCTTGAAGGTGAGCGTAAGGCATTCTACCGCCAGCGTGCCGAACAGGAAGAGAAGGTGGCCCGACTGACGACACAGAATGCGGCGCTCGACCGCGACATCGCCGCTGCCCGTAAAGACCAGGCACAGTATGAGAAGGTGCGTGAGCTCGATGCACAGGGCAGGCCCGTGAACCGACTCGCAATCGACAACTTCGCCGTCGGCGAGGACTATGCCGTCGGCACAAGCGAATGGACCGCAGCAATGGCCCGCGAGCTGATCCGCATCGACAACGACACGCTGCTACCCCCGATGCAGTACAACACCGTGGGTTCGATCTACGGTTTCCCGCTGCTTGTGAGGACAGAGCAGACGGGCACCGACAAGGATGGCGTGCCGACCTACCGCAACCACTTCGTGGTGAAGGGCCACCTCCTGCACACCATCGACAACGGACGCCTGAACCACGGCGTGCTCCAGAAGGCGGCGGGCTATGCACTGGCCTGCCTCGAAGAGATGGCTGTGCGCATCGAGAAGTGGCAGAGCAAGATGGATGCCAACCGCCGCAGCATCGCCCAGTTGGAGAGCATCATCGCCCAGCAGTGGGGTAAGGAAGAGCTGCTGGTGAAGCTCCGTATCGAACTCGTGGCCCTCGACAAGAAGATTGGCGAAAGCCTGAACAGCACCGAGGACAAGCCCGCCGCCGACCAGACGAAGCAGGGGAAACCGTTCTCCTTCAACTACGACAGAGGTGAGTACACGGTGAACTTCAAGCGCCGTACTGTCTCACTCGTGACATTCGACGAGATGAACGAGCGTGCCCGTGGCAACGATGACGACTGGCGCAGCATCGGACATGTCCACTGCTGGGACTATCGCTGGAAGGACCGTCGCTATGTTCCCATCGAAGGCCAGGACCCGGAGGTTCATGCCGTGTTCCGCAAGGGTGAGGACGCCGAGAAGTTCATCCTCGGTCTGCTCGACCTGCAGGCCAGTCGAATGGCCGACCGACAGTGGCTTGCCGACCACGCCGCCCTCGACACCGAGGGCAGCATCGTCACCCGCGACAACGAGACCATCTTCGCCGCACGTCAGGTGCTGGCGCAGATGGCTCCCGCCGAGGCGGTGTGAGAGAAACGTGTGTCGCCACACCCTTCGCCGAGGGTGTAGCGACTTCCAAACAACAAGACAACTTCAACCAAATAAACAAAGACAACTATGGAAACGACTGTAATCGACTTGAGACCCGAAGTGAGACATTACGAGTCCTTCGGACGTGAGAAACATGCGGATGTGCATTTTCGCATTCATGTGAGAGCGTATGAAGAATATCTTACCGGACCAGAGGATCCGGCAACGGCCAGGGAGGCAGTGCAGGCCTTTGAAGAAGAGGTGGTGCAGCTGCTTGCTGCCGATGGATGGACGTTGTGCAACAAGGACGAATGGAAGGACTTCGGCCATTGTCCGCAAATGGTGAAGGGTGCGCAGTACCTCTATTGTCACCCGCAGGACATCAACGGCAATGTGCTCGCTGCCGACGTGGAGCGACTGGCTGCGCTGTTCGGGGGTATGAAGACATGCAGCTTCGGGTGTACCGACAACTATGGCAATGTCATCATCACCATCTCCGAGAAGGACGAGAAGCAGCTATACCATGATTCTTTTCCGCAGGGCATCGGCGATATCTGGCAGCAGGCAATCACCACCAAGCGAAAAGACCTCTTTTACAAGAAAGAGTCTGCCGTAGATCTTGTGGTCAGGCGCATAGCGATAAAGAACCGTCGTTCGGATCTGAAGGAAATAGGGTGCGGCTACTACGAGCAACGTCTTCCGGTAAGGAAGTTTGTCACCGAGGAATATGAACGCCTGCTGTCACAAGGACTCATCAAGGAATACAAGAATATGGCCGGTGTGTACTACTGCCGCTATGCTAACAAGAAGGAACAGAAACAGCTCAAGCAGCAGCAACGCGAGGAACAAGAGCGTTTCGCGAAGCAGGAGCGGCTGGAGAACGCGCTGTGCTTCACCGAAGAACAGCATCGGGCCTTCAATACCCTCGCGGATGCTGTTTCCCGGTGCAGACAGTTGGGCATCGACTTCGCTGTCTCCGGCTCCTGCGTTTACGCCTTCAGGGCCGACCTGCTCGAAGACCTTACGTCGGACATGGCCCCGAGAAAAGGGCAGGAGTCTATCGAAAACGGCCTTTGCTGTATTGTTGAAGGGGTATGGGATGCCAACGATGGCCTTTATGCGAATGTGAAGGACCTGCCACACTTGAAGTAAAACCCTATAAAACAAGACAACGACTATGAAACAGTTTGCAGTTGACATCGACATCACCATGTCGAAGCGCGTCTATGTGGATGCAGTGGATGAAACGCAGGCAAGGCTGATTGCCGGCAATCTGATTCCCGACGATCCCTTCTATTATGCCGGCAGCGCCGACGCCTACGTGAAGCATAAGGTGACGGGTGTCTCCGAGACCGATGAAGAGAGCGGAGCAGACACCAAGTGCGGCGCACTGGACTATCTTCGCGGACAACTTTCCGATGGTGAGCTCGAAGTGGTCAAGGCTCAGGTGAATAAGAATCTGCTTCACCGGCAGCCCGCCTCGATGGGAATTGGTGAAGACAGGTTCATTGATCTGCTCGAAGAGTATGGCGAGGACAACAATCTGCCAGAAGGGTGGTGGGAGAGCGAGGGCGATATCGACGACTGGCTTTCCGAACTCTGATTTTTATAGTCGCTACGCTCTTCGGAGAGCGTAGCGACAACCATTCAAACAACAAACCAAAAAACAACCAAAACGACTATGGGAAAGAACTACCAGAAATTTAAGGACTCCCTTGGTGTGGAGCAGCGCATCCGTGATATCTATCGCCTTAGTATCGAAAACCTGCATTGTCTTTCTTCGGCGCTCATTGCGGCTGAGAAGGACATCCAGCGCGACCAGACGCTCAGCGAGGTGGTCTGCGGCAGCAGCCTCTTCAGCGACGTGCTGCTCATGCAGATGCAGGTGTCCAACCAATGGCTTCGTCGCGAGCGTTGCAACGACAAGTACAACCGTATGAAAATGGGCGACCTGTTGGAGAGGTTGTATCAACTGATGCAGCAGTTCCACCATTACGCAGCATGCAAAGGCGCGGACCTGCCAGGCATCGTCTGGGAAATGGAGGCCAGCGGCATCTTCGCCATCAAGCTCGGCGACTGCGCCGTGAACATGGAACACAGTTTCCAAGACGGTCTGACACCTGTGCGGCTTGTGGCCGTCGGGCTGAACCTGCCCCTGCTGGAAAGCGACGACCCCGAAAGCGGCGACTCCGACTCGCGTGGCGAATATGGCAAGTTCCTGCTCTTCCGCTGCAAGGCACCCGACGAGGATGGCATCCGCGACATCTATCCTTGCGACCACTGGGTCAACTGTTCGGCCATCGCCAACATCTTCGGCTCACTTGACATCATCAAGGAAATGAAGATGCTTGAGGAATCGAGCAAGGATAAGGAAACAGCACGGGAAGCCACCCCCGCCGGAAACTGAAACAGAAACTCTAAAACGAAATCCGAATGAAGAAGAAAAAGATCATCACGGCGATTGCTGTCGCCGCTCTCGTGATTATGTCCCTCACTGCCTGCGACGGAGGCGGCGAGGATAACAGCGGAGCCAACTGGCTTATGATTATCCTCGTTGTCCTCTGCTGGCTGAAGGGATAAGCAATAGTGAGTCCTTAACCCTTAATCCTATATGACCGGTATATACAAGATCACAATCGTTTCACCCAACGGACGGGAGCAACACTTCCTGATATGGTGGACCACCGAGGCCGTCTGTCAGGACTACTGCGCCAAGGTCCGCAAGCGCGGGTGTGACATCATCATCGGGCAAAGAATGGATCCTGTCTCCGGACAATGAGCCAAGGCTTCCCGACGTCCAGTACGGGCATTGGGGGCTTGGTTTTATGCTGTACAACATATTTTCGCTCTATTCTTTGCTAACAAAAGTTAATAATAACAAAAGTGTTTGCAATTTGTTTGCAAAATGTTTGCTAACAAGAAACAAAATGCTTATATTTGCACCAAAAACCAATACTAAACAATATGAAACCGATTTTCTTATCTTTCCACATCGGCCGTGGTGGCCACTTCAACAACCCCGGCTTTCTCCTCTTCTCAGACGAAGAGGATTTCCAGGATCTCCTTCATCGTTGTGGCGACGACTTGATTTATGAGTTTGAAGATGAAGAAGGCAACGCACTACCCGATGCCGATTGCAAGGTCTATGACACTGGCGGTAACGAAATCCTGCGTGGCCGCGATGTCATTGAGTCCAAGACTGGCAGACTTGATTTTGATGGTTCTTATAACACCAGCTATGTCAAGGAGTTCAATGATCTTGACGAAATAGAGTTCGGGAAAGTGTGGGACCACTATGTTGCTGGTAATCTTCCCACTTTGAGCGACGAACTGAAGGACGCTCTTTGCACATCGAAGGATTTGCTCCGCGCCAAGGACATCAAGCGCATCGGGTCAACCATTCAGATTGCCACGCAGAAAGAAGGCGACAATCACACCATCAACATCGACATCGACCAGCAGGCAGGTGTATTCACTCGCAAGGAGTGGAAGGAAGATCTTGAAGATATGGATTTCTGTCCCGTCTCCGTCGAGGCCATCCTCGACTACATGGAGAACTTCTGCTATACGAACGACTCCGACTTCTTTGCAGAAGACGAAGAAACCGAATAAACAAATATAGCTATGCCACGTTTTATTCTTCAAAAACATGCCACCAAGCCCGGCTATTGGCATTGTGCCGACACCGAGCACGGCATCGATGTGACTTTCGAACAACATAAGTTCAACGAGACACAGCAAGTCACCCTTAGTGACGAACAACCGTTCAATACCCTCGAAGCTGCAATGGTACACGCCCGTTATCTTCGCGAAATGGCCGACTGGCTTCGAGCCAACCATTACAACATTGCAATGCCGCCTATGAAGAAATCCAACAAGTAACCAAAAAAAGGCAAGGTGTCAGGAGCACCTTGCCCAGCCTTTCGGCTTTTGCCTTTCGGCAAAATCTACAATAGTAGAAATTTCGTTTCAATCCACAGCCTTGCGGCTGACATGTCGAAAACGACGATGCAAAGATACACATTCTTTTCATACGTCGGTCAAAATTCTTGTAAACATTACGATTATTTAACAAAATCAAACGATTATGAAAGCAATTCAAATCCAAATTGAAGGCAATGTTGCTTCAAAGTTTGCGGCAATCGCACATGAAGACCGTTTTTGCTGCTACGTATCTGAAAAGGTTGCAAACTTTCTTAAAGCTCAGTCGGAAGATGGTCAAGTTTATATTTATAGCGGAACGCAACCATGCGATGACGATAAGATCTTCGCCTACTCCGATGGCTCCATTACTCGTTACTACGTGAAGAGCGCTGTCTATGATAATGTCAATATCTTAGAAAAGAAGGAAGGCGAATGGGAATGGAGAGCTATCGAACTATGTGTTATTGATATTATGGAATAAGCACCATCGCCCATGATCACCATTAACGGAAAAACCTTCTACGAGGAACCCACAAGTTGTGGAACCTGCCCGTTCCTCTGCACTGGAAACACCAATGCCCCAGTGCCGGTCTCTTCATCCGACAAAGGGCATTGTTTGTTGTGGGACGAGATGCACCGCACTTGGCGCTCCGTCCCTCGCCGTTGCAGCAAACTGTTCAGCAAGGCATTTGCCAACTATCCAGAAGGAAGCAATCTTGTAATAGTAGCAAAAGATTAACTCAAAAAAAATAATTACATGACTAAAAACAACAACGATATTAACATCAAGCCCGTCAATATGTACGAGAAAACGTGTATCAATAACGCCCCCGATACAGCACTTGATGATATACTCAAAACCGAAGCCATCAAGGTACTCAAGGAGACAAACGCCAACATGCTAATTCAGTACAACGGAAAGCGCATGTATTTCACCATCGAATGGCTCGAACACGCAATCGCCGAGATAGCCAAAGAGAAAGGCTACGAACCCATCATCCTCATATCTCATCTTATTGTCATCTGTAATCAAGCAGGTGCCGATGATCCGAAACCTTGCAAGGGTCTGAGCTTCTCGTTTTGCCGAAGAGATATGAGCGAAGCGGAGGCTTTTGCCACCGAGTAGTCCTCGTCCGTGTCTATGATCATCATCAAATCAATACATCAAAACCAAGAAACATGGAAACAAAGACAGTAACACTTCGCCTGCCGCAGGAGGTGGCAGACTACATTAGCCGGAAGGCCGTCGGTGGCAGCGTCACCGATGGGGTCAAGAACATCGTCACTGCACTGCAGCGAAGCGAACACTATGCCGACGCGGAGCTGCGAGGACGTTTCACGCCCAACGAATGGGTATTTCTGACCGACACGCTAAATGGCACGAAGGTGCTTGACGACTTCCGATATCGCCCTGAGATGCTGGTGGCCCACAATGAGGACAGTCAGCTTTACGACGATAGCGTCAATAAGTGGTCCGTTGACATTGCCGAGCTCAACAGGAAATGCGCTGCGCTTACGGCCGCACAGACCGAGGCCCTTTACCGACGTGTGGAGCGCTTCTGGCAATGCCCGCCTGCGTCCATTGACCTTTGGGCTCAATATTAACGCCATCAACGCCTATGCTTACGACACGAACCTGTGCCTGCTGTGGTCAGAAGATCACGGCAGGCTACGTATGGGATGGCACGGATGCCTTCTGCTCGGAGGAATGTGCCGCCCACGCGCTTGATAACGACCCCGGCTGCGTCGAGATTCTGATTGACGAAGGCCGCATGGTCTGGCATGATAGTTTCTAATCTTAACACATCTGACCTATGACAATCAAAGACGATCTTTTCTTTCACGTCATTCAGTCTGCCGCTCGTCTTGCCGCCAACTGGAAAAGCGAGCGCACCAGGTTCTGCGACTTCGCCACCCCGTTTTGGCAGAAGAACGGAGGCGACGTGCTTGTCGCGCACATGCGCGACGAGTACGTAATGGTAGAGACCGACATCATTTCCCAACTCCATCGCCTCGATGCCGACAACAAGGAGATACTCCTTCGTTACCTCGCCTGGTCTTAGTGCGCCTGGACAAGGCGCAGACGCTCGATGGTGCCCGACGGGACTCCCTCACTTCCACCAGTCGAAGCCGTAGGCTTCGTCAAGCTCTTGTTCCAACAGCTCCTCCGGCGTCGGGTCGCGGAACTTCTCGATGACATAATCGGGCACGGGAACCTTGACGAGCAAGAAGCGTGGAATACATGCCTCGTCGGGGCGCATACCGGGGGTGTCGTGGAAGCGTAGGCGCAGGAAGGAGCCTCCATAGCGCTCTTCTACCTGTTCGCCTACGCGCCCGCGCCACCTGTCGAGCAAGCGGCACAGCGCTGCGTGAAACTCGCGCCGCGTCTCGTAGCCATACTGCATCGGGTCGGGGATGTCTTCTCGCTGGATGCTGTCGATGACCTGCCAGAAGGGTCGTTCCTGGATAGGCGGGATGACATAACGGCTGTAGTCGTTCATGTGTTGCAATTTTTTTTCTGAATTTAATCGTCCGTGGTTTTCTCACCATTCTTCCATCACTGCTTGCCCGATGTCGTTCTGAAGTGGGGTAGGGGGTCCCGACCGTTGCGCGCGGGTGGGCGACGGAGCAGGGGCGGGTATAGCCTGCGTCTTGTCGTCACAGCCGTCGTAGTCGCAGAACCGTCGCTTGTTGAGCCAGCCTTGCGCGTACTTGAAGCTGATGCCCTGCCGCAGGCAGTCATCGCGGTATCTCGGCAAGACGGCGAGCGCCTTGGCCTTGTCATCGGCCGACAGCCGCCGCCACGCGGCCATTGCCTCCTGCTTGCCTTTGTGCAGGGGGTAGGCGTCCCAGAACGTGTCGAAGTCGGGGA
>JAEEGL017239982.1_pt1 | contig 11455 bp, 10 predicted proteins | sample 9134231 | NCBI WGS metagenome assembly JAEEGL01 (sample SAMN16246548, study PRJNA631951) | gut metagenome | biome: gut microbiome; feature: rumen; material: fiber-attached | host: Bos | place: Iran: Karaj | collected 2018-10
CCCTTGATGATATAATCCCGTAAGCGCTGCGTTGCCCATATACGGAACTGGGTACCTTGGTGCGACTTTACACGATAACCTACGGAAATAATGACATCTAAGTTATAAAAACCGACAGGTCTATCAGAATTTGGAATTTGCAAAAAATGCAAATTGCTTTTTTCTTCCAATTCACCCTCATCAAAAATATTCCTAACATGGCGAGAAATAACAGAAATATCCTTCTGAAATAACATAGCCATTTGCTGCTGTGTCAGCCATACTGTCTCGTTCTCAAACAGCACATCTACTTTTATAAGCCCGTCTTCCGACTGGTAAATTACTATTTCATCATGTCGTTCTTCCATATCTTATCGTTTCAGCGCGCAAAGTTACAAAAAAAAAATGACATATACAAATGTATATGCCATTATTTGCAAAATTTTTGCATTTTGCAAGCAAAAGGTCTATTTTACGTGTGATAAATAGTCGCAAATCCGACTACATGCCAACCCATCCCCGTAAGGATTTACAGCTTTGCTCATCTTCTCATACGCCTCAGCATCATCCAGCAATGTACTTACTTCATTCACAATCTTATCATAGTTCGTTCCCACCAGATGTACCGTTCCCGACTCCAATGCTTCCGGACGTTCCGTTGTATCGCGCATCACAAGTACCGGTTTGCCCAATCCCGGTGCTTCTTCCTGTATTCCCCCTGAATCCGTTAGCACAATCGTTGATTTTTCCATCAGATACACAAACTCTAAATACTGTAATGGTTCAATGAAGAAGAAATTATCGTACTTTGTTAAATCTTCTCCAAACACTTCGTGAATCGGCTTGCGTACATTAGGATTGAGATGCATGGGGTAAACAAAATCAACCTCTGGATATTTCTCTGATAGGTCTTTCATGGCTGTAACCATACTAATGAACCCCTCTCCAAAATTTTCACGGCGATGCCCTGTAATAAGAACTAGTCTCTTGCCATTATTAAGACGTGTAACATCGTAACCGGATGCAGCCAAAACTTCAATTTGTTGATGTGCTATAAAAGAATCGCTTTTTAACTTGTTTACAACCATGTGTAGCGCATCTATCACCGTGTTTCCGGTGACGACAATTTGTCCATACGCCTTTTCCTCCCGGAGATTTCTTTCAGAAAGCGGAGTTGGGGCAAAATTATAGGTAGCTATTCGACCTGTGATCTGTCGGTTCATCTCCTCCGGCCAGGGACTGTAGATATTATGTGTTCGCAGTCCTGCCTCCACATGTCCCACAGGTATCTGCTGATAGAACGCCGCCAAAGCCGCAGCTGTACTGGTAGTTGTATCGCCATGGACAAGCACGATATCAGGTTGCGCCTCACGAAGCACATCGCGCATACCGGTAAGGACTCGTGCGGTGACATCATAGAGATCTTGGCCTTGCTTCATGATGTCCAGATCATAGTCCGGAGTAATATCAAAGACATGTAACACCTGATCCAACATTTCGCGATGCTGCGCAGTAACACACACGATGGTTTTGAAGTGCTCAGGCTGCGCTTGCAGCGCTTTCACCAAGGGAGCCATCTTTATCGCCTCAGGGCGAGTACCAAAGACTAATAGTATTGTTTTTATCATTGTGTCTCAGTTATCTTTTAATTATTCCTTTAAGTTTTGGGCAACAATATGCCTAATTTTCTTATATGCATGGTACACATCTTGCCATAACATCGTGACAATAAACACAATGTGTTCCATCCCCTTCCTACAATCCACTACCTGCCAAGCGCTATTCGATGGTAATTCCATTACACCTATGTGCGAACTCTCACCATTGGTCGCAGAAAAATATATACGAGATACTTGGTCTGCTTGTACAAAGCATGCACGATAGAGCTTTTGGTTATAGAAACATCCCCATCGTTTAGATACCTGCAATAATTTTTGTAGTGCTTCAAAGTGGATGCCATCTATGGATTGCAACAAAAACAAACACTCTTGTTCTTGATCATAGATTACCATATATAGCTTCTCACCTATACGTTGTACATCTATATGCCAAGGAATAATAGGATTGGATTGATAAGTCTTGGGATATGTAACCTGACGAGGTTCATCAAAACGCACTCCATCCTTTGACTCACACACCTGAATGCCTCGATTGAGATTCGTGTATGTATCATCTACATAATACATCCGAAACTTATCATCCTCCCATACGATTGCCGGTGATACACACTCTCTCTCTGCAGAGGCTACTGAACATACCAACTCCCTATCAGCCCAATGTATTCCATCCTTCGATCGTTTTAGATATATGGTTGTCTGTTTATCCCTATCAGACATTAATCGATAGTAACAATACAAAACATCATTGACCAAAACCAAATGAGGGTCACTTAAATAACAATAGTTTTTTATTTGTTCCTCATCAATATCATCAATAGGATTGGTCTCAATCGACTTCCAGTGAATACCATCATCTGAGTAATGGATACACGGTAATTCCCACCGATCTTTATACGGCTTTATATTAAACGGAGGGAATGGCGTTTCAGCCATCCACCACCGATGACCGTTCCATCCATCAGATACATATACCACCGATGGATGCCATGGATGGGATGGCAAAAAAGATGGAATGTCTACATATATAGGAGTAGCAAGCATTGTTATTATTTTATTCGTTTAGTACTCTTTATATGACTTTTAACTTCGCGCCATATGCATTCCAACTGCATCCGACACATACTCTTTTTCAAGTGGTATTTCTTTTTTAGAAACGGGTAATTGACCCTCAAAAAACGCCATGTGTTGCTTATGACATCTTTGCGGTAACCCCAAGCAGTTTTTATATGAGCACCGCCTGTAGCCATAACCGGAGGAAGATTGATTTGAGCAGCCTCGGAATTATACATCACTTTCGCACCCTTTGCAGCGCAACGTACGATAAAATCCGTTTCCTCTCGATAGGCATTCCCAACATACAATGGGTCGAATTTTACGGATTGAGCCAGTTGCGATTTCATCAACAAACACGCTTGACAAAACGGGACTTCTATAGGTTCCTTGTAAGATAAATTGAAGCGTGCCTTCAAGTTCTCAAGGTCTAATATCTGTTGAGGACTCTCTGCATATTTCCGTACTTTTTTGAGATATTCTTCTATCGTCAATCTTTCATGTCCGGGACTCATATAATATGCTGCTGCGCCACAGATCTGTGCATCATATTGAACACACGTATCATAAAGCGTTTTAATACTATCCGGATATAAGACACTATCATCATCTCCGAAATACACCCATTCCGTCGAAACCTCCTCTAAGGCTCTATTTTTAGCCGCAGCCTGTTTCCTGTTTTGGGGTTGACGAATATACTTAATTTGCGGATATAGTTTTTGTAAATCCCTCACCACATCCGCCGTATTGTCAGGTGAACAATCGTCAACGAGTATCAGTTCTTTCACTCCTTCTTGCAAATAAGAGGGAATAGTTTGGCTTAATAGATGTGCTCGTTTGTAGGACGGAATGATAACAGTAACTATATTTTCCATTGCTTATCCGTGTATTAATGCTTTTTTCACAATCGAGTTAAATGCCTCAATAGAATAATGTTGGTTCAATGTATCGAGACCTTGTTGGGCTAAAGTGCTTGCATATTCGCTATCTTGAAGCAATAAACAGACCTTATCTATAAATTGCTCATCATTCTGTGCCACTAAATAATCCTTCCTATCTTCCAGGATATTCATGAATCCTCTCGTAGCTTCCTCGGAAACTACGCAAGCTCTATTCATACGCAGTGCTTCCAATACTTTAATATTGGTACCTGCTCCCGAATATACCGGTACTACACATATAGCACTCTTCTCATATTCCTTCCGCAAATCATCTACAAACCCCAACACATGCACTCCATTCACATGTTCCATCTTGCTTGTCCATTCTTCTCCGTAATTACGTCCGGCTATGAACAATTCTGCATCGGACACACGCTCCTTAATTTTTGGGAAGATACCCTCAACAAAATGTTCTATACCTAATATATTCGGCTTATAGCGCAAGTCGCCAACGAAAAAGATACGATGATTATCTGCCCTAGGTACCGATAATGGTTCTATTTCATAATATGGAACATTGGGCAAATAAGCCACACGCTTCCCGCGCATCTGCATTGCATTGGGGAAAAAGGCAAAATGCACCTTATTTAAAAAGGCTTTTATAGCATGGTCCATTAACCTTGCTAATATTCGATAATAGAGTTGTGCTCTCTTGGTGTGGGCATTTTTAGACAGAGTCAACTGCACATCTATCGGATCATCGTCCACATCTATTACCAGCTTATCCGCATATTCGAGTAAACCACATTCACAAGCAATAGGTATATAACGAGTGACAATCAGATCATAATGATTTCGTTTGATGATATCCTCTATTACTGCTGCGCGTTTCGTATCTTTTTCAAAAAAAGAATACAATGTCCACGGACGCAATAATCGTTTGAAACGATTGGTTCTACCGCCATATTGTTTCAATGGCACATAATGGCTGTATATAACCTGTACGCCAGGAACATCAGACTTCACTCCATCCGTAAAGGTAACAACATCCACCTCGCCTATCTGAGCACACGCACGCAGAAGCAGATTATACCGTTGCCCCGACCCTGTTGAGACATCAAACGGATTGTAATGTGATGTAATATATAATATTTTCATACACGTCAAACGATAGTGAATATCAGCCTTAACCACAATTTCTTATTCATCCATCGCCAGGCGGATGGAATAGATTTCATGAGCTGACCATAAAACTTTTTCTTATCTTCACAAGAACTGATCATCAGTTTATCGTATAATTCACTCGCCGTATAGTTCAATAGTTCTTTCACTCCCTTCTGCCAACGTTCGTCATTCCATTGGTTTAGTCTCAACAATCGGACATATTCTTTTATCAAAGCCAGATCGTATTCTAATTGCATAATGGTTGGTTTCATATTCACTGTGGATTGTTCTACCACGCGATAGTAATACGGTTTTTCAGGAATATGATGAACTCGCTTGGCACGAGCGTACATTTCTAAAGCATAATCATTATCCTCATATTGTACCTTCTCCCTAAATAGCATATCGTTAATCAGTTCTCGTTTGATTAATCCCCCCCATACGCTCGAACATCTCCAACTCCATAGTTCTCCATGCTCAGCATTAAACACATACTCCGTACCCGTGCATACTCCCATCTCAAAAGACCTAACGTTTTTCCGATACTGTTGCCTTGTAAAATCGGCATCGAAATCAAAGTCCAATATATCCAAATCTTCTTTTTCTGCCAACTCCAATAACCGCTTCAAGCAATTGGACTTTATATAATCATCGCTATCCACAAACCATAAATACTGACCCTTCGCCTCTCGCATACCCGTATTCCGGGCTCCGCCTTGCCGCTTATTCTCGGCATGAACTAACAATTTTAGTGTCGGATACTCCTTCTGCAATCGCTCCACAATCACCCTGCTCCCATCCGGACTGCAATCGTCCACGCATATCACCTCGTATTCCTCCTGCGGGATATCCTGATCATAAAGTGAACGAATACATTCCTCTATGTACGGCTCAACGTTATAAAACGGCACTATGAAACTAAGTCTCGACATTATAAAAATCGATTAACAAATCTTCTTGCTTTATCGGATAATTCATTCTTTATATAGCGATATGCTTGATTAGGTGATACATATGTCAGCTTCGCTATCTTTCTACTTCGATCATCAAATGCGCATCGTAGCATTCGCTGACTATCCGATATCTTCCATAACTTATTCAATGCTATGTTATTATCGTATGCCGCATTAATCATGTTGATGTATATCTGGCACACATCTTTGTAGAATACGCTATTCACCGGTGCTGATTTTTCATACTTTTCATAAAGGTTTCGCGCTACGAATAACAAGTCCTTAATATGCTTTTCTTTTACATTTGCCGTTATACTCCCCCTCCTAATGCGGTACGCATAAACATATTCGTTAATACTGCTTACTCGTTTAGCTGATAAAAGTACCTGCGGTGTAAAATAATTATCCTCGTGATAAATACCAGGCTCATTGTATAAGTTATTTTCTTTGAGGAAGCTTCGTTTATATACTGCTCCCCAAACACATACACACGGCATATTTCGCGGCTTATCATATATGGTCGCAAAATAGGTCTGACCGTCCATGTCTTTGATGATCGGTATTGCGATCTCGCTTCCATATCGCTGTCTTTCCTCATCATATACCCTCGCATTAAAATACACCACATCCTCCCTCTCAATCTGCTGCATAATCTTTTCAATCGCCCCAGGGAACATCCAATCATCGCTATCCGGAAAGAACACATAATCCCCCGTCGCTCTATCAAACCCTGCATTCCGTGCTGCACTCAATCCAGCATTCTTTTGAGTTACTATCTCAATGTTCGAATATTTTTTCGCATACTCATCCAATATCACAGCACATCCATCCGTACTACCATCATTTACGCACACTACCTGTCCTGTGAATGCATTATCCACAAGAATGGAATCGAGACACTTCTGTAAGTACTTCTCGACATTATAAACCGGTATGATGATACTCAATGTTGGCATACTACTCTCTCCTTTACTTTTACATAAACTACTGCCAATAGTACAGATAAGCACATATTGATGAGCATAATCAACCAACCGTTTGACGGAAGCCATTCGCTCGTATATCCAAGCACGATTAACATCAATGTATGAGTACAAAGGATATAAAGCGAGTTTTTACCTAACCACTCAAATCCTCTACTCAACCACCCCATTCTTGCGATAAAAGTACTTGCTACAACCAAACTATATGTTGCTGCAAATGCAACTATCACATCGGTCGGATATGTCCAGCCATATTGATACCAAAACATCTCAAACGTCACATACCGCTCATAGAAGATCCACAATGGTATGAACAGCAACACACCCCATCTTAGTTTTCCTTTATTCAACACCTCATGCGTCTTTGTCCTATATCCCATCTCATAAAATACCAACGCAGAACAACCCATCTGAATAGCAAACGGAAGATTCAAAACAAACCGACCTAACAAAACGGCTATAATGGTTAGCGGTATGGATACATAAATAGAACGATTGCCTAATCGTTGCTCAATCGCGGCATAGATGATTCGGCACCAGAACAATGCCGGTAAGAACCAGACAGCACCCGATGAATGAATCCCTGCCCATAACATATTATCCTCTCTTGTCCCGTCCGGGAAGAGAATACTCTGTGCATACCCCCATGCCTCGGTTTTATCACCCAACAACAGACATAGCACAACTTGTAGAAGTAATGCTACAATCCACGGCAACAACAATCGCTTAGTGCTCTTCGCCGCCAACGTCTTTATATCCTGACGGTAATATAGATAACCAGCAATGATAAAAAACAATGGCATATGGAAGCTATAAATCAACTCCTGACATATATGCTTCATTCCTGCTGTGTGACCGACGATCACCAACAATATACCAATACCCTTGGCAATATCTAATGCTATGTTTCTATTGCCACTCAACTTTTCACTATTCACTTTTCACTATTTACTAAATTTTGCAACCGCCCATATAACTCATTCAACATTTGCAAAATTTCCTCCTCTGCATTGGGCAATAAACGTGGTTGCTGCATAAATGTGTCCAAAAGCTTTGGATCTGCATTTAATTCTTTGATTCGCTTTATTGCATTCTTCCCCCCATTCTCTTTATTCCAAAATATAATTGCATCTTGATTGAGAATCTTCGACTCCGGTTGGTTGTTATTGCCCCAATATACTGGAATACATCCGGCAGCAATTGCTTCAAAGACCTTTTCCGTGCAATACCCATCTGCATTCGTATTCTCCGGACAAATATTGAAGCGGTACTGTTGCATATAGGCTACTTTGTCATCAGCAAATTGTTCTTTCAAGGAATCATCATTATGAAACAACCCACTTGGACAATCCACATTCCCGACTACATTCATCGCATTGTACATCCCTGTCCTTAATCCAGAGGTATCCGCTCTCGCAATCAAGCACGCAAACTTTTCGCGCTTGCCAATCTCCGGATAACGCAACTGTGCACAACGTTCTCTTATCTTTTGCTCATCCAGGGAGGGCTCAAATACATAGGTTAGCCATAATGGGAAACGCAGATATCGATCGTCATCAGTATGGTCAAAGCCCAAAGACAACCGACAATCTTTATCTCCGAGTAACCCATCCGCATATTCCAACCAACGAGGATCATGAAGATTCTCTCCAGAAAAGAACACTTTTACTCCATCGTTCACACGATTGATCACTTCGCGTTCATCGAACAACGAGCAGAAATTAATCTGCTTCTTTGAACCATTCAGCAAACCGGTGTTCTGCACGAACTGATAGAGCCATAGCGACGAATAATCCTCTACCTGCCACCAATTATAGAAATGCACATTGCCTTTATTTGCCTTCCTCTGACGCATATACTCCGCCTTCATCGCTTTCGCATGTGCCTTTTGGGCTCTATATTTCTTCAGCCACCCTAACATCACTTATCCAAATACAAGAATCCGTCTCTTGAATTATAATTGAACTGATAACCACTCGGAGTAGCACATCCCTCCAACGACATGATAAATGCACCCTGCATATCCACCAATCCCTCAACCATCGAATTGGTCAGATATATATGTCCTAAGAATTCACCCCCCATCAATCCATGAGGCAATGTCATCGTCTCATCAATCTCAAAATCACCTGCTGGCAACAAAGGAGAATCAGCATGATGAGGACTATATAACACAATCGGCACATCCGTAAAGTCCGTCAAACGAATCTCCAAACCAATCTTCTCTGCCTTACTCAAATGTCCTTTCACTTTCACATGCACCTTTGGATTGGTGGCACTAACTGCCACTTGATTCAATGTGCTTCCATTGATCTCAACACTATCAATGCGAACTGTCTCCTTGCACTTCGTGATAGCCTCTTTAATCTCGCGTTCACCAAAGGCTGACCCCGCAAGATATTGATCTACGGTATCATCGATACCTCCCATAAATTTTATTTGTCCATTCTCCAGCAATACTCCGTGATTACATAACTGACGTACACTTGCCATATTATGACTAACGAAGAGGACTGTTCGGCCTTGGCCTTGACTCACGTCTTTCATCTTGCCGATGGCTTTCTTTTGGAACTCGGCATCGCCCACTGCCAGCACTTCGTCTACAACCAGTATCTCCGGCTCCAGGAAGGCTGCTACAGCAAATCCCAGTCGCACTGTCATACCGCTACTATATCGCTTTACCGGCGTGTCGATATATCGTTCGCATCCGCTGAAGTCAATGATCTCATCGAGCTTGGACTGGATCTCTGCTCTACTCATGCCCAGTATCGCTCCGTTCATGAATATATTCTCCCGTCCCGTCATCTCGCCATGAAACCCGGTGCCCACTTCCAGCAAGGAGCCAATACGACCATGCGCACGAATAGTACCCGTCGTCGGCCCCGTCACCCGGCTCAACAACTTCAGCAGCGTCGATTTCCCCGCTCCATTTTTTCCAATTATCCCCACAACGTCACCCTGCTCCACCTTGAAGTCGATGTCCCGCAACGCCCAGACGTAGTCAGAATTCCCACGCGATGCTCTATCATTGGTTTCACCAATTTTTAAGTATGGGTCCTCCTGGTGGAGTATATTAGTAATCCAAAAGCGTCTTATGTCATGGCTCAAAGTCTTAGTAGAGACTAATCCTAGTCTATATTGCTTTGAGACATGCTCGAATTCTATTGCAATATTTTTATCCATATTTTGTTTTTGTTATTTCCTTTCTTTTTCCCCCAGTCTATCTGGGTTTCTTTTGTCTATTTCAATCAAGTCAATCTTGTATTGTACTTGTATTGTTCTTGTATTGTTCCCCCAACTCTCTCAACTCCCCGCATACATCACACATCACACATCACACATCACACATCTTACATCCAACTCATCTTGTATTGTACTTGCATCGTGCTTGTATCCTACTTATATTGTCAGCACTCACTTCATCATCACCACTCTCTCATCCCATTACACGCCCCGCACACACCCACGCTAACCTTGTATTGTGCTTGCATTGCGCTTGTATTCTTCTTGTATTGTACTTGTATTGTACTTGTATTGTCACTCCGCAGCACCTTTCTCCTTCTCCTGCAACGCTTTATACACCTCCATACCCTTGTCCGTCAACAGATATTTCTGATCAGGACTATTGGGATGCTCCGGATACAAGAACCGAACATAACCTTGCTGCATCGACGGAGTCATGTACAAATCCCACAAGTTCTTCCGGGCACGCACCTCCATATTACCACAAATGCCTCGACGAGAAATCACCTCCGTCCCGATTGCCTCGATGACACGAATCATCCTCGGATCCATTGTTCGCAATTCACTTACTTCCATCTTCTATCGCATTATTTGGTTCTTCATCAAACGGCAATGTCGGCAAGGCGAAACGATCAAAGTCCGACTCAAAAAGCCGATCCTGGATGACACGGTACTTCTCAAACTCCGTCTCCGCATACTCCTGTGCTGCCTCATGGCTCACACTGCCGGCATCCGTCAGCAACGGACGCTCATCGCTATTCAGATACGCATCGATACGCTTAGCCCAGTCCTCCATCGTCATCGGAATATGGCGCTTGGCACGTGCCTCCGCAAAGTCCAACACAGCCGACACGATATTGCCCATATCCTCCAACTCGTTCTGCCTCAGGTAGTTCTTAGCGATGCTCACGTCCGTCTTGACAATCTTGCCACTCGGCGCATTCTCCCATGTCGTCAGTCCCATATGCTCCTTCTCCGCATCGGCACGCTCCATGATCAGTTCGGCTGCGGTATGTTGGTGCACCGCGTAGTGCATCTTGTTCTGTATCATCCGGAAGAACTGCCGCGTCATCGGTGCGTCCTTGTCGTAGTCCATACTAGTAGCATATATGTCCGTCAACTTCTGGTAGAAACGACGCTCGGAGAGACGAATCTCATGAATCTCCGCCAACAAGTGCTCGAAGTAATCCTCGCTCAAGAAGGCTCCATTCTCCATACGTTTTCTATCAAGGACGTATCCCTTAATGGCGAACTGACGCAACACGCCGGTTGCCCATCTGCGGAATTGGGTGGCACGAATGGAGTTAACACGGTAACCCACAGAGATGATGGCATCAAGGTTGTAATACTTTGTCTCGTATTCTTGCCCTGTTGACCCCATGTGTCGGAATTTCCGACATGTGGTCTGCTCGTCCAGTTCTCCCGTTTGATAAATGTTCTTCAAATGCTCCGTGATGGTAGAACGCCCCTTATCGAAGAGCGTGGCAATAGCATCTTGCGTAGCCCAGATGTTCTCATCCTGATAGAACACCTGAACACCCTGCGCTTTGTCTTCGGCCTGGAAGATCAAGAACTCCGCAGTA
>JAEEGL010200397.1_pt1 | contig 11454 bp, 7 predicted proteins | sample 9134231 | NCBI WGS metagenome assembly JAEEGL01 (sample SAMN16246548, study PRJNA631951) | gut metagenome | biome: gut microbiome; feature: rumen; material: fiber-attached | host: Bos | place: Iran: Karaj | collected 2018-10
ATAGGTTATCAAAGAGATGATGAAGGAGATAATATTTCACAAAAAAATCCTTACTTTTCTGAATTAACTGGTCTTTACTATGCCTGGAAAAATGTAAAAAGTGATTATATAGGATTGGTTCATTATAGAAGATATTTAACTTTAAAAAGATCAAAAGATAATAAATTTGAAAATATATTAACTAATGAACAAGCTCAATCACTAATAAAAAATAATGATATTATTCTTCCTAATAAAAGAAAATATTATATAGAAAATTTATATGATCATTATAAACATACTATGTATGTAGAACCTCTTGATGAAACAAGAAAGATTATTAAAAAGAAATATCCTGAATATCTAAAAGAATTTGATAGATTACATGAAAGAACTTCTGCACATATGTTTAATATGTTTATTATGAAAAAAGATATATTAGATAATTATTGTGAATGGTTATTTGATATATTATTTGAACTAGAAAAGAAATTTAAGAAAAAAGAATATGATAGTTTTCATTCAAGATTCTATGGAAGAGTATCTGAATTATTACTAGATGTATATATTAATACAAATAATTTAAAATATAAAGAAATATATTTTATGGATATGGAAAAAGTAAAATGGATAAAGAAAGGAACTAGTTTTTTAAAAGCTAAGTTTTTAGGTAAAAAATATGACAAAAGCTTTTAATAAAAAAATACTTGCTATAGTAGTAACATACAATAGAAAAGAATTATTAACTGAATGTATAGAGGCATTATTACATCAAGAATGTTCTTTTTTAGATGTCCTAATAGTAGATAATGCTAGTACTGATGGTACATATGAATATATAGAACCATTATTAAAAAATAAGAGAGTTATATATGAAAATACTGGTGCTAATTTAGGTGGTGCTGGTGGATTTAATTATGGTATGAGAATTGGTGTTAAATTAGGATATGACTATGTATGGTTAATGGATGATGATACTATAGTTAAAAAAGATTCTTTAACTAAATTACTTGAAGCAGATCAAAAACTAAAAGGTGATTATGGTTATTTATCAAGTAAACCTCTATGGATAGATGGTAATATTTGTAGAATGAATAAGCAAAAATTTTTAAGAGGAGAAAAAGATAAAGAATTACCTAGAATATGTTTTGCATCTTTTGTAGCATTTTTTACTAAAACAGATGTAATTAAAGATATAGGATTACCTATAAAAGAATTCTTTATATGGGCTGATGATGTAGAATATACTCATAGAATGAATATAAATAATTATAAAGGCTATTTAGTACCAGAAAGTGAAGTAGTACATAAAACTAAAAATAATATTGGATCTAATATAGCTAAAGATGATGAAAGAGTAGAAAGATATCATTATGCTTTTAGAAATGAAGCTTATATTACAAGAACTAAAAATATAAATGGAAAATTATATGAATTTGCTAAGAATTGTTTTCAAGTATTAAGAGTATTATTAATATCTAAAAAATATAAATTTAAAAAGATTAAAATTATTATTGGTAGTTATATTGAAGGATTAACAAGTTTTAATCCAAAAATAGAATATATAAGAGATAAAAGAGAAGTATTAGAAGTTTTTGCAGAACCATTTTCTAATGGTGGACAAGAATCATTTATAATGAATATATTTAGAAATATTAATAAGAATACTATTCATATGGATTTTTATACACCATATTATTGTGATAATGAATCTTATAAAAAAGAAATAGAACATGCAGGTAGTAAAATATACACAGGTAGTGGTAGATTTACAGATAACAATGGAAATAAAAAAGATTTCACAAGTGGTTTAAAAGAGTTTTTAAAGACACATAAATATGAAATAATACATATTCATTCAGGTAGTATTTTCTCATTATTCTTTGGAGCTAAAATAGCTAAAAAAAGTGGCGCTAAAGATGTAATAATTCATTCACATTGTGGAGGATTTAATAATTTTAAATATAGATTAATCAAAACATACACTGGAATGTTTATGAAAAAATATGTAGATTATTATTTTGCTTGTTCACATTTAGCAGCAGAATGGAAATTCCCAAAAAGAATTATTAAAAATAAAGAATATATACTTATTAATAATGGAATTAATACTAAAAAGATGTTCTATAATCCAGTTGTAAGAGATGAATATAGACATAAATTAGATATTAAAAATAAATTAGTATTTATTCATGTAGGAAGATTTTCTATTCAAAAGAATCATGAATTCTTAATAGATATATTTAATGAAATACATAAATCTAATAAAAAAACTATATTATTATTAGTTGGTGGCGGAGAAAAAGTAGATGAGATAAAAGAAAAAGTTGAATCATTAAAATTAAATAATTCAGTTAAATTCTTAGGTATAAGAAGTGATATAAATGAATTATTAAATGCTAGTGATGCATTTATATTACCATCACTATTTGAAGGTCTTCCAGTAGTAGGTGTAGAAGCACAAGCTACAGGATTACCAGTATTTACATCAACTGAAGTAACAAGAGAATTACCTATAGAAGATTTATCATATTATTATAGTTTAGATGATAAACCATCTTCATGGGCTAAAAAAATATTAAAAGAAACTTCTTCATATAAAAGAAGAAATACTACTGAAGAAATGATAGATAAAAAATATGATATAAGAGATTCTGCTAAAGAATTACAAGAATTATATTTGAGGATGAAATAATGATAAAAAAGATTACAAGAGATAGATTATTTTTAATAGCATTTGATATATTTTTAGTAGGAATATTATTAAATTCAACTAAATATAATGTTATAAGTCCTGCTATAAAAGCAATACATGTTATACAAGTATTTGGGGCAATATTAGCTATATTTAAAATATTATTAGATGTTATTTATATATTTAAAAATAAAATAAAATTTAAAATTAATTATTTATACTTATTATTCTTTATATTAACACTAATTATATTTTATGTAACAAAATCTAAGAACTTAGTATATTTTGTTATATTCATATTAGCTTCTAAAGGAGTAGAATTTAATAGTATATTAAGATCTGCTCTTAGAACAATAGTTGTAGTATTTATATTTGTACTTAGTAGTTGTTTCTTTGGAATAATAGAAGATTTAACAGTAGATAGAGGAGTACTAATAAGACATTCTTATGGATGGAATTCTCCTAATTGTTTTATATTAAATGTATTTGAAATGTCTACAATATATTTATATTTAAGAAGAAAGAATTTAAAACTTATTAATTTTATAATTCCAACTATAGCTTTATTAGGAGCATATTATGTTACTAATTCAAGAATGGGATTATTAGCAGGATTATTACTAATTGGTATATTTTTCTTACTTAAATATACTAAAATATCTATATTATATGAAAAATTAAAATATTTAATTTATGCTATTCCAACAGTATTATTAGTAGTATTTTTAGCATTAACATTAGCATATGAAAAATATGAATTATATGATTTAGATGCTAGATTAACAGGAAGATTATTCTTTAGTAATTTAGCTATAGAAGAATATAAAATAAAACCTTTTGGAAACAATATTAAATTTGTAGGACAACAACTAGAAGAAGAATATACAGAAGGAAGAAATTATAATTATGTAGATAATTCATATTTAAAAACACTATTACATTATGGAGTAATATTTACTATTTATTTAATATTATTCTTATATTTATTAAATAAACATGCATATAAAAAGAAAGATTATTATTTATTATCTATACTAATAGTATCAGAATTATATTGTTTCTTTGATAGTTGGTTACTTGGAATAGAATTTAATCCATTCTTACTATTGTTAAGTAATTATATTTATCCAATCGCACTAATAGATAATAAAACAATTAAATCAAAAAATAAAAAACTATTATCTATAAGTGTAGCAGCATATAACTTAAGTGATATGATTAAACAATGTTTAGATTCATTTGTTAATAGTGAAGTATCTGAATATTTAGAAGTAATAGTTACAGATGATGGTAGTAAAGATAATACAGTTGATATTGTAAAAGAATATGTTAAAAAATATCCAGATGTTGTAAAGTTAGTTACTCAAAGAAATCAAGGTCCAGGATCTACTGTAAATAGTGGTATTAAACATGCCACAGGAAAATATTTTAGAATGGTAGATGGCGATGATAGAGTAGTTACATCTAACTTAAAAGAACTAATTACATATTTAGATAATACTAATGTAGATATGATAATAAATAATTATGATTATTTAGATCATAAAACAGAAAAGATTATTGATACAGTAAGTTTTGATATAAATGAATATGAAGAATTTAAATTTGAAGATATATGTGATGAAATATACTTAGAGATGCATAATGTTATATTTAAAACAAGTATTCTTCAAAATAATAAAATAAAATTAGATAATGGATTCTATACAGATGTACAATATTTATTATATCCATTACCACATGTAAAAACTTGTGTTTATTTACCAATAAGTATATATGTTTATAGAATAAATCAAGCTAATCAATCAGTAAGTTTTACAAGCATGCAAAAAAACTATGATCAACATGATCAAAGATTACATAATCTAATAGATTTCTATAAAAGCAAAAAGAAATTAGAAGAAAATACAAGTAATTTCATATTACAAAGAATAGTTAATTTTGCTGATAATCAATTAGTAACTCTACTATCATTTGATATAGATAATAAACAAATAGAAAAGATTAAAAAGTATAATGAACAATTATCTAAAAATGAAAGATTATTTTCAAAATATTCTAAATCAAAAAAATATAAAATATTAAAACTAAGTAATTATAAACTAACTAATTTATTACACAAACTAATAATAAGAAAATTAAAATAGATCCAATGGATCTATTTTAATTTATAATAAAAAAATAGTACTCAATCTAAAATAGATTAAGTACACACCCTTAAAAGGCAAGTACTCAACTCTATAAGTTAAGTATTTCCCTTTCTTATGAATATAATAGCATATAACTGAGTTATTATCAATAATAATGGTAGTTTTTAATCACATAAATAATAAAAAAAACAATCCAAGAAAAGATATATACACTTTTTATTACAAAAAGTGTATTTTTCTTGTAAAAAAGGCATAAAAATAATATAATATTAAGTACTAGGGAAAGATTTTTTGAGTGTGATTAAATATGAAGAACTTCTTTAATATGGTTCAAAAATTTATTAATAAAGTTAAAAGAGATGGTTTGTTAAAAGCAACAAAAAAAGCATTCATAAAATTATATTATGATTACCTAATAAAACTTAGCATTATTAATATTATTAAGTTTAGAAAAAACAAGGGGAATATAATTGAAAAATTTGATGCAATATTAAATGGAGAATTTGATAGAATTATTGTATGGAGAAGTTCTATTGGATGGAGTATACCATTATTTCAAAGACCACAACAACTAGCTTTAGAATTAGCAAGAGAAAAGACTCTTGTGTTTTTTGAAGTTACAAGATTAACAGATAAAATAAATTTTATAAGAAAAAAGGAAGATAATTTATACTTAGTAGATTTTAGTTGTAAAGAGTTTTCAAACTTATTTCATGAAATGTTAAATAATACAGATAAACCTAAGTACTTATTTACAGCAAGTACTTGTTGGGATTTAAGTGATAAAGTAGTTATGAGTTATGTATCTAAAGGATACAAGTTTTTATATGATTATTTAGATGAATTATCACCAGAACTTGCAGGTACTGATAAATTACCATATAATGTAGAAACTATTCATAATTATGTTATAAATAATACTGAAGATACATTTGTAATATGTACAGCAGATACATTATTAAAAGATATGATTCAAAAAAGAAATGGTAATAAAAAGAATATTATTTATGCATCTAATGGAGTAGATTATAATCATTTTACTAAATTAGAAAAAGATTATTCTTATTCAAAAGAATTTAAAAAAATATTAGATAGTAAAAAACCAATTATAGGTTATTATGGAGCATTAGCAACTTGGTTTGATTATGAACTAATAAAATATATATCTGAGAATAAAAATGATGCTAATATAGTTTTAATAGGAGCTAAATATGATACATCATTTGATTCAGAAAATTTAAGTAAATATAAAAATATACATTACCTAGGACCAATTAATTATAATGATTTACCATATTATGCATCTAAATTTAATGTATGTATTTTACCATTTAAAATAAATGATATTACTAAAAGTACTAATCCTATAAAAGTATTTGAATATATGGCTTTAGGAAAACCAGTAGTATCTACAGATTTAAATGAATGTAGAAAATATAAACCAATACTAATTGGTAAAACATATGCTGAGTTCTTAGAACAAATAGAATTATCTTTAGAAGGACTAGGTAAAGAATATAAAGAAAGTGAAAAAGAAGTAGCTCTTGAAAATACTTGGAATGCTAAAGCAAAAGATATTGTTCAAGGATTAGATAAATTTGAAAAAGAATATCCATACTTATTACCAAAGAATATTACTATGGCTAGAATATTATATAAATTATATTCACAAAGTAATAAATATAATGTAAATAATACTATAGATAAATCACTTAGTGAAAAAGAAAAATTATTCTTAATAACTATGAATTCAGAAACATGTATGTATGCTATGAAAGATGAAATATATCAAAATATAGTTATGAATGATCAAGTATTATTAGTACCTGATTCAATATCAATAAGTTATGCATTAAAGAAAATATTTGGAAGAAAAATTAAAAGATACCCAGGAATAGAAGTTTTATCATATACATTAGAGAAATTAAATGAAATATGTGGTACAATATATTTGTTTGGAGCAACTAAAAAAGTTAATAAAGACATGGTTCATGTAATTAAAAAAGAATATAAAAATATTAAAGTCATTGGATCATGTGATGGTTATGTAGATAACTATGATTTAGTAAAAGATGAAATAGTTGAATTAAAACCAGATTTAACAGTAGTAGCTTTAGGAGTGCCTACTCAAGAATTATTTATAAATGATATTTATAAAAGATTAAATAAAGGTATGTTTATAGGAGTAGGAGGATCTTTAGATGTACTTAGTGGTAATAAAAAAAGAGCGCCACTATTTATGAGAAGAGTTAATCTAGAATGGTTATATAGAATAGTAACTGATCCTAAAAGAATAAGAAGATTTTATAATAATAATATCAAATTTGTTAATGATGTTAGAAAGGGGAAAACTAAATAATGAGAAGAACAATTAATAGTTTAAAAAAATATAAGTTTCTATTAAGCCAATTAATCTCTAGAGATTTTAAGGTTAAATATAAAAGAAGTGTTCTTGGTATACTTTGGAGTTTATTATATCCAGTACTTACTATGTGCGTAATGGCAATAGTATTCTCAAATGTATTTAAATTTTCAACTCCAGGAGTAAGTTATTTGGTTTATTTAGAAACTGGTTTAATTATGTTTAATTATTTTAGTGAAGCTACAAACTTATCTATGAGTAGTGTAGTTGCTAATTTCTCATTAATAAACAAAGTATATATGCCAAAATGGATATTTCCACTTTCTAAATGTTTATTCGCAGGAATTAACTTTGCTTTAACACTAATTCCTTTATATGCAGTTATTATATTAACTGGTACTGAAATAACATGGTTACATATATTATTACCATATGCAGTAGTATGTTTATTTATGTTTACATTAGGCGTAGCTTTAATATTAGCAACTGTAGCAGTATTTTTAAGGGATATTTATTACATATACGGAGTAATCATTATGTTTATGATGTATCTTACTCCAATTATGTATGATATAAAAATGTTAGATAGTTGGATGGTTCCAATCTTAAAATTAAATCCAATGTATAACTTTATTAATTTTAGTAGGATGATAATTATATATAGACAAATGCCATCATTAGATTCATGGGCAGCTTGTTTTATATCAGGTTTTGTAATAATGGTTTTAGGAATCTTTTTGTTCAACAAAAAACAAAATAGATTCATTTATTACGTATAGGAGGCATTATGGCAAGTAAGAAAAACAAAGAAGAATATATGATAGAAATAAATAATGTCTCAATGATGTTTAATCTTGGTATTGATAGAGGATTTTCATTTAAACAATGGTTTGTAGATTCACTAACTCCATCAAAAAGAAAACAAAAAAAAGAAGAAAAAAAGAAAAATGAGTTTTGGGCATTAAAAGATATTAATTTGAAAATAAAGCCTGGAGAAGTAGTTGGACTTATTGGCCCAAATGGAGCAGGTAAATCAACATTACTTAAAATAGTTGCGGGTGTTATGTCACCAACTAAAGGAGAAGTAAAAGTAAGAGGTACTGTGTGTCCAATGATTGAACTAGGCGCTGGATTTGATATGGATTTAACAGCTAGAGAAAATGTTTATTTAAATGGCGCAGTAATGGGTTATGATAAAGAGTTTATAGAAGAAAGATTTAAACAAATAATAGATTTTGCTGACTTATGGGATTTTATTGATGTACCAATTAAAAATTTTTCTTCAGGTATGACTGCTAGACTAGCGTTCTCAATTGCTACATTAGTAGATCCAGAAATATTGATAGTTGATGAAATATTGTCAGTAGGAGATTTGGCTTTTCAAGAAAAATCAAAAGCAAAGATGATGAGTATGATAGAGGGTGGTACTACAGTGTTATATGTATCACATAGTCCAGAACAAGTAAAACAATTATGTAATAGAGCAATATGGATTAATAAAGGAAAACAAATTAAAGTTGGAGAAGCTGATAAAATTTGTGATGAATATGTAAAAAGCATACAGGGGTAATTATGGGGAAGATAGCAAAAGCAACAAATTATTTAAAGGATAATGGATTAAAGGCATTTTTATCTAGAATAAAAATGCATTTTGCTTTTGTAAAATCAAAAGAATATATTAACAAAAATGGAATATATTTTTTAAAAAGAAAAAACAATAATATGTTTTTTAAGCTGAAACATATATATGTCTTATCCAAATATACATATAAAGATTCATGTTTAAAAGAACAAATATGTGATTTAAATAATAATGGTTATGCAGTTCATTATTATCATATGAAAGATGATAATAATGAATATAATGAAATACTTCCGGTAGTAGAAAACAAAAAAATTACAGTAAATGATATTAAGCAGATTAATGATAAAACAGTTATTATTGAAGGAAATATAAAAGTAAATAAATCAAACATAATATTTAAAGAAAAAGTAAATAGAGTAATGGATATTTATAAAAAGAATATTTCAATAGTCGTATTAAACTATAACAACAAAAAAATAATAGCAAGATGTTTGGATTCATTAATCAAATATAACAAATATGAATATGAAATAATTGTTGTTGATAATAATAGTACTGATGGTTCTTATGAATTATTAAAAGAAGAATATAATAAAAAAATCACATTATATAAAAACAGTAAAAATGGTTGTTCAAGTGGTAGGAACTTAGCAATTAGTAAAACTAAAACGGATTATTTGTTATTTTTAGATAGTGATCAAATTGTTCAATCGAAGAATTGGCTAGATAATTATTTAAGAATAATAAATGATAACAATGCTGTTGGATGGGCAGCAGGGTGGTTTAATAAAAAAGGAACAGCTGGCCAAATAGTAGATAATTATGAATTAAGATGTATGCCACCAGGAATGTTATATAGAACTGATATAGGATATCTTGGAAGTGGTGGCTTATTTGTAAGTCGAAAAGTATTAAAAGATACAGAAGGTTTTGATGAAAAGTATGATCCGACAGGATATGAAGATACAGATATATCACTTCAAATTAGAAATTTGGGTTATGAGTTAATATATTGTCCATATCTAGGGATTATACATGAAGCTCATCAAACAACAAAGAATGTGTTGAATAACAAAAGAATAGATAAAAATGCAAATTATTTTAAAAATAAATGGATTAAAAATAATAAAAAATTATTAAGATATATAAGATAGGAGATAGTTATGAAAAAAAGTATATTTAAAGATAAGGTATTAATGATAACTGGTGGAACAGGATCATTTGGAAATACTGTACTAAAGCATTTTTTAGAAACAGATATTAAGGAAATTAGAATCTTTTCAAGAGATGAAAAAAAGCAAGATGACATGCGTCATGAATTGCAAGCAAAATATCCAAAGTATTCTAATAAGGTAACATTTTATATAGGAGATGTTAGAAACTTTCAAAGTGTAAAAGATGCTATGGTTGGAGTAGATTATATTTTCCATGCTGCTGCATTAAAACAAGTTCCAAGTTGTGAATTTTATCCAATGGAAGCAGTAAGAACAAATGTAATTGGTACAGATAATGTTCTTCATGCCGCTATGGAAGAAGGAGTAAAAAGAGTTGTGTGTCTTTCAACTGATAAAGCAGCATATCCAATCAATGCTATGGGGACATCTAAAGCTATGATGGAAAAAGTTATATATGCAAATGCTAGAATTTCAGCTCAAAGAGGAGGGCCTGTTATTTGCTGTACAAGATATGGAAATGTAATGTGTTCAAGAGGTAGTGTTATTCCACTATTCATCGATCAAATAAAAAGTGGTAGACCAATTACTATAACTGATCCTAATATGACTAGATTTTTAATGAATCTTGATGAAGCAGTTGATTTAGTTCAATTTGCTTTCGAAAATGCGAAACCAGGAGATTTGTTTATTCAAAAATCTGATGCATCAACAATTGGAGATTTAGCTAAAGCTGTACAAAAATTATTTGGTGATACAGGAACAAATATAATTGGAACAAGACATGGAGAAAAATTGTTTGAAACATTAATGACTAGAGAAGAAAGATTAAGAAGTGAGGATATGGGACACTATTATAGAGTTTCAGCCGATTCAAGAGATTTGAATTATGATAAATTTGTTGTTAATGGTGAAGTTAAAACAATGGCAGATGAATCATATACTTCTCATAACACAAGAAGATTAAATGTTGATCAAACAGTTAAGAAGATATTAACAACTGATTATGTAAAAGAAGAACTAAAGAAATGGGAAGAAGAAAGAAAATAAGTGTTTACCTATGTATTATTTAGAAACTAGTAGCAAAGATAAATAACGGAGGTTTTTATGAAAGTATTAATCACAGGATCAAATGGATTTGTAGGAAAAAATTTAATTAGCAATCTTAGTTTATTAGAAGATATTGAGATATATGAGTTTAATAGAAAATCAAGTAAAGCTGATTTAAAGAAATATACCAAAGATTGTGATTTTGTTTTTCACCTTGCAGGAGTTAATAGACCAAAAAATACAAAAGAATTTATGGAAGGCAATGCTGATTTAACAAAAGAAGTATTAGATAGTTTAAAGAAAAACAATAACTGCTGTCCTGTTATGATTGCATCTTCAACTCAAGCTGAATTAGATAATGATTATGGAAAAAGCAAAAAACAAGCAGAAGAATATATGAGAGAAAATTACGATAAATCAATAATATTTAGACTACATAATGTTTTTGGGAAATGGTGTAA
>JAEEGL010296249.1_pt1 | contig 11454 bp, 8 predicted proteins | sample 9134231 | NCBI WGS metagenome assembly JAEEGL01 (sample SAMN16246548, study PRJNA631951) | gut metagenome | biome: gut microbiome; feature: rumen; material: fiber-attached | host: Bos | place: Iran: Karaj | collected 2018-10
AGGGGCAGCGCATAATAATCGAAGGAGCCGGACGCGCTGCTGCCGAAGGATACCGCTTCAACCTTATCTTCGTCGGGGACGGAGACGACCGCGAGGAAATGATCGCCGCGGCGGAAAGCGCCGGAATAGGCGACAGATGTCTGTTTCCCGGAGCGGAAAGAGACCGTGAACGTCTCAGGGCCTATTACAGTCTCGCGGATGTTTTTCTTCTTCCGTCAGTCTTCGACAACAATCCGATCGTCGTCAAGGAAGCCGCCGCGTGCGGCACTGCAAGCGTTCTCATTCGCGGATCATCCTCCGCGGAGGGAGTGAGCGACGGCGTAAACGCGCTGCTGATAGACGAGGACGGCGCGGAAATGGCCGAGGCGATGAAAAGAATTCTTCGCGACCGGGAGTTCGGCCGGCGGCTCGGAGAAAGCGCGCTGAAGGATCTGTACGTCTCCTGGGACGACATGGTTTCTTCCGCCGTGTCGCGTTACCGTGAACTGATTGCCGCAGGCGCTGCCGGAGAGCTTTCACGCCGGAAAGCGCCTTCGGAGATAGCCATCGGAGCCATAGCCGATATCGCGGTACGCCTCGATCAGTTTCGCGACTTTTTCAGGGACTAGAAGGTGCCCTTCAGTCCCGCTTTTCGGCGAGTCTGAGCAGGTCGCGACCGAGATCTGCGGTGTATTTCAGCCAGGATTCGCGCGTCGAAGCCGGGATCCGCTGGGAACCCGCCTCGTATGCGAAATCGCCGTCGTATCCGGTCTCGGCAAAAGCGCGCATGGCGTCCTTCCAGTCGACCGTTCCGAAATACGGGAAAAGATGCTCGTCGGCTCCGTTGGCGTGGTTGTCGTTTATGTGCGTGGCGCGAAGGCGTTTACCGATCGCTCTGATCGCCTCTCCGACGTGAACTCCCGCGAGATTTGCGTGCCCCGTGTCAAGGCATATTCCGACCGACGGGTCGTTTATTTCGTCGCACAGATCGATAAGCTCGAAAATGTCGCCTCCGCAGTAGCGGCGTCTCCATCTTCTGAAATCCACCATATTTTCTATCGCAATGCCGATCCCGACCTTTTTCGCCTCCTCGATATAGGGGGCGAGATAGGCGAGATTGGCTTTTTTTGCCTTTTCGGGATTGTACAGAGGGTCGCGCGGCAGGTTCATCGGATGGACAACCATCCACTGTCCTCCGAGCATTTTCGTCGCCCGGATGTTGCGCAGATTGGTTTTGGTGAGATGATCCCAGTCGTATTCCGGATCGTCCCATTCCATTCCGCTGGCGGTGTTGCCGTGGGTCTGGTAAACCGGAAGGGAATGCTTCGCGCAGGCCTCGGCGATCTCGGCGACGGCGCAGTCCCAGTTGTCCGAGGCGATGACGCCGCCTTTTCCGCTCATCGTCCAGAGAGATATATCGGCGTGATCGTAGCCGGCTTTTTTCAGCGCCGCGATCGATTCGGGAACGGTGTACGTCCGTTTTTCGCCGTAAATCGCGCGCATGATCGACGTAGTGGTCGAAAGAAACATCTGTATATACTTCCTGTTTTTTATTCTGTCACGGATTCGGGAGGAGAGGATGTCGTCTGTTCGTCTTCCGGCGTTTGTTCCGGCTCGTCGGTGTCTTCCGGCGTTTCCGGATCGGGCTCCGGAGTATCGGTTGCTTCGGGCGTTGTTGAAGGTTCGCCGGTCTCATCGGGTTCGTCGGTAGTGTCCGGTTCGTCCGTCGTCACCGGCTCTTCCGGATCGGTCCCTTCGGGGGCCGTCGGCTCGGGAAGTGTGGTTTCCTCCGGCTCGGTCTCTTCCGGTACGGTATATTCGGAAAAAACGTGTTCCCCCTCTGCCCAGAGAGAGGCGTGCCCGGACAGTTCGGTAAAGAATCCGAGAAACTGCGTATAACCCATCGCGACGTACTGCTCCGGGTGGAACTGCACAGCGCAGACGAAAAATCTTCCCTCGACTTCCGCGGCTTCGGGTATGCCGTCCGGCGAGCGGGCGGTGATTTTCACGCCGTATCCGGTTTTTGCCAGCGCCTGATGGTGCCAGGAGTTGACCGTCGGATTGGATCCGAGCAGCGCGTAAACTATCGAACCCGGGTCGGCTGTTATTTTGTGATAAACGAAATTCTTTTTCGCGGGGTCGCGGTGAACGATAGTCCCCGGAATGTCGGGGATGTTCTGGTCGAGCGTCCCGCCCAGTACGACGTTGAGCAGCTGCATGCCTCGGCATATACAGAGCATCGGCATATCAAGACCGAGCGAGGCGCGCATATAAAGAACGTCGCTTGCGTCGCGCGCGGCGTTTATTTCGCATGACGGGTGCTTTTCCTGGCCGTAGTATGACGGATCGATATCCCCTCCGCCGGTGAAAATAACCGCGCTGACGTTTGAAAGCGCCGAAAGAGCAGCGTCAAGAGTCGTCACCTGAGGCAATACGTAAGGAACGCACCCCGCACGTCTGACCGCGTATTCGTAAACCGAGGTCTGCCCTGTTCTGTCCGTCGGAGTAATCCCGATCACCGGCCCCGGCGGAGTCGGCGGCTCGGTGACGGCTTCCGTCGTGACCGGCGGTTCGGTTTCTTCCTCGGTCGTTATCTCTTCCGCCGTCGTTTCCTCGGTCGTTTCTTCGGTCGTTTCTTCGGTCGTTTCGGGTACCGTCGTTTCTTCCGACGTTTCCGGAGGGACTTCCGTTGTCGTTTCTTCGGGAACCGAAGAGGTTTCCGCCGGTTCTTCCGACGTGTCCGCTTCGGGCGACGAGGTGTCCGGCGGATTATCGGTTTGTGTCGGTACGGTTATATCCTCGGGAGGAAGAGTTTCCGTATTCTGCGTGCCGTCGTCGGTCGCAACCGGGGCTGACGACGTCCCGGTGTCGCCGGGAGTAATTACGTCCGGTGCAGGCGCCTTTCCGGGGAATCCCGACAGAAGGACAGCGGTCAGCGCCAGAAGCAGTGTAAACGCAGCGATGCCGAACGCTTTTTTCATCGCGGACCGCCCCCTTCAAGCAGCTGGCGCTCGAGCTCCGGCCCCCACCAGTCGCGGTATCCCGCCATCGTGGGATGGACTCCGTCCTTCATATACAGTTTGTGCTTTTCGTCTGTTATTGTATTGAATCCGTTCCCGCTCCACAGATCGAGCAGACCGATATTCTCTTTTATTGCTATCTTCTGAAGGTCGTAAACGAGTCTGCCGTAGCGTTCGCTTCCGTATTTTGATCCCGTGAAAAAGAATATTTCGCAGCCGTACGCGTCGCGTACCCGGCGGATGATATATCTGATCGCCCCGCAGACGTCGGAGGGTTCGGTCGAATCCGACTCCGGGTCTCCCTCGGGGAGGCAGAGGCGTGCGTCGTTGGTGGAAAGCTGACAGATAAAAAGGTCCGGACTGACAAGCGGTAAAGCCGCGTCGAGTCTTTTCACGTAGGAAGCGTCGCCGGTGTCGCAGAGCGTCGTACCGCTTACGGCGGATTTGTAAAGTTTCATTCCGAGGCGCGCGGCAAGATACTCGCCGACCGCGTATCCGCCCGAGCAGTGTCCGCGCACGACTGAAGAGCCGAGAATAAACAGAGTTTTCCCGGCGTATCGGCTGTCCGCGAGAGGGCGGATCGCGTCGAAAGAATATTCGGTTCGGTTGCCTTCGAGCGCAGAACAGTCCATAGCCGCGTCCCTTTTCAAAATATCTTTATTAGTATATCACATTATCAAAAAAAAAACAAGAAAAAAACGCCCGGAAGGGCGCATGGCTGCCCGCGGGCATTGACTTTTTGCCGGATTTGGGCTATAATAGCGTGGAAAGAACAAAAGCACGGAGAATGATATGAAAAAATACAGGATAGCCGTGATACCGGGAGACGGTATCGGACCCGAAGTGATCGAAGAAGGGGTAAAGACGCTGCAGTGCGCGTCGGAGCTCTCGGGGGATTTTTCATTTGATTTCGTTTATTTTCCATGGGGGTGCGATTATTATCTTCGCACCGGGAAAATGATGCCCGACGACGGGACGGATATACTCTCCGCCTTTGACGCGATATATCTCGGCGCCGTCGGAGATCCGCGCGTACCCGATCATATTTCGCTCGGAGGACTGCTTCTGCGGATCAGAAAAACCTTCGACCAGTACGTAAATCTCCGCCCGGTAAAGCTTCTCCCCGGCGCGCCGTGTCCGCTGTCGGGTGTCGTTCCCGACCGGATCGATATGATCTTCGTCCGCGAAAACACCGAGGGCGAGTACTCGGGAAAGGGTTCGTGGGAACACGAAGGAGAACCGGGCGAGACCGTGACTCAGTACTCGATTTTTACCCGCCGCGGCTGTGAAAGGGTCATGCGCTACGCCTACCGTCTCGCCCGCGAAACCGGGAAACCGCTGACCAGCGTCAGCAAGGGGAACGCCCTGAACTATTCGATGGTCTTCTGGGACAGGATGTTCGCCGAGATCGGAAAAGAGTTTCCCGACGTCAGGACGAACTCGCTCCTCGTCGACGCGGCGTCGATGCTTATGGTGCTGCATCCCGAAAGGTTCGGAATCGTCGTTACCAGCAATCTTTTCGGCGACATACTGACCGATCTCGGAGCCGCCATAGCCGGAGGGATGGGACTTGCCGCCGGAGCCAACCTGGACCCGGAAAGAAGGTTTCCTTCAATGTTCGAGCCGATACACGGCTCGGCTCCCGATATTGCCGGGAAGGGAATTGCAAATCCTCTCGCAGCGATCTGGTCCGCCTGCCAGCTGCTTGACTTTTTCGGGCTTGACGGCGAGTCCGAGATGATCCTCGACTGTATTTCCGACGTCCTTCGCGGCGGCGTGCTCACGCCCGATCTCGGCGGAGCTTCGACAACGAAAGAGGTTGGAGAGGCGGTGAGAGAAAGGATGAGGCTTCGCGCCTGAAGGAGCACGCGCAATTCACCGATCAGAAGTTTTAATCGTCCGTGCCACTCAATTAAACGATTCACAGTAATCTTGCCTCCCTTGTGCACGCCAAATTGGCCGCCAATTTGGCAGGGAGGTGTCGCCGTAGGCGACGGAGGGATTGTTACCGGACAAATCGAAGCCAGCCAAAGAACCGACAGCGGTACCAGAAAAACCGCCGCGCCTTCGCCTTCTCCGGCGAGGAGACGCCTCCACTTCGCGGAGCCGCGGTGGATGAGAGTTACCTGAACGATCAGATATTTTGACAGACAGAGGTTTTTTGTTTTGCGAGCAGTTCTATTCATGTATCTTTTCGTTGCGCCGTCCTCATCCGCCCGCCCTCCGGCGGGCACCTTCTCCATCCGGAGAAGGCAAACATCGACGTTCGCTTTGGATACGCGAACTAATCCGATTGGTTCGTCGATTATAATGGGTCTAACAGCCAGTAGAAGCGCCGCGTCCCCTGCCTTCCCCTCGGGGGGAAGGTGGTTTTTCCGCCGGCAATTTATCTTATGCCGGCGGAAAAACAGGATGGGGGGGGCGAGTCGAGTCGGTTATGAATCGGAAACGTTAAAAACTTCGCGCCTGAAGGCGTTTAACAATTGCAAACGGCAAACGAGCAGAATGAAAAATTAAAAAACAGAGTTTGATTTTCATTTTTAATTTTGTATTACTTATAACCCGATCCGCTCCGATTTGCCCGCATCATAAAAAGCGCCTGCGCCGGGCCCCTGAAAGGGACCCGGCGCAGGCGTTATTTACCGGTAAACCGGTTTTTTCAGTTATCTTTCCTTCTGGTGAAGGCAGCGGCGCAGATCGCGATAACGGCGACGGCGCCCGCGGCAATCGAGCTTCCGCAGCCCTTCTTCGTGCTGACGGGAGCTGTGGTCGTCGGGGTCGTGGCGGCGTCGGTGCTTACCGGATCGGTGTCAGCTTCCGTGGCCTCGGGAGTCGTGATCTCATGGATCGTTTCTTCCTCGGTGGTCTGCTCTTCGGTCGTTACTTCGGGAGTTCCGGGGAACCCGTTGATCTCGGCGTCCGCTACCGGTTTGATCGCTGCCTTTATGGCGTCGACCTTAGGAGTGAGCTGAGCAGCGAGGGCGCTGATCTCGCATCCCTCCTCGGGGGCCTTGTTCTCGTTGAGCTTGGGCTCCGTGGTCGAAATCCTGTCGGAAAGGGTCAGGCAGTCTTTAATGGTGACGGTGTTGTCGTCTCTCTTTTCCCACATCGAAACGATGCCGCCCGAGTAGTCTCCGATGCCGCATATACTGATGATGTCGGTGGTGTTGTTGACGCAGTCGTGAACGTACGCGTATCCGTTGCCGACTTTTGCGGAAATGCCTCCGACGTAGGCGGGAGCGTTGGTGACGGTCAGATCCTTCTGCTCGCCCTTGAGCGAACCGTTGTTAAGGCAGTTCTTGAGTTCGAGGTAAAGATCGGCGCCGGAAGAATAGGTCGCTCCGGAAATACCGCCGAGATAGATCTTTCCGGTCTGGACCGAAACGTCTATCGAGCCGTTGTTGATGCATCCGTCGTAAATGGTGTAAAGATCGACGATCTTGTAGGTGGTCATTCCGCAGATGCCGCCGACGTGAGCCGAAACGTTGGTCGTCTCGTTGGGGTTGGTCATTTCGACTTTGATGTTGCCGTTGTTGACGCAGCCGGTGTAGGTCGTACGGTTGGTCTGGCCGGTTATGCCGCCGACGCGGCTGTTGGCCGAGCCCTTGTAGTCGATATTGCCGTTGTTGACGACGTTGGTGACGTCAGAGTCGAAGACGTATCCGAACACGGCGCCGAAGCGGGGCTGCTTCGCGGTCGCCTTGACGGTGATGTTGACGTTGGAGGTGATGTTGATGAGCTGAGTCCTCTTGAATCCGTCGGATCCGTCCTTGTATACCCATCCGACGACGCCGCCGAGGCCGGTGTCCTTGGTGAGCTCCTCGAAAACAAATTCGCCGGAGACTTCAAGGTTCATGATTCCAGCCTGTCCCGACCATCCGGAAGTGATGTATCCGAAAAGTCCGATGGCGTTGGTCTCTTCCTTGGTGATGTAAAGGCCGGTGATCTTGTGGCCCAGACCGTCGTAAACGCCGGAGAATGGTTTGGCGGACGTTCCGATCGGCGTCCATTCCTTGCCGCCGAGATCGATGTCCGCGGTCTGCGTGAAGTAGGATCCTTCGAAATCGTTGCCCTCGTCGACCTGCTTCTGAAGATCCTTCAGATTTTCGGCGGAAGCGATAATGTACGGTTTTGCCGCGGTTCCTTCGCCTTCGAAGGGAACGGACGAAGTTCCGTCCCAGGCCGCCGACGCCGTTACGGCAAAGGCGGAAACGAGTGAAAGAATCATTATCGCGGCAATGAGTACCGATAACGTCTTTTTCATTTTATAACCTCTCTTGTTTTTCCGGAATAACCGGGATTTATGGATATAATTATTATAATCTAATTTTGACTTTTTTTCAAGTGTTTTTTTGAGAGGTAAAAATGAGAATTGAAAGCGGGCAGTGGGCAGCGGGCAGTTTTCTTTTTTGGTATTAACTGACAACTGCCCGCTTGCCGCTGACAACTTCTATAACAACTGACAACTTTTTTTACGGCAGATAAACGCCTCTGTTTCGCAGCTCGCCGCGAAGAGCGTCGGTGTCGACGCGATACACGGAAATTCCGGATGCCGATGCGATCGCTGCGGCGCAGCCCGCCGCTTCTCCCGTCGCCATGCAGGGCGGCATGACTCTTACCGCGCCGGCGGCGTCGCTTTCGGCGCTGAGGCAGCGGCCGGCGACAAGGAGATTGTCGAAGCCTTCGGGAACGAGAGTCCCGAAGGGAATTCCGTAAAAACCGCCTTCCGGCAGCGCGATGTATTCGTTGCTGCGCGGGCCGTATTTTCCGTGCACGTCTACCGAATTGGCGCAAACGGCAATCGAATCGGACGGGTATGTGCAGGAAAGAAGATCGGTGGTTTTCAGCATTTTTGCGCCGCGTATATGTCTCGTTTCGCGTATCCCCAGCGTCGTTCCGGTCTGGAGCAGTTTCGCGTTTTCACATCCGGGGACGTATTTTCTGAAAAACGCGAAAATTTCTTCGACCTGCCGGCGTCCTTCGATCTCGCCCCGCGTCAGCGATTCGGAATCGGTACCGTCGATACCCATTATCCGGGAGGTGTTTATGCTCCACTCGTCCTCGTCTACGCCCCGGAAAAGACCGATCGATACTCTGTCGAGGTCCCAGTCACCGGCTTCTCTCGCTTTTTCGACCCACCAGTGGAGCGAGCGGTAGTTGACTCCGTCCTTCCGGTAGAAGTTGTCGATATTCTTTCTGTAGTCCTCTTCGATCTTCGACGAATCGACGTTTCCGATCCTGAAGAACGTGGTTGCGGGCTGGACCTTTTTTTCGGCCTCGTTTCCGAATTCAAAAGCGGCGCCTGCCGAGGCGGCGCAGTCTCCGTCGCCGGTGCAGTCGACGATCACTTTTGCCGTTGCGCAGCAAAGGCCGTTTTTGCGCAGCAGAACGACCTTTTCAATATGCCCGTCAGACGATAAAACGTCGGCAAACGAGGTGTGATAAAGGATCCGCACTCCGGCCTCGGCCAACATTTCGTCGGCGACTTTTTTCAGCCCTTCGGCGCGGAAGGGCGTGACTCTTTTGTGACCTACGGTTATATACGAGGTAAAAGCGGACGGGGCGTCGCAAAGAGACGGATGAATCGCGTCCCCGCGCAGGCACAGACGGTCCACGATTTCCGAAAAGAGCCCGCGGATGAGCATCGTGCCGCCCCCGCTGTCAAAACATGTCATAAAGGGGGCTACGAGACCCGCCGTTGCCATTCCGCCGCAGAAGCCGTACTTTTCGACGAGGATGACAGAGGCGCCTCCGCGTGCCGCCGCAACGGCCGCGCACAGTCCGGACGGACCTCCTCCGAGGACGAGGACGTCCGACCGGTATTCCTCTTTCAGTTCTTTTGAGTAGACGGTCATAATCTGTCCGCCGCTGCCGCTATTTCCGCGGCGACCTCTTCCTTCGGACGCGACGCGTCAACCCGGAGGACTCTGACTCCCGCCGCTTCGACGATCGACAGCGCCTCGGCGTAATTGGCGCGGATCTTTTTCTGCTTTTCGTCCTCGTCGTATATCTCGGCGTCGGTCCGATCCTGCGAGCGCCGGCGCGCGGTCTCCTCCGGAGAGACGTCGAGGAAAACGACGAGATCCGGTTGCAGCTTCGCGGCGCAGGGGGCGTTGAGCCGGTATATGTCGCCGACCGAAAGCCCGTCGCCGGCGTTGTACGCCATATTCGAAATATAGTATCTGTCGCAGACGATATCGTATCCCTCGTCGAGCAGCGGAAGTATATGTCCGATATGCTCGAGGCGGTCGGCTATATGCAGATACGCCATCGATTCGGGAAGTATCTTTACGCTTCCGTAAAGCGCCGAACGGATGATCGCTCCGACTATGTTCCGCGAATCGGGCTCACGCTCGGACAGGCATTTTCTTCCGGTTTTCCGCGAAAGATGTTCGCAGAGAAGAGAGACGTGCGTCGTCTTCCCGCATCCGTCTGTCCCTTCGAATACTATGAATTTTCCTCTTTTTTTCCTGCCGCGGTCCGACATTGTCAGTTCCCCCAGTATTTTTTATCCAGACTTCTCAGTGATATCGCTTTGGCGATGTGTTCGGGCATTATTTTTTCCGACGCGTCGAGGTCGGCGGCGGTCCTTGCCATCCTCATTATCCTGTCGTAGCCTCTCGCTGACAGACCGAGCCGGTCGTACGCCTCCCGCAGAAGCGCGAGCGCCTCTTCCGTCGCGGGACAGGTCTTCCGTATTCCGGCGGCGTCCAGCTGCGCGTTGCAGAATATCCCGCGCAGCCCGTCAGCGCGTTCTCCGCGTCTGCGGGCTTCCGCCGCGTATTCTCTTAACCGGTCTTTCATAAACTCCCGCGCGGCGACGACGCGAGCCCTGACGTCTGCGGATTTTTCGGGTGCTGCGTCCGAGCTTTTCAAGTCGTCGAACGAGATCGACGGCAACTCGACCTGTATGTCGATCCTGTCCAGCAGAGGGCCGCTGATTTTTGAAATATAGCGCTTTACGTCGTTCGGGCTGCAGGTGCATTTTTTCGTCGGATGACCGAAATACCCGCATCTGCAGGGGTTCATGGCGGCGACAAGCATGAATGAGCAGGGAAAGGTCACCCTTCCGCTTGCTCTCGTTATCGTTATCTTCCTGTCTTCAAGCGGCTGTCGCAGGGTGTCGGTGACAAGCTTCGGGAATTCCGGCAGCTCGTCGAGAAAGAGCACTCCGTTGTGGGCGAGAGATATTTCGCCCGGCATCGGCACCGTTCCGCCCCCGACAAGCGAAACAGCGGACATGGTGTGATGCGGCGAGCGGAAAGGACGCGACGTCAGAAGCGACACTCCCTCGGGCAGCGTTCCCGCCACCGAGTGTATCTTCGTCGTTTCGATCGCCTCGTCGAAGGTGAGCGGAGGAAGGATCGTCGGAATTCGCTTTGCCAGCATCGATTTGCCCGTCCCGGGAGGTCCGATGAACAGTAAATTGTGACCTCCGGCCGCCGCGAGCTCGGCCGCGGCTTTTGCCGCCGACTGACCCTTCACGTCGGAAAAATCGGGCCCTCCCGATTCTTTTCCGTCGAATACGTGCACGTTCCCGCGCACCGGCGTCATATAGTGTTCTCCGGTGAGATGCTCCACCAGCTGACGCACGTTTTCCACTCCGTAAACGGTGATGCCTTCGACGGCGGCCGCCTCGCCGGCGTTGACGGCGGGAGCGTAAAATTCGGTGAAGCCCGCCTCCTTTGCGGCGGCGCACATGCAGAGCGCGCCTCGAACGCCGCGCACCCCGCCGGTGAGGGAAAGCTCGCCCGTGAAGCATTTCCCCCCGAGATTGAGCTCTTTCCCGAGCACTCCTCCGCTGCGGAGGATCCCGAGTAGCATCGGCACGTCGAGAGCCGAGCCCTCCTTGCGCCTGTCGGCGGGAGCGAGATTGACGGTAAGCCCCATTTCGGGGAAAAAGTAACCGCTGTTGAAGCAGGCGGAGCGTATCCTTTCGTTCGCCTCCTTTACGGCCGTGTCGGGAAGCCCGACCAGCTGGAAGGAGTTGACCGACGGATAACTGTCCACCTCGACGGTGACTGTGTAACTGTCTATGCCGGAAAGCCCGGCGCTGAAAACGGTTGACAGCATATATCAGTTCTCTTTGAGAGAAGAGATCCTGTCAAGGCGTCCGCCGCAGGCGGCAAGCGTTTCCTTTCCGCCGACCACGCAGACCGATGCTTCCTTCAGGGCGAGTTCAAGCATGTCGGCAATGCGGCCGAGGCCGTCGGCGGTCGTTCCGAGTATTTCCGCCCTGCGCTTTTCCGGCAGATCGGCCGGCAGTCCTCTGAAATAAAGGCCTTCGTCGCGTCCGGCTTCGGTAAGCGGCGTGAGGAGCGGATCGGTGGACGGAAGAGAACTGATGACGTATTTTTCAAAATCTCCGGCGGCCGCGAGCCCACGAAGCTTTTCGGGCGCGCCGTCGAATACTCCGAGGGAGCGCGCCGGCTGAGGATCGCGGAAGGATGAAAAG
>JAEEGL010959061.1_pt1 | contig 11454 bp, 9 predicted proteins | sample 9134231 | NCBI WGS metagenome assembly JAEEGL01 (sample SAMN16246548, study PRJNA631951) | gut metagenome | biome: gut microbiome; feature: rumen; material: fiber-attached | host: Bos | place: Iran: Karaj | collected 2018-10
AAATTTAGAGATGTTATATAAAAAAATCAAGGGAGAACTTAGTTAGTTCTCCCTTGATTTTTGATTGTATAATTATAATTGGTTATTGAAATAAGACTTGTCTTAATTCGTTATTAATCATATGTAGAACATCTTCTGCATATTCAACTATGTTTGAATATGGTTTTACCGTATTTGGACATAATCGATTATGTGATTCATAATCATATTTACTCTTTAACTAGGATTGGTGTTAGTATAGATATATAGACACAGAAATTCACGGAATGTGGTATAATAACTACCACTAGAAACGGAGGAAGTGTTTATGGGAAAAACTTACAAAAGTTATGATGAAGAATTCAAGAAAACATTGGTATCATTGCATGAAAATGGTAAGAAGATTGCTGAATTATCTAGAGAATATGGCATTAATGAATCAACTATCAGACCATGGATAAAAAAGTATGGAACAATTACTACGTCAACTGGGGAGACAACTAATAATGATGAAATAATAAAACTAAAGAAAGAGTTACAACAAGTTCAATTGGAGAATGAAATCTTAAAAAAAGCAGTGGCCATATTCTCGAAAGAATAGAAGATAAAATAAAGTTTATTAGCAATAATAAGGATACTTATGATGTTAGAATAATATGTAGATGTTTAGGTATTCATATATCTTTCATCATCTAAATACACATATATAAATGTTTTTCCATAGTAAGGGTTATTTTTATCTTCGGTATATTTTTGGCTATAAAATTTATATTTGTAAGTATGTTCCGTATTTATAGATGGAAATTTGATAACAATATATTCTTTATCAAATGAATAGTTATATGAACTACTATTAGATGCTAAAGCAACTATAATAATAATTATTATTACACTAATTATAAATATAGGTCTTTTTTTCTGCTTGAAGGAATTATTTATCATAGCGTCTTTTATGTTGTTACTACTACTTGTAATATTTTTAGGTTGATCATCAATATTAAACCTAATTTTATTTCTAAAACACCAAAGAAAATTGAAAATATAATTCCTAAAAGTATTAAGAATTTAAATAATGATTTAGGAAATAATCTATCTGAAATAGAACTGTTTAATCAAATAATGAATTTTGTTGATAGAGAATTTAGTAAGGTAGAGCAAATATCTTCTAAGTATTCTATTAGTGAAAATCAAGTTATAAAAAGAATAAATAAAAGTGGAAATTATATGATAAAAAAATTTGAAAACAAGAGTATGCTGATATTTTTTTATCAAAATTGTTCTTATTTTATTAATTGCTTTATTGTTAGTAATTAGTTTTTAAATAATATATTAAAAGTTCCTGAATACAAGGAACTTTTAACTATTAATTTTATTTGGGTTTTTTAAATAAAAATTATATATGCCATTTTTTATAAAGTCAACATAAGGTTTAGTCGCTTCAGGTTTTAAATGAGTATTATCTGAGTATAAGTATTCTGGATGATTGTTTGCTTCAGTAGGCCAATCTAATATGTGTATATTATCAAATTCATTGGCGTAATTTATTAAATCTGGATTAGTTTCCGGTACATCAGGGTTAGTAGTTGTAAGCCAAAATATTTCTTTACCCTCTGCAAGGCTTCTTAAGTTTTCTTTGCACTCCCTATTAGGTTCACCATTAGTTCCTAAGTTAAATACAAGGATATCCCAAGTAATACCAGAATCTTTAATTCCTTTTAATACATCATATCCTGCACATATAGTTCTATTTTTTAAGGCATCAAAATATCCATTAGGAAATTCTTCATATAAAGTATCAATAGTATTAAGCATAATTGAATCTCCAATACCAACAACTTTTAAATTTGTAACATAGTTCATTATTTCTTCTTCGTTAATAATTTTTTCTTTTTTCTCTTCAATTATTTCATTTTGTTTATTTTTATAATCTTCTTGTTTCTTTTTCATTATTTCTTGATTATCACTTAGTTTATCTTTTAACTCATTTATCTCTTTTTTAGTATTAGTCATTGTTATAAACTTATATCCACTATATATAATTAATAAGATAAAAACTAGTTTTAATAATATGTTTTTCTTCTTTAAAGATATATGAATTATGTATGATATTAAAATAGTTAATATAACTGTTAATAAAATAATTAAAGCATTAGTTATTTTAGTAAGTGAGAATAAATATATAATAGGGTATTGAACTAAATATACCTCATAACTAATATCTGATATGAACTTAATTATTTTACTATTAACAACAATATTTTTATTAAATAGTATAGTTGATAATTCAATTAGTTTTAAAGTAATTATTGTTGTTATAATCATACTTAGTGCGAATAATTTAGATGATGAAGGTATCGCTATAAATAGAATAATTTGTAATATTAGATAGATAATAAATCTAATACCAATAGGTATTTTTCTAAACTTATGTTTTGGTATTGCATTAATATCTGTGCGATATATGGCAAGCGTTGAACCTAATAAAAATGAGAATAATCTAGATATCGTATCATAATAAGTAATTGTTATGTTGCTATTTTTTGAGGTATAGAAAAAGTAAATAGTACTAATAAGTGATAATATAAACATAAATATAAAAGGTATATACTTGTTTATTCTATTGCTTATTTTTTTTAATGAAGTATATATTAGCGTAAATACTAACTCAATTTGTAAAAGTATTGCGATATACCATAAATGGATAAATGGAGAATTAATACTTTTAGCAAAGTAATCTATATTAGCATTTATTTGAAAATAATTGTTATATCCTAAAAGTATTGATGTTATTTCTGATTTAAAGTTAAATATATTTAAATTTAGTAAACCTAATATAGTTATAGTAGATGCAACAACTATTACTAGTGGTAGATATATCTTTTTAATTCTTTTTATATAATAAGATACTAATGATTTATTCTTGTTTAGTGATAGTGTAGAAAAGTATCCGGCTAGAGTAAAGAACGAACATACTGCTAAGTATCCACCTTTTAATATATTTAAATGGTATAAAAGTACCGCACTACAAAATATAAATCTTAATAGTGAAATATTTTGATTAAATACTTTATTTTTCATTACAACCAACTCCTATATATATGATATCATAAATTTATACTTATTGATAAAAATATTATTGACTGTCATATGTTTGCGTGATATAGTTTGATTAGTGATTACTAAAGGATGTGATTTATGCAAGCTAAAGTATTAATAGAGATTAAAGCTAAATCTATGGATAATGCTTTTACTTATAATATACCTGATAATCTAATTAATGATATTAAAGTAGGGGATAAAGTAATAGTTCCATTTAGTAAGCGTATGCTTGAAGGTTTTGTAATTAGTATTGGTAATTTTAATGTTAACTATGAATTAAAAGATATTAAGAGTGTAGTAGGTAGTGTATTAACAGAAGAACTAATTGAACTCGGTAAATATATGAGTAAAAAAACACTAGCTAATTTAATTAGCTGTTATCAAACTATGTTGCCAAAAGCACTTAAAGCAAGTTTTAAAACAAATGTAAATAAGAAGCATGAAACTTATGTTGAGTTGATTGATAATAGTTATATAGGAAAGTCAGATGCACAGAAATCAATTATTGATGCATTAAATAAAACTAATTTAAAAAAAGATTTAACTAAGATATCATTAAGTGCTTATAATACCCTTTTAAAAAATAGTGTGATTAAAGAAGAGAAAAAAGAAGTATATAGAATTAATGATAATCCTATATCTGTTAGTAATAAAGTCAAATTAACTATAGAACAACAGCGTGTTGTAGATACTGTTCTTAAAAATAAAAACTCATTTATTCCATATTTACTGCACGGCGTTACAGGTAGTGGAAAAACAGAAGTATATATGAATATTATTGAAGATATAATTAAAGATAAAGAAACAATCGTATTAGTTCCAGAAATTAGTTTAACTCCACAATTTGTATCAATATTTAAAAGTAGATTTGGAGATAAAGTTGCCATTATGCATAGCGCACTATCTGATGGTGAAAGGTATGATGAATATCGTAAGATTAAAGAAGGTAAAGTATCTATTGCGATAGGTGCTCGTAGTTGTATATTTTCACCATTTAAGAACCTAGGCTTAATTATTATAGATGAAGAACATACTGATACTTATAAACAAGATAATAATCCGAGATATGATGCAATAGATATTGCGCTTCGTCGTGGTAAATATAATAATATTCCAGTAATACTTGGTAGTGCGACTCCTTCTATTGAAAGTTATACGAGAGCAAAACTAAATATTTATAAGCTATTAGAATTACCTAATCGTATTAATAAAACTTTACCTACAGTAGAGTTAGTAGATATGAAAGATGAAATAAGACTTGGTAATAAGATAATATCTAGTAAACTTAAAAGTTGTATTAATGAATGTTTAGAAAAAATTGAACAAGTTATTCTACTTCTTAATAGAAGAGGATATTCTACTACGGTAACATGTTCAGATTGTGGTTATGTTATGAAATGTCCTAACTGTGATATTCCTCTAACTTATCATAAAAAGTATAATAAAATGAATTGTCATTATTGTGATTATAGTACTTATAAAGTTAATATATGCCCAAATTGTAAGAGTAAAAATATTACATCTTTTGGACTAGGCACTGAAAAACTGCAAGAAGAGTTAGAAAGCATGTTTAAAACTAAAGTACTTCGTATGGATATAGATACAACATCAAGAAAAGGAACTCATGAGAAAATACTGAAGTCATTTAGAAACAAAGAAGCATCAATTCTAGTAGGTACACAGATGATTGCGAAAGGACTTGATTTTGAGGATGTTACTTTAGTTGGAGTAGTTAATGGTGATGCAACTTTAAACATACCTGATTATAGAAGTGCGGAAAGAACATTTGATTTACTTAATCAAGTTGCAGGTAGAAGTGGTAGAGGAAATAAAAAGGGTAGAGTTATAATACAAGGATTTAATTTAGATCATTACAGTATAAAGTTTGCATCTCAACACGATTATATAAGTTTTTATACTGAAGAGATGAATATTAGAAAGAAATTAAGTTATCCACCTTATATCGATTTAACTTTGATTAAGATATCTAGTAAGAATTATGAAGATGCTTATAGTGAGGCAGTAAAGATTAAAAATTATTTAGATAAATATAATCTTAAAACATTAGGCCCTAGTAATAGTAATATGGCAAAAATTAATAATAAGTATTATATTCAAATTATTATTAAGTATAAAAGTTTAAAAGAAATATATAACTATTTAGAGTATATATCAAATATTTATAAAAATAATAAAAAAGTTAATGTAGATATTGATATAAATCCTAAAAAAATATAGTAATAAAGGTAAATACGTGATAAAATGTATGTATAAAGGAGTTGATACAATGTTAAAAAATTTACCGATAGGAAGAGACAATTTTAAAGATATCATTGAAAGAAATATGTATTATGTGGATAAAACTGATATTATTGAAGAAATACTAAAAACTGATTCCTATGTATCATTATTTCCACGCCCAAGAAGATTTGGAAAAAGTCTATTTATATCAATGGTAGATCAATTCTTTAATATTGAATATAAAGATATCAATAAGAATTTATTTGATGGCTTAAAAATAAGTAAAAGTGAATATTATAATCGCTTATCTTCTAATCCGGTTATAAAACTAGATTTTAAAAATTTAAAACAAGATAATTATGAAATTATGTATAATTCTTATAAAGAAATGATTAGAAAATTATACTCACGAAAAGAGTATTTAAAAGAAGCGTTAAGTGATAGTGAAAAAGAATTATATGATAGTTTTTTATACGAAACAGCAGACGTTAGTAAATATCAAACTGCAATTACTACATTATCTGAAATGTTATATAAATATTATGGTAAAAAAACTATTATATTAATAGATGAATATGATGTTCCAATCCAACAAGGTTATTTAGAAGGATTTTATGATGATATAGTATCATTTATAAGAGAAGTATTTTCTTCTTCATTAAAGGGAAATGAGTATGTAGAATTTGCTATAATGACCGGAGTTCTTAGAGTAAGTAAAGAATCATTATTTAGTGATTTAAACAATGTTATGGTGTATGGTATAGTTGATAAGGCGTATAATGAGGCGTTTGGTTTTACTAATGAAGAGACTAAGAAAATATTAAATTATTATAATTTAGAATTAAATGATGATGTTAAAAATATGTATGATGGATATAATTTCAATGGTGTAGAAATATATAATCCATGGAGTATATTAAATTACTGTTTTAAAAAAGAGTTAGAACCATTTTGGGTAAATACATCTGGTAATGCTTTAATTATAGACTGCATTAAAAACTGCCCAGAAGATATAAAAGTAGTTTTTGAAAAATTATTAACGGGAGAATCTGTAGAGTTTATCTATAATGATAAAGTTACATATTTAGATTATAATGATTTAACCTCGCTAGATAATATTCTTAATCTATTATTTATTAGCGGATATTTAACAATAGATAGAATAGAAGTTAATCCTTTTGGAGAGAATAAGATGTATGCAAAATTACCAAATGCAGAATCAAGAGGATTAATTAGAAATGTAATAAGTGAAATATTAAGTACTGATTATAAGATACAATCTAGATTAGTAGAATCATTATGTTTAGGGATTTTAAATAATGATAAAGAATTAATTCAAAATACTTTAAATAGAATATTACCTAGTATTTCATATATGGATTCTAGCGAGTCATTCTACCATGGATATTTACTTGGATTATTTTCTATGTTCCTAAATAATAAAAGATTTATAGTACGTTCTAATAGAGAATCGGGCTTAGGTAGATTTGATTTAATGATTAAGGCTACAGATAATAGTGTAGGTATGATAATTGAATTAAAAGCAGGGGATAAAGAGTTAGATAGTATTGCACTTAAAGCGTTAGAACAAATCAATAGTAAAAAATATGAAGAAGAGTTAAAAAATTCAGGTATTACTAATATTTATAGATACGCAATTGCAATTAATTCTAAAGAATGTAGTGTAAAGTAGTTTTAAATATCTAAAAAAATGTAGTATAATTATATTAGGAGGAAAGATATGAGAAAATATGTAAGTGAGTTTATTGGTACATTAGTACTAGTGTTGTTTGGTTGCGGTGTTGCAGTATTTACTTCAGCTTCTGTAGTTTCAACAGCTTTAGCATTTGGTCTATCTATTGTAGTTATGGCATATACAATAGGTTCAATTTCAGGATGCCATCTAAATCCAGCAGTATCATTTGCTATGTTTGCATCAGGGAAAATGAGTTTTAGCGAATTTATAAAATATGTTATTTCACAAATCCTAGGTGCCTTAGCAGGAGCAGGATTACTTGCTTTAATCATCAATAATGTAGTATCACTAGGTGATTTTAAAGAAGTTGGACTAGGTGCAAATAGTTATGGTGGATTTGGTGTTAATATGCTTGGAGCATTTATTACTGAGACTATCTTAACGTTTGTATTTATTCTAACTATACTTGGTGTTACAAGCGATAAAAAGTTTAGTAATATATCAGGTATTGTAATTGGTCTTGCTTTAACATTTGTTCATTTACTTGGAATTAAAATTACAGGTACTAGTGTTAATCCTGCAAGAAGTTTAGCTCCAGCCCTTTTACTTGGTGGAGAAGCATTAAAACAAGTTTGGGTATTTATACTAGCTCCATTATTTGGTTCCGCACTTGCAACTATAACTCACAAATTCTTAACTAACGATAATTAAATTATGATTAATTTCATAATTTTTTTAATTATGATGTATAATAATTATAGATATTACTTCTAAAGAAGAATAGAATGAATAAAATATTAAAGTAAGGTGATTATTTGAAACAGTTAATTAAAGATAATTATAAATATATAATAATACTCGCAATACTAGCTATTATCTTTTGGTTACCACTTCCATACTATATAGATGCTCCAGGAGGTTTAACTAAATTAAATAATAAAGTTATCATTAATAATAAGAAAATAGATGGTAGTTATAATCTTACTTATGTATCAGAGTATAAAGCAAGTATTCCTTTAATACTATTTTCATTAATAAATAAAGATTATGATATTTATAAAAAAGAAGATATAGTATTAGATAATGAAACTGATAAAGAATACTATGAAAGAGATAGATTATATTTAGAAGAATCTATGAGTAATGCAGTTATATCTGCATATAAACTTGCTAATAAAGACGTAAAAATTAGTAATAATTATTTATATGTTGGATATATACTTGATGATAGTAATACTGATTTATTAGTAGGAGATTCAATTATTAGTATAGATGGAGTTAAAGTTAGTACTAAAGGAGAGATAAATAAGTTATTAAGTAAGAAGAAAAGCAAAGATAAAATAAACATAAAAGTAATACATGATAATAAAGAATATAATAGATATGCTTACTTAAAAGAAAAAAAAGGTAAAATACTAATAGGGATAATTCCAATAGAAGTATTTGATTATAAAACGGATCCTAAGGTTCAAATAAAATCTTCAAAAAGTGAATCAGGCGGTAGTGGAGGATTAATGTTATCACTTACTATCTATGACTTACTTGTTAAAGAAAATCTATCCCATGGTAGAACTATTGCAGGAACTGGAACTATTGATAAAAATGGCAATGTAGGAGAAATTGGTGGAGTTAAATATAAAATAAAAGGAGCAGTAAAAGATAAAGCAGATATTTTCTTTGTGCCGAAAGATAACTATAAAGAAGCAAAAAAGATAGTAGATAAGAATAAATATAAACTAAAATTAGTTAAAGTAAATACATTAAAAGAAGCAATCGAGTATTTGAGAAAATAGCTCAAAATATGTAAAAAAAGACTAAAATGTGTAAAAAATGCAAAAAAAATTGCATTTTTTTTAATTTTTGCTAAAATAAAAAAGGAAATTTGAAAGTTTTGTCGTATATTATATATAGGGAGTGGTTTTTTTGGATAACAATTTAATCGATGAAATTCGTAAGAGTGTAAATATTGTTGATGTTATTTCTAATTATTTACCACTTTCGAAAAAGGGTAAAAATTACTTTGGTGTGTGTCCATTTCATGATGATCATTCGCCTAGTATGAGTGTATCTGAAGAAAAACAAATCTATACTTGTTTTTCATGTGGTGCCTCAGGTAATGTATTTAAGTTTATTCAGGACTATGAAAATGTTAGTTTTTTGGAAGCAGTTAAGAAGTGTGCGGATCAATCTGGAATTAGTTTTAGTTATGGTAAAGAAAAAAGAAATAATAAGAATCAAGATTTACTAGATATATATGAGTTTGCATCTAAATTATATCAAAATAATCTACATAGTTCTTTGGGTAAGGAAGCAAGAGAGTATTTAAAAAGTAGATCATTAGATGAAGATGTTATCAAAGAGTTTCAAATTGGACTAGCTTTAAATGAAGCTACGATGCTTGCGGATACTCTTAAGAAAAAGTATGATGATGCAACACTGCTTAAATCAGGTTTAATTAGTGAAGGTGAATATAATATCTATGATACTTATCGTAATCGTATTATGTTTCCTTTATATGATTTATCTGGTAATATAGTTGGTTATAATGGTAGAATTTATAATAATAACAATATTAATGATAGTAAATACATAAATTCTAGGGAAACAGCTATATTTAAAAAGGGTGAGTTATTATTTAATTATCACCGTGCGAAAGAGGAGTGTAGAAATTATAAGTTTGTAATTATTGTTGAAGGTCAGATTGATGCGATTAGGTGTTACCAAGCGGGTTATAAAAATGTAGTTGCTTCTCTAGGTACAGCTATTACTAAGGAGCATGCGATGTTACTTAGAAAATTATCTAATAACATTATTCTTTGTTTTGATGGTGATAAAGCAGGAGAAAAGGCAACTAATTCTGCAATAGAAGAATTATCTAAATTAGGTATTGAGCCTAAAGTAGTTAGATTAGAGGATAATTTAGATCCTGATGAATATATATTAAAGTATGGTGCATCTAGATTTAGTGAGAAGATTAATAATCCATTTAATATGATGGAATATAAAGAAATATTATTAAAACGTAATATTGATTTAAATAATACTAAGGATCTTGCAGAATACACTAATCTAATGATTAAGGAAATTAGTAAGATTGAAGATGAGGTATTAAAAGAGATTAGTATTAATAAACTTGCTAGTGAGACTAAATTAGATATTAAGTTTATTAAATCTAAGTTAGAGAAACCTAAAGAGATAAAGATAGAAAAAATTAATAATAAAATTAAATATAGTAAGTATGAAAAATCAGAACAAGGGCTTATTTATTATATGCTTAAAAGTGAGAAAGTAATTAAGATATATGAGAAGAAAATTACGCATATGCCTACTGATAGATATCGTAAGTTAGCGTTTAAAATAGATTGTTTTTATAAAGAAAAAGGATATATAGATTTAGCTGATTTTCTAACCTATATCCATGATGATGAGGAGTCTAGTGGTGCGGTAAGTGAGATTTTAAGACTTGATTTAAAAGAAGATTTTGATGAAGAGGCAATACTAGATTATTTAAATAATATAAAAAGATATAATGATAAAAACTTATCAAATCAGTATAAAAAGGAATTAAAAGAAGAGGTAAGTTTAGAGAAAAAAATAGAATTAGCGAAAAAAGCATTAGCTTATAAGATTAGGAGTGAGAATAATGAATGAAATAAAAACTTTCGAAGAAAGAAAAAATGATTTAGTTAATCAAGGTAAAGAAACAGGTTATGTAACGTATGAAATGCTTGCAGAATCCTTAAAAGGATTAGAGTTAGATGCTGATAGTCTAGATGACTTATATAATACATTAACAGATAATGGTATTGAGATAGTATCTGATAGTGATGATGCTCAAACAGATCCGTCTAAACTATTATTAACTGATAATGAACTAACTAAGGATTTAAATATTAATGATCCAGTTAGAATGTATTTAAAAGAAATTGGTCAGATTAGATTACTTACTTTACCAGAAGAGTTAGAACTTGCAGATAGAATTGAACAAGGTGATGAAGAGGCTAAAAATATTCTTGCTGAAGCTAATCTTCGACTAGTAGTAAGTATAGCTAAAAGATATGTTGGCCGTGGTATGTTATTTCTTGATTTAATACAAGAAGGTAATATGGGATTAATGAAAGCGGTTGAAAAGTTTGATGTTTCTAAAGGATATAAGTTTTCAACATATGCAACATGGTGGATTAGACAAGCAATTACTAGAGCTATTGCCGATCAAGCAAGAACTATTCGTGTTCCAGTTCACATGGTTGAGACAATAAATAAACTTGCACGCGTTCAAAGACAATTAACACTAGAATTGAATCGTGAGCCTACGGAAGATGAGATTGCTGCCAAAATGGAAACTAGTGTTGAAAAAGTTCGTGAAATTTATAAAATCAGTCAAGACCCAGTCAGTTTAGAAACACCAATTGGTGAAGAAGATGATTCACATCTTGGTG
>JAEEGL011061811.1_pt1 | contig 11454 bp, 2 predicted proteins | sample 9134231 | NCBI WGS metagenome assembly JAEEGL01 (sample SAMN16246548, study PRJNA631951) | gut metagenome | biome: gut microbiome; feature: rumen; material: fiber-attached | host: Bos | place: Iran: Karaj | collected 2018-10
AAGACCAAGATCAGCGATAAGCTTACGATAAGCCTCGATATCCTTCTTCTTGAGGTAACCAAGAAGGCTACGTCTCTGACCTACCATCTTAAGAAGACCTCTTCTTGAGTGGTGATCCTTAGGGTTCTTGTCAAGGTGAGCGTTAAGCTCCTTGATTCTCTCTGTAAGGATAGCAACCTGAACCTCTGGTGATCCTGTGTCGCCAGCCTTTCTAGCGAACTTTTCGATTACTTCTGTTTTCTTCTCTTTTGCGATCATTTCTTCTCCTTGTCTGGCCAACTGAGTTTAATTATATTGGCCTCTTAAAAAACTTGAATCCGCCTCATACGCAGACATAGGTTGGAGTATCCAATATCCGGGTAAAAGGTAGTTTCTGTAACTGTCACTGAACTTTTGCCAGCAACTAATGTAGTTTAGCATAGAATGTTATCTCTGTAAAGTGTTTTATACAAACGTTAAATCATAAATCTTTCTTAAATCTTCGTTTTCCAATCACCACTGTGCCCGATACAAACAATACCGCAAGAATAACTATAACAATTATAGCCACAGGACTTACCGGATTAGAAACAACAGTTCCATCAGACAAAGGAACTTCGCTCTCTGTAATTTCTGTTTTGTCTGATTTTACCTCATTAGTTGTATCAATTCCCTTTTCTTCCAAGGCTGAATCTTTATTCTCTGTATTATCCTCTGTATTTTCGACAGCATCCGCAGTCTCTTCCTTAGCCTGAGTCAATGCCTCATCTTCCACGTTTTCTACAACTTCCGTTTCAGGCGCATCTTCCTGCTTAGAAGATTTTTTGCTTGTGGCATTTTTCTTAACCGTCTGAGACTGTTCCACTTTCTTATCAACATTATTATCGGTTGCTGTCTGGGACTTGCTCGCGCCAAGGACTGCGGAAGCACCTACCTTAGGAAGTGCATTACTACTATTGTTGTTATTGTTTTCAGCCCCACTACTTGATGATTCGTTGTTGCCTGAATTTCCACCATTCTGTCCATCTGTGGATGATGACTGATTTTCATTGCCACTCTGTCCGCCTGCAGATGGCTTGTTCTCGTTACCAGGTTTGTTGTCAGTTCCCGGTTTGTTGTCAGAACCCGATTCAGTCGCATTTTCTTTTGCCACAAGCACAGCCTTGCCGCCTTCAATCTTCCATCTCTTAAGGCCACTTGCTCCGCCCTGATAGTAGATACTCATGATTCCACCGAGCTCTTCGTCAGCAGCCTCAAGTTCAGAAACAACATTGTCCACGTTCTTATTAAGAAGATCTGCAAAAGCCTGACTTCCTATCTCAGCAGCAGTTTTTCCAAAAGTTGTATCCTTGCTGCTACCTGTTCCATCAGCTCCTGTATATACACTTTCCAAAACAACTCCGTTTTCTGTGAGCATTGCATCAGAATTGAAATAGCAGTTTCTGTCATAAGCAATGTTGGCAATTCGGCCATCAGCAATACCAATGTCTATGGTAGGTCTGCTTGATGTAACATTACCCATAGCGTAGCAGTTGTACTGGAAAGCTCCAGCCATTCCGGTAAATCCACCGATATGAACCTTATTATTGGTGTTGGCTGTTCCGTATACATCTCCAAGGGTATAGCAGTTAATTGCATTGATTCGGTTTGTTACAGAAAACATTCCGCCTGCATATACATCGCCCTCCTCAGTGATGGCCCGGATTGTTACATCAGTCCAGGAGTTTGTAACAGCGCCTCTTAGCATACTTGCAGCAAGACCAGCGCCGCGGCTTGCGATATCATCTGCCTTAACGGAAATCTTACCTGTAACGCTGCAGTTATCAATAAACACACCGTTCTGACCGGTTCCTACAAGGCCAGCTGTATAGGTATCATAAGGGACTTCATTATTGATAAAGATATCTCTAAGGTTAATATTCTTAAGTTCTACTTTTAATACATCATCACCGTACAAAAGATTTGACTCATAGTCGCCGCCCGTAAAGCCGAACATAGCAGCTGTATACATACTTGCGGGATTTGTGCGGTCACCAATCTTCATTCCTGAAATAGTGTGGTTACCACCATCGAAGCATCCTCTGAATGGATAAGCGCTATACAGCACAGGATCACCCTTTATCTTGGCCTTAACGGCAAATCCAATTGGTGTCCAATCTTCACCTGAAAGAGTAATATCCCCAGTCTGCTTGAAATACTTTCCATCCCAGGTCTCATCTTCGCAAATAGACTTTGCAATATATCTAAGCTGTTCCTCATTGGCAATAAGATAAGGATTTTCCTTTGTTCCATTACCACCGGCAAATTTGGAGACATCTCCTTTTCCATATCCGGTCCAGTCGCCGTATATAGCCTTACTCTTTGCTCTTTCAAGGGCCTTCTCGTAGCTTTCTGTGTCATCCTTACTTCCGGTAAGGACATCTTCAGCTACAATCGCTCCCTCTTTTACCTCGATTTTAACTGTAACGGTTGCTGCGCTGTCTCTTCCATACCAGGTTCCATCCTGCATTACAAGAGGCATAACATGAACCTTTTCAGCCTCGGGCTGCACATATGTGGCTATAGCATAGTCGCCTCCCAGCACAACCTTGCTGCCGTTATAGGTCCACTTTCTAAGTGAATCATTTGAAAGGTCGTACTTAGTAATATCGATGGCAAAAGAACTAAAGTTATCATTCAGTTTATCGGCCACCTTAGCATAGGTGTCAGCATTATAAGGATCAAGCCAGTCTGCAACTCCGCCTTCGTAGGCAACACCCTCTTCGTTGACACCGCCCACAGTCTTGGTTCCATAAGGCTGAACCTGAGCCTCTCTGCGGCCTGCAATGAACATATTTGTGTTCTGGTCATAATAGCACTGATAAGCCTTACCAATTCCTGTTATCCAACCAGTTACAGCTCCTGTGTAAATACTGTAGTGCTCAGAAGTTGTATTACCGCTTACATAGCAGTTAACCATATCTCCGGCATCAACACCGATAAGACCGCCTACAGAGGACATTCCCTCTATCTCATTTTCTATGTCGCGGACCATACTTCCAAAGTATGAGCCTTCTGAATAACAGTTAGCCACAAGACCTCTGTTAGTCATACCTGTGATACCGCCTACAGCAGCAATAGACTCACCGTATTCAACAGTAGATCTAAGGTCCACATCGCTGTGGCAGTTGATGATTGCACCCTTATACTGACGAGCTGCAATTCCGCCTACATAGGCATTCTTTTCATGAGTTGTTGAATTAATCACACCCTGAACATAGCAGTTATCAATGATGGCACCTTTCCTTGAGCCTTCATCGGTAAGTCCCTGCATGTAGCCCACAATTCCGCCTACAAAGCTGGAGTCATCTCGGTATACATACATCTCAACTTCTGTAAGATTTACATTTTTAACTACAGCATCAACGCCAAGAGTTCCGAATAGTCCCAAAGCATTGGAGAAATCCTCAAGGTTAGTACTGAGCTTTCTTGGTTTTTCCTTGGTTCCCTCTTTAAGGCCTGAAATAGTATGTCCATTTCCGTCAAAAGAGCCGTTAAATGCAAATTCTGATTTGCCGATAGGTTCCCAGTTTGCAATGTCTGAAATATCTATATCAGCAGTAAGCTCCACATATTTACCATCATAGAGAATCTCTGTATCAAGAGATGCTGCAAAGTTTACGAGCTGCTCTTTAGTGGCAATTTTGTATGGATTTTCTTTTGATCCGTCTCCCCCATCAAATATAGACGCATCTATTGCAGTCTCATGCCACAGTTCCTCTGACAGTTTAAAAGAGTTTCCACTCTCCACCCATTTATAAAAATCGTAGGCACTATATGTCTGATGAAGACCTGATATATTGCTATTAAGCTGTTTCTCAGTTATTTCTGTATTTGGAGTTTCTACCGTGTTACCTACAGCCTTAATGTCTGTGATTGTTGTGTAATAATCAGAAGCTGTAGCAAATGAATCAAGAAGTCCAAATACACTTCCTACGTTTCCTGTGCTCTGTACATTAACAGAAGAAACCACATTGAAGGTTTTACCCATGGCATTTCCGATAATGCCTCCAGCCTGAACACTGTCACTTCCTGAAACAGATATTGTTCCCTTGGAAGAAGAGTTAAGCACCAGAGCATTCATCTTGGAAAGGCCAGCTATGCCACCGAAATCTGCAACGTTTCCTTCTGAAAGTTCAGCAGTTATCTTTACATCAGATGAGCAGTTAAACACTACTGACTTCAGCATCATATTACCAACAATTCCGCCAGCTTCTACTGTTTGGGTATCAGTTTTAACTATGAGTGTTCCACTTACCTCACAGTGATCTATCATGGCAGCTTTTTTGATATTACCTGCTAAGAGGCCAGCGTAGAGACTATAATCTCCTGATGCCTCCACTTTAGCATTTACAAGCTTAAGGTTCTTAACTACCGCATTAGAGTTAAGAACTGTGAAAAGTCCCGCATTGGCAGCATTTTCTGCCTTTATCTTCATATTGCTGATAGTATGTCCGTTTCCATCAAAGGTTCCGGCAAAAGAGCTAAATCCGTCTTCAGTACCAATTGTGTTAAAGTTCTCCACCTTGGACAGATCGATGTCCTCTGTAAGGGCAACGTATTCCCCAGAGTAGTTAGTACCATCATCTACATTCTGAGCAAACTTCATAAGCTCTTTTACATTGCTGATTCTGTATGGATCACTCCAAGTACCTGAACCCGAAAGTGTAACATCTGTAATATCAAGCTCTTCTTCATTCTCAGCAGCCTTGGCAGCCTGATTATAGGCATACATAACTGCTTCTTTGATTCCCTTAGAGCTAAGAGTTGCTCCTGTAACAGTATCAATTGCATCTACATCTTCAGCTCCAGGCTGACCATTCTTTATAGTCTCCAAAAGAGCTTTAGCTTTCTCCCAAAAGCTTGGTGTTTCATTCTGAGATACCTCAGAAATATCTGTAACCTTTCCTCCGCTAATTGTCACAGAAAGAGTTATGTCGCCTTTTTTACCCTGGCCTACGCCAATATAGGTACCATCTTTGTATTTCTTTTCATCGTTTGATGGTTCTGAAGGCTCAGGATCTGTAGGCTCTGTCTCAGAGTTTCCTGAGTTTTCAAAATACTGTGAAACAACCGGAACTGTGTTATTATCTCCTGTTCCATGCCAGTATTTGTCGCTGGTTTCACCATTATTCTTGCCATAGAAAGCTGTGACTTTGGTGTTGGTTGATACAAGAATATTTCCCTGAACAGGTTCAACCAGTGTATCAAAGCTTGAGCCGCCTTCTGCGTAAACTCTTTGTACATCGAGCTTTCCATCACCGCTTATAGCAGCACCGCCCCCAAGAAGAGACCTGTCAGCTGTAAGGTTCATTCCAAAACCGCCAACTGCTATAAGGTTTCCCTGGCCCTGAACAAGGCCGCCTGCCATAACTACTGCATCGCCGCCTTTGGCTGTAAGGTTGGAGCTTCCGCCGCCGAAGGCTGCTACTGTAGAGCCTTCAGGAATGTTCAGAGTTCCATTTACCTGCAGAGCAGTCTGGCCGTATGAACCATTTGGAGCTTCATCAGCCAGAATATAAACATCGCCCTTAACGTTAACGTTTCCTTCTACCACAACTACAGGGGCCTGATTTCTTCTATTAACATCATCCCTTGCAGAATAGTTAGTGTGGGAGATTATTCTTGCACTTTCGATTGTAGATCCGTCTTTTAACCTAATCTGACCATTAACAGCTGAGCCATAGATAAAGCCGGCATTATCGCCGTAGTCTACATAGTCACAGGAAAAGCTTCCTCCATTTTCAACTTCCACAATTCCTTCTATAGTGGACTGCCTGATGGAAAACCTGGCTCCGCTTTGAACCACAATCTTAACTCCGCTGTGGACTCTTACATTTACCATGGTAAGGTTGCAGCCCTCAGGAATAACCAGAGTCTGCACAGGCTCTTCGCCATTTGTAAGAGATATTACCTTACCAAGCTCAGAATATGTGCCCATGGTGTGCGAGCCATACCATGCCTTAATCTCTTTTGGCACAACTACTGTATCCTGGCCAAACTCTTCAATATACCAAGGCTCCTGGTCATATATGTACTGCCCGTCGCTTGTCTGAGTGCTATTTTCCAGGGTAAGTCGATCTACAAGCTTCTCATCAAGCCCATTGACAGTAAATGTAACGCCATTGCTGGTGGCAGTTCTACCCTCTGTGTCGGCAAAATCAACATACACGTTGTAAGTTCCTGCGCTTTCAGGCTTACCCGACAGAATAACGTCACCGGTAAAAATGTTATAGCTTCCTTCCACACCGGGGCATTCAGGTTCCATGACAATCCTGGTCTTGGTCGGATCATCATTAACCCTGATAGCTCCGTCTTCCTGATTAAAGAAACTAAGCTCATGCCAATCCTCTTCTGTCACGTCAGATGCAGAAGCCGCATAGTCAACCAGCGCTGCCTGAAGCTTAACTGAATTGGTGTTTTCAGGAAGATAGTAAACTGTGGTTGCACTGGAAATGGCATCAATATCCTCTTCCCCGACCATTTTGGAGGCAAAAGAGCCAACTAGACGAATGAATAATTTCTTTTCAGGGACAGTTTCTTCCTGCTCCGGCTCCTGTGGCTCATCCTGCTGGATTTCAAAGGTTTCTATAGCGTATTCATTTCCAAACCAGCTTTCGCTGACTGTAGTCTTTTTTACGCCAATTTTATGTGTGGCACTTTCTGTTGAAAGGGTAACTATATTGTCTCCCTCTTCAAAATCTGAAGGATAAAAATAAATAGCATTACCACTTTTAACATAAGTGCCCTTAGCGTTATATCCATAGTAGCTATAGTTTGGTTCATAAGGGATTTCTTTTTCCCCAATCAGAACCTTAAGCCCCTTTTGGACAATTTCAAATAATTCTTCGCCGCTATAGCCAAAGGTAAATACTACAGCGCCTCCAGATAATTCTACGCTGCTAAGCTTGATTCCATCAGAATCTCCTTCATTAGCAGCATATACAGTTGTTCCAGGAAAAAACATAGATACAGTCACAAGAACTGCACAGAGAAAAGAAAGAATTCTCTTCCCCACGACTTTAACTTTTTTCATCTTACCCCCTAAATATAATGTTTATTTAATTAACTGTGTCATCCGTGATGGCAGCAGTATTGTTAGTATATGCTAACCATGTATAGCGCACAATATCTGGAATTGATAATTTTTATCATTAGGGTTTTGATTACTTGTTTGCATAAAAAATCAGGGCAGGTTTCAACTTGCGAAACCCGCCCTGAATCTATCCTTTTGAGGGATATGTGTGTGATTTATAATAAAACTGATTATTTCTTGTCAGTCTTATTAGTAACTTTAATGTTCTTTCTTCTGATGTACTCCTCAGCTGATATACCTGCAGCTGCAGCAAAGATTCCAACGATCCACCATGGGAAGCTCTTCTGAGACTCCTCAGTTGGCATTGCTGCCTTAGCTGTATCCTCTTCTACGATAGTTACAGCCTCCTGACCATTTGTCTCTTCCTTGGTCTCTTCAACAACTTCTGAAGCCTTTGTCTCTTCTGCCATTACAGCTTCCTTGTTATCGTCAGCCTTAGCTACCACTACATCTGAAGCATCTGCCTTATTCTTTGAAGAAGACTTCTTTGTGCTTACAGCTACCATCTTCTTAGCACCAAGAACTGCTACGCCAGCCTGTGATGAAGGAGTATTAGCTGCATTTGATACTGCAGGAGTAACAACAATTGCTGTGTCTGATACAGAATCTGAAGATAATCCGGAATATGAGTCTGAGCCAGCGTTTCCGCTTTCTGAATCGTTAGAAGAATTCTCTTCTCTCTCTCTTGCTTCTCTTTCTGCTCTTTCTCTAGCTTCTCTTTCTTTTCTTTCCTTTTCAGCTATCTCGTTCTTCTTATCGTCAAGATTCTTCTTAGCCTTTTCAAGCTTTTCTTCTATCTGATTCTTAATGTTCTGAGCTTTCTTAAGCTCATCTGCAGCAGCTTCCTTAGCTTTCTCAAGCTCAACAAGATCATCCTCTATAAGAGCCTTGTTTGCTGCATAATTAGCCTCAAGAGCTTTAATAGCATTGTCAATACCTGCAAGCTTCTTTCTTGCCTCATCAACATCTGAATATGCCTCCTGGGCCTTGTCGTAAAGATCATCATATGCCTTTTCAGCATCTTTATACTTAGCCCATTCTGCTGCCTGTGCAGTTGCCTTATCCTTAAGTGCATTCTGTGCATCTGTAAGATTCTGTGCTGCCTTTGATACATCTAATGCAGCATTCTGAGCTGCTGTTGCTTTGTTTGATGCTGCTGTTGCTGCATCTGCTGCCTTCTGTGCTGCTGTTTCTGCAACTGCCTTAGCTGATATTACTGCTGAATTCTTTGCTCTTGCTGCTGTCTGCTCTGCTTCAGCTTTGTTTGTTGCTGCTGTTGCCGCATCTGCTGCCTTCTGTGCTGCAGCATCAGCCTTAGCCTTGGCATTCTTTGCATTATTATATGCATCAAGGGCTCTCTTCTGGGAATCATTGAGCTTTCCAAGGTCTGTCTGATATGCAGTGTTCTTCTGGTTATAAGCTTCCTGAGCCTGGTTAATAGCATTCTGATCAGGAGTCTTTGCATTTTTAAGTTCATCAAGCTGTGCCTGGAGATCTGCAAGGTCTTTTGCAAGAGTATTTACAGCCTTAGTTGCAGCATCAAGCTTGTCATAAGCTGCTGTAGCTTTATTATCTGCATTTGTAGCTGCCTGATCTGCCAATTCCTTCTTAGCAGCTGCCTCTTCGGCGTTTGCATAAGCTGCCTCCTTAAGCTTATCGGCATAATCCTTAGCTGCCTGTGCTGCTGAAAGAGCTTCATCTGCTGCTGTCTTGGCATTCTCTGCTGCTGTCTTTGCTGCCTGAGCGTCCTGTCTGCGCTTCTCAAGTGAAAGGTTCTCTGCAGCAACATCACCAACTAGCTTATTCCAATCAGAAGCAAAGTCATACTCATTGTAGTATCCTTCTGTTTTTACATTCCTAGGAAAACTAATAGTATAATAAGGTTCTCCCCACCAATTATAAGAAACTCCCACTTTCACGTTGGTCTTCTCAACAATTACAATATGATCTCCATATCTATCGCCATTGCCTATCTGATACCAATCACCCCTTACAGGAATATCTTTTCCAGTAACAGGATCTTTACCATTGCAAGTAACAAAGTCAAACACTTTGTACTTAGTTACTCCCTTATTGTCCTTATATTCAACAATATAGTTATGGTCATTATACTTTTCAAATTTAACAGTATCTATATTTATTCCACTTGTGGCCGCATTTTTGTAAAAACTAAACTGAATCAAATTTTCAGCAACCTGCTTATTAGCTGTGAATGCAGCTGAATCAGCGACATCAGGCAAAATTGCTTTCTTAGCCTCATTACGTTCTTTTATAGCATCTGCATAATTTTTGTTATACTTATTCTCAACAACCTTCTGAGCTGCAGGAACATTCTTAAGGGCTGTATCAGCATCTGTTACTGCCTGAGCTGCATCGCTCTGCTTTTTCTCTGCATCTTTTACGGCCTGGTCTGCATCGCTTACAGCCTGGTCTGCTGCTGTCTTTTTAGCCTGTTCAGCATTACTTGCTGCTGTAGCTGCATCTGCTGCTGCCTTAGCATTATCTACTGCTGTCTTAGCGTTGTCTGCTGCTGCCTGAGCTGCATCTGAAAGAGCTTTAGCATCATTATATGCATCAAGGGCAATCTTCTCAGCATCAGTAAGCTTTGAAAGATCCTCGTTATACTTAGCCTGCTTCTCTTCGTACTCTGCTTCAGCCTTAGCTATAGCTTCTTCATCACGAGTTTCTTCATTCTGAAGCTCCTCAATCTGCTTAGCAAGATCAGCAAGTTCCTCTGCTGCGTCCTTGACTGCCTTTGTGGCATCATCAAGTGCCTTCTCTGCATTCTCAGCAGCCTTATTAAGGTTCTCAGCTGCAATATCTGCCGCCTCCTTTATTGACTGAGCTGTTGCAGATTCTTCCTTGGCTACATCATATGCCTTACCAGCCTCTGTGTTAGCAGTATCTGCTGCTGTCTTAGCGCTGTCCGCTGCTGTCTTAGCGTTGTCTGCTGCTGTCTTAGCGTTGTCTGCTGCTGTCTTAGCTGTTGTTGCATCTGTTACTGCCTTCTGAAGTGCTGTTTCTACTGCAGCATCTACCGCTGTCTTCTTAGCGGCAACAGCCACTTTTGCAGCATCTGCCTGTCCTTTAAGGGTCTCAGCTGCTGTCTGAGCATCTATAAGAGCTTTCTTTGCCTTCGCAAAATCAGAAGTTTCTGCTTTTGAAGCGTCAATAAGTTCCTCATAAGCTTTCTGCATGGATCTAACATTATCTACTGCATCGATATAAGCCTGATTCTTTGTATTGTAGTCATCTACTGCCTTATCATATTCACCTGACAGCTCGTTTACTTTCTCAACTGCCTTTACATACTCATTTGAAGCAGCATCAGCGCCTTCAGATGTATTTACAGCTGCGATTGTTTCATTAAGCTTTGCAACAACATCATTGATATCATCAGCCTGGCTCTTAACCTCAGTTGCAGCTTCTGAAACCTTTTTAGAAGCTGTTGATGCGTCCTCAACTGACTTGATTACATCAGCTGCAGCATTAATGATATTAGTCTCATCATCTTTTACTTTTGGCACATTCTCTACAGCATTCTTAAAATTCTCAAAAGAGTCATTCATAGCGTCTTTTGCTGTTTTCTCTACAATAGCATCCTTAGATTCAACTGTAGTATTTGATGTAGTAGCTTCACCGTTTGCATCAGCAGAAGTTGCAGCATCAGTTGAAGGAGCTACCACTGCTTTGTCAGCCTCAAGTGCATCATTAAGCGCATTGCTTACAGTTGTCACATCACCCTCAACAGTTTTAACTGACTTTTCAAAGCCATCAGCAGGTGTTGAAGCTGGATTGACTGGAATAGAAGCAACTGTTTCAGGAACATCTACTACAATAGTATTCTCTTTTGCCCCGTCCTCAGGCATATTGCTATCATCCTCAATCTCATTAGCTAGAGCAGTTACAGGCTGAAATGCCATGCTTGCACTAATTCCGATTGCAATTGCATTTACAAGTTGTTTGTTCATAAATTTCTTTTTCATGTTACACATATCCCTCTTTATTTTTTATTTCTTGTCACACACATTTTGGTCTTATAAAACGACCGAAAATATTTATATCAAAATCAAAATCATATCAACTATCATATTTATGCCTATTTTTGTTTTTACTATTTTCTTTTATGATTTTGCATGTGGTTTTCAAGTAAATAATTAGAGCAGGTCCTAAAATAGAACCTGCCCTAATCATTTAAGAAGTGTGTGTATATTTTATTGATTTACGAGATTACTTATTTGAGTTGTCCTTTGCCTGGATGTTTTTTCTTCTCATGTACTCTTCTACAGATACTCCAGTAACTGTTGCAAGAACTACTATGATCCACCATGGGAAGCTCT
>JAEEGL014834749.1_pt1 | contig 11454 bp, 7 predicted proteins | sample 9134231 | NCBI WGS metagenome assembly JAEEGL01 (sample SAMN16246548, study PRJNA631951) | gut metagenome | biome: gut microbiome; feature: rumen; material: fiber-attached | host: Bos | place: Iran: Karaj | collected 2018-10
ACGGCGCCGTCGAGGACGCGCAGCGAGCGCTCGACCTCGGCCGTGAAGTCGACGTGTCCCGGCGTGTCGATAAGTGTGACGCGATGGCCCTTCCACGGCACGACCGTGGCGGCGGAGGCGATTGTGATGCCGCGCTCCTGCTCCTGGTCCATGGAGTCCATCGTCGCGGCTCCGTCATGGACTTCGCCCATCTTGTGGTTCACGCCGCTGTAGTAGAGGATGCGCTCGGAACACGTCGTCTTACCGGCATCGATGTGGGCCATGATGCCGATGTTCCGCACTTTGTCCAGTGGAAATATGTCTGCCATTTTCTGCTTCCTTCTCAGGAGGGAAACGCTGTGTTACCCTAAAAAAACTTAATAGAGTATTATCTCACGCATAGCACTCAAAATCAAGCCTGAAAGTGCATTTTGCGCCCTAGCCACTGATTCTGTGGTATCATGTCAATGTCAACAAACGAGGAGTCAGTTGTGAAACGTTTTGAGAACAAGGTCGTTTTGGTCACGGGCGGCAACCGCAACACGGGTCTCGACATCGTCGAGCGGTTCGTCCGCGAAGGCGCACGCGTCTGGATGTGCGGTTCTTCGGAGGAGTCGACGGCCAGGGGCGCGGCGGAACTTGCACGTCGGGGCCTCGAAGGCATAAAGTCGATGGCATGCGACATCTCCGATCCGGCCCAGGTCTCGCGGCTCTTCGACGAAATCGCCCGCGTCGACGGCCGCCTCGATGTGCTCGTCAACAACGCGGCGAACCAGGGCATCGGCCAGGGTGGACCGCTCGAAGTCGAACTCGAGGCGATGCGGGCCGTCTTCGCAACCAATGTATTCGGCGGCTTCCGCGTCACGCAGGAGGCCTGCCGCCGGTTCTTCGTCAAGCAGGAGTCGCGCGGGTGCGTCGTCTTTCTCTCCTCGAACACCGCGCGGCGCGCCATCCGCAACCGGACCTCCTATTGCGCCAGCAAGGGCGCGATCAACTCGCTCGTGCGCTCGCTCTCGCTCGACCTCGGCCCCCTCGGCATCCGCGTCAACTGCTGCGCCCCCGGCTACATCAACACGGAGCGCTGGAAGACCCTCGCCCCGGAAGGCGTGGCACGCCGCCGCCGGAACTGCCCCCTCGGCCGCGAGGCGAGCGGCGCCGACATCGCCGGCGTCGTCGCCTTCCTCGCGTCAGGCGACGCCTCGAACATGACCGGCGAAATCGTCACCGTCGACGCCGGCTGCTCGTCGCAGCACATGCCGCCCGATTGCGACTGCTGAGCGCGAGCGCGCCCAGCAGTCGCAGATAATAGATAACAGATAATAGATGCGGACAGTGGATTGACAGCAGAAATCACCTGCACGACGCAGGGCCGCAGCACGTGTCCAGCAGCCCCTCAAGGTAGGTGATCGTGTCGCGGATGTCGCGGTTCTGCTGTTCGCCGGAAATCTCGCGTTCGATGGTGAGGTCGCCGTCGAATCCGCAGTCGAGCAGCGCGGGGATGAACTGGGGGTATCTGACGAACCCCTCGCCCACCTTCACCTCGCGCCCCAGGTGGCGGCCGTCCGTCGGCGGCAGGCCGTCCTTGGCGTGGATCGCCCGCACATACTTGCCGAAGACGTAGAGCGCGTCTATGGGGTTCCCCTTGCCGTAGAGAAGCAGATTGGCGGGGTCGAGGTTGACGCCGAGATTGTCAAGGCCGACTTCCTCGAAGAACCGCAGGATGACCACCGGCGTTTCCTGTCCGGTCTCAAACCAGAAGCCGAGCCCCAGGTTCTTGCAATACTTAGCGACCTGCTCGATGGCAACGGCCACGCCCTCGAATTCGGGGTCTGTCATGTTTTCGGGAAGAAAACCGCAGTGCGTGATCAGCGCCGGGGCGCCGGCCTCCGCCGCGAAGTCGGCCCAGCAGCACAACTCCTCGATGCGCATCGCGCGGTATGTCACCGGCACCAGCCCCAGCGTGACGGGACCGCGTGTGAAGTTCCAGGCAGCTGGTCCGGAATAGCCGCCCCACATGGCGGTTAGTCGGATGCCGCACTCCGTTGCGGTCCGTTTCACCTTCCGGGCCAAGTCCAGCCCGCACAGATTCTTGTCCCAGCTGCACAGCTGCGCGCAGGGCAGCCCGAAGTCCGCGACTGTGCGCAGATTCGAAGCATCGGGCTTCAGGTGTGTCATGACGCCGATTTCCGGTCGTTTCATAAGAATGCCTCCTCGTGTTCGAAACGATTCCATTTTAGCACGAAATCGTCAGCGGAGGTAGTCGCGATATGCCTTGCGCTCCTCGTTCACAAGGCGTTCGTCCATGATGAGGTCGCGCAGATAGCCGTTGCCGCCGTCTTTGCCGACTTGCAGCACTGTGTTGACAGCCTCCGTTTTGCACCAGGTGATCGTCATGTCCGAGACGTGCGCCGTGAAAAGTCCGTCGCAGCGAATGGCCGTGTGGCGGTGGCTTGGCGTCGGCGCGTACCAGATGACGAAACAGCCTGTCAAAACGGCGCAGTTCCAATCCTGCGCGAAGAGGAAGCCCGTGCTGAAGTGGTCACTTTCGCATCTGTCATAGGAGTTGTTTCTGCCGAGGTCATGGAAGGCGACGCTCTCCGCATACTGGTCCATCGGGTTGGAGTAGAGTGGGTGGATGTTCGTCATCAGGTTGCCGAAGCCCGTAATCTTGACGCCGGTCTGCACACCGGCGATCCGCATGTTGGAAAGCGTGTTGTCGCTTCCCTCGACGACGACGCCGACGGAACCGGGTCGCCTGTTGCCGACGATGTTCACGTCGGAGATGTCGCAGTCCGACGAACCGGCGTTCACGCCCCGCCTGATGTGGAGGCCGGTGGTGACAAACTTCATCGAGACGTTCCGCACCTTGGTCTCGCGCCCCGACTCTATGGAGACGCCGGCGGCAACGCCGCCTCCGTCGATGATGCCGCCCGTAAGCGAATAGACGCTGCCGACAGCATAGATGTTGTTGGCGGGATGGCTGCCGCCAAGGCGCACCATCGCCGCTGTGTTTGTCCAGCCTGGCGCGGCTTTGAGGACGGCATAGTTGGAAAGCCGGAGATCGACGCTGCACAGCGGATCGGCCGGTGTGGCAATCGGCTTGGAGAGCAGATAGGTGCCGTCCGCAAACCAGAGCGTGCGGTGGGGATTCTCGTCTATCAGATGCTGGATGGCGTCAGACGCGTCGGCCGAGCCGTCCGAAGGCGCGAAGTCAGCCACGTTGACAAACCCACGCGGGTCGGACGCCGCTCCTGCGCGGAAAAAGCAAGCCGAAGCCAGCACGATGGAGGAGGCCAGAGAAACGATTCTCATGGCATTGTCACCTCCGTTCCGGGATTGTCAATCGCCTTCTTCCCGAGCAACAGCCAGTCCGTAAGCTTCGTCGTCCAGCCAAAGTCGCCAAGCGGTTGGCCGCCATCGAGACAGCAGTTCGCATAGTCGTGGTAGTGGTTCGGAACGGGATCGAGAAAGGGAAGGTTCAAGGACTTGGGATTGCCGGACTTGTCAAGTGTCACGGGCGGCTGGTTGAAGTGCGTGGAAATCAGCCAACCCTCAGTCCCCTCAACCACGCGTCCCTGCACTGGCAAGGCGCCGAGCGGCGTCTTCGCCGCAAGGTCGCGGAAACGCGCCGGGGGCAGAAATTCGTCCGGTACGCGTCCGGTGGCCACGGCGGCGTTGCCGGCGATTTCGTCCGTCTTGCCGTCGGGCAGAAACTCCTTAGGGAGTTCGCCGCCGGAAGGGCCATCGCACCATTCGACCTCGAATGACTTCATTTCCGTTGCCTTTACGCCAGGGAAACGCCATGTCACATGCGTGTAGAGCGGCAGGAAGAGTCGCTTCATCTCCTCGCTCCAGCCGCAGTCGAAAACCGACGCCTTCGCCGCAAGCGGCACGGTGCGGCCGAGCTCCATGCCGAGCCAGACCGGTGAAAAGAGGTGGCAGCCCATGTCGCCCATCCAGCCAGATCCAAAATCGCGCCAGACGCGCCAGACGAACGAATGGTAATGGTCAGAAACATACGGGTGGAAGGCGGCGGAGGCGAGCCAGCCCTCCCAGTCGAGCGTTTCGGGCACGGGTGCCGGCGTGAGGGGCCATTTCCGTTCAAGCAACTTCGCGTAGTAGCCGGAGTTGGAGAAGAGCCAGACTTTCCGCACGGCACCAATGTCGCCGCGCCGGATCATCTCGGCGGTATGGCGGTCGCACTCCCAGGCCGCCACCTGCATGCCGAGCTGCGTGACGACTCCCGACGACGCGGCAAGCGCCTCAAGGCGCCGGCACTCATCGAAGGTGCGGCACAGGGGCTTCTGCGCGTAGAGGTTCAGTCCACGACGCAGCACCTCGCCCATGATTTCGCAGTGCGAATGGTCAGGCGTGGCCACCAATACGGAGTCGAGATCCTCCCGGTCGAGCATCTCACGCCAGTTCTGGTAGAAGCGTGCCTTGGGGAAGCGGCCGCGCAGAGGTTCGAGCATTGCAAGATCAACATCGCAGAAGGCCGCCATCTCGACGCGCCTGTGCGACGCAAAGCGCTCGATGTCGTATTTGCCCTGTGCACCGCACCCGATGCAGGCGTGGCGCAGCAGGCCGAGTTTTCCTGAGATGTTCATGCTAAACACTATCGTACCACTATGCACAAGCCCTTGCGTGAAATCGAGCCGTACACGATGCCGTCGCGGATTTTTGCGGAGAGCGAGAATTTGCTTGATGCATCCGCACCGTTGAGTGTCGTGCGCCATTTTGCACCCGCCAGTGCGTTCGCCGAGACGATTGGGATGTGAACGGACTCCACTGGGGAGAGGTCGCCCAGATAGGGGATGTCAAGCGACACCACGCCATCGGCCGGGAGTTGGGCCGCCTGCACCGTTAGCGCCCGTGCCTGTCCCGGCACCGCCGTGAAGCCGCCGCCTGCCTCAATTGTGACGCGGGCGACGGTGCCCGTACCGCCAATGAAGGCGCCGGACTGCACGAAGACGTTGGTGGAGTTGAAGGTGTGGCTGTCCACCAGCAAGGTGCCGCCGTTCACGCGCGTTGCCTCGGCGTAGTAATGCGTGGCGTCGGCGCTGTTCAGGCGCAATGTCCCAGAGCCGGTTTTCAGAAGCCCCGTGCGGAAGTTGGTCTTCGAATATTTGGAGTTCGCAGCATTTCCGTTCCAGCGGTCGGGGTACTTCAGGACCACGCCAATCGTCACGTCGGGATTCGCATCCCGGGTGATGTCGGCAACGTAGAACTCCGTCTTGCCGTGCTGCTCCGTGTAGTCGCCGTTCGGCACCTGGTAGGAATCCGACTGCCAGCCCAGGGAGAAGTAGCAGGTGCCGCCCCTATTCTGCAAGTCATATGGCCGGGTGCCATCAAAGCGCACGCGCTGGGAGAATATGAACGTTCCCCATGGATGCGCCGCCGCGATGTCCCCGCCATTGCCGCTGTTGTGTCCGCTGTAGTCGAGCGTCGCGTCATAGAGGTCGAGGAACGGAAGCGGGTTGACGGCGCCAGCGCTTTGTCGGATGGTGCCGTTGGTGACGGCGAAAGTCGCGAAGTTTACAGTGCTTCCCTGCCCGAACGTGTCGCTTTGGGTGAGCCAGAGGGTTCCGCCACTGAGGACAAGCGCCGTGCGGTTCGGATTGCGCAAGTCGCCGAGAGGGGTATTGGCCGGACACTCGAAGTTCGCCTCGTAGGACTGCATCTTGCCGTCGATGCGAAGCGTTCCTTCAGCAACTTCTATGCGTCCCGTCGTTGTGCTAAAGCGGCTCGTATCGCCGAGGCAGAGCATGCCCGGTCCCGTCTTACGCATGTTGAGCGCAAGAGGAGCATGTGTCGTTCCTGTGACAACCCGCATATTCCCCGCCGGGGTCGTGGCATAGACGGGGGGAGCATCTTCCAGACGCGCCTTGATTGTTACGTCAGGCGTGTCGTCCGGAGTCCCCTTCCCCGAAATCTCGGCGACAAAAATGTCGGAGGGCATCCCATCGTCCGTGCCGAAGAAGAGGCGCGAGCGGTTCCCGCCGACCGTCCCGTCGGCGAGGATGTAGGCGTTGGTGCCGAGAAACGAGACGCCGCCGTTGAACCCGAATGTCGGCCATGTCAGCGAGAATCTGTTTGTCGTGTTCCCGTTCACGATGGCGTAGTCGTTTTCGACCTTGGCGCCGTAGTATTGGAGTGTCGCGTTCTCAAGGATCAGTTTGCCAAGGCCGTTGGCAAGGTTGTCGTCTTGCCTGAGCGTACCGCCATTGACGTGGATTGTGATGGCATTGGTGGCGAAGAACTGCCCCTGCAGGCCGTCGTCGGCGAACTGAAGGGTCGCGCCGGGATGAACGGTAAACGTATGGGCGCGCTGGGCGGCGCCGAATGCCGTGTTGCGGCTGAACGGGTAGGTCGACACCCCGTAGGACATTTTGAGCGTCCCCTCCACGACATCGACGTTGCCGATGTAGTCGGAGTTGCCGACGTGGGAGTTGACATCGCGACCGCCCAACTCCAGCGTCCCCGCGCCGGTCTTGCGGAATCCCGAGGCGATGCCCCTGTCTCCCGTGGCATTCGCCGCAATGAAGAATATGGGCATCTTGATGTAAACGTCGGGATCGGCGTCGCCCGTCATGTCCGGCACGTCTATGGTCGCCTGCGCGAACTTGCCGAGGAGAAGTCCCGCATATCCTTGCGCGACAGCCGTTCCCTCGATTCTCCCTTGAAGCGTCATGGCATGCGTCCCGGAAAAGTAAATGTTCGCGGCGGACAGCGATCCCCAGCGTCCGCCCGCGCTGCTCGTCGGATAACCGCCATGGACGACGACGGTCGAGTCATGCAGGTAGAGGTCCCCCACGTTGAACGCGAAGTTGGGGGTCAACTCCAGCGTGGCACCGTATAGTTTGAGCACGGACTGAATTGGTGTCTGGCTGCGGCCTCCGCCGCCGAACGGGTTCTTTCCTGAAACGTTCAGCGTGGCGTTGGAGACTGTCACCATGCGTGCCACGCGCGGGTTTCCAAGTGCGCCGGAAGTAATGTCCGACGAATCCTTGTTGCCGCTGAGAATCGTTGTTCCGCCGGAGAGCAGCACGTCGCCCGTAAACGAGTTGTTCACGCCGGAAATGGTCAGCGTGCCCGCGCCGTATTTGACAAAGGTGCCTGTCCCCGCAATGCCGCCGCTGCCGCTGATCGAATAGTCCTGCGCATTGCGGAACGTCACCGAAGCCGGCGTCACCGTACCGGGGATGGTGACGGTGCGCGTATCGGCGCTGTCGGCGAAGACCGCATCCAGGCCATCCGCCCAAGTCTGACCGGACGTACCGTTCACCGTCCAGTTTGCGTCGGAACCGTTCCAGCTTCCGCTGGCGGAACCTTTCCAATAGGCGCCCTCCTCAACCAGACTGAAGGCGGCCGACGCACCCACCAACGTCTCACCGGGCGCAGGCGCGCAGGGAACAGCCCCGCCGCCAACCTCGAAGTCATCGGTTCCCGCAGACCAGACGATTGCGTTGCCGACGGCGTTGTACATGCCGGCGCGGCCTCCAAGCATGCAGGGCAGATAGGATCCGACGCGGGTGTTTCCGTTTGAGATGACGAAGGAGTAAAGCCTGCCGCCCCTCGGGAAATTCTTGACGACGGACGTTCCGCCTGCAAAGTAGCGATGCGCAAAAACCGGCAATGTGCCGGCGGATGTCGCAGAGCGCGTCGTGGCGTGCGTTTTCGTGAGAACGGCTCCTGTCTCCAGGTTTTTTGCGACATGGGTGCCGGTAACGGCATCCAGGGATATCCGCCACCGCGCCGTCGTGGCGGGGCTGTAGGTGGAAAGCCAATTGCCGCCGCCATCCTTGCAGGCGCTGGCCCAATGTCCGCTGCCGTTCAGGTACGTGTCAAAGGAAAAGCCGGCCGTTGCATCGTCGGAACTGATGCCGAACGGACGCTGCTGCGCCGTTCCAACGGAATCGAACTGGAAGTCGATTGCCGCGAACGTGGTCGGGCCTGGCGTCACGCCCGTGTCAAACCACTGCGTTCCCGTCTGGCGCAATGACTCAACCAAAGTGTCAAAGGGGTATGCGGATTCCACCAGGAACACGCGGGCTACGCCGTAGCTGCTCGCCAATGACGGCAGCAGCGTGAAACTGGCCGATGTCGCATCCTCAGCAACATGGCCGATTCGCTGGAAATCCGCCCAGCCCGCAATTGTCGCGCCCCTGTCGACGGTGTCGTAGGCGACGTAGATTGCGTGGTCGGCGCCCGTCTCGCCTGCCTCGAAAGAGACGGAGATCGTCGTCGCGTCGCCCTCCATGGAGACGTCGACGTTGCCGATAGACCGCGCGAATGCCATCTGACATGCAACCGCCGTACAGACAACAAGTAGTTTTTCCATCGTTTGCTCCTTGAGTTCCACCCCGTCGGGAGCCGGAAGACCCCACAAGACGTGGTGATGCAAACGATTGTATCAGACTGCATTGGAGGCTCTTTGAGTTTTGCGAAAAGAATTTCACGATCCAGCGCGACCGTTCCGCTTCCGCCACTCGCTCATGGACATCTTGAAGCGTGTGCGGAAAAGGTAGTCGAGCGCCCAGTGCGAGCGAAAGCCGCAGAAGTCCGCGATGGCGCCGATGGCCGTATCGGTCTGCGCCAGAAGCGTGAAGGCCTTCTCAAGGCGCACGTGAAGAATCTCGTCAAGGACGGAATGGCCCATCGCCTCGCGGAAGCGCAGTTCAAAGAGGCGCCGCGAACCAGGGAAGCGCGCGGCGAGCGCGGCGGCCGTCAGGCCATCGCAAGCCTCGCGTCGGATCATCTCCACAGCCTCGAGGATGCGCGGCTCGTGCCGCCCCCGTCCGCTCGTCGACTTGCGCCTCACAACCATCAGGGGAACGATGGTTTCGCCTCCGCCCCGCCATGGTGAGGCAAAAGATGCCGCGAGCATCCTCGCGGAAACATATCCGGCGCGTTCGAAGTCCATCTGGATGCTGGAAAGCGTAGGGTCTGCAGCTTCGCAGAAGGCCGTATCATTGTCGACGCCGAGGATCGAGATGTGGCGGGGAATGTGCAGCCGTGCGGAACGGCAGGCGTCGCGGATCTCGGAGGCGACGCCGTCGTTCACCGCGAAGACCCCGCATGGGCGCGGCCGCGCCGCGAGCCAGTCCGCTAGTCGCGTCGCGCGCGCGTTCTGCGTCTCGCCGATGCGGTCCTCGAAGATCGCGCATGAGCGTCCTTCGGCGGCAGCCAATGAGCGAAATGTCTCCGCCCTGAAGCGGGACCACCTTGATGGTACGCGGCCAAGTGTCCGACGAAATTCCACCGCCGCAAACGATTCGGGACGGGTCGCGGAGAGTTCGCGCAGCGCGGCGCGGGCGACGGCCTCCTCATCCACGGAGACGGCGGACAATCCGCAACGGGGGTCTACGCCGGACAACGATTCCAGACCCGAGGGGAAGTCCATCCAGACGACCGGGAGACGCCCGAAAAGCGTCGGCTTGAGCGGGCTGACGTTTCCAAAGCATTCGACGATGCAGCCTATGGGCCGGAATTGTCTGAGAAGGGACTGTACCCGCCCCGGTCTGGCATCCGCCAGAGGGATTGTCACGACCTCCCAGCCTCGCGCCCCGGCGTATCGCCGGACGCCGGCCAGTTTCATGTCCTGCACCGGCGTGTCGTCCAGTACGCCGAGATAGAGAATGCGCGGCGGCCCGTTTTTGGAGAGACCTGTCAAGTTACGCCCTTTCGACGGTGAAGTTTTTCTCCATGTTGCGTCTTTTTGTCGGTTGCGTTTTCAATAATAGCACAACGCGCCGCGTCCCCGCAAGGGCGCGGCGGCAAGCGGCGAGAGTCCGCTTAGTGCAAGGAGCCGCGAAGGTAGGCGCGGAAGGCGTCGGCGGGGTCGTTGAGGAGTTCCTCACGGACGCGCGGGTCGGCAATGAAGCCCGTGCCGCCCTCCTCGCCGACGGACAGAACGGTGTTGACGGCCTGCCTGTCCTTGAAGCCGAACCACATGCCCGTGACCATCGCCTTGAGGGCGCCGTCGCACTTGAGACCCGTGTGGCGGTGGCCTGGGTCGGAGTCATACCAGTAAACGATGCAGCCGTCCAAAATAGCGTTGCCGCTCTTGGGGCCGAAAATCCAGCCGGTCGAGAACTGGTCGGAGTAGCATCGCAGGTAGGAATTGTTGCTGTTGTTGTCATCGAAGCCGACTGTGGCGTCGAAAAACTTTCGGTTCGAGACATGCGACAGAAGCGGATGGATGGCGACGTTCTGCACGCGCGTTTCGGCCCAGTGCATGAGGCGATGGCTCGTCACGACGGCGCATGCGACGGGATGCCCCGCCATGAGTTCGGCGAAGGCCGCACAGGCGACGGCCTCGTTGTCACACACGACCGACACCGCACCGTGCCACTTGAGTTTCTCCGGCGGGTCGAGGTGGACGACCGGCGTCTTGCCAAACAGCCGTGGCGGCAAGTCTGGGTTATGGTCGTCCGAGCATTCGACGACACACCCGGCGGGGCGGAAGCGGGCGAGAAGATTCTTTATGTCGGCAGGGCGCGACTCCTCTGGCGGAACGGCAGAGACCGACCATCCCCGCGTCTTGGCGAAGCGCCTGATGCCGGCGAGCTTTCGCCGGTGCTTCTCCTCGTAGGAGTGGAAATTCAAATAGAGGATGCGCGGTGCGGATTGCATTGCGGCTGGACTTTCACCCTGACGCCACACTTAGCGCTGAGGAGCCTTGTCCGCAAGCGAGACGTGGCCTTCGACCATGCCGTTGTCGAGGTCGTTGCGCCTGCGCGCGGCGAGGTCGTGGAAGAGGCGCCTGAGGTCGCGGATGGTCCCCCAGGTGAACCAGACCGTCGTTACGACGTTGATTGTGATGGGCACCACAAGCACCACGATGAAGCACCGTGTCGCCCACTGGCGGACGCCCCAGTGGAAGACTCTGGCCGCGATGGAGCAAAGCAGAAACGCCACAATCCATTCCCACACCATGTGCTTGAAGAAGCCAAGCCACGCAATGATTCGGTCGCCCCGCGTGAACTCGGGCGTGATGCCGACGAGGCTGTTCAACATTCGCCTGGCGAATGAAGGTGCCGCCTCTGGCGGCAATGAAGTGTCTGCCTTCGGCGCCCTTTCCTTTTCGACCTCGACATGAGGCTTCCTGTGAAGCATCATGTCAAGGTCGAAGGGCTCCTTGCAGGTGAGGAGCGAAATCACGACGTAGAGGAGGAAGGCGGTCATGCCCGCGATGAAGCTGATTTCGATGGAGTTCACCGGGAATTTGACGGGCCAGAGCGCGTCCGTGACGCGCCAGTCGATCCACGGGACGAAAGGCGACGAGGCGACTTCCAGCAGATGGCGGACGCCCGCCTCCCAGCCGTGCGCGGCGAGCCACGGGTAGACTGCCGAGGCCCAGTTGCGCTGGATGAGGATGGCCGCAAGCGAAATGCCGCCGCCCGAGATGATGGCCGCGTAGGCGCCGGCGGTCGTGCCGCGGCGCCAGTAGAGGCCGAGCGTCACCACGGCGCC